>LNFM01001287.1_pt1 | contig 115165 bp, 104 predicted proteins | sample 596031 | NCBI WGS metagenome assembly LNFM01 (sample SAMN04254537, study PRJNA301005) | activated carbon metagenome | isolation source: dual media filters at the Ann Arbor, Michigan drinking water treatment plant | place: USA: Ann Arbor | reverse complement strand
CCGCATTTCCAGCCGATCTGCCACTGGTGTTGGTTGATGGGGTGCTCCTGGAACAGGTGGTGATTAATTTAGTGGAGAACGCCATGAAGTATGCGCCCTCAGGAAGTACGATTGACGTGTCTGCATCGGCGATCGGTCGCGAAATTGTCGTCGAAGTGGCTGATCGAGGCCCTGGCATCCCTTCCGGGGAGGAGGCCCGCATCTTCGACAAGTTCTATCGCGGCCGGCTCGCGCGAGAGGGAGGGGTTGGACTCGGGCTGACGATTTGTCGCGGTATCGTGGAAGCGCATGGCGGCCGTATTTGGGCTGAGAATCACTCCGGAGGCGGCGCCCTCTTTCGCTTTTCGATCCCGTTGCCGGAGCAGCAGCCGCCTGTGGAGACGGAGACTCAACAAGGCTAAGCCTTTTCCATCGAAGAGCGGTGATCGAGACCGTATTGCCATATGTCACAGGAAGCCACGATACTCCTGATTGAAGATGAACCGGAGATTCGCCGCTTCTTGCGGACGACACTGCCTGCCCATGGCTTTCGATTGTACGAGGCTGCGACGGGACGGGACGGTATTGCCGAAGCCCAAGCAAGAAATCCCGATCTCATCCTGCTGGACCTCGGTTTGCCGGATCTAGAGGGGAGCGAGGTCATTCGGCAGGTGCGAGAATGGACTGCCACTCCCATCATCGTACTTTCGGCTCGAGACCAGGAACAGGTCAAAGTGGCGGCACTCGATCTCGGTGCCGACGATTATGTGACGAAGCCGTTCGGGGTCAACGAACTCCTTGCACGGATGCGAGCGGCGCTTCGTCATGCGTCCCGACCAGCTGACGGCGGCGAATCGGTGTTTACACTCGGTGATCTTAAGGTGGATCTCGGGCGGCGGCAGGTGTTTCTCTCAGGGAAGGAAATTCATCTTACGCCGATCGAGTATAAACTGCTCATAACGTTGATCCGGTATGCCGGCAAAGTGCTGACTCACCGGCAACTGCTAAAAGAGGTCTGGGGACCGCTTCATGTAGACGAAGGACATTATCTACGGGTCTACATGCGACAGTTGAGGAACAAACTGGAGAAAAACCCCGCTCATCCCCGCTATCTTGTGACCGAACTGGGTGTTGGCTATCGACTCCGGACAGAATAATCCAGTCCTGCTTTTATGCCACACGCACTGTCACAGCATTGGTTTTTATCCCGTTTTGATATCTGACAAAGTATGGTTTGTAAGTGGGACTTGAGAGTCGGTTCTCCGCAGTTGGGAAACCGCATATGATAGGGGCGGGCATTGCGCATCCGTCAACGATCGATATGAAGACCATTAATCATGAGTATAGTTGGCTAGTGATCCTATGGGGGCTCATTGCGACGGTGTCCGTATGCGGGGCTCAAGACCTCAGTCAACGATCAGAAGAGAAAGCGGCACCTATGCCCGCCGCCGCCCTCACAGGCTCTATCGCAACTGATTGGCACTATGGGGCGTACATTGATGTTGGGTATATCGGGAATTTCAACTTTCCCGATAACCAACTCTGGCGCAATCGTGCCACAGCCGCGCATCACAATCAGCTTTCTCCGAACATGGGACTGGCCTATGTGCGCAAGGATGCCATGGAATCTTCGCGATGGGGTATGGAACTTGGCTTCCAAGGCGGGCGGGATTCGGAAGAGTTCGCATTCTTGGTGGGGGAGAGACGAGTCGATGGGTCGGATGTGCTCCGACACATTCATCGCGCAAACATGTCGTACCTAGCCCCGGTCGGCAACGGGCTGACGATCACCGCCGGTCTGTTCAACAGTCTGATGGGGTACGAGTCGCTTTATGCCAAAGACAACGCCAATTACACGAGGTCGTGGATCGCGGACAACACGCCCTACATGATGTTTGGCGTGAATGCGCAGTATCCTCTCAACGACAATCTCACCGTCACCGCCTTCGTCGTGAATAGCTACTATCATCTAGCGCATCCGAATGATCTCCCAAGCTATGGGGGGAGATGGGGTTGGAAGGCCATGCCACGGTTCACGTTGACCCAAACCTTATACGCAGGACCAACTCAAACGGATACCTCTCTGGAGTTTTGGCGTTTGTATGGGAATCACATTCTGGAATGGAGAGGGGACGATGTGACGGTCGCGGCGTCCTTCGATATTGGAACCGAAAGCATTGCCATTCAGCCAGGTCGCCCACGAACCTTTGTCATGGGAGGCAACATGGTCGTCAGGTGGCATGTCACCGGGCCTTGGTCTGTGGCGTTGCGGCCCGAGTTCTACTGGGATCGGAACGGTCGGTGGACAGGCTCAGAACAATTCGTGAAGGCGATCACTTCTACCGTCGAGTACAAGCTCCTATATAAATGGACCACCATGGTGGTGCGAGCAGAACATCGTTACGATGACTCAACTGGGGCGGGAGGCGGGTTCTTCAAGAATGGGGGGATCCGTCCCGACGTCGTTGGCCTTGCGCGTGAGCAGCATCTGCTTTTGCTGGGAGCCCTTGTCAGCTTCGACTCACCGTGAGTGGGGGGCAGGGGGTGGGAGCTCCTGTATCCAGTGTGGGAACCGATCGACGATGCGTTGGCCGAGTGCTTGGATGGCGTGTCTCTTCGCCTCTTGTAGCGCGGCGATATCTTCGACTAAGACAGCCGATCCGACCAGCTTCGATGTTCCTTCAACTGTCTGTATCGGTGCGTGCCATTCGGAGCGCACAGCCCACAAGTTGCCGGTGATCATGACGAGCGTGTCACTTTCGGTACCAGGGGCGAGATAGGCGCCGATTAAGGTCGGATACAACCAGGCAAAGCTGTTGTTGTATCGATCGACGGCCGCAACTCCGTCGACGATCAAGACCACATCTACTCCGTATCGAGCACCAGACTGGCGGATCCCGCTAATATCTTCACCTCGCAGAGTGGCATCCATCAGCACAAATGCATCCTGGAGGACATGCGTATCTTGTAGTGGAGCCAGCTCGCGGAGTAGTTGGTCTCTATCCCTAGCTGCCCATTCGACTGCGCGGACGGACTGCCTGTGCGGAAAGTCGTGATGTACAAAAAAGACACCGAGCCGAAAGGGTGTGGAAAGGTGAACGCCATGGCTCGCGAGGGGCTGACTCTCAGGGATTGGGGCAGGCTCGACATGAAGGACTTCGTTCATCACCGTCCGATCGAACCCTTGGCTGCTCGCACAGCCGGCCGACAGTGCGAATATGAACGATGCCACAATTGTAAGTAGTTGAACCATCGCTTCGTTTACTACTCCTTCGGTCGATTGATTGAACTGGTGGAGTTGACGTGTATCGGTACCATGGCCGGCTGCTAAGATGGTTACTCGACGATTGGAAGAATGCGATCGGCGACTGCCTGTACCACACGTTCTTGTTCGGTCACCGCTTTCAATCCTTTGAAACTGAGATAGTGGCCTCCGTGACTCGGTGCCTGAATCGTGGCGCTGACTTCGACACGATCTCCATCCTCGACTTCCGGATCGCGGACAACTGGTCTACCACAAATGCCTAACACGGCCACTGGAATCGTCGCCTCATCGTCCTCAAGACGGAACAAGTACGCACCATAACAATTGTCCCCATTGGCAATTGGGTAGGGCTCCAGGGGCTGTACATCCCGTGCAATGCCTCGCAAGATGACATGCCGAAGGTGATAGACCCGCGGTTCATCGAGGATCTGTTGGATGCTGGTCGGTTCTTCTGCCCACACCGGTATCGGTCTATCTGCTCCTAGAAGTGTGAGCAGAGCAATGAGGAGAGGAGCGATGATTCGTGCCGAAGTGGTCATGCTGGGTGAAAGGCATTTTATCATCATTTTGAGTTTGGAACCCGGGGCTGCTTTCTCTTGCGCGACATGATCGCTATAATCCCTCGTCTTTTTGTCAAGGAGGAGCACTCGCTATGGTGAATGAGCGGCAACTGAGGATTTTCGTGAAGGAATCACGGCCAAGGTTTGAGGATATCTTGGGGCAGATGGTCGAGGTGCCGTCGATCAGTATGGATTCATCGCGTGCGGGCGATATCCGCCGCATGGCTGACCTTGCGAAGCAGTATTTGGTTGGGATGAATGCCAAGGTTCACGTGGTAGAGACCGGCGGGTATCCCATCGTTTCCGGCGGGTGGGTAACAGGGCCTGAGTATCCGACCGTCACGATCTACAATCACCTGGACGTGCAGCCGGCGCAGGAGCCGGAATGGAGGCAGGCGCCATTTGCCTTTAAGAATGAACGGGGGATGTATCGGGGGCGAGGAGCGACTGATGACAAGGGTCCGGCCCTCACGGCGATGTTCGGCGCTCGATATGCGATCGACCAAGGTTGGCCGATCAACATCCGGTTCTTGTGGGAACTGGAAGAAGAGATCGGTAGCCCACATTTTGTTGCAGGACTTAAGGATCGCGCGGCTGTTCCACAGCCCGATTCCGTGGTCGTCTCAGATACGATCTGGATTGCCAAGGGGCGGCCTGCGGTGCCATACGGCTTGCGCGGCCTGCTTGGCGCACGTCTGATCCTGCGCACAGGGGAGAACGATGCACATTCGGGTGTGACTGGAGGAGCAGCTCGTAACCCGCTGGCCGAATTGATGGAGGTGGCGAACAGCTGTGTCGATGCGAGGACCGGCAGGGTAAAAATTCCTGGTTTCTATGACGATGTGGTTGAGCCCACGACCACTGAGATCAAGGATTTCCTGAAGTCCGGTTTTGAGGTAGAACGTTTCAAGAAAGCCTACGGATTTCGATCGCTTCGCGTGCAGGATCCCGCCGATATCATGCGACGGATTTGGGCATCTCCGACCTTCGAAATCCATGGCCTCAGTGGGGGATACCATGGACAGGGGGTGAAGACCGTTGTGCCCGGTCATGCTGAGCTCAAGGTCAGTATGCGGCTTGTTCCAGATCAGGTACCGGAAAGAGTGTTTACTGTGTTGAAGAAGCATGTGGCGAAGGTGAATCCAGATGTGAAGGTGGAGAGGGAGGGCATGCTCCATCCATTCAAGGGCAGTTTCGAAGGATCATATGTGGATTGTGTGAAACGTGCCGTAAAGACAGGGTTTGGTAAAGATCCCGCATTTGTGCGAGAAGGAGGATCAATCGGTGCGGTGGTTACCATGCAGAAAACCTGGAAGGTACCAATCCTCTTCATAGGCTTAAGCCTCCCTGAGCATGGATATCATGCTCCCAACGAATATTACGATTGGGGTCAGGCTTCAGGGGGGATGAAGACATTCGCTCATTACTTCTCAGAGTTAGCAAAGATGGGGAAGGTATAGGGTCTGTTTTTGATCATCGTAAAGACAGCCTGTGGAAAACTCGGGGAAAGTCTGTTTTTGAACGCCGGTGTCCCAAAAATTGCCTGCCTGCCATGTTTGTCATACAGTCTCTCGTTCTAGAGCCATATCCTCAAATGAGTCGAATTCGTAAGGCATTGTAAATAAACATAATATTAAGCGTTAATCTTTTCTGGAAAGGCACAGATGTTGCTCAACGTGAAGTTGGGGAGCAGGTCGTGCCATTGAAATGATCCGGTTGATTGTCGAGAAGCGCTTGAGTATCCTGGCTACCCTATGGGGACTGAATCGATCCAGGTAGTGGTAGTCATGGTCACAACGGCAAGCCAAGACGAAGCAGTGAAGATTGCCGACCAGGTGGTACAGTCTCGTCTGGCTGCTTGCGCGTCTACGATTCCCACAGTGCGTTCAACGTACTGGTGGGAAGGAAAGTTGATGAACGACCAGGAATCGCTACTGTTGATCAAGACAACCTCTGATAAATTCAATTCTCTCGAGGAAACAATACGGAAGATCCATTCGTACAAGGTGCCGGAAATAATAGCGATTCCTGTTTGTCAGGGGTTTCCACCATATCTAGAGTGGGTTCGCCGAGAAACCTCCTAGATTATGCGGTTGAAACCATCATCGCCGAAGCACTATTTTAGGGTTGACCAATGGGGGGCTAGATCGGTAGTTTGAAGGGTAAGTTTTGACATGCCTTCCAGGTACAAGTAGGCACGGGAGACGAAGGTTATGAACCAGACAAATATTCAGGACGGTGATGCCTATACCGTTGTGGTTTTCAGGGGATCCACGGCAAAGCCTATCCGCTTCAGCTTTTCGAAGAAACTACTCCGCCGATTGTTGGTCTGTGTGGGGTTGGTCGTTCTTGCCGATCTTCTCGTGGTTTCTCACTATGTCATTAGAACGGGAGAGGTATGGGAACTGGCGGCTTTTCGCACGGAAGCCATGAGCGCACGAGAGCAGACCGCCGCTTTCTCCACAGCTATTGATGATCTGAAGAAGCGCCTTGGGGCGATGAATGAGGTGAATCAAAGGCTTCGGGTCACGCTCGGTATAGAAGTACCCAAGACGGGAGATATGGCAAACGGTAGGGGTGGAGAAGAGGTCCCGATTTCTGAAGAAGGAGGCTCAATATCCGGTAGAACCGAACTGGGTGTTTCCTCAGGTATCTCCAATCAAACATCTGAGGGTAATCAAGAACATTCGTCTGCTGTTGGGCTCGAGCCTTCTCGAGATGCCCTCCAGGCAATTACATCAGTGAAAGAGGGGTTGGAATGGCTCTCAAAACAAGCCACGGTGCAGGAACGTATTCTTGACGAGTTATCACAAGCAGCTGAGCAGCGCTCGTCTCGCTGGGCCTCGACGCCTTCGATTTGGCCAGTCAAAGGGTGGGTCACGTCTGGGTTTGGCCCGCGAATTTCTCCTTTCACGGAGAAGCCAGCTTGGCATGATGGATTAGATATCGGTGCCGCACCAAACACCCCAGTCCGTGCTCCGGCCCAAGGTCGGATTACATCCATAGGATACGATCCTAAGCTCGGGAACATGGTCCGCGTCGATCATGGATTCGGAGTTGAAACCCTCTACGGACACCTGGCGAAGTCCTTGGTGAAGGAAGGCCAAAGGGTCGAGCGGGGCGATGTCATTGCGCTTGTCGGGAGCTCGGGCCTATCCACCGGTCCTCACCTGCATTACATGGTGAAATTGAACGGCCAGGCGCTTGATCCAACCAAGTACATTTTGGAATAGCAGACCGCTTCGATATTATGAGGACAGCACAATTTGTTTCTGCTGCTTCTCGAAATCCAACAGTCCGACGCCCGACCGCTCCTCGATTAGAGCCTCTGCAATGCCTGTGGCCCCGTACGATCTAGATAACGACACGAGCGCTTCTTGACCGATCTTGAGATTGCTCAATCTGTTACCCCTCGCCCTATCCTGGAAATCGCTTCCCAGCTTGGGATCCGTGCCGAAGAGCTTACTCTCTATGGACGGGATAAGGCCAAAATATCGCCGCAAGTCTTGGATCGCCTCGATGCTGCACCGCAAGGACGGTATGTACTTGTCACAGCGATTAACCCAACACTTTTAGGAGAGGGAAAGACGACGACATCAATCGGCCTAGCCATGGGGCTCACGCGGCTCGGGCGTCGGGCCGCGCTTACCCTCAGGCAGCCATCGCTCGGTCCTGTGTTTGGAGTGAAAGGTGGCGGCACCGGTGGGGGGCACGCACAGGTGGTGCCGATGGAGGATATCAACCTTCATCTGACGGGAGATGCCCATGCGGTAGCTGCCAGCCACAATCTGCTTTCTGCTTTCCTCGATAATCACCTGTTTCATGGAAACCCTCTCTCGATCGATCCAGCAAGAGCTACATGGCCACGGACGTTGAGTATCAATGACCGTGCTCTCCGAGACGTGTTATTGGGGGAAGAAACCGGCAGACGTCGGGGCCAATTCGTCATCACCGAGGCTTCAGAGGTTATGGCGGTGTTGGCACTTGCGAAGGATCACAACGATCTCCTTGAGCGGCTTGGCCGAATAGTGGTCGGGTTCACAACGGCAGGGACACCGGTCAAGGCCGAGGCGCTTGGATGTGTAGGAGCGATGGCGGTTCTTCTGAAAGACGCCCTTAAACCGAATCTGGTTCAAACGCTAGAAGGGAGCCCCGCATTCGTGCACACGGGGCCGTTCGGCAACATCGCCCATGGGAACTGCTCGATCATGTCCGATGCCATTGCACTCCGATGCGCTGACTTTGTCGTGACCGAGGCGGGCTTCGGTAGCGATCTTGGAGCGGAGAAGTTTTTCAATATCAAGTGCCGCGCGTCAGGGTTCACTCCGACCGTGGCGGTTGTTGTGGCGACCTTACGGGCGCTGAAACTCCATGGGGGGGGTGGCGTCGTCAAGGCTGGCGTTGCGCTGCCTTCGAGTCTCACGGGCCCGAACCAGGAGGCCTTATCGAAAGGGATCGCTAATCTGCAACAGCATATCGCCAATGTCCTGGCGCATGGGGTCCCGGTCGTTGTCGCCGTTAATGCCTTCAAGGATGATCCTCAGGATGAGTTGGACTGGGTTCGAGAACAGTCACTAAGGATGGGCGCAGTCGATGCGGAGGTCTCTACGCACTGGGCCGACGGAGGGAAGGGGGCCGAACGGCTGGCGACTGCTGTCCTCAAGGCATCTGAAAGACCGACCAAATTCAGGCATCTGTATGATGTGTCATGGCCGATCAGGAAAAAGATAGAAACCATTGCAACCCAGATGTACGGAGCTGCGGGGGTTTCGTTCGAACCGGAGGCGGAGCGTCAAATAGATACGGCCGAGGCATTGGGGTATGGGGGCTTACCCGTTTGCATGGCGAAAACGCCACTGTCACTGTCGCACGACCCTACGCTGAAGGGGAGGCCGACTGGTTTTACGGTCCCAATCAAGGAATTGCGGATCTTGGCTGGTGCCGGGTTCGTCACGGCCGTCTGTTCAGGAATTCAATTGATGCCGGGGTTGCCCAAGAGGCCGGTTGGTGAGCGGATTACGCTTGATCCGACCAGCGGGAAGATAGTGGGGCTGTCGTAGAAGCTCAGCGCTGCTTCAAATATCGGAAGAATTCAGAATCGGGGCTCATCACCAGGGTCGTACCGTCTTTGAAGGCGCTCTTATAGGCTTCCATGGAGCGGGTGAACTCGAAAAACTTCAGGTCCTGTCGGTAGGCGTCAGCATAGATCCGAAATGCCTTGGCATCGCCGCCGCCTCGAAGTTCTTCCGACTCCTTATAGGCTTGGGCGAGGAGAATTTCTCGGTCTTTTTCGGCTTCCGATCGAATCTTTTGCGCTTCTTCCGCGCCCTCAGCGCGATATTGCTTCGCCTGTCGTTCCCGTTCCGCCTGCATCCGAGCAAAGACTGCCTTCTCATTTTGCTCAGGCAAATCAGCGCGCTTGATTCGGACATCCTGGATCTCGATGCCATACACCGTGGCCTTCTCGTGTGCCCGTTCGGTCACCACCTTCATGATGTCCGCTCTCGTGCTCGACACGATTTCAAGCAACTCATGGCGACCCAACTCGACGCGGAGCTCGGAATAGATAATGTCATGCAGCCGCTGGAGTGCGCCGCGCTGGCTTTGGAAGTTCTGATAGACCTTTAACGGGTCGACGATGCGCCATTTCGCAAAGTTGTCGAGCAGCAGGGTCTTCTTGTCGGAGGTAATGACATCCTGCGCGTTCGAATCGTAATCCAGTAACCGCTTCTCGAAGTACGTCACCTCCTGGACGAACGGCACTTTGACGTACAGTCCTGGCTCAGTGATGTTGCGAACGGGTTTCCCAAGTTGCACGACAATGGCCGTCTGGATCACGTCTACGACGAAAAGGGGAGACGCTCCCAGCACGAACAATCCAACGGTCACGGCGAGGAGCGCGATAACGATCCCTTGTTTCGTCATGGACGGCCACCTCTCGGCTTTTGAAGGGAGGTGGGCTCCGGTCTGGATTCATCAGCCTCCAGTTGCTGGGTCGGTTTGGCGAGGGATGAGGATCTAGACTTGGAGAGGCGGTCCAGCGGGAGATACGGCAACACCCGTTCGCCGCCTTTCCCGTCGATGATGACTTTCTCCATGTTCGGCAGGATTTCCTCCATGGTTTCGATATAAATCCGCTTGCTGATCACGTCTTTCGCTTGGTTGTACTCTTTGAGGGTAGCCAGGAAGCGGTTCGCCTCGCCCTGGGCACGATTGAGCCGGGATTGCGCAAATCCCCTCGCCCGGTTGACCAGCTCAGCTGCTTCACCCTTGGCTCTCGGAATAATGTCATTACGGTATCCCTGTGCCTGGTTGATGAGCTTCTCTCGGTCTTCCTTGGCATTGGTGACGTCTTTGAACGCGGCGGCGACCGCTTCCGGAGGATCAACGTCTTGGAGTTGCACTGCGGCAATTTGTACGCCCGCATGGTATTGATCGAGAATCGTCTGCAGCAACGTCAAGGTGTCCTGCTGAATCACCGCTTTTCCCGTGGTTAGGGCTTCGTCGATCTTGCTCTTACCGACGATCTCACGCATGGAAGCTTCAGCGGCCTTGCCGATGGTTTCATGGATATCCGCCACGTTAAACAGATACTCGCGGGCTTCTTTGATCTTGTATTGAACGATGAACTCGATCGCGAGAATGTTCATATCACCGGTCAGCATCAAGGCCTCTTGGGGCACCATCTGTTGGCGGCCTTGCTGGTTGGTACGGAACCCGACCTCTACGCGAAAGAGTTTTGCGACTTTCGGCTGGAGGACGGATTCAATCAGAGGAATCTTGAAGTGCGGGCCTGGTTCTACGGCCCGAACCGGAACCCCGAATCGTTTCACGACACCTTCTTCATCCGGGGCGATGATAACCACACTCTGCCAGACGAGAAAGATGAGCAGAGCGGCGATGATGAGATTCCAGACTCCGCCAGAGGGGAGGAGGCTCTTCAGGCCACCGGGAGGAAGGATGTCCTTGAATTGTGACTGGGCCTGCTTGAGAACTTCCTCAAGTGGGTCAGGCTTTTTGCCCCACGGATCTTTTGGGTCCCAGACCATTCAGTAATGTAGGATATCCAATAACAATGAAGGACAGATCGGTACCTTAACAGAATGGTGCGGTGATAGACAAGGCCTAGATTACCCTGGTCAGGAGAAAGTAGGTCAGGCAAGCCAGGAGCGCGGCGGCGGGAACAGTCACCATCCATGCAAGGGTCATCTCCCGCACGGTGATCCAGCGGATGGCGGACGGTCTTTTCAACAAACCAATACCGATGATCGCGGAGCTGCTGAGGTGGGTGGTCGAGACCGGCAGGCCAAGCGATCCGGAGAGAAGCACGAGCGAAGAGGTCGTGAGATTGGCAGACAATCCTTCCACATGATTCATCGTCGTCACGTGTTCCGCAAGCACTTCTGTGACACGGCGCCCGCCCCAATAACTGCCGGCACCCATGGCGATCGCCACGCCCGCAAACACGAGCAGTTGCAAAGCCACACTGGGCCAGCCAGTCTGGAGACTTCCGAGTAACAGCATCGCGGCAATCTTCGGCGCGTCGTTCATGCCTCGGGCCATGGCCGTCAGCCCGCTTGAGAGCCAGTGAATGGAGTCGAGGCCAAGCGTTGGGCCGGACAGGCCTGCGCGGTTGCATTGCGAGGGCACCGATGCGACCGGCACGCCGAGGCCTCCGGCTTGAAACAAGGTGCGGGTACACCCCTGTGCGTTGATCGTGACGAGGGCGCGATGGCTTGGCAGGACACAGACGCAGAGACCTTCCCATCGATTTGCAACCAGGCGCAGAAGAGGGTGAACCAGGCACGAGATGGCAAACGAAAGGAAGGGGCTCAGCAACAATGGAAGCGCGATCTTTTTTGAAACCGTGTCCCAGATCAAGCCCTCGGTTCCGAACGCCATTAGGCCGGCCCCCACGAGGGAACCGGTCAAGGCATGTGTTGTCGAAACCGGGAGTCCGGTTCTCGATGCAACGAGCACCCAGAGAATGGTACCGCTTAGGATTGCCGGAGCTAGTGATGACGGGATGGCGAGGTCCGGTTGGATGAGACCGCTGCTGAACGTCTTGACCATCGCGCTGGCCACGAACGCCGCAGTGCCCGCTCCGATCATCGTCCACAACGTTCCCCAGGCGATGGCGGTCCGATAGCTGGTGACGCCGCTGCCGACTAGCGTCGCGATAGCCTTCGACACGTCATTCGTGCCATTGGCGAAGGCCAGCACGAGGACCAGTAAAAACGTGAAGACCGACAGGTCCATGGAGACCTTCTAGGCCGTAGATCCGCCACAGGATGAACCGGTACCGGCGGTGCAACCGAAGCAATGGTTGCGCGTGATGATCTGTCGATGATGGAGTTGATCAGGATCAAAGTCGCGGATATGCGACGGCGCTCCGTGATCAACTGAGAGTTCGAGCATCTGGTTGAAGTCACAGTCGTAGAGTCTGCCGTCCCATCCAACGGACAGTGTGTACCGGCACATGACGCCGGCGGCCGCAGCCGGGGTGAACGCATTGGCCAGGCGCGTCATGTACTGATCATAGTTGCCACTTTCGATGAGGAACTCCAGGAACCGGCTGATCGGCATGTTGGTGATCGTGTAGAGCCGGTTGAACTCAACCCCATGCTTGGTCAGCAATTCTTTCTTAAACTGTGCTTCAATGGCCTCCTGCCTTGGAGGCAGGAACGCGCCGACGGGATTGTAGACCAAGTTCAGGGCGAGCCCACTATCCGAACGGCCATAGCCGAATCGGTTCAGCAGACGGAGTGCTTCCATCGATTTCTCAAAGATGCCGTCGCCTCGTTGTGCATCGGTCTGGCTGGCACGGTACGACGGAAGCGAGGCGATGATTTCCACCTGGTGGTGAGCCAGGAATTCCACGAGATCCGCTTGGGAAGGAAGCAACAACACGGACAGATTACAGCGATCCATGACATGTCGGCCAAGCCTGCGGGATTGTTCGACGAGCCAGCGAAAATGGGGATTCAGTTCCGGCGCGCCCCCGGTGATATCCACTGTGGGAATGTCCGTTTTGGCCAGCGCGTCGATACATTGTTCAGCCGTTTCTAAGGACATGGTTTCAGGACGATCCGGTCCGGCATCCACGTGGCAATGGCGGCAGGTCTGGTTACAGAGCTTACCGACGTTGATTTGGAAGACCGTGATGCCGCTCGCACGCAGCGGAAAAATTCCAGCTTGGGCGAGTCGCAGGGCGAACGGTGGAGAACCACTCGGTTGATCAAGGATACGGAGTTGTTCAGCCGCTGAGGCGAGGGGGTTGCTTCGGCCAAGCAACGTGAGCGTCATCTAGCAGCAGCCTCCGTTAGGAGCACAGGTGACGGCTTCACCTCTGGCATGGTCACCGGCTCGATTTAAAATGACGAAATGGGGTTGATACCCCTCGGTTTCCAGAACGGCCACCGTCTTGGAGCAGATTTCCAGCGGTTCGCCGCGGCGATAGACATGGTGATCGTCATCAGCCGCTTCGACGAAGGGACCGGCCAGCAATGCATAGTGTCCTTGCCAGGTGCATGGGGCATCGGCTGGGAGGACGGCGGTCCAGCGCGGATCATCGCGGTCCAGCGCGACAGGCTTGGTGGTCAGGAGGAAGTGTCCGGCGAAGGGAGGGGTGCTCAACAACAGTATCTCCTTCGACGTGATCGGTTGCGGAATGCCGCGTTGGTAGGTCGTACCTCCTTCAACCACAACTCGGCTGAAGGGCCCACGTAATGTCGCGTGGAACATCGACGGAGGAATCGTCGTCTGAGGGAGTTTGTAACCGGTCAACGTCACGGAAAAGAAATGAATCCCGTCGATGACGCGCCAGGGGGAAGATTTGACGAGATGGATGGCGCGAAACCCAGCTGCAGTCATGCCGTTCATGTAGTCGGTGAGCGTCAAGGCGCCGGATAAACATTCTCCCCATTTTTGTGTGTCATGGACAAGGTACTGCGGCACGATGTGATCGGACACGATGTCTGAGATGGTGAACCGTCCGCCGGGCTTGGCGACCCGATACATTTCCTGAAACACCTTCTGCTTATCCGGAGCAAGGTTGATCACGCAATTCGAGATGATCAGGTCGATCGTCCCATCGTCGACGGGCATTGCATCTGCCAGGCCTTTGCGAAACTCAACGTTCGAGGCGGGATAGCCAAGATTCGCGGCCACGACCGCTGCATTTGTTCGGGCGATCTCCAGCATCGTCTCGGTCATGTCGATCCCGATCACGCATCCAGTGGGGCCCACCAAGCGGGAGGCCTCAAAGCAATCAATCCCGCCGCCCGACCCAATGTCCAAGACCGTCTCACCGGCCTGCACCGTCTTCAGAGCAGCTGGTGTGCCGCAGCCATAGGAGATTTTGAGCACCGCTTCAGGAATGAAGGTTTTGAGATGTCCCATGTCGTAGCTGGTGGGGCAGCACATCTCTTCGCCGGTACTAGCGGCTTTGGCATAGCGCTCGCTGACCTTTTGTGTGATGTCATTAATCGGCATGGCCGGCCTCGCAGAGTTGATCAGAATACCTACGAAATATGTGTATCAACACTTCACCTATCGGGTCAATCGGAGCTTCCCCAGGTAGGCAGAGAAGGTATGAATAGAAACATTCGGTTATCTCCTCTACAGAGTCGGTTTCAGGACGCAAATCTTACAGGTGTTTCGAAGTAATTGGTTGGGAGGCGGCAACGTTCGCTGGTTACCCATTACCTGACCCAGGCAGAGAAGCACGGAGGAAAAGCAAGGTCCGTCGTGTGAAAAGGGTGTGAATTTCAACGTGAGGCCTGCTGATCGGGTCAGTCGAGAGTATCAGCAGCCGTTGGTTTCGTGCTGCTGGGTGAGCTGATTAGTTTATGGGGGGGCTGAGTTCAGACGCTTTTCGCAGTATTCTGTGTTCAGCGGTCATGGGGTTGGTGATAGGAGAATAGTCGAACCTCGGTCGTGCTCAGCGATTGCTGATCATCGCAAACACGAGCTGTTCCACCCGCGCTTTTCGCTTGATCTGGGCGCGCGACATGGGGCGGGACGTGGTGGGGGTGTGACGGGGTAGCGTAGATGTATGACCATGATGCCGGTCTTGTTCTCTGTTCCCGCATTGGGCCGGTTCTGATTCTTGGGCGATGAGCTCTTGGTGTTGTTGCCACAGCTTGATCTGCAGCTCTTCGAACGATTCCCCATAGGCCTCTTGCTCTTGGTAGCCTTCCAGGTAGCCGCGCCATCCGTCTCCGTCTTGCACGATGATGTATTTTGTTGAGCGCATTGGGAAAGTATAGCTGGACATTTCAGATGCGCAAGCGAAGCGGGGAAATGAACTTCTTTGGGATTCAAATCTGAAAAAGTACCAGGAAGGCCAATGGCTTAAGTCTGTATATTCCTTCCGTGGAAAGTCTGTTGGGCCTCTGCGCTTAATAAAAAATGATTCTCGAATCGCAGTGAGTCAGCCTCGCAGAGACATTCCAATTCTGCATCGGTCTCAAGCGAATACTTCGCGAATGGAAGCAAGGGTTGATCGGTAGAGGTGTCACGCCAATTGGACGGAGGATGGTCTGTCAATTTGGCGGGAAAAGATCGACAAGAACGGCGTTCACCGCTACATTTCGAAACAGGCGTTCCGAATTTCAATTTCGTACTCCGAGCGAGTGCAGAGAGGAGCCAAGATATGATGCCAACCCAAACACCGACGGATGCACAGTTGAAGGACCAGGCGATCAGACAAGCGCTCGCGGGCGATACCACCGAGGCACGGCAAACTACAAATGAGATCGTTGATAAGAGGTACTTGCGAGAGGCCTGGCAAATGATGCTGTTTATCGAGTCGGAACGCGGCAATGTCCAGGCGGTCAAGGACACGATCGTTTCATGTCCTGATCCGTCGCTCTTGGCCAGTCACTTCTACCTTGAGTTGCCGCAAGTCTTCGTCAAGGCCGGAGATCGGTCCGGAGCCATCGAGATTGCTAAGGCCATGGGCGATGCCGGAACTTTACCGCTTATTGGAATCGCCGCTCATCTCGCACAGGACGGAGATGTTGCCGGGGTGCGAGAGGCGCTCTCTCATATCGATGATGAAGATTTGAGAACGATGATTGTGCGCAAGGTGAGTGCCTATCAGCCAAAAATCCAGCGACTTGATGGACTGAATCTGGTGGGAGACCAAGCAGCTGAAGCCAAGTCATTGGCAGCCTAACCAGTTCGACGACACAATTCTTCTGTTCATGCCTCGCTTGATTCCCACCTGCGCGGGTCTTGCTTTGTGCAGAGGCCTATCCTAAGTCTTAGAGGAGGATCCGCCTCCTCACTGAACTGCATCGGGAAAAGTCAGAGAGGGCCCGGTGCGGTGGTATCACCCCACCGGGCCCTTCACTATGCTACCCATGTCAGGATTTTTGATCTAGTCGTATTCAACACCCTGATCACAGGACTATGACTCAGGACACGTATCAACTGGTGGACCGACCGGATTCCGCTGTGCCGGCGAGAGTTGATCACAGAAACTCTTAGGAAGCTTCTGCACCCACCCATTGTAGACATTGGGAACAGGTAGTAATCCCTGTCCACCCATGCCTTTGTTTCCAGTGATGGAATCATCGTTCGGTGCAGCATCATCAGCCAGTACGACCCAACCGACAAGCTTCGCATCATCACCATTGCCAATGTCGTAGACCAACAAACGGTTAGCAAACTTGCTGGTGACATAGGCGTAGTACCCACCACCCTTCTTGGCACCGAAGTCTACTCCATGGCAGCCAGGATCGCAGGTCAAACTCTTCACCAGCGTATCATCGCTGGTTCGAATGATTGTGATCGTCCCGGTCAGGGTATTCCCAGTGACCACAAATTTCCCGTCTGGGCTCACAGGGGTCTGAATTGGAAGCCCACCAATCGCCGCCCCTGCTTTTGGCCCATTAATGACATCATAATTGCCATTGGCAGAAGTGTCTAATAGCGGGATGTCCTTTATCTTTGTCCCAGGACCACCACTCACCCACTCTGGAATGGGAGGAGTAGCCGCAGTCCCGCCGCACAGGACGGATATCGAATGGCCGAGATAGTTTGAAACATAGGTCTTCGTCGATCTCGGATCCATCGCTGCCGCAATAGGTAAAAATCCAGTCGACTCTTTTTTTACGACTTTATCCGTTGGGAAATCAAAGAACGATGAGTCATTTGTATTGGCATTGGGCGTTGCCATCGTCTTCCCATCGTGACCCATCCAATGGGCATGGGGTTGAGTTAGATTTCCTGGCTTAGCTGGATCTTGCATGGAGATATTCCGCTTTTTCGTGAGCAAGCCCGTGGCCGAGTCCCGGTCCAATTCTACGACGCTATCCTCACCATTAAGCCCTGAATGGACCTGTTGGGTATCGACTCTCGTCATGACGTGGGCCGGATCTTCACCGACTTCAATTTCCTGTAGGAACTTTCCGTCAGCACGATTCAAGACGTACAAACTCTTCCCGTGCCATTCTGTTTGATAGATATGGTTTTGATCGTGGCTCGACCACATGTTGTGGCCATTATTCATCTTCTGGTCAGGCAACGCGATTTTCCGCTTCACCTTCCATGTCTCGGTATCGACCACGGTAATGGAACTGGGATAGGCATCACCTTTTTTAGCACTGATCTCATATTGGGTGTCCACCCAGACTTCTCCAACCCCAGCAGTGGCAGGTTTGGTTTGTGATGCCGGGATTTTGTCACCATCAAACGCCTTTTCCAAAGCTGCTTTTAACGAAGGAACGACGGCGCCGCCGGTGACCACAACAGGTACATCGGGATAAACCGGATGATAGACCGTATTGAGTTTCGTATAGTCTTTCCAACCTGATGGACTGGTGACGACGAAGAATGCGCGCAACAATCGCAATCCGAGGTCTGAATTGCTCGGAAAGGCACTTCCTGCATCGGCAGCTTCAGTCACACCCTTGGTATGGGTGACGCCAAGGAGATGGAGCCTCTCACCGATGTCAAAGGCTGCAATTGGTTCTGATGAGCCTGGCTTGGTTGTGGTCGTCTTCTCATCATCGACGATGACTCCCGCCAACATATAGGGATGTACCTTGCACACGAACACATAGAGGCCCTTGGCATTCAGAGTCACTTCATGGTCAGCCTTGTTGGCGATCGCTTGATCGATCCGTTCAGCGGGCGTCGCATCCGACGGCCAAATCAGGCTGGTGACGGTGTGGAGGCTCTCCACACGAGACGCACCAGCACCATTCGGGTCGGGCCATTTTCCGACCTGGTCTGAAGGAATCGTACCTTCTCGCCTGGCTTTATGATGGCCAGGGATCGAGTGCCAGCAACCGGATTTCCAGTGTCGAACCAATACCCCGCTTCGTCAGTCACATCAAATGTGGCGGCAGCGGGCGAGGGCGTTGGCGCAGGCCCTCCTGCAGCAGGCGCCGAAGGGTCGTCGCCCGAACAACCGGCCACTCCTGCCGCAAGGCAGAGAGCAGCCCCTAACGTAACGCACCTCTTCATGAAAGCCTCCTTTTGAGATGAGAGAATGACACCTGTTACCTGACTGCTGCGATCCGATTGAACTGAACACGCAGACGGTTGGAAACGCATGACCCAATGCGCCCAATCGTCGTGAAATTGGTTGCCGTATAATGCATGAAATGTAGAAAACCAATACCTAACGATTAGTAACGATAAGTATATGTACCCATTCATGGCGATATGTGCGTGCCGTTCAGTCGCCGAATGTTTCGTTGCTCAGCAAACCACATGCCATTGAGGACAGTTGGCTTGCATAAGGCGTTATCTTTGACATGGCACCACCTTTTTCTTCCATAGCCTGTCGACCTCCCTCGGTTTCATAGAATCGAATTAGATACACCCCATGAATCGAATTGGGTACAGTCTGGACTAAGCTCCAGCTGCCTAGTCATGTCACAGGTGTACTCCCCTCCACCTCTATCCCAGCGACCTTCCCCCGCGTGACGGTGTCCGTTCCATGAAGCCGTATGCCTCTTGCTGGGCCTGGAGACGAGAGAGGTGGTCAGGAATGTTGTACGAGAGGTAATTGCGCACGCATGGCTTGCTCGACTTGCCTGCGGTCGGTCATCTATACTTGATTCGCTGTGATCACTATCACGACCCTATCCTTCTGATTCGCCTTCCCTGTGGATGATCTCACTCGACAGCTCAGCGAACGATTCGGTTTTGCCACCTTTCGGCCAGGCCAAGAAGCCGTCATCCGTGCCGTGTTAGCGGGGCGCGATGCGATGGCGGTCATGCCGACCGGGCAGGGGAAGTCGCTCTGCTATCAGTTGCCCGCAACCCTATTGCCAGGGCTGACGCTGGTGATTTCTCCACTCATTGCGTTGATGCAGGATCAGGTGACGGCCATGAAGCAACGGAAGATTGCCGCCGCGGCGTTTCACTCCAGCCTCACCGGAATAGAAAAAAACCGCGTGATGGAGGAGCTCCAGCATCGGCGGCTGCAGCTGCTGTACGTGGCGCCGGAGCGGATGCAACACGAGGGATTTCTCCGGTTGTTACGTTCCCTCTGGGTCTCGTTGCTGGTAGTCGACGAAGCGCACTGTATTTCCCAGTGGGGCCATGATTTTAGGCCCGATTACCTCAAGATCGGTCGCCTGCGCCAGGAACTCACGAGCCCCCCCTGTCTGGCACTGACGGCCACGGCCACTGCAAGAGTGCAAACAGATCTGTGCCAACGGCTGTCGCTTCGCGATCCCTTTCGACTCGTCGCAGGGTTTCGTCGAGCCAACCTTGCCCTCTCCGTACATCTCGCTCAGTCTCGCCAAGACAAACTGTCGACGCTGGGACGCTTGGTTCGCGAGACGGAGAAGGGGACGATTCTCGTCTATTGCGCCACTCGCCGAGCCGTGGAGGAGGTCGCGGCATGGCTGGGACAATCCTACCCCTCGGTCGGCTATTACCATGCCGGGCTTTCGGATGAGGAACGTCGGCTCGTCCATGAGGAGTTTCGCCGAGGGACCGTGCGAATCCTGGTCGCGACGAATGCCTTCGGCATGGGCATCGATAAGCCGGACGTCCGCTTGGTCGTCCATTTCGACATTCCTGGAAGCCTCGAGGCCTATTACCAGGAGGTGGGGCGTGCCGGTCGCGACGGACGGCCCGCAGCGTGTGCGTTGCTGTTCCATGAGCGTGATCTGGCCACGCAAGAATACTTTATCGAGCAGGCATCAAAAGATCCTGAGGGCACGGATCGCGCTGGGCGAATGAAGACGCTTCTTCGAGAAATGTTGGGGTATGTTTCGACGTCGACCTGTCGGCAGCTCGCGATTCTTGAGTATTTCAGCGACGATGCCGAACTGGCGTTGGGCCCATGCGGTCTGTGCGATCGTTGTGTCACACCGGCGCAACAGCCTGGCCGCTCGATCTCCCACAAAACCGAAGTTTCCGCGAAGGCCATATTGGAAACCGTGTCCTGGTGCATGGGGCGGTTCGGTATGGGCCGCATCGTCGATATGCTTCGTGGAAGCCGCTCGAAAGCGCTGTTGGCCTATGGCGCAGAAAACTGTCCGACATACGGTCTCTGTCGGGCCCAGACCAAGCCCGTTGTGACTGGTCTGGTGAAGAATCTCATTCAGTCAGGGTATCTTCGCATCGAGGGTACCGAGTATCCCACGCTCGAATTGACGTCCAAGGGGCGAGAGGTGCTGCAAGGGATTTGTGCGGTGGCATTGCCACAGGGAGAGGAACCTCAGGCTGATGTATCGGTGAACAAGCCTCGTCGCTCGTCTGCCGTCTTGGCAGGCATCGCTCAGGCGTCAGTGCCGGATCCACAGCTTGTTGAACGGCTCAGACAGCTCCGCACCGAATTGGCCGAAGAAGAGGGTGTCGCGCCCTTCCTGATATTTCACGACAAAACGTTGAAGGCGATTGCTGGCTATAAGCCGGGGACGCCGGCAGCTCTGCTAGAGATTCCAGGCATTGGCGAGATGAAAGCGGAGCGCTACGGCCGGCGGGTGTTGGCCGTGATCAATGAATATCAATAGCTATCAGCGCGATTGGTTGTCAGCGGTCGACACTCAGCTCCCAATTCATACTGAAAGCCATGGAAAGTCCTTGGGAGTCCACGAGAAAGAACACGTGAGGCGGGCGTCGCCGTCTGCCAGGCTCGAGCAGGGCTCGCTACGTAGACGATGGCCCGTTGCCTGTCTGTTACTGCCGGGCGAACGGGGAGCGAGCCGTGACGAGCCCACGAGGAAGTAAGTCGGAACTCAGCTATGCTGCCTGAGCTTGTGCAGCGAGCGGTTGCACCACACGCGCCGCGCGTCTTCTCATTCTTCGAGCCTCGTGCATCATCCGATTATAATGGATGAGGGGATCCTCGACATTGCCGCAAGTTACGCAGCGCAGCCCCCGCATCCACATGGGCACATAACTTTCTTTCATATCCAGTAAGTGATCCTCAACCATCAAGCCGCTGCATCTCGTGCATGTCATGGTGATTCCTCCTTGATAATTGGTCGAGCACGGATGATTCTGCTCGTCATTTACCAGTTCCATACGCAATGATGATGCCAAGATGAAAACTGCGACGAGGTTGAGGTGATTGAGGCCGTCAATAGCGAGATTTTCCCACGTTCCTTGCCAGCGAACAGTCGGCTCCGTCAAGCATTCTGGTTGCGGATCGTATCTCAATCGATACGCCTTGAGAGCCAAAACGATACAGCAATACGTACGTATATAACCAAGATGGGGTCTTGATCATTGTGATCTCGCTGACATCGAAGTCAATCAGGCAATGTAGGACTGCTGTCGATGTTCTGTTGAGGAGGTATGTACCGTCTTTGCCCAATAGACGGACGAACTCCTGCGTTTCACGAAGAGCGACACCATCTTGAACCTATCATTGACGGAACTGTTCTAGGTCCCGATAATGCCCTGAATTATGGCATGGCGAAAGTGTTTGTGGACGAGATGGAGGCAAAGACAGGCATGAGTGTGAGAAAAGCCGGTGACCCTGCACGTCGCGATTGTGAACGGCGAAAACATAATTAGCCGCCATGATGTTTGCCCAGCTAGCCAAGGTGCTCCTAGTTCAGGCCTGCGAAGAACATGATCCAGACCACAAGTTTATTTTGCGGTACGAGCGGGAGTTGCCTCATCATGAAAGATCCGGTCCTAAAGGTAATACGGCCACAAAAGATCCTGCCTGTGCTGGGGAGGCTTTGGTCATTGAGCGGGCTGAGCACATCTCCGATCGGCTGATTCAGAAACATCCTACGCTCACTTCGGCTTTCGCCATTTTGCGAATCAAGACGCCGGTCACGCTGCTGATTGGTTGTGCCTTGGTGGGGGGCTTCCTTGCTGACCCAATAGGCCCTGCGGGTCAGATTAACCTCCTGAATTTTCCCCTCCTGACACTCCTTATCTGGAATGCTGTTGTCTATGTCGGTTTGCTCTACAACATGATCGTACCGCGACCGTCGCGAGATCGGTCGCAACCGGGCCTGCCGGGGCTGGTGGAATGGATCTTGGGCCTTGGCGTGAAGGGGCGGCTCAGTAGACTTCAGTCTGATCGTGCACAGAGTTCCGATGAACAGCAATGGATTGCAATGTCCCTCGCAACCTACACTGCACGCCTGCTCCACAGCGGTCGCGAATTATTGATCACCCATGCCCGCAGCCTGCTCCACGTGGCTGCGGCAGCGCTGGCGATCGGCGTGATCGCGGGGCTCTACCTGCGTGGTTTCAGCTTTCTGTACAAGGCGGGATGGGACAGCACGTTCGTGAAGGCTGAAGGAGTCCACACCTTTCTCTCTGTCCTCTTCGCGCCGGCAAGTTGGCTCTTGAGGACCCCGATGCCCGGCGTGGAAGCCATCGCTGACCTGCAAGGCGCAGCCAGGGCCAATGCGGCGATCTGGATCCATTTCTGGGCGATGACGACGATACTGTTCATTGTCCTACCACGAACCCTGCTGGCCACGGCTGCCTGGATGCGTAAGGCTCGCCTGGCTGCGGATGTGCAGCTGTCGAGCAACGAACCGTATTTCCGGCGCCTGTTGAATCCCTACCGAGGAAAGGGGCTGCTCGTGGAGGTGCTTCCCTATAGCCATCGTGTGAAGGAGGCCGACGACCGGTTCTTGGCGTTCCTCAGCGATGCCTTCGGCGTTTTAGCGGATATCCATGTGGGGAACTCGGTCCAATATGGCGACCGGCATTCTCACGTTCCGGCCGATTCCGATCGAGGTTTCTGTGTCGTGGTCGTGTTCAATGTGGCCCAAGCTCCGGAGGAAACTCACAGCGAATTTTTGGAGGAGCTGAAAGCCACGATCCGAGGCAGAGGCCGACCGAACATGCTGTTGGTCCTACTGGATTGCGAAGCCTATGCGCAGATCGACCATGAGAAGCGGCTAAGGGAACGGTGCCAGGCCTGGACGACGCTGGCGAAAGAGTGCGGACTCCAGGCCATGAAATACCGAGACCCTTCCGGACCGCCGGATGGGGAACTGCAAGCCTTGCCCGACTATTTATGGCCTGGTGATTTTCGGGGAGCACAATGAGTGTCCAAAAGTCGCAGATCGCCCTTTCCTTGATTTCCCATACGAATATCGGAAAGACCACACTGGCTAGAACGTTGCTCCGAAAGGATATCGGTCTCGTCGCTGATCGCGCTCATGTCACGCTCGAGAATCAAAAATATACTGTGCTGGAAACGGAGGCCGGGGAGTCCCTGCAGCTATGGGACACGCCTGGTTTTCCCAACTGCCAAAAGATCCTTTCGCGGTTACAGGGGGCCAAGAATCCCATCGTTCGGATTCTGACCGAGGTGTGGGACCGATTTCGTGATCGGCCATCCTGGTGTGCCCAACAAGCGGTGTTGAACGTCCAGCAAGAGGCGGACGTCGTCCTCTATCTCGTGAATGCGACCGAAGAGCCGAACATGGCCGGGTATATCGCGCCGGAACTGCAGTTACTCGAATGGATCGGCAAACCCGTCATCGTCCTGCTGAACCAAACCGGCCCTCCCAAAGACCGCCAAGATCAGGAACGCCTGGAACAACCATGGAAAGACTACTTCGCTCGGCATGGCTTCGTCAGGGGCGTGCACAGTCTCGATGCGTTCAGCCGCTGTTGGGTCCAGGAAGGCATTCTGTTCGAGACCATTCAATCGCTGCTGCCCCCAGATGACCGTCAGCGTATGACACGATTATTCGCCGTTTGGCAGAAGGCGAATCTGACCCTGTTCCACGCGGCGATGGAGCAATGGGCTGTGCTGGTGTCGCGCGCCGCGAAGTCTCGAGTGATGACCAAGGGTGACGGCTCGTCGATGGAGGCGCAGAAACAACAGGCCGTCGATAGTCTCTTGAAGGACTTGGTGAACGAGGTTGGGGAGACGACGAAAGCGGTCATTGCTCTACATGGTCTAGAAGGGGATGCGATCGGTGTGATCCAGGCCAGAATGGAACACGTCGAAGTCCAACGAGGCGGGCAGAGTTGGGGTGAGGCAACTCTTAGCGGGACTGCTATCGGGGGAATCGGTGGGGCCTTGACCAGCGGGGCCTATGCCGGGCTCCATTTGGATGCGGCGACGGGTGGTGTCAGCATGGGTCTGTTCACGGTCGCTGGGGCCGTAGTCGGAGGCGTCCTCGGCTTTCTCGGAGGAGAGGCCTGGGCGGAACGGCAGGCAGGTCACCAGCAGACTCCGGTCATGTGGTCGGATGACTATCTGGATCTGCTGGTCCAAGACGTCATTATCCGGTATCTGGCTATCGCACACTTCGGCCGAGGCCAGGGGCAGTACGTTGCGGATCCCGAAGACCCCAGGTTCTGGATCGACAAGGTGAAAACATTGGTCTCAGGGCAGCGTGGTACTCTGCATGAACTGTGGGTACGTTTGCGGGAGCAAGAACTGATGCCCCGAACGGATAAGAAACCCAAACAACTCGCGGTCCTGTTGACATCCATCACGCTCGAACTGCTCTGGAGCACCTATCCTGCTTCTAAACGATTTCTGGACCGTCCAGCATGAGAACAGCAGTTTGCTATCTGATGCTCACCCTCGGTTGACAGGCCTCTGACCCACACACGAGAATCAAGCTCTATGGCATTGAAACAGATCCAGATGGCTGGCCAGCCAGCCGTGGCCAAGCAACAAGAAGACGACGAGCCTACATTCCCTCGCTATGCTGGACCGGCATTCCTATCCTACGGATTCCGTCCCTTCTTTCTCGGTGCGGCCTTATTTACCGGTTTGGCCGTCCTGGCCTGGGTTGCCCTGTTCGCAGGCATGGCGGCGGCGGACTTTCTCTATTCTCCGCGTGAGTGGCACGTCCATGAGATGCTGTTCGGGTATCTGCCGGCCTTGATCGCGGGGTTCTTGTTAACCGCCATGCCAAATTGGACGGACCGGATGCCGCTGAGAGGGGTGCCGCTCCTATTACTATTCCTGTTGTGGCTAGGGGGACGGCTCCTGATGGCTTTCCCATGGGCTGGAGCGACGACAGCTGCCGTCGTGGATGGAGCCTTTTTGGTTCTCTTAGCGACTTATATCTGGCGAGAGATTGTAATAGCCGGTAGCTGGGACCGAGCGCCGATTGGCCTATTGGTCAGCTTGTATGCTTGTGCAAATATGTTGTTCCACGAGGCGGCGTTGCGCGGTATGCCTACGGACTTCCCAGAGCGTTTCGCGCTGTCGGTCATGACGCTCATGTTGACCCTCATCGGTGGACGCCTTACGCCGACCTTTACCCGTGAGTTCTTGGCAGACAGGAACATTGCAACGCTGCCGGAAGTGGTTTCTCTAATGGATGGCGTCGCGATTGTCTGGGTCCTCGTAGGAGTCATCACGTGGGTTCTTCAACCGGAGAGCGTGGGGGCGGGAGCGCTGTTGTTGGTAGCCGGTGTGGCGAGCGTGGTACGCCTGCTGCGTTGGGGAGGGTGGCGGACCTGGCGCGAGCCGCTCGTGCTGATTCTGCATGTGGGCTATCTTTGGGTTGGGCTATATTTACTGGCTCTCGGCGCGTCGATTCTAGGAATTGGGTTCTCCACGACAAATGCAATTCATGTCCTCACCACCGGCGCGATGGGTACAATGACACTCGCGGTGATGACCCGTGCGAGCCTTGGCCACACAGGGCGGCCCCGGCATGCCGATCGGCTCACCGTGACAATCTATCTTCTGGTCAACATTGGTGCGTTGCTTCGCATCTTTTCCCCGAATCCTGTGACTCCTACGGCACTGACTCATGCGATGCTCGGCCTATCGGCACTTGGGTGGAGTGGAGCGTACCTCCTCTTTGCGCTGCACTATGGACGATACCTGGTCCGTCCGAGTCTCGATGAATAGAGACTTCATGCGGATAATAACCGGGAATCCTCGAAAAGAGGTTTTGGATGGACATGTGGCGTCCCATTGACCAGTGCGGTATGATGCATATCTGTGAGGAAGGTGGACTTGCCAGAATAGTCTGCTCGATCACGGCAGGTTGTTCAAAATGGCTGTCCAACAAGGCCGAAACGTCCAATGAGAATGTTCAAAAAGCTGTCCTGCGAGGCCGCAGGGGGTGCGGCGACTGAGGCGTACTCTTAGCTGGTACGCCGCAAGGAGACGCGGACCCGAGAACGATGCAGGGTTGGTTTTTCAACATTCTCAAAGAAAGGGGGCGACCGGTTTCGACGGGGATACTGAGGTCACTGTCGCATGTCGAGCTCTCGGGGACTCGTAACCCTCCGGGAAAATGCAACTGCCAATCAAGAACTGGCACTCGCAGCTTAATTAACTGCGACGTTCTTCCATCTGATGCCCGCGGGGGTGGAAGAGCGCGATGCAGCGGGCTGGTCCAAGGCCGGTGCTCAGCGGCTGAGGACGAGAACTATGGCTGCGAAACTTAAATTGTCGGCTACACATGTAGACGCAGTGCACTGACGATCTTCGGACAGGGGTTCAACTCCCCTCGCCTCCACCATTTCGATGTTCGAGTAAAGCCAGTAGGGTCCAAAATCGAGCATAACTACTGGCTTTACTTCGAATTTTAAATCCTGCAAGTAGCAACACCGTCCATTGACATCCGGGGGCAAGCGAGGTCTCCTCAATAGAGTTGCCCCCATGCCACTGTCCCGATACCGCCCACCTTTTCCCGTTCCTCGGCACTTCCGTACCGTGGAACGGGGGCTCATCGCAAAGATCGTTAGGTTCGACCTCCCAGCCGGAGTGAGCTGGCGAGTAAGGTCTCGGGCTCGAGGTCTAAAAAGTCCAGGACGAGCGGAGTGGGAGTTGAAATAACCTTTTCCCATGTGCCTGATGCGGTCCATCCGGATGATCGTTTTCGGGAAGACACCGTCGCGCATGAAGACGTCCCCACATACATTGCTCATCGCTGGGACATGAGAGAAGCCGCGTTTCGAGGCCTGCTAACCTTCAGATCAATATCGGAAAGACCAGTCTCTTGGTGCCTGATCGTATCGGATTCCAGTCTTCCAAATCCTTCAGACCATGCGGCATTCACAACGCGGCATTCACAACGCGAAGCCTCGCTTCACGGGACGGAAGGGAGTCGTTAAACATCGTCGCATAGGCTTCGCGCATGTTCTCTTGAAATCGAGAACGGCGATCTGAAGGAATTCCTGCCAAGACAGCGAGAGAAGCAATGTGCTCTCCGGATCCTCGCGCACTGTCGGCCTGCAAGTGCTCATACGAATAGCCCACAAAGAGCTCAGTTTTCTCCCTGGCACGCGTGAGGCGGTCAATCGCGACTGTTCCCGGAGTGGTGCTAGATAGGAATTTTTGTGTTGGCTCCAGGAGTTCGCCTACGGCGTTCGATGTGCCATTGGTCAACGCTGTAGTTGCATCGAATGGAGCCTTGGTAAGTTCTACTGTTGCCTCTGTGACGCAGCCAGACAAGATTAACGTCCCGAACAATAAGCCCCACAATTTGATAGTGTTCATTGGTCTACTCCCTAGTAAATAGTCATGCAATTATTCTATTGAACCGGTAACGATCACCCTATGCATTTGCATCATCATTTGCACCTAGGAGAAACGATAGGTGATCATCCCACTTAGTCGGTTCCTCCGCTTCTGCTTGTGCCCGCCACAAAGGAATGCACGACAGACTCCACAAGCCAGCGAATCCTCCGCCAGTGGAGAACAGCTTAGGCATCGGCTTCTGACTTCTCCGCCGCTGTGCTATCTGCTCAGGGTCGCGGGCGTGTTTAGCTATCTAGAGACAGACTGCAAGTGAGGGGGCAACTTTGGGGGCAGGTCTTAAAAGTAAATTTTATGTCTGCTATCAAATCCATAAGTTATAGCGAGTATTCGATAGTCCTCGCCCCACCAAACCGCACTCCGTGCGACCCGCCGGCCTTTTAACGTCTTTTAGTTATTGAGGCCGGCGGAAAGAGTCAGCAACCAACCGGTGTTGTTTCCTTTGGTTGACCCGGCGCCTCTTTATCGCTGTATCGTGATTGAGGGCGCCGGATAAACACTTCCAGTGTTTTGCATTGTCCTTCTGGACCGGCGGCTCATCAGGCGAAGCCTTTCTTCCTAGATGCCGCCGGAGAAACCTCTCAGCTGATTCGCATCTTGCTGCAAATCCCCCTTGTGCACATACCGCTGGTTGAGGCTGCTTCTATGTGTCACCCAGGTATAGAATGAAGACATGCCTCACCTTACAAGACCGTCGGCTCCGTGCGTTCGACTCTCGGCCACATCGATTTCGTCACTGACACCATTAATTGCTGGGCTCTTCCTGATCACGCTGTCAGTATCCGCTCAATCAGCACAGCCTGAATCAGATCTCGGGACCTGGCGTACAGCTGCTCCGATGCCGACGAAGCGGACGGAGGTGGCAGCTGCGGCGCTGGACGGGAAAATCTATGTCGTCGGTGGGTTTGAAAAGCCCACCTTGGGCACTATGCTGAATTTCTCGATCACGCCGTCGGTTGAAATGTATGATCCAGTGACTGACCGATGGACTTCCAAAGCGCCGCTGCCAGTTGGCCTGCATCATGTCGGGATCGGCGTTGTCGATAGGCGATTGTACGTCATCGGTGGATACACGAAGTCGGGCCTGAGTGTTTGGAACCCGGTGGCGACGGTGTATGCCTATGATCCGGCCACGGACCGCTGGACCGAACGAGCTTCGATGCCAACCGCTCGTGGTGCACTCTCTGTGACGGAACATGAGGGGAAACTCTATGCGATCGGCGGCTACGATCGGAAGGCCAACAGCTCGGCGGTCGAAGTGTATGAGCCCGCGCGCAACGTCTGGACAACAGGTGCGTCTCTGCCGACCCCTCGCGATCACCTTGCTGCCGCGACGGTCGCCGGGAAGGTTTATGCAATCGGCGGGCGTATCGATGGCGACTATTCTCGGAATCTTGCCGTTGTGGAACGGTATGATCCGCCCACTGATCGCTGGACGCGAGTCTCCAATCTGCCAACTGCGCGGAGCGGTATTACGACGGCAGTTGCTGAAGGAGTAATCTACGTCATGGGCGGCGAAGGATCCGGCGGCACATTCAATCAGAACGAGGCCTATGACCCGGTCCGAGACAGGTGGCAGGGCATGGCGCCGTTGCCGACTGCACGTCACGGCTTGGGATCAGCGGTCGTGCAAGGACGTATCTACTTGATTAGCGGAGGGCCGGTTCCCGGAGGGTCCTTCAGCGATCTGAACGAAGTTTTTATCCCGCCAGGAAGCAATGTGAAAGCCGACTGATTCCATTCCTTCCGAACCTTTGACAGCGTGGCGGTCTCATGCTCTCCAATCGAGCGGGCTTCACGGCATTCCATTGAACATATGTCTGGTACTGTGCTCATCGAGAGAATCCAAATGCGAAGCACTTTATCTGGAGATCGGAAGGGTGGCACCACCGACGAGAAGAAAGTAGCCGGTGTTATAGAAGGTATGCAGAGCGATGGAGGGATACAGGGATCCAAAGCGATCTCGCGCGAAGCCGAAACAGAGAGAAGGAGCAAACACGAGCAAAGACCATGAGATGGAATGGCTGGCCAGATGGGCCGACACGAACAGCAGAGACCCCACGAGGTTGGACATAGATAGGCCAATCCATTTTTTCCGTCCCCACATGGTTTGCAGTAATTGCCCCTGGATGATGCCGCGGAACAGCAATTCTTCGAACAGAGGCTGCCACAGGGCGACGGAGAGAAATGCCGCTGACCATATGGCATGCCAAGGCAGGGGTTGAAATGCAAGGAACCAGATCATGGCAAGCCATGTTATTGGGCCAAGAGCGAACAACCAGAGAAACACAGAGTCCCGATGAAAGGGAGAATGGTATTGAAGGCTCAGTACTGCCATGACTTGGGCTGAGTCCCTTGGTCGAGGGAGGACACCAGAGGAGAAGCCTTGGGCGGGGTTCAGTTCCTGCTCTGGCGACATTCTTCGGGTGCCGAAACTCGATCTCATCGGTGTCGCGCTTTCCACAACAAGACTACCAGAGACATGATGAGCAGGGCAGGCAGCAATGGGTCGCCGGTTGTACCAGGGGCTATCGTGCAGCCTCCTCCTCCGCTATCGCTAGGGGTCGGAGGGGGTAGCGCAATGTTGAAGGTTGCAGTGACAGTCGCATCTTTGGTAAGCGAGCAGGGGCTAGTTCCTACACAATCTCCACTCCACCCTGCGAAGACAGATCCAGGGTCGGGTGTTGCGGTGAGGTTTACTGGGCTCCCTTGGGGAAACTGTCCATTGCATGTTGCTCCGCAGTCAACTCCTGAAGAGTCGGACCTCACCGTGCCAGCGCCTGCACCTGCCTTGGTCACGGTCACGGTAAAATTGGCCACCACACTGGCCAACGCGGCTCGGGCATTGATACGCCCACCGGTCGACACCTTCCCACTCAAGGAAGCCTTCCGATCCACTGTGTTGAGGATCGCGTTCTTGAGTTGAGATACGGTGAGATTGGGATTAACCGAGAGTAGCAGGCCGGCGAGTCCCGCGACATGTGGAGCAGCCATCGAAGTGCCCAGAAGAAACTGATAGTCCGTCGTTTCCGACGGCTGACCTGCTACACAGGCGATGCGGACATCGTCCAAATACACACCGTCAAAGACTTGGCGTTCCTCCGATATGAATCGAAAGCGAAACCGGGAGCTAGCCACACCATCCGCGACGTCCCCCCAGGTAAAAGGCTCAAATTGGTCGTTGGTATTTCCAGTGATTGTACGAATAGGCTCCCAGCTGGTTCCGCTGTTTCTTGATACTTCTGTAAGAACTCCGTCTATATCTTGCTCGGTTTGCAGGCGAACGCGGCTGTCAAGGCGGCATCCCCGCTGTCCTTCGGTAGTGAAGACTGGCCCGGTCGCAAAGGAATCGGTGTTGTTCTGATAATTTCCGTTCGGACTGTCGGCTAGACTGTTTGGTTGGCTGAATGATGCAGAATTGGTGAATCCCCAGGTGTTATTGATTCCTCCGAAAGCATACCCGAGTGCGGTTGGGTTCGAGTCGAACTTATGCAGGAGCACATTCGTAACATTCGATGTGGGCTTTGTGCTGTTGATCCTGACCCCAGGCGCGGCTACGTGGACTGTAGTGAATCCGAAATTAGAGAGGCTTATCAATCGATCATTCTCGTCTGTAGCCGCTACTGCGATCACGTTTGCCAGCGCGGCCTTCTGTTGTCCATCACACACTGAGGGGGAACCATAATTTGCGGGAAAGCTTGATACGTTATCGTTATCCGCTCTCTCATTTCCTGCTGCTGCAACAACAAGTACTCCTGCGGCATTCGCAGTATTCACCGTATCATAGAGAGCCAGGCTACAATCAGGTCCTGTAAAGCTCGCGTTGATTACACGTGCGCCATTGGCGACGGCGTAGCGGATTGCACTGACAATGGCGGCGGTGGATAAGGATCCATTCACACCTCCGGCTTTTAGAGCCATCAGTCTTGCGGTCCACATGACCCCTGTGACTCCAGTTCCATTGTTCCCAGCTCCTGCGATGATTCCCGCGACATGACTACCATGTCCGGGGTTACCACCAGGATTGAGATCGATAGGATCCATCGGATCACTGTCGTTCATCAGAAAATCCCATCCATGTACATCGTCTACGAATCCATTTCCGTCGTCATCAACGCCATTTCCGGCAACCTCTCCCGGATTCGTCCAGATATTGGGTGCGAGATCCGGATGGTCGTAGGCAATACCCGAGTCAATAACAGCAATAATCACATCGGAGCTTCCCGTACTGATGTCCCAGGCTTCTGGTGCATCGATGTCGGCATCTGTCGTTCCCGCTGTTCCGTTGACAGGTTGACCGGTGTTATGGAGACCCCATAACGTTTCAAACTGAGCATCGCTAGGAATGGTTTTTATCCAGTAAAGATAGTTCGGCTCAGCATACTCAATGGCCGGATTACTTCGGAACTTCAAGACCGCTTCATCGACAGACAAGGCCCCATCCAACTTGTACTGGTGGATCACTCTGCCATTCACAGGGAACGCTTTGATTTCATGAGCGTCACCGTCTACATTGATGGACTTGATTCCTAATGAGGCTGCTTCATCCTTGAACTTGACGAGCACCTCTCCCGGTACATACTTGCTCGGGTGAGGCGCATCCGGTGATAACGCGGTCATTGCGCTGGCTGTCTGCTTCTGTTTCGCATGAACCAAGCGATCTCCAGGCATAAGTCCCGACAATGCGACTCCGAATGTTGTCAGTCCTAGGATGGTGCCACTCCACCAGAGCACAATTCTTACGACGCTACTTCTGTGTTTCGTACCGATAATTGGGCTCTGCATACTCGATCTCCTGATATGAAGTGAGTTGGGTGATCATGGATTCAACCGACCGATCATTCCCAATTCGAACGTGATAGAGGCGTCCCCGTTGGATTTCAGCAATCACATCGATTCGGTTATTTTTCAAGATGGACGCAATCCGCTCTGGTGAAACCCCGTTTTTGAATTTGATCAACACTTCATGTGGAATGAATCGTGGTGCTGGGGATTTCACAGGAGAGTCAAGGGCGCGGGTTGTCGTCGTGTTCTGGTTCCTTGCCTCACAGGAGATGGAGAACCATGCAGCCGATACACACATCATGATTGTGATAAGTTGTGCTATCCGATGAGGTAGAGAAAGCAAACAAATCATCTCGTCTCTCCGATGGAGACAAAGGCCTGACCGAATCCAAGCACGAAGTGGGCGTCTTCAAGCCGCAATTCCCAGAGAGCAAAATCACCAAAGCCAAACATCATCGCAGCTTGGGGAAACCGCGACAAGTATCGCTCCCTGAGGTCGCCATACGACGGTGCATCAGGTGAAGCGGTGCCGCGTGATCCTGAAGGTTCATTCTTCTTACCGCCAGAGGATTTTCCCCTGGTTCATCCGGTTCGGCGATGAACAGCGACACACGAGGATCAGTCAGCAGATGTTGCGTGTGCAGTGCCAGTCGGCTGAGGTGCAGATAGGCTCGCGTCCAGTCCGATCCAAACACATAAGGCACGTGCGATCCAAATGGCCGTCCATTTCGCATCGCGAGCAGCACGGCTGTGCGAACATCTTGCACCAATGCCGACCACGCCTCTTGATCGTTTTCACCGGTCAATGCGGTTGCCATCGTTCATCTTTCTCCAGAGTGGGTAACGTGAAATCTGACATCTGCGGTACGCTCACCAACACGATACTATCCGTTTCAGGCAATTGCCAGATGATAAGTGCCGACCAAGGGAATTCACCATATCTCTTGACTGACTGCACCGCGAAGCCTATCGTAGCCTTGTGGGGGGAGTTAACGCCCCGAGGGAATATGGTTCATCAGGGGGTCGAGCGAGAGGACGGTGTGCAGGACCAGCTTGTACTGGGAAGCCTAAACTCCTCCCAAGATCTCCGCCGTACCTAATCGTCCTCGGTTAGGTGCGTGCTCCTCCCACCCTTAATGTTCGCTCCATCGCTCTCCTCGATCTCCTAACCTCCTTTTTGATTTTGACCTAGCAGCAGCCGTTTCTGGTGTATCCAGGCACAAATAGGACCGCCTGCTATACTTTGGTCAATTGACGCATCGTTTGGGTACTGCAACGGTTCCACAACATGAAAGTCTTCATCCTCAGCCTCATGAGCTGTTCCCTCCTATGGCCGATTGTCGGATGGGCGGAACTCTATAAATGGATTGACGACCAAGGGACTTTTCATATTACCGATACGCCACCTCCCATGACCAAAAACAAGTCCGCGACGTTTGCGGTGCCAGCTCCTCGATCCACCGTACCGAAGAAGACGACAGTTCGCCCGACCCTGCCTGGGCACCCCCAAGCAGAGGTTGAGCCCATATCCGGTCCAATAGTCCCTTCTCCTGCACACGAAGAAGTGACTATCCAACGGCCCATGGAGGGGTTGAGTCCCAACCAGGCTGTGCTGACGAGTTCGTGGCACATCTTCGACAGTACCCTGATGAAGGCTAAGGCTCCCGTTCAGCGATGGAAGGATGAACAGGGCCTTGATCATTTTGTCGATGTCTTGCCGGTGACTCGGGGTAGCTCCGAAACTGCTTCAAAGTTGGAAGATGGTTTTGCCTCACAGGCTACACGCAGGGCCAAGGACCGGGCGACTAGTGTGTCTCGCTCACGCCGTCAATCGGGTGAATGAAACGAAGACCATGAATCGTTGGAAACCGTCTGGGAAGAGTGTGAGGCCCCTACTACTGGCTGTCTCCTTCCTTGCCACTGCATCAATCCAGGATGCGGCGGGTTCCCTTGCCAAAACTATGACTGCATTCTCTGAGGATGGACGGCTGCTCTTGGTCCAAACGGATGAGCTGGTGGTCTGGGATCTTGAGACGAAGGCACTCGTAGCAAAGATTCCGAGTCTTCACTGTCAGCAGCTTGCGTTGCTGAAGCAGGACGGGTGGCTGCTCTGTGTTGAGCACAGTGTCACGATCTACGATTGGAAGAACCGAACCTCAGTGGCCACCATTTCACCGGAATCGCAGCAGCCCTATAGCCTGCTGGCCTATTCGAGTGAGACTGATCGGATGATTCTCCGTCACGGGAACGAGGCTGTGTCCGTCTGGCAGCTCGGGAAAAAGCTGGTGCCGCTCAAACATATCGCGCTGGAGGTGAAGCGAGAGGCCCCCTCGGTGGCCGCTTCGCCCGATACAAAGCTGTTGGCGATTGCGCAAGGCCACACCATTCATCTGCATCACCTCACCAGCACAACCATCCGCGATCTTGTCATTGAGGGAGGAAAGCCACGTGATCTGATCTTTGCACCCGACAGTTCTCGTTTGGCGGTGGGTGTGGGCAAGAGGATTCTCCTGATCGACCCAGTGGAGGCGTCCATAGTCACGCGCGCCACGTTGGCGGGTGCTGAAGGGGCACAGGGCGCTCTCACTCCCGAGGCTTTCTCGCGGGACGGGCATCGTTTGGTAGCAGCCAACGGGGAAGGGAGCTACGCGCTATTCAATGCTGATACGGGCGAGCTGGTCACCTTGACAGAGTTCACCTATGCAACTCCAGGGCGCGAGACGCGCTCACCGACACAGCTTCGTGCCGTCGACATTGCTGCCGATGCAGATCTCTTGGTTGGGCAACCGGAGCATCTCCATACCTTACAGATCTGGGATCTACACACTGGTACGATGTTGCCGGATCTGTGTGGAGAGGATTGCCGCAACATGGGCCCCCACGTGTCGTTACTCAAATGGTCACCGACTGGTTCGAAGATCGTAGTCGGGATGCAGGGAGGCCTCAACCCTGATGTGGATGGGAAGATCTCGGTCTGGGATGTTCCTTCACGTTCCCCGGAATTGGTGCTGGATCCAGGCCAACCGCAGGCCAAGGTATTGGCGAAACGATCGACGTCACCGACATTTATTACGACGACACTTGCTGTCTCGGCATTCGTCCATGCACTGGCCTTGCGCGCAGTGGCGACCTCGCCTAGCGTAAACCTTCTCGTCACGAGCGGCGACGATGGACTGCTGAAAATCTGGGATCCGAGTCAGGGGACCCTCTTGCGTCAACTGGCATTGTCCGCTCCGGCCAATGCGCTGGCGTTCAGCGCCGATGGCGTGATCCTGGCGGTGGGGACCATGGAAGGGGACGTACGCTTGTGGGAAACTAACACCTGGCGTGAGTTCTCACCCTATTCAAGCAGGCAAGGTAGGATCAAGGCCCTGCAATTCCTTCCTGGCAATCGATTGCTGGTTGTTGCAGGGGAGCGTCCGAAAGTTCCGGTCGTGGACCTCGTCACCCGAACGGTTGCGAAAGAGCTCGTGCATACCAGTCTTTCTCCGGTCTGTGATGGGAACGGCTGTGCAAGAAAACCAGCCATGCAGGGAGAAGTTGTCGACGGTCTGAGCTTTTTGGACGGAAGCTCGTTCCTCGTGACGACTTCGCAAACTGGTCGTGTCGTCTGGGACATTACGACCTGGCGAGAAGTTGAGAAGCCGGTCGGGATTCCGGCGGTCTGGTCCGGTCTGGGATGGAAACAGTCCTTTGTCTGGACGACTACTCGATCCAGTGATCCGAACGCCTCGACTCTGACCCTGTGGGATACCAAGCGCAATGGCGTTGTCGCAAGCCTGGATACCTTCACCAACAGGGATACGGAAATTGATCATGGGCCGCCCGTGATGTTGGGAACATCGATGGCTGTCGATCTATCGCACCGGTGGGCTGCCACCAGAGTTGGTGAACATGTGTCAGTGTGGGACCTCTCAGCGCAAACAAAGCGAACGACGTTCCATGTAAAAACCCCATATGATCTGCAGTGGACGAGTGACGGGAAATATTTGATCGTGGCCACCCTCGACCGAAAAATCCTGGTCTGGTCTGTAGAGACCATGGAACCAGCGCACTATCTCCGAGATCCTTCGGTGACCCGCTAGGGAGTTTTGTTCTTCACACAGGTCTGTTTTCGTTCTTGCCACTTGCCATCTGGTCCATTGTATCCGCGAAAGTTTTGTGGTACCAAACAATGAATGTTTGTTTCATGAGAGGGTGAATGGCACAAAAGAAAGAGTCCGCGTCAGATCCTGAATCAAAATCTTCCGCTCCTCGATCAAACCACGAACCAGCCGCAAAGACGAAAGCTGCCGCCAAGTCGGTGGAACGGGTGACTGCGGTTGAGATGGGGGCGCGTCAGCGGGAAATCTCCGTCTCGGAGTTTTTCACGAAGAACCGGCACCTGCTCGGCTTCGATAATCCACGCAAGGCGCTGCTGACCTGCGTCAAGGAGGCGGTCGATAACGCACTCGATGCCTGTGAAGAGGCGGGGATTCTTCCGGATGTCACGGTCAAGCTGGAGGTGGCGTCGAACGGGGAGCCGGTGGCACCCAGCCAAGCGAGTCGATTTCGTGTCACGGTGACGGACAATGGCCCCGGCATCGTGCGCCAGCAGATTCCTCGAATCTTCGCGAAGCTGCTCTACGGGTCAAAATTCCATCGCTTACGAATGAGCCGTGGCCAACAGGGCATCGGTATTTCCGCCGCCGGGATGTACGGACAACTGACGACCGGCAAGCCGGTCAAAATTATTTCCCGAATCGGTCCGAAGGCTGCCGCGCATTTCTTCGAAGTGCAGATCGATACGAAGAAGAACGAGCCGTTGGTTCACGAGAATAAACAGATCGACTGGGAACAACCACGAGGCACGCAGGTTACGTTGGAAGTCGAAGGCAAGTATCAGAAGGGCCGCGCATCAGTCGATGAATGGCTGGAGCAGACCTCGATCGCCAATCCGCACGTCAGGCTGATCTATCACACACCCGAAAAGGAAACGAAGGAATATCCGCGCACGTATCACGAGCTGCCGCCGCAGCCGCGTGAGATCAAGCCTCATCCGTACGGCATCGAGTTCGGCATGTTGCTCAAGATGTTGCAGGACACGAAGAGCCACTCGGTTTCTGGGCTCCTCGCGACCGATTTTTGTCGGGTGTCTCCTCAGATGGCTGACGAGATTTGCAAGGCGGCGAAGGTGTCGCCCGATGCCAAGCCCCGTGAGTTGAAGGGGCCGGTGGCGGAGACACTGTATAAGACGTTACAAGAAACCAAGATCATGGCGCCACCGACCAACTGCATTTCGCCGATCGGTGAGAAAGCGATTCTCTCAGGGCTCTACAAGCAGATCAAAGGTGAGTTTTATACGGCAGTCAGTCGGCCACCGGCGGTCTATCGAGGCAATCCTTTTATCATTGAAGCAGGGTTGGCCTATGGCAACAGGCCGGGGGATCACAATAAGCCGCAGCAACCGGCCATGCCGAAGGCCGAAGGGGAGCATGAGGAAGAAGACTCGGAGCTCGCCCGCGTGATCCGCTATGCGAATCGGGTGCCGCTGCTGTACCAGCAATCGGCCTGTTCGACGTTCAAGGCCGTCCTGAGCACAAGTTGGAAAAACTATGGCTTGACGCAGTCTCGTGGGGCGCTACCCGGCGGGCCGATGGTGATCTTCGTGCATATGGCGTCGGTCTGGGTGCCGTTTACGAGCGAATCCAAGGAAGCGATTGCCGACTACGATGAGATCCAAAAAGAAATCACCCTGGCCCTGCGTGAGTGCGGCAGGCGGTTAGGACTCTTTATTCGTCGGCGTGAACGGGCAGCCAGCGAATTTCGGCGACGGAATATTTTCGAGCTGTATATCGAGGAGGTCGTCGATGCGTGTAATCGGCTCAAGGGAGGCACCCTGCCGAAGGAAAAGTTGAAGGCACAGCTTCAGAAGATTGCCGCGACGCGGACGGGTGGTCAGAAAACTGATCAGGCGCTGGGGAAGACCAGCACCGGTCCTGAAGGGCTGCCGCATTCGATTATCGTCACGGCGGAGGGAGTCGAAGGCGAGACCGAATTAGCCACTCGGGTTGAGGCGGATCAAGCAACAGCGGCGCCTATGGCAGAGTCGGACCTGCTTGATAGCACACGGTCTGTTGACGGGCCGGCTCTGAAAGGGGAGTCTACCAAGGGGACGGGCGTAAAAACGTCGCCGAAGAGGACCACTACGAAGTCGGAGCAGATCGCGCTCGTTGCCGGAAGGCCTGGAGCAAAGAAGAAATCAGACGGAAAGTCTCTCAAGCCGATGAAGGCCCCAGGACCGCGAAAACCCAAATAGGACATCATGACGACCAAGACAAAGAAAACCACTGTGGTCGAGAAAAAACTGATCAGCCTGGCGGACATTGTGATCCACGCAGCCGATCGTTCGAAAGATCCGATGTTTCAAATCCCCATCCGTGCCCTCTCGAACGTGTTTTTCAATGAAAAGAAGGGCCTCATCGAGATGGGGAGCAAAAAGCAGGAGCGGTCGTTTTTTAACGTTGGTATGGCGAAGAGGTTCATGCAGACGGTGCTGGTCGCCGATGCCCTCTCCGAGTTGCAGCGGGCTGATCTCACCACCTCGCTTCGAGAAATTTACTACCGCACCAAACACACGATCAAAGATTCTCACGAGAATACCTTCGATGCGCAGGACGAATCCGATCCGGTCATTGAAGATCTAGAGGTGTCCCTCGCGACGCTTCGAGAAGAGCTCCATGTCAGTGCAGAAAACAGAGGCAGTATCGTGGGGCCGGTGGTCTTCGGCGATGACGGCGATCGTGTCGATTGTTCGAAGCTGGGGAAAGGCGGGTACTCGGTCCCATCGATTGTTGAACCGGAGTATTTGGAGATCCGGCGATGTACGGCAGATTTCGTGCTGCTTGTCGAAAAGGGAACTCAGTGGAACCGGCTCTCGGAGGATAAGTTCTGGCGACGCTATAACTGTATTCTCCTGACTGGAAACGGTCAGCCCCCTCGGGGTGTGCGGCGGTTAGCCTGTCGGCTGCACGAGGAACATCGGCTGCCGGTCTATGTGCTGGTCGATAACGATCCCTGGGGGTACTACATCTATTCCGTCGTCAAACAGGGCTCGATCAATTTGGCCTTCGAGAGCCAACGGATGGCTATTCCCAAAGCCAAGTTCGTGGGCCTATCGAGTGCCGATCCTGAGCGCTACGAACTGCCGCGCAATGTCGGAATCAAACTGAATGAGAAGGATATCGCACGTGCCAAGGAATTGTTGAACTACCAATGGTTCCAAAAGCCAGCGTGGCAGGTGGAGATCAAGCGCATGCTCGCGAGTGGGCTGAAGTACGAACTCGACGCGCTGGCCAACAAGGATTTTCAATACCTGACGAAGAAGTATCTGCCGAGGAAGCTCAAGGAAAAAGACTGGCTGGACTAGCCTGCCTCCTATCTGTGCCATCATTGAGCCACCAACAGTCCGCTTGCATGAATTGGCTATGAAGATCTTGCCTGCCTGGACGGCGCCGCTTCGCGATTGGCAGGGCCGTGCGCTCTCGGCGGTCCGTATCCATCAGACCAAAGATTTTCTGGCGATGGCGACTCCTGCCGCTGGCAAGACGCGTTTTGCCTTGCGCGTGGTGCATGAATATCTGGCGAAACAGGCTGCGGTCCGGGTGCTGGTCGTCTGCCCGACGAATCACCTCCGCATACAATGGTCGGATGCGGCGGGGAAGATCGGGTTGCAGCTTGATCCAGCCCTCACTAACGAGCAGGCTGCTGAAGCGCCGGACTATCACGGCGCGGTGGTGACCTATCAGCAAGTCTGTCTGGCTCCGGCGATCTTCCAGCGGGTCTGCCAGAGCAAGAAGACGCTGCTCATCTTTGACGAGTTGCACCACGCCGGCGATGGGAAGAACTGGGGGAAGGCGCTGCGCTCGGCGTTCGAGCCGGCCGTGTTCCGACTGATTCTCTCCGGTACGCCGTTTCGCTCAGACAACAATCCAATCCCGTTTATTCGATATGAACGAGGAGAAAGCCGGGCGGATTTCGCCTATGGATACACCGACGCGATTCGGGATAACGTCTGCCGACCCATTGTCTTTCCGAGCTACGAAGGCGAGCTGACTTGGCTGTCGGAAGGCCGCGAGCATCATGCCACGTTTGAAGACGGGCTGAAGTTCAACCGCCAGCGGGAACGGCTGAAAACGGCGCTTCTGCAAGAGACATGGCTCGGGCCGGTGATCACCGACGCCCATGCGCAACTGACACGTCTTCGGAAGGAGGAGCAACCGGATGCCGGCGGACTGATCGTCTGCATGGATCAGGACCATGCGCGCTGGGTGGCCGACCTGGTCGCCCGTATCACTGGTACAAAGGCCGAAGTAGCCGTCTCGGATGATCCTGCTGCCTCGCGCACCATTGAGGAATTCGCTGATCACAAAAAGCAGCAGTGGCTGGTTGCCGTCAACATGGTGAGCGAAGGCGTAGATATCCCTCGACTCCGTGTCGGCGTCTACGGGACGAACGTGATCACGGAAATGTATTTCCGGCAAGTGGTCGGCCGGTTCGTTCGGATGCAGGAGGGCCTGCCTAAGCCACAACGGGCCTGGCTGTACTTGCCGAAAGATCCGGTCCTGGTGCACTACGCCAAGCAAATCAAGGCGGAACGTGATCATGTCTTGGAAGACATCATGCCGGCCGGGCAACGAGACCTCTTCGGCCGTGTGACGGTTTCAACAAACGAATACATGCCGCTGATGGCCGTCGCCAGGATGGATAGCCTGATCGGTGAAGACGAGGCGAAAGGGGAGGGCGATGTGGCTATCGTTGCCGAACCAGCCGTATCTCTACACCAACAGAAGGAAGACCTGCGAGATCTACACCGGTTGTTGGTCACTAGTCTTGCGAGAACGAGTGGCATCGATCATCGAAGGCTCAACGCAGAATTGATTGCCCGCACCGGCAGCCGTGTCGATCAAGCGACGTCTGAACAGCTCAAGAAACGCATTCAGTTGCTAGAGCGGTGGAAAGAACGCGGCTACGATGGTAAGCGATAAGGCTTTTCCGTGGCAGATTCTTTCTCGCACAGATGTCTATCGAAGATGAATGGGCCAAAGGGGAGAAGAGCGGCCAGAAAGGCATAGAAGGCAAATGTGTTGTCCCATTGATGTGTGGTGCGGAGCTTAACCAACTGGGCAACATAGAGCAGAAACAGGATTCCGTGAATCGCTCCCACGACGGTTACCACCCTCGGCATCCCCATCAAATACTTCATCGGCATTGCTACGAATAGCAGCAGAAGAAATGAACTCCCTTCGGCCAAGGCGGTCATCCTGAATCTTCGGATTTGCCCCATCTGTATGGATTTCCTGCCTAAAGAACCTGTCGCGATGTGTCTGCCCTGTGGCATTGTCATAAACTCTAGAACCAGTGTCAATGTGGCTTGCCAGGATGCGAGCCGGAAGGGTGAGAGTGGAGTGGAGAGTAATGAGTACGAAACAACAGGCACCACGGCCGTCAGACCGTGGTGCTTCAGTCTATCGTGTTGCTCGGCTTAGGTTGGCGGCAGCATCCAGTAGCACCAGCCGAGAATAAACGGGGTTGCCACATACATGGCCTTTTTCCCGAAAGCATCATTTACCCCATAGATGAGGATGCCACCGATGAAGGCGAAGTAGATCAACCCAATTCCCCGATAGCTGGCACTATGTTCTGCCGCCAACGCGAGGGCTGGTGACCCAAAAATCAGTCCGGCTGTGAGTATGGCTAAGCGTTTCATCGCGGTCTCCTTCCAAGACAGGTAAACAGACGGGGTGTGTTTACGACGCGGAGTACAGTTGCAGATACAAGAACGCCCTCGTGGTGATGGATACCAGGATGGGGTCGGGTTGTTCTGGAGCGGGGTTCTATGGTGGCGTCAGCGAGAGCTAGCAAGGAGTCACAGAACACCTCTTTGTCTACATGTAATGAGTCATGCTGATCCTTCCTATCCAGGAAGTCAAACCAGCGGCCGTACGTTGAATGTGTAAGATGCGCGAGGGAGAGATCCGAAGGCGTATCGCGACAGCCTGGGATAGTGTCCAACGGAGCCGGTCTTGGTTCAGAGAAACAGGGTGGGGGCGGATCTTGGATCGTGCAACGGTAAAAAAGTTTGATTGCAGGACCTACCTCAACATCGCCGCTTAGCAGGTCTCTCCTCTTATCGCCTTATCGCCGGTTTTTAACTAGTGCTCCTGTCGGGTAGCTGGCTCATCCGTGGTCTGTCGAGAATGCCAATTCAATATCAGCAAACACGTCGCGATGGTCCGAGGGCCAGGGGTGTCGTCGTTCGGGAGGCGATTGGGGTGGTCAAATGCCAGACGGCTGCATGTAATTGAAGATCGCGCTGCAACAAGCGACAACGGCATGACAAGACAGGATGAGATACCGACTTCAACGACACACTTATTTCTTATAGTTGATCCTTGATAAGGGATTAACGGGATTAAGCCCGCGTCGAATCGATTGACGGACGCGGCTCATGGGAGACACGTGCGGCTTTTCGACGGCCACTTCGGTCGGCCCGTTTCCAGAAGGAGCGGTTCCGATTTCGGCAAAGACGCCGCGATGGTCTGAGGGCCAAAGTGCGTCGCCGTTCGGAAGCCGACCGGGTTGGTCAAATGCCAGACGGCTTGAACGCACGACCGAGCTTCCATTGGTCCTTCCATCAAACAGGAAAATAAAATCGACACGGCGATCGGCAGTGGGCCATTCGACTTGGATATTTTGCCAGACAGTTCCTCCGGGTACTCCCGGATTCGCGACACGGAAGGCGTCGATGAATCCTGGCTCTTTCTGCCATTCGGTGAGGACTGGAGATTGCTCTCCGGTATTCAAGTCGCCCATCAAAATGGCTCGCCCCGTTCCTCGATGTTCACGGAACAGTTCGCCAACTCGTTGGAGTTGGCATTCGTCGCCTTTCGACGTGTGGGCGGAAAAGATTTGGGTCGGCCCATCGGGAGCCTTAATCTCGGCTCGCAGGAGAATGCGGGGGTCCATGCGACGTGGGCACCGAGGCAGGTCGTAGACTTCTGAGGCGACGATAGGATAGCGGCTCAAGATGGCCGGTCCTTCTTTGAAGCCGATGGCTGAGGTGATCAGCCGATCCACGAAACCGATGCCGAAGATATGTTCGGTCGCAGGAGCGAACACCATCTGGTACCCAAGTGCCTCAGCGATCCGTTGCGGCACGTTGCCATGCTTTCGGCTCTCCGAAGCTTCTTGAAGTGCGATGACGTCAGGTTGCAACCGCTTCAGTTCTTGAATGGACATGTCGAGCCGTTCTTCGAGATGGGTGCCGCTCTCGAAGAATCCTGACCATGCTCCATCGTGCAGCAGGTTGTAGGTCAAGACTCGCAGTGGAGGCGAATCCCCTCGGCCTTCTTCAGCGTACGTTACGGGACTGCAGAGCAGCAGGATGGCGGCCAGCCACGGGAGCGTATACGAGAAGCGGTTGACCATGGGTGATGCCATTAACATACGCCTGTCTCCTAAATCTTTCCACAGTGAATACTTATGATGTGACTCAGCGATTGAAGCTGATCCTGGTCCCGTCCTTGCGCCGTCTTTTCAGCGGATGCTAAGATTCGGTCATCAGTACAAGTTAGGTTGGTTTCAGGAATTCTCATGCCAAACATTACATTACTCGTGTCGCCCAGTTGTGGAGCCTGTCCATCGGCCAAAAGTCTGTGGAAGCAGTTGCGTGTGAAGTACAGCTTCTCCTATCGTGAAGTGGATATCACTACCAAAGACGGCCAAGAGCTGGCCGACCGCCATTCTGTTCGTGCCGTGCCGGCTACGATCATCGATGGGCGACTGACCTTCGTCGGCGTCCCGAGTCGAGAAAGCGCCGAGAAGGCTATTCAATTGAAGATCAAACAACGAGAAGGGTAGGGGAGCCATGGACGAATACGATAACGAGCTTCCGGATCTTCCGCTCATTTCCAAGGGGCCTCCGCCTGATTGTCCGATCTGTGCCGATCCCATGTCGTTCATTGACGGCGACTGGGCCTGCGTCGACTGCAATGGGGAGCTCTTGGGACCGGAGACGGGGTAGCGTACAATGACCCACTATGTTGCGGGTCATTACCGGTCGCTTCTATCCCACTCTTGAATCTGCTCTCGTCGAGTATCTTACACGCATCAAGGGCGCTGATCCGCTTGCACCGATCGCGATCTTTGTTCCATCCAAGCCTCTTGCCGATCGCCTTCGCACCCTGCTCGCTGTCGAACACCGGCTGTCGCTTCTGAACCTGCATGTTTTAACCTTTCATCAATTGGCTTTGAGACTTGCTGGAGAAGCATCTGTCGAGCGCCCACTGCCAGGGGTCGTCGATGAACTGTTCTTTGAACAACTGGTTCGGCACATCGTTTGCCGCAAGCTCACCAGCCAGGCTCCGTTGCAACGAATCGGTCAATCCTCGGGGACGTGGGGTGCGCTCTGGGCGACAATCCGCGACCTTAAGGATGCGGCGGTCGATGCTGCGCAGGCGTTGCAAGGTCTCCGTGAAGGCTATTTTGAGGATGACGATCGGGAGTGGCTCGATGCGCTTCTGTCGCTCTATGCGGCCGTGAAGGAAGCGGGCAAGACCCTTGGGGTTGGGACGCAAGACGATCTGGCCGAGGCCCTCATCCCGCTCATTCCGACCGCCTCGTTTCTCCAGCCGTTGAAGGCCGTGTTTTATTACGGGTTCTATGACTTGACGCAGGTGCAGCTGTCCCTCTTTGAAGCGATCAGCCGTGCGAGGGACACGACTTTGTTTTTTCCGTTCGAGGATGACCCGGCGTTTGGGTTTGCTCGGCGTTTTTTCGATCGCTATATCCAGTCGCTGGCGATGTCGGACGATGCGACGATCCGGCTGAAAGAGGAATCGTCAACGGTGGCGCACGATCACGCCCAAATCACCATTCGGAGCGTGATCGGCGTAGAAGAAGAATTGGCAGCAACTTGCCGAACCATTCTCGATCTGATCGAAACCAACGGCTATCGATTCGATGAAATCGGCGTCACTGCCCGGACGCTTGATCCCTATAGCCTGCATCTTCAGCCGATTTTCGATCGCCATCGGATTCCCTTTCGTACAACGGCATCGAGGCCGTTGATTCAGGAACCGATCTGCAAGCTCGTGTTGCAGTTAGCCTCCCTGCCGTTGAACGATTTCTATCGCACGTCAGTTCTCGATGTCGTGACGTCTCCGCTCTACGTCACCGATTTGTATGACGAGCTGTCGGCGTGGTACCGGCCCGAACAGTGGAAGCTGCTCGTTCAAGCGCTGCACATTACGCACGGAGTTGAGGAATGGAAGCGGCTAGAGCAGGTGAGCCAAGCTGCATTGGTGCTTGATGGCGAGGAGAGCCTTGTCGATTCGCTAGCCATTGGGCCGGAGGTGATCGGCCTACTTTGGCAGGTGGTCTCACAGCTCACGCAAGCCTGTTCGGCGCTGCCATCGCGAGGCCCGATCGGTCAGATGGTCACAGCTTGTCGAGCACTCATTGAGCGGCACCTGCGTCGGCTCGACGCAGCCGTATCGACGACCGACGATGGTCTGTGTGCTCGCCACACGATGACATGGGACGCCATCGACCGTATTTGGACGACGCTCATGGAACTAGAGCCGCTCAACGAGGAGATGACCTGGGCTGAATTTATCGAGCTGCTGACCCATACCTTCGAACAAACGACGATCCCTCTCGACGAGAGTTTATCTCAGGGTGTGATGGTATGCGACGTGATGGCGGCCCGCGGAGTGCCGTTCAAAGTCCTATTCCTCCTCGGGCTGAACGAAAAAGTGTTTCCGCGCTATATTCGAGAAGATGCGTTTCTTCGTGACTGCCATCGACGCGTCCTCGATGCCACGCTTGGATTTAAGATCGACGAGAAGCTGACCGCCTATGGAGAAGAGGCCTTGCTCTTCCGCCTATGTTGTCAGGCTGCCACTCAGCGGCTCTACCTGACCTATCAACGGGCTGATGAATCTGGCCGCATGCTGGCCGCTTCTCCGTATCTCGGAGACGTGCGCAGTCGGTTCGGGCAGGATGAGCAGCTGATCGATGTGGTGCCTCGTCGTCTGACAGATCGAGTCTCACAACGGTCGACGATTACACGATTCCTGCCGCCGGCTGAACTGACTCAGTGGTTGGCCCTGAACGGGCAAGACCCGACTGATCTGGTGCGGGCGTTCGGGCGTGATGTGGACACGTTCCACCATGCGGCGACGGCGCTCGATCGAATCGAAGAAGACGGCGCGACGCTGAATCTCTTCGATGGGATGACTGGGACGGTGGAATCTCATTGGGTGCGACTCATCGAACGGGGTCTCGCCCCAACGCCACTTGAACGGTATGCGCGCTGTCCTTTCCAATATTTTTCCGCGGACGTGCTGCGACTTGAGCCGAGCCGAATTGCCATGTCGCAGGAGCCAGATGCGGCGTTGGTGGGGACGCTCTGCCACGCCGCATTGCGCCGTTGCTATGAACAGCTTGTGCAGGTCGGGTGGCCGACTGAACGGGTGGCGACCGATATGGTAGACCAGACGGTCCACGCATCAGTGGAGCAGGTGGCGGCAGAATTTGAATCACAGCATCGGACAGGCCACTATTTGCTGTGGGAGCTGGCAAAAGAACTGATTGCGACACTGGTGAACGCGGCGGTCAAGGCGGACGAGGAAGAACAGGCCGAGCATCCGTACCAACCCGTTGCATTTGAAGTGGACGGTGAAGGGGCGATTCCCGGTATCCTCGACGAGGGCTTGTTGAAGATTCGTGGTCGCATTGATCGTCTTGATCGGAACCGGTCCTCCGGCACGGTGCGCGTACTCGATTACAAGTTCAAAGTCGGCTCGGTGATGAAACCGGAAGACCGGAACTTGACTCAGTCGGCGGTCCGTGGGTATCGGCTGCAGCCACCGCTCTATAGCTGTCTCACGGTTCCTGGGCAGCCTACTCCGAGCCAGGTGCAGTTCCTGTTTCTCGCTCCTCAGTGGTCAACAGCGATCAGCCGTTCAAGTTTTGAGACGATATCGTGGTCTTCCGATACCGGGGTATTGATCCAGAATACGGTGAGAACGCTCGTGGACGGCATCCGTACCGGACAATTTTTCATTCTTCCTGACGGCTATTGCGATGGCTGCCACTTTCGAGTGGCTTGCCGGCGAGAACATACGCCGACATGGTGGAGGGCCTATCGTGCGGCCGAGCCGAAAATGTTGAAGATGCTTCGTACACAAAAGATTGGCGATGAGTAACGATCTTCTGATACCGGATCGCCAGGCTCGCGAATCGGCCGAGACGACATTTGATCGCAATGTCGTCGTGGTGGCAGGGGCAGGGACGGGCAAGACGACGTTGCTCGTGAATCGTCTTGTGTATCTGCTGATGAAGGAACCCGCTCCGGTCTTGATCACGCAGGTCGTCGCCTTGACCTTCACCAACAAGGCGGCGACTGAAATGAAAGTTCGACTGCGGGAGCGACTCGTTGTTCTTGCTCGCCCGGAGGCCGACCCGGTGCGATCAGGTGACGGAGGGGCTGTCTCGCGGGAAGATCTGCGAGATCGCTATGGACTCAGCGCTGATGCAATTGCCGCGCGTGCTCAGGTCGCACTCAACGATCTCGAAAAGGCCCAGATCGGCACTCTTCATAGTTTCGCCGCTCACCTGTTGCGACTCCACCCGCTAGAGAGCGGAGTCGATCCTGATTTCAAGGAAGACGACGGCTTACGATTTGAAGAACAATTCACTGCAGCGTGGGATTGCTGGCTCGACCAGGAATTGAGCCGAGCCGGACAACAGCATCGCCTCTGGCGATCGGTCTTGTCATCGACCACTATTGAAACAGTCAGAACGTTGGCCCGGTCCTTGTGCAGCGAATTGATCGACCTCGATACTCTGCAACAACAACTCGCATCCACAGCGGTGCCACCGGTTGTCTTGAGTTGGATTCAACATATGGGAGACCGGGCGGAGCAACTGTTGAAGACATACGATCGACCAAAGCGCCGGAAGGTCGAGCACATGCTCGCCGCCGCGGCGTCTTTGATGCATCTCATGACAGACAATGGGTTACCGGGCCGGCAAGGCCTGGCGATGGAAGAACGAGAATGGTTCGGCAAGGATCTCGGAAGCGCCGTGGGTGGATGGGAGAAAGGTGATTTCAAAGAGGCGGCCGCGCTCATTCAGGCGGCGCAACAGCTCCTGGCGGTCGACCATGCGTTCTTGAGCGATCTCGTGACTCTGCTCATACCGCTGGTGCGGAACATTCGTGAGACCTTTGCTCGGCAGGGCTGGATTTCGTTTGATGGGTTGCTGGCACGGGCACGGACACTGCTCCTTGAACATCCGTTGGTCCGTGAACGGATTAAACGGGACTATCGAGCCGTGTTGGTCGATGAGTTTCAGGACACAGACCCGGTGCAGTACGAGATCATCCTTGCGGTCTCGGAGCGGCAGGGGAGCCGGGCGGTTCACTGGCACGAGATGACGCTCGAACCGGGGAAACTCTTCATTGTGGGAGACCCCAAACAGTCGATCTATGCCTTTCGGCGAGCCGATATCGAAGCCTTCGACCGCGTCGTAGAAAAGGTCACGGTGGACGGTGGAGTGGCCCACACGTTGACCACGAACTTCCGGAGCGATGTGGCCGTGTTAGAGCCGGTGAATGAGGTCTTCGATCGGTTGTTCGAACGACAGCCGCTGGTTCAGCCAGCGAATGTTCGATTGGAGGTGCGACCCCAACGGCGTCAGGCGTCAATCGAACCGGGTGTTCGTCTCAGCGTGACCACGCCAGATGGTGAAGCAGAGACATTCGATGCTGCGGGGGCGACGAGAGCCGAGAGTGAAGTGCTGGCTCGCTGGCTGAACGACGAGGTCCTGAGTCGCCATTCCGTGAAGCCGGGACACATCGCATTGCTCTTCAGAAAACTTACGCAAGCCGATGCCTACCTCGATGCCTTGCGCCGGCACGATATTCCCTACGTCATCGAGGGGGAAAAGCATTTCTATCGTCGTCAGGAGGTGATTGACCTCGTGAATCTGCTGCGGGTTTTGGATCATCCTCATGACGAAATCGCGTTAGCCGGTCTCCTTCGCGCACCACTTGGAGGGTTAACGGATCGGGAGCTCTATGAGCTCAAGCAGGCAGGGCATTTTAATTATCTCCATGCTGTGAGTCTCGGGTCGTGGTCCCACGCCCGCGCTGCTGCTGTTCGGCGGCTGTACGAACACCTGGCGTGGCTGCACCGGGCTATTGCCATGCTGCCATTGGCTGAAGCCATCGCGCTGATGTTTGACCGATTGCCGATCCTGGATCTGGCGGCTGCATCACTCCATGGCGAACAGGCCGTGGCCAACCTCCTGAAAGTCAAACAGACGGCTGCGTCATTGGCCGACCGACCTCACATGACATTGAGCGGATTTGTGGAGCTCATGATTGCCCGCCTTGACGAACAACCGGACGAATCGGAGAGTCCTCTTGCCGAGGAGTCGATCGAAGCCGTGCACGTGTTGACGATTCATAAGGCCAAGGGGTTGGAATTCCCCATTGTTGTGCTGCCGGGCCTTCACCAAGGGAGCGGGCGGGAGCGAAGCGTGCCGCAGGTCTCCTATGATTGGTCGAGTGGCATCTATGGTCTCTCCCTCGACCGTCATCGGTCTCTCGGTTCGTTGCTGGTCCAGCACAAACTGCGGCTGCGAGAAGAAGCGGAACGGCGACGCGTGCTCTATGTGGGGATGACCAGGGCCAAAGAGTTGTTGCTGTTGTCAGGAGGGATAACCGGCCGCTCAATCGGCGAAACGGTCTTTGACCTTCTGCAGAATATCGGGACGGGGGAGATCGGAACAGCCTCGACGGAGGCTCTGAAGATCGGCGCCAGCGCGATTCCCCATCGAGTGATCAAGGCACCGGAACGAAAGCGGCCACGGCGACGTTCGGAGAGAACAGCCAGTGAGGTGTTGATCAATCCGAAAGAGATTGCTGAGCGATGGGAGGTCAGGACGGCTCGATGGACCGAAGTTCGTGAGACCTCCCATCATCTGACACCGACGATGCTGGGTAAACGATTGGCGCGGACTGTGCGTGAAACGACTCCAGTTCGACAGGATGCCGCGGTTGGGCGGTTGGTTGGTGTGGTGGCTCATCGCCTACTTGAGCGATGGGACTTTTCACAGGACCTCTCCGGGTTATGTGCTCAGGTGGTCTTAGCCGTACAGGCAGCTCTTGGGCCGGATGACCAGCCCCATGCTGGGGCGGTCGCTGAATCCGTGACCGATCTTCTTGCGACGTTCGGTCGATCGGAAGCCTATGGACGTCTCCGGTCGTCCAAGATTATTGGTCGAGAAGTCCCCTTCATCATGCCGTGGGGTAACAGGCAGGTTATGGAAGGAGTGATCGACCTCATCTACCGGCTTGATGGAGAGCTGTGGGTGGCTGACTATAAAACAGATGCGATATCAGCCGATCAGGCAGCGGCTCGAGCAGAGCAGTATCGCACACAGAGTGAGGTCTATAAAGTCGCGGTCCAAGAAAGCCTAGGGGTCGAATCAGTTCGCGTCCATTGTCTGTTTTTGCGATGTGCGACGGCCGTGGAGCTATAGACGCGCGGGGCATGAAACAATGGCCAGGCACGACCCTATGTCATCTGAGGACTTTGAAAAACTGGTTCAACAGGCGATCTCGGACCTGCCTCTTCCCTACGCCACGCTCATGGAGTCTATTGCGGTGGTCGTGGAAGAAGAACCGCCGGAGGAGGTGTTACAGGACCTGGAACTAGACGGCGAGGATGACTTGCTCGGTCTCTACCAAGGCCAGTCGCTGGCCGCTGATTCGTTCTTTCGGCCGGGAGGTGAAGCGCCGCCACGAATTTCCATCTATCGCGGACCGATCCTTCGCTGTTGTGAGAGTCCTGAAGAAGTGGTGCAGGAAGTGCGCGATACCGTTGTCCACGAATTGGGCCACCATGTGGGCCTGGATGATGACGAGATGCCGTACTGACTCAGTTTTGAATTGCCAGTGCTCTGAACAGAAACTTACTGTTTTGTCGTGGGTGAGGGACTGGGTGGATTCTTGTAATAGCCCAAAATCAGCATCGTGATTCCAACCAGCACCATGGGCAAAGAGAGAACTTGCCCCATGGTAATCGGTCCAAGGATAAAGCCCAAGTGCTGATCCGGTTCACGAAAGAGTTCGACGATGAGTCGGCTAATACCGTACCCGGTAATGAAGGTCCAGAAGATCGTCCCAGGCGGGGTCGGTCGCCGATCAATCAACCACAACACCGTGAACAGCGTCAGCCCTTCCAGTGCTGCTTCGTACAATTGCGAGGGATGGCGGCAGACCGGACCCCCTGCCGGGAAAACCATGCACCAGTCCACATCCGTCGACCGACCATAGAGTTCACCGTTGATAAAGTTGCCTATCCGGCCAAACCCCAATCCGATTGGCGTGACGGCTGTCGCTAAGTCCGCAACGGTATAGGTCGGAATGCCCTGCCGCCTGCTGAACCAGATCAGTGCGATAGCGGTCCCGATAAGTCCACCGTGGAAGGACATGCCGCCTTCCCACACTGCCAAGAGCTTCAACGGGTTTTGGATGTAATAGGAAAAATTGTAGAACAGCGTATAGCCGATCCTGCCACCTAGAAACACGCCGAAGGCCGCATAGACGACCATGTCATAGACCTGGTCTTTCCTGATCGCCAACCCTTTGTGGGTTAGTTTGCGTTGAATAAGAAAGTACGCCGCAGTCAGGCCGATCAAGTACATCAACCCATACCAGCGGAGCTGGATGGGGCCGAGTGCCACAAGAACTGGGTCGATATTTGGGTAGGGGATGGCGGCTGGGGGGGCCATTACGATGCTTCCAGAATAGTCCTTTGTAAGATGGTACTTATATCACGAGAGGAACACGAATCTTGGATCATCCGGGGTGCCCATTACGCCGTACGGTAAAACTTGCCGATGGATCATACGGGGGCTCACGTGTCAATGCAAGCGAGACAAAGATTAGAACCGGCTAAAGTTCGTCACCAGATAATCGGCCTCCATGGCTGATTTGCAAGCACGCAGGAAGCTCAAGTGTTGGTTTTCTGAAACGACTGTGTCTCTGCCTGTCGAGAAAAAGAGTCCAAAAATTAGTCACTCCTCATGGACAAAAAACGCCCCCTGTGATTTTTAACGAGAATCGCCTTTTTTGCGAAGACTCAGATTCTGGCACAGAGCATGCTGAATGATCTTGGCATAGGAAGCGTTCAGAAACGATCTTCCGGCTCATTTACCATCATGAGGAGGTTCACCATGTCGGAGCAGGGGAATCAGGTCGCCAAGGCAGCAGCATTCATCGCCGGTGGGGCGGTCATTGGAGCAGGGCTCGGGCTCCTCTTCGCTCCACAGACCGGTGTGGAAACTCGTCGAAGCATCGGCCGGTATGCCCGCAAGGCGCAGGTGCAGACCAGCCGATGGGGTCGGGCCGTCAAGTCTGGGGTGGAAGAAGTGCTGGACCGTAAATCGGCAAAAGCGAAGAGTGCTGAAGAGTCGCGGCCGCAATTGACTGCGGTCTTGAACTAAGCTTCTCGACGATCATCGGTAGCGGATCACCCCGTCGCTCTCCTCCGTCGGCACGGGCTGACTGCTACCGATGGTCCGAGGGGATTTGAATACTAATCGCCCCGGCCAGTTCTCCCGCCTGAGCACCTTCTCGCGGATAGCCGGACATATCAAGGATTCCCTTGGGGTTTCCATGGCAGACAAGACAATCCTCTGAATAATAGATCGGCACCACAGCTCTGAGTAACTGTCCACCGCCAAGCCACTCTACAATCGGCGTGGTCGAAAACGGTTGGCTCGCAAGTCGTTTCAAGACCATCTCCTCATACTCATCCGGAGCGTTCTGCAAATTCCTCGGTTCGAGGGCGGTCTGTTTAATCGTGACCTTCGACCGCTTCGAGAATTTCCGCGCGGCTTGGCTTCCGAATGTGGCCGGGATAAAGTTCTTATAGCCGATCCCGCGCTGATTAATCACGAACTGGGCGTCCGCCACCACTTCTTTGCTTGTGATGAGCAGCAGACTCAATAAATCTTTCGCCTGCGAGGGCATAGCGGAGGACGCATGTTTCAGGTCGATCTGTGTTTGCTGGAGAAATTCATCGAGGATGAGCCGTTCAAACACCTCAGGTGTGAATCCCTTCTCGCCTCTCCCTGAATCGTTGATCAGCGGTTGGTTCCGCTCGATGACGACACGCCCTGCATTGAGGAGGGTCGCTAAGAGCGCTGCCGTTTGTTCGGCCTCCTTCTGGGAAGTTTGTGACCAGCCACTTTGGGGACAGAGAAGAACCAAGACCAAGCCAAGAGGTAGAAAGATTTTTAGGAGACGCATCAGTATTCCCTCCACTTCTTCATCATTTTTCAGCAAGACGGCATTGCCCTTGGTCATAATGGTCAGGAACTTGCGTCACCTCAAGCGGCAGCCCTTCTGCCGTCGCTCGCCGAGTAGGGGCATACTCCGCTTCGATCCAGCGCGTTCTCATCTGTTTCAATCGTCCTGATTCTTCCAAGCGAAAGAGCAGATTGTTTAAGAACCATTGTAACTGTCGGTGCTCTTCGCTGGTCACGATGGAGAGATCATCACGTGTAAGGAGGAGAGGCGACCCGTCCAGTTGCGTGAGTGGGTGCCACTCTTGCCAGACCCGTTTCGTTACATACTCGAGGATGGAATGGTTGGTCAGGATGACATCGATATTCAGATCCTTCGATTCAATGGAGGCGGGAAGCGAATCGCAGATGACCATGCGAACCCGTTTGAGATTGGCTTTGGCATACTGGTGAGAGGATCGCCCCTTCTGAACGGCGACGGTTAAGCCGGCAAAGGCTTCTTGGACGGCTGCGAGCGTATCCCGATTCCCGTTCTGCTTTCCCAATTGCGTCCGCACACGCTCTGCCACCTCTGGCTTTCGGATGATGGCGGCGATTCCGTCGTCGCGCAGGTACGGAGCCGAAAACCAGAGGCCGGCCGGCCTTGTACCGGGAACAGTCCCGCTCACGGACGAGACGAAGAGATCGAGCTGCCCCTCGTTCATTTTGATGAACAGATCAGGAAATCGAGTGACATGTAAGGTCGGTACGATGGGAGTTGGTTCGCCGCAATGAGCAGTGAGTGCATCGGCAACCTCTCGGATCAGTTCGATGTCCAGACCTGTGACGCGAATACCTTCATTCGTGTAGACCGCGGGAAAGACAAACGGACGAAACGGTTCTACCGAAATGCCGACGCGCAATTGGCCTCGCGTGCAGATCGTGGAGAGTTCATCGCGGTTCAATGGATGGACCATCGTCACCGCATCGTAGACCAGCCCGCATCCCTGTACGAGAACCAACGCTGCCACTAGTATGCTGCCGCGCCACCAGCCGGAATAGCGCTTCCTGTTGTTGAAGCCGGCCATTCGTCTTATTCGCATGATCTCCTGCATGAAGCGCATCGCATTACAGCCGAACTCCGATCGTAAATAGCCATTGCTGCGACAGATCGGCTCTATCTTTAAAGTCGATCTCGAACCGAGTGTACTGGAGCCCCATGTCGACCGAAAACCCATTCGCGACCGGGAATCGGACGCCCACCTGTCCTCCGTAGAGATATCCGGGGGAATCGGCGTCCCGTCCCGGAAGCGTTCCGCCGATCAGGGCGCCGATATAGGGCACCGCCCGATCTTCAAGTGGCCCGAAGAGGACATGCCGAATAACTCGATTGATCGGTGTCGTCTTAGGAAAATCCAAGAAATCGATGAAATTATTCCAACGGGGGTTCAGAAACAGCGAATGTTGATCAGTGACAAAGTTAGGCGTGTGGTGGCTGTAGTACTGATACACCGTCCTCATCTCCAGTTGTCCATATCGAAGGGCAGTGATCCCTACTTGAACGGCGATGACTCTGGCCTGTGGTGCAAACGTGCGTTGGTTGAAGGAGATATCAAAGTTAATGGGACGGAGCGGAAGAATGTCGAGCACCGCCTCTTGGCTCACCGCTTCACCCGGCATCGCCGTTATGAGCAGAAACACAGCGACCAAAAATCGTGAAGCCTTAGCTTGGAGTGCGCCACCCCTCGACCGTATCGTTACAAATTCCCGCACGCTATATGATAGCGCAAGGCGAGGATGGATTTTCTAAATTTTTTCTGGAGTCTTGTTTAGGCGATCGTCAGGTATGCGATCCCGTGGCAGATTCAGTCTGTCGCACCAGATGTCCGGGTATGGTAAATGGGCAGGTACGGGGCAACGAGAAAAGTGGCAGTAGACCATCGTCGCTATGTTAAAATCCGCCTCGCGCCGGAGTGGCGGAATAGGCAGACGCAAGGGACTTAAAATCCCTCGGGCTCAAAAGGCCCGTACCGGTTCGATCCCGGTCTCCGGCACCATGATCAACGGGTAAGGTTCAGGCAGACAAGACTCAGCGGGTTCTTTGACCTTCAACATAGCGAAAGAAGGATTTATGGACGTCAAGAAAGGACTTGTGCTCATCGGGAGCGTGGCCCTGGCTATTTTGGTCCTGGTAGGGGGGGCATGGGTGATTACTGCGCCCCCGGAGAATGTAGAGGCTTGGAAGGCTAAGCAATGCAACGAATACGTGGAGCAATTGGAAATGATCAATCGGTACAAACTCTTCTGGTCGTTCGTCCAACGTCGAGGGGCGTTTAACGATTGCTTGAAACGGGTGGAGGAAAACGGCCCGAAACCCTAAATCGATCGACCACCTATGATCCTAGTGTTCTGCGCGGCATGCTCGCCGTCACGGCTCTCCTGCTGACAAGGAATTGTGAATACTCTCCGACCCGTCGGCCAAAGCAGTTGCCGAAGCCTCCGCGTTAGGGAGCAGTCCTGTATGAGGTTTGGCCGACGGTGCAAAGAAATCAGACTAGCCAGGCCGTCGTGTCTCACTCTCGACAAGCTCCTCTTTCGTGACGGATTGTTATTGTCCACTGGTTGTCTCTTCCGCGCTGTTCCTCTGATTTTCTCGCTCCTGGTTGCGTTCCAATTGCTGGGTGTGGTTCCTGTCTTTGCAGAATGGTTTTTGGTTGATGGAAACAACAAGGCAAAGATCTATGTCGATTCCGAGACCATCATCCGGAATGGTGAGCGGGTGAGCGTGTGGGTCTTGGATGATCTGAGGACCGCTCAGACACGATGGTTCAAGACGTACTTGTCTTCGCGCGCCCAGGAAGAGCACGACTGTTCGAACGAGCGCTTTCGGCTGCTGGCAGTGGAACATTTCGCTGGGAACATGGGAACTGGTGACGTGGTGTATCAGAAGTCAGGCGAGTCAGCCTGGGCACCTATTCCACGAGGGACTCTAGCCCAGTCGGTCTGGAAGTATGTGTGCAGGAAGAAGAAGTGACCGAACATGGGGGCCGAGGTTGTAAGGGACGTCACGGCGACGGTCGTTCCCGTCCACATCTCCAACATTCCGCAAATTGACTCTCGTGACGCTCACCGCATCCTGAGCATGTCCAGAAGTCTTGGTTCATTGGCAGTAACTCAGTTTCTTCTTCAAGTAGCTGACGAGCCTGATCGTAATCCTGCTCCTGGAGTACCCACAGCTCCGGGAAAATCTCCACAAAGGGAATCTCTCCGGCAAGTCCTGAGGAACGCTGGTTCTTGATCATGCACCGGATACCAGCCTGCTCAAGCTGCTCCTTGCGCATCTCAACTTCAATCAGGTTCTGGGACACGAAGACTTGTTTCACTCAAGTACCCTAGATCCCGTCTGATCGTGAGTCAAGAATCCAGCTTCTGCTGCTAAGTTTGCCTTGACCTTCTGCCAATACTCGTGTAACCATCGGCTACATGATGGATCGTGAAGAGATTGCCATCGGGGTCTACCTCCTGCAAACAGCCGGCGACCGGAGGGGCCTTATCGCCATTGTTCACCGGGTTGGGACAAGCTTGTCAGGGGAGTGGTTCTTTCAGTTGCGGTACCTTAGTCAACCTTCGAGAAACCGATCTAGCCCACTTTGACCTGATTGGACCATGGATCTCTGCGCAAGCCTTACTGGCATCAAGCCCACCTTCCGCCAAACTCAAGAAAGAGCCCGCGCTCCTGACGTGGAGACGAGGGACCCCACATCCGGACCAGCTTCGGATGTTTAATGATTGCTGAGCACAGCACCACACTTAATGAAGGGATGCATCAAGTACGACAGATCTTACCCTAATAGAGCCTTTTGAAAGATCTGCTGAGGATGTGGCTAACTTCTGCCTCGTGGAATCAATCGCTGGGCACAGTTTTTCAGCCTGTTTTCTCCGACCATCCTGCTCTGACCATGCAATGCAGTTAAACCAGCCAACTAAATAGAGACCATGCTGACAATGGTTATCCTGGAGGTATCTGCCGACCAATTGGTCTCGTATCGCAGTATGCAATTCAGGGTTCCAAGAACCTTTACATTCAATTATGACAGTGATGGAATTATAGGAGTCTCCTGATGCAGCCTGAGTGACAGCATTCACATGAATATCAGTCCGTTCCCCTCTATGAATTCTGACCTCTCTGTTCAGTACAATACCTCTAGGTTTCAAGTCCTTCTCGAGGTGGGTCTTTACATAGTCAGAGAACGTGTTCTCGTCTTTTGGTCTAGCATTCGACTTAGAAACATTGTCCCATAGGAATTGGGCCTCCGGTGTTTCCCCCTGTAACATGGCTTGAAACCTTTCCAAGGACTCGACCAGCACCTGCATGAGGTGATCTCCGCTCTGGACCAAACGCAACTTACCGTCAGCAGCAAGCTTAATAATTTCCTGAGGCTGCGGTGGTACCCACGTAGCCCTACGGGTCTGTGCTTGTGCATCCACGAACACCCACTTGAGCCAGTCTTGCTCAGGAAGCGCTTGCTGGAGCTTGCTGATAGCATCGCAGGCATGATTAGTTCCTCGGTGGGTCAATAGCTGGATGATGGCGTTTCGCCACAAATCTACATATTCAAGAGGCCCAGCCCAATGAGCTTTTCCAGCTGAGTGCTTAGGGGATTCAAAATGACGAGTCAGCCAGATGTAAAGATCAGCAAGTCGATCTTCTGTAAGCCGTAGTCCTATTGTTTTATAGTCGTGATTGATGCCCTGGACCACTTGCTTGCCGAAATCTTCGTCCGCTTGGATGGCAGGCCAAACGATCGACCAGCCAGCGTCCTTTGTATCGAGCATTAAAGTTGTTGTTGCAGCAATGGCCAGCGATCTTTCTGGCTCCTTTGCAGGTGGTGGTGTGGGAACCAGGGAAGAGGCGAGAGAATGCGCCTCCACATTGTCATGCGAAAATAATGTGCTAAGTAAAGAGCTCAAGGATTTTGGCTTGAGATCGCTTCTCTTGGCATACTGCAGAAGCAGAGTTGCTATCTGTTCATCCCAGACCGCATTTAAATCTATAGCGACGCCTATCCTTTCTCCCTTTTCAATTTCCCTTTCTATCAAGACCTTTGCCGTATCCAGCACGGTGAGTGGTGTCTTGCGGTAGGCGAGCTTGAGTAATGATTCCTTAACGGATCGATCGGTGTCGTTATCCAGAAATGGAAAGGCAAGAATGATTGGACACCACTTTACCATCTGATCAGGCGACAAACTTTGCATAACCTGGGGTCTAACCTTTTTGACTAAAGCAACGGCACTCCACTGCGACATTACCGACTGGCTCCATTGCCCTGTCCCAAGCCAGTCAGCCGAAGGAGGAGTGCCAGATTGAACATACTGCTCTGCCGCACGAACGATTCTTTCACGAGTCACTTCGTTGGCCGATACCCAGCCCGGCAGTTTCGTTACGTCCCACTCAAAGCCAAAGTCATAATCCGTGCTGGACGCTTCTAAGGTCAGCTCACGAGTAAGGTGCCACCACGCAGAGGGATTGTGGTCCTCGCATTCCTGAAGGGCTTTCGCCAGTCTGTCAGCGGGAGATGGATTGAGTGGTGGTCTATCTCTTCGTCTCCTCCATGCTTCCTCTTCTTCATGTTGGGTCTTCAGCTGTTGAGCTTGCATTGACCCCAAGATTACCGGCTCCCAAACCCGCTTAAACTTATCCGCAACTAACGGGTGCTTCTTGCCCGCCTCATAGATTGCGTCCATATGTTCAGGGGATCTGATGTCGAATAATCTGAAAAGAACATCGACCACTACATGTTGAATTCCTGTGTCCGCATTGTGGCCTAGGAGGGAAACAAGCCAGTGGAAATCATTCGAGTGAACAATTGCTGTGTGACTGAATAAGATCCATGAGCCGTCCGTTTCATGGTTCTCCGCAAGAGTTAAAAGGACCGCTTTAAGCAGCCGCCGCCTTTTATCCTCATCTTGCTGAAAAATGAGTTGGTCGGTCTTGTCGAGTTTACCTTTGATTATTTCATCATGATGCTTCAACCTCGACACCACAAAATTGGCGAGTGCTTCGGTCACCCTCGGCTTATCCAGGTTTTCCCATGCTTTGGTCACAATGCCATCCATGAGTGACTCCAGAGAGAGATCCATATTATGTCGTGGCTGCGGTAATTCGCTGGCGAATTGAAGCGCAGAGATTAGATCCTCTGCTGTTATGCTCTGGGCCAGCTCGGATGATAAAAACACTCGGTAGGCACCGACAAATCCTTCACTTTTTGGGGGTGTGAGGATCGGAAATAACTCAGCAGCGCTGATATGAGAAGGCCAGAGTGCGCGAAGAATGCAGCCTTTAAGTTCGTCTTGCCGGTCATCAGGCATCTCTCCAGTGAGTAATGGCTTTATCCTTTTTCTTGTTGCGTCATCCCCTATCCTTCCAATCGCATAAGCTGCTTGGACACGAATCGCTAGGGTGTCGGAGTGATCAAGAACGACCGTTGAAAGATCACCGTTGAGGCTTTGGATATTGCAAGATTCTGCAATGTCGATCGCTGTACGACGGACGATCACTCCTTTTCTTTTGTCGATAATATAGGGACGAAGTTGAGTGGCTATTTCCGGGTGATGCAAATTCTTGTAGTGCTCACGGTCACGATCATAGGATTTCTCTTCGTCGTAAAGGTGCAACAGCGCTTCCACCAAGGCAGCGCGCTGTAGCGCATCTCCCGTGGCAACTTCGCTCCTTAGAAGTAAATCTGGTTCAGCTTGCACAATGGTCTGGAATATCTCTGGGACCATCCCTGCCACCCATGCAGCCGTCTCACCCAATTGGGGAATAAATTTCTCGCTAGAATCACCGGGATGAATAATTAGGCTTTTGATCTGAGTGACCGAAGCGTCGTGCTTTTTGAGATGCCAGGCAGCGAGGAATTCTGCATATGTCTGATGTCCCCAGCCAATACGATTGAGGCCTCGAGTAGAAAATAGGGCTGTGTTGACTGTTTCTCGAGTCTCCTTTTCTGTTACTGCGAACCGTGCACCGGTATCTGTTTCATAGCCTCCTGATAGATCACGAAGAAGCACGTCTTCATCGGAGGACTCTGCCAGATCCATGCCAGCATAGATCGCATTTCGATTGCCGAAAACCATGCAGGCCGCAATGCGAGCAGCCACAGCCAATCGTTGGTCCGGGCTTAGCTGTCCAGCTTCCCTTGCAGCAGTACGACTTTTACTCTTTTCCGTAACCAATTCGCGACATCCTGCCAAATATAATTCAATCTGTGAGGAGGGAAAGCCTCCCCTGTTTTTGGAAAGCATGAGCAAGAACTTCAAAGTGACGGGCTTTATAGCAAAGGGTACCGCTCCCGAAGACTCAACTTGGTTGAGGAAGGCTTTGACATCCAAGCCGCTGGCTCTGGCTGATTCTTCGACATCGGCTTTTCTCAAGGGAGCCAGCACGTAATACTGCACGGCCTCCTGGCCCAACCACTCTGCGAGACCCTCCTCTAGAAGGCTTGGCCATTCGATTGTCCTACACGCTATTCTGAGTTTTAATCGATCGGACGGCAGCCTCTTAAGTTGGTCTACTAAGAGAGAAGCGAGAACTTTTACGGACAGTAATCCTTCGTCCAGGCTATCCAAGAAAAGGTATAGGGTGTGCGTGCCTATTAGCCAGTCCTTTAGGATGGGACTATCGAACGTATCGGCAACTACCCGTGTATCGGTTTGGTAAGACCGAAGGTTTATGAACAAATGTCTATCAGTTGGGTCATGTGGTGTGGATTTCAACAGTAATTCTTCGTCAGTGAGAACGGTTGACTTGCCCATCCCAGGATCGCCAAATAAGACAAGTGCCTTCGACTCATGGATTTTCGAGAGAGAAACAATCTGTGGGTTCGAAAATCTTCCGGTTCGCGAATGCGGATTTGGCAGGTAGCCTCCATCGGAGAGATTGAGGCTGGATCCTCTTGGGTACCAAAACCGTTCCCAGTTAAAGCGGAGGTCACTCACAGCTTTACCATCAGGTGGGCAGAGAGGTCACAATAAACGGATACCCATTTTTGATGCGTTAATCTTATGACACCACGGATGAGCCACGCGCCAGTTTTTGCCGACGCCGAGATCCACTTTTAGTGTCAGCGATAAACCGATCTCCTTCCGCTATCACTTCTTAAAAATCAGCCTCGGCTCGGTCATATTACCCATCGAGACCGCCACCAGCTCCCACCCGCTTGCTCCAAACTCATTCAACTTGGTTTGCATGTTTTGGGTGTCGGGGAGTACCTCGACGATTTCATACTGAAACCGTTTTGGCTCCTGCGCTTTCGCTGCGAACGGTTGACCCAGTAAGAGTAAAAGCCCAAGTGCCCCAAGACTGACGACTGCTATCGTCCAAGCGACTGAAATGCGAATGGTCAACATATGTCACCTCGTTGTGATTGGAATTAGGGATGCGCGACCCGCCAGTTTTTGCCGACGCCGAGATCTACTTTGAGGGGCACCGATAGACCCAACTGTTTGCTGACACCTTCCATCTCTTGTCTCACCAGCCGCTTCGCTTCCTCCAGATCATGGTCCGGCACTTCAAAAATCAACTCATCGTGGACTTGAAGGATCATCTTCACATGCGGCAGTTCCTCGTGGAGTTTCTTGTGCACATTGATCATGGCCACTTTGATCAAGTCCGCCGCTGAACCTTGGATGGGGCTGTTGACTGCCATGCGTTCGCCAACGCCGCGCTGGGCGGGATCACCACTTTGCAGCTCGGGAATCGGTCGGCGGCGACCGAGGATGGTGGTGGTGTAGCCCTTCTCTCGTCCTTCGACCATGTTTCGATCCATCAATGCCCGGACAGCTGCGAATCGCTCAAAGAAGGTGTCGATATATTGCTTCGACTCGGCCTGGGGTACGCCGAGGTTCTGAGAAAGACCGAACGGGCTGATCCCGTAGACGATGCCGAAGACAACGGTCTTGGCCGCGCGGCGCATATCTCTGGTGATCTGGCTGGAGGGCAGGCCGAAGATTTCCATGGCCGTGGCCATGTGGATGTCTTCGCCTTTGGCAAAGACGGAGAGCAAACGCGGATCTTGCGAAAGGTGGGCGAGGATGCGCGGCTCGATCTGGCTGTAGTCGGCGCAGAGGAGTTCATGGCCTTTGGGGACGATGAAGGCCTCGCGGATACGCAAACCGTAGTCCCCTTTCACAGGAATGTTTTGGAGATTTGGATCGGTGGAGGAGAGCCGTCCGGTTGCGGCGACGGTCTGGTTCAGGGAGGTATGGAGCCGTTTCGTCTCCGGATGCACCAGCTCCGGCAGCGCATCCACGTAGGTCGACTTGAGCTTGCTCAGACTTCGATAGCTGAGAATCTGATCTGGTAATTCGTGCTGTGTGGCGAGTTGGGTAAGGGTGTCTTCATCGGTTGAATAGCCGGTCTTCGTTTTTCGCAGGGGTTTCAGGCCGAGCTTCTCAAAGAGGACCGTCGCGAGTTGTTTCGGTGAATTGATGTTGAACTCGCCGCCGGCTAGCCTGGCAATGGTTTCCATCATGCGGTCGAGTTCTCGCTCAAGTTCCTGACTCAACCCGTGGAGGCCATCGACATCCAGCAAGAACCCATTTCGCTCGATGTCAGCCAAGACCGGGACGAGCGGCATTTCAACGTCGGTGAAGAGCTTCAAACTCCCCTGATCCGTCAACTGCTCAATGAGGATTGGTTCGAGCTTGGCCAGGGCAGCAGCGGCTTCCGCCGTTTCCTCGCGAGATCCGGTATCGACTTCGAACAGCAACTGTGATTGGGCCTTCTCCTGCTTACCCGATCCAAGTCGTTCACCGAGCCGTTCCAGCATGATCGTGTCGAGACTATGGTCACGGCGGTTCGGGTTGAGCAAATAGTCCGCGATCATGGTGTCCACGTATGGGGGTACCAAGGTGATCCCGATGCGATGGAACGCCAGCAACGTGGATTTCAGATCGTGCACGGTCTTGGTGTGAGTGTGATCATGCAGCAGTTCGATGATCGTTCGCATGTAGGCATGGACGTCGATTGGGATGAACGCCGTCTGGTTGCCGGTCGAGAGGGCCAGGCCAAGGACGTCGGTATGGACGCCTGGTTGTCCGGCCAACAAACAGTGCAGGCCCAGCGGCCTGCCTTTCGATACACCGTCGACAAATCGCTTTGCGGCTGTTTCATCGTCGATGATGACGGTGGCATGTGTCGTCGCCTCCAGGGGCTTCGGCGATGGCTGGAGACTTTTGAGGAGAGAGGTGAATTCCAGCTCGCGCAGCAGCTCGGCGAGTTGCTCCTCATGCGGTAGCTTGATCCGGTAGGATTCGGGGTGAAACTCCACCGGGCTCTGTGTGTCGATGGTCGCCAGCTTCCGGCTGAGCCGCGCATTCTCCGCCTGTTCAGAAAGGAGAGTCTTGATACGGGTAGGCGTGACCTCGTCGAGGCGACGCAGTAGCTCATCGATTGTCCCGAACTGTGCGATGAGTTTCACGGCGGTCTTTTCGCCGATACCCTTCACGCCGGGAATGTTGTCGCTCGCATCGCCCATCAGACCCATCACTTCGACGACACGGCCAGGCTCGACGCCGAACTTGGCGACGCATTCCGCGTTGCCGGACCACTTATCCTTGACCGGGTCGTAGATGCGGATATGTGATGTCACGAGCTGAAGCATGTCTTTATCACCGGTGACGATCACGACGTCGTAGTCGGCCTGCTCTGCCTGCCTGGCCAACGTGCCGATCAAATCGTCAGCTTCGTAGCCGGCCTGTCTGGCCGCAGGAATATTCAGCGCTTCCACTACGCGATGAATATAGGGAATCTGTGCCTTCATCCCGTCCGGCATCGGGGGACGCTGTGCCTTGTAGTCTTTGAATTCCTCGTGCCGGAGCGTGGGGCCTTTCTCGTCGAAGGCCACCGCAAGCCCATCCGGCTTGTGTTCGCGGATGATTTTGAGCAGCGTGGTCGTGAATCCATAGACCGCGTTGGTCTGGAGCCCCTTCGAATTGTTCAGCGCCGGTAAGGCAAAGAACGCCCGATAGATGTAGGCGCTGCCGTCAATCAGATAGAGGGTGGGGCGTCTGTTGGTTTGCAGCGATGTCATGGGTGTTGCCGGCTATTGAAATCGTCTTGTAGAAAACTGAGAGCTGAGGACTAAGCGCCAATTAGGGGCGTCAGTCCATGGGAGGTCGTAGTCCCCAATCCTTTCATCTCAGTCCTGGCTAAGGATCCGGTGCGATCGTGAGCGGCGGCTTTCCGAACTTCTGACGCATGTTGTTGATGGTGTTCAGGACAGCAGGCTGTCCGATCATTTTTGCTTCCAACCGGCGCTTGCCAGGAAAGTCCAGCATCGTCACCCCGATCAGCATTGTGAGAATGCCCTGGCCCGGCAGGAACAGCATCAAGAAGCCAGCAAACAGAAAGATGGCGCCGATCACGTTTTTAGCCAGGTGTCCAAGTAACCGTAGTACTGGGTGATGATTCTCCATCCAAGGGCGCGGCACACGGATGTCGAAAAAGTCTGTCGGGAGTCGGACAAGGATGAACGGGATGGCGATCAATGACCCAACAAAGAAGACAATCGACAGGGCCGTCAGAGTCACGAGGGTTTCCGTCGAGACGTATTGCTGAACCGTTGAAAGAAGCCCATCCATCGGTTGGCATCCTAGCATGGGCTTCTGCGCCCCTCAAGGCGAACGGAGTCTCATGTTTACGCAGTCGAACCTGATCGTTATAATCACCGGGCATGGAGCCTCGGTATGAGTGGGTATCAGCCGCAGTGGAAGGTCGTACAGTTCATTTTTGTCGCGGTGTCAGCTATCTGGTACCTTTCTCTCGTCTCTATGGCCCAAGGCTATACCGATACGGCCCAGGAGTTACGAATTGAGGTTGCCAGAAAGGGCGCCGGCAAGCAGGTCGTGATTTCGCAGGGGGCGAAAGAATGGTTCATGCTGGTCGACGTCACCCCTGAAAACACCGTCATTCTTAAGCAAGAAAAAGATCATGACCGATATGTCATCGACGAAAGCGAGACGCATGATCGCCCCATGACGTCGGATGAAGTCGATGCTGCGATTGCCGACTACGTGAATAGCGTGAAAACCAGAGCGGAAAAGAAATGACTATGTTGACGAAGCCGAAATTCGTCATCTTCGCCCACAACGCCACGTACGATAAGCTGCATCAGGTCGCGACGCTTGGCATGACGGCCGCCGCGATGGGGAAGGATGTGATCATCGTTTTGTTGTTCTGGACGATCAAAAAACTCGCAGAAGGGAAGATCGATCAGATTGACTTCCCACCGGAATATGCGGAATCAGCCGAGGAGGTTACCCGGTTGCTTAAAGAGAAGAACGTGCCGAAGATCTCGGAGATGTTCCAGGATGCCAAGCATGTTGGAACGCTGCGGCTGATTGCCTGCAGCGCGGGCCTGGAATACATGGGCGTGGATGCCAGCGCGGTCGAAAAGAATGTTGACGAGGTGATGGGTCTGCCGGCCATCCTTTCCCTGACCGCTGAGGCCGAAACGAAGCTTTTCATATAGCCCCTACTTCACCCCTCACTGCATACCTCTAGCGTGATTTCGTGACCCCCACGCGATCGCACATGTCCGCTAATTTGCACGTGCTGCACCACGGTGAAACCGGAAGGCACAGGTTCTGCCCATAGGGGACGAGGAGATCGTTGTAGATGATCCAGTATTGTTTCGGCAGTGTTCTCCGAAGAACAGTTTCAGACTCTTCTGGGGTCTTTGTTTTGATATACCCCCATCGGTTGCTGATTCGATGGACGTGAATATCAACACAGATTCCAGGCTTGCCAAATCCGATTGTGACGACAAGATTCGCCGTCTTTCTCCCGACTCCAGGTAAGGTCAGCAGCTCATCGATGGAGTCCGGAACTTCTCCACCATGGTCATCGATCAACCGGCGGCAGATTTCAAGAATCGATTTGGTTTTCGTTCGATAAAACCCGACCGGATAAATGGCCTGTTCGATCTTCTTCCGCGGCAGCTCTAACATGGTTGCCGGTGTGCGAGCCAGGGCGAAGAGTCGGTCTCCCGCCTCCCTCGTCGTTTTATCTTTAGTTCGCAAACTGAGGAGGGTGGAAACGAGAATGAGAAAGGGGTTGCGGCCTGACTCCTTGGCTACGACCCCAACGACCGGTTCTTGCCAACGGAGAATATCCCGCTTGACAATACGGATAGCGGCATGGATTTGCTCCTGACGCATGGAGAAATGGTCATGAACGGGGAGGGGGCTGGTAAGACGAACGGAAAACCGCGTCTACTCAGGCTTCCGCTTTGACAACCACTTCTGGCGGCGCCGTTGAGCCTCGCGTTGCTTTGCTTTCTTCCGCACGCTTGGCTTCTCATAGAAACGGCGTCGCTTCAGCTCACGGAACAGACCTTCCCCCGCGAGCTTCTTCTTGGCAACCTTCAGTGCTTTTTCAACGTTGTTGTTGAAGACCTTGATTTCCATCCCGGTGATTTTCGACTTTCTCAGGCCAAGTTGGCCTGCTGCTTACGGTTTTCAATCATTCGGCGACGGAGTCTAGCACAACACCTTGAGTTCCTCAAGGCTTTCTGTGGCCTTTGCAATTCTGAGTCGTATGGAATCTACAAGATTATGATTTTTTTGAGCATTTATATTTGTATTGGCCGTAACAAGACCCGCTTGGGCTGCGGCGATGGCGAGGGTCAGCCCTACTGAGAGATCTGACTGGATGGTCGGTTTCGCTCCCTCACGTAACGGATGGAGCAACCGCGCAACCTCGCAGGACAGCTCCGTGATTTCTAAAGGCACTTCGGTAGCCCGTTGGACCGCAATCGAAATCGCATGGGGACGATTGGGAAGTTGTTTTGGGATTTTGTAAGCATCCATCAGTCCATTGTAGACGGTTGTATCTGTTTGAACGAGCTGATGGAGCTGCCGGCTCAATTCAAGCAAGCGCTGTTCTCTATCTGACTGTCCTGCGAGGCGTGCCCCCATCACCCCCAAGGAAGCCGCCAGGGCACCTACGAATGCCGCGACGCTACCACCGGCCGGCGTCGGCTTGGCGTCAGCAACGGTGGCAAGGAAATGTGAGAGGGGGTGCGCCGGTTCGTGCTTGCTGTACATTGCCTCGGCGATTCTTGTTTCGAGGACCTGGCTGGAATCGAATCGATCGAGCTGCAACGAGGCAGCGGCTGCCTGATCTAATGCTGCTTGAGGAGCAAGACCGATCAATTCACTCCCCGCCACATCTATATTACGTTTCGCGGCTTCGGCCTTGACGCGCTGAAATACGGTCAGAATAGGCGTCACGAGGTAATCGGTCACATTCATGGCGACCTGCACCATGCCGCGACTGGATAGCGCTACTCCGATCGCTTTGACAGAGCGCAACCCGCCGCTTGAGTGGCGGATGGCTCGGGCGATAGAACGGGCTTGCTCAACGTTTGTCGAGCAGAGGTTTACGTTGTAGGCGATCAATGGAGGCCGGGCACCGATTGCGATCGCCCCCGCGCGCTCATGCAGTCGAGGGGGACCGAAGTCGGGAATCCAATCAGGGTCTGACTCCATCCGGAACGCCAGGCCTTCGAGCCCACCACGTCTGACTGACTCCAATGGGGCGTGGTCGGCATGACCTGCGGCACGTTCGTACAAGAAAACGGGGATTCCCAGCTCACGCCCCACTCGTTCTCCAAGTCGCTTCGCAAGCAGGACGCAGTCTTGCATCGTCGTACCCCTGATCGGGATAAACGGCACCACATCCGTCGATCCTATGCGGGGGTGTACGCCGACATGTGTCCGTAGGTCGATGAGTTCAGTCGCGACTTGAACGGCACGAAATGCAGCTTCAACGATTGCGTCCGGGGGGCCACAGAACGTCAGTACTGACCGGTGGTGGTCCGCATCCATCGAGTGGTCGAGGAGTGTCACGTCGGCTGTCGCCGCCACGGTATCGAGCAAGGCGTGAACCGTTCCTTGATCCCGACCTTCACTGAAGTTAGGAACGCACTCGACGAGTCGATCCATAGAGGGTCCAGCACATGTCAACGAAAAAGCCGGATGATCGATGACCGATCATCCGGCTTCGGGCTTAATCGTCGTTCTCTGAAGGGATCTGGCTATTTCGTCTTCTTTACGAACGCCTTATAGATACGGCCAGACTTGGCCTGTTCCTCTTCCAGACCCATCATTTGATGCCCCGTGGTTTCACACCAAGCCGGCATGTCTTTTTTGATGCCCTCATCATCGGACACGACTTCCAGCACCTGTCCCAAGGCCAATTCTTTGATTTTCTTGGATGTGAGAATAATCGGCATTGGACAAAAGTATCCCAATGTATCGAGTTTGACATCGGCCTGCATCATGAAAACACCCTCGCTTCAGTGGACGATTCAAATAAACAGATTGACAGTGCCCTGTTTGGCTTCCGCCAGATACGTGGTTACGCCGGCGAACTGATCGATGCCGTCGATCAAGGTGTCCTTAGTAATCCCCATAAGGCCCATCGTCGTCGTGCAGGCGATGAACCGCACGTCCAGATCGAGGGCCGTTTGCATCAACTCGGGCACACCGGGCATCCGGTTTTGCTTCATCACCGTCTGCATCATTTTCGTCCCCAACCCACCGAAGTGGAATCGGGATAACGGAAGTGTATCGGCTCCGCCTCTGTTGAGTAGCCCGAACATACGTCGAAGCCAATCTTTCGCTGAACTCGTGGCACCCCTTCGTCGAATCGCATTCAGTCCCCAAAACGTAAAAAACATGGTCACACGCATACCCATCGCAGCGGCGCCCGTGGCGATAATAAAAGCCGCCATGGCCTTATCGAGATCACCGCTCAGCAAGACGATCGTCACTCGATCAGGCTTGGATTGCTGTAGTTGTGCTAACGTCACCGTCGGCTCTATCTGTGTGGCAATCATGATCTCACCTCGTGACTCTTTCAAATTGTGCGCATGAACAGAATAGTATGTGATCCTTCGGGGTGTCAAGGAACTGAGTCACTGCGCGACGGTGTACGCATTGCTTGACCTATCTCCATCCCCTCGTTATAGTCGGAATCCATTGTGCTAGGCCCGTCTTGCGAGTGTCCTCCCGATCTAGAATGACCCTCATGATCGAACAGCCATCACCCGAGGTCGTGTCTTCCAGGAGCGCTCCACTCTTTGGCTTTTGGTACCCAGCTGTCCCGAGCCATACTTTGCGCCAGGGCACGATGAAGGGGCTGCAGATGTTGGGGCTGCCGATCGTCCTCTGTCGCGATCGAACCGGTGGCCTTGCGGCGATGCGCGATATCTGCCCGCACCGTGGCATGCCTCTGTCATTCGGCCGGTTTGACGGTGAACGAGTGGAATGCTCGTATCACGGATGGCAGTTCGATATGAAGGGGCGCTGCCGGTGCATCCCTGCCCTCCCCGAACAGGGGAATTTACAAACCGACAAGATCGGCGTCACGACCTATCCAGCTGAAGAAACGGACGGCATGATTTGGCTCTATCTCCCCGACGAACGAGGTCCCATCCATCCATTGCCTCCCGTTCCGCGCCTGCCACTTCCGTCGGAACCTCGGCAATCGTTCCATATTTCATTGACCTACACCTGTACTCCTGACGATGGCATCATCGGTCTCATCGATCCGGTGCATGGACCGTACGTCCATTCATGGTGGCGCAGTGATGCGCGTATGCATGAGAAGACGAAGATCTTTGATCCAATCCCGAACGGCTTCCGGATGATTCCACATCGTCCCGCCAAAAATAGTGGGCCGTTCCATTGGGTGGAGCGAATCTATGGAGGACCGCTGTCGACCACCATCGATTTTGTGTTGCCGAATCAGCGGGTAGAGCTGATGCAATGTGGACGGATGTGGATGGCCAATCGATTGATGGCCACGCCAGTGTCCGATATGGAATGTCGCATCGATTTTTCAGCCTATTGGCGGGGGCTCCATTGGCTGCCGTTCGGCAATCTGATTTTTCGCACGCTGACAAAGATGTTTCTTGGCCAGGATGAGCGGGCGATGAAGCACCTAGCGGTGGGGCTTCGTCACAAACCCTCGTCGATGTTTCTCGGTGATGCTGATATGCCGGCGAAATGGTACTACAAACTGAAGGCCGCCCATCAGGCATCAGTCCAAACAGGCAGACCGTTTGATCATCCTCTCAAAGAGCGAGTGACACTGAGGTGGCGAAGCTGACTGTGTCGTTTCGGCTGGTGTGCCTGCTGATGCTGGCGACCATGCCTGCGATAGCCGCGTATGCCGGCAGCTCCAACATCGTCTCCGTCCCGACTCTGGGCGTACAGGGTGAGGGACTTCCCGGTGTCTTGAACTACATCTTAGTCCAGCTCGATCACGTTGCCTCGCAAGGTGGCCCTACCATTCAGTTCAATGAAGTCAACTTGGGGGGAGGCTCCCGCGTCGGTGAAGAATGGAAAGAGGGAGCCCGTCGCGCCGTGCGCGCCGTGCTCCATGCCGTCGGTGACAGTGGGCATGATTGGATGATCACGATCAAAAATCGCTCCGCGACGTCCTTGACCGACGGGATGAGCGCCAGCGCCGCCGTTGCCGTGGCAATCATGGCAGCCCATCGAGGAGGCGTGCTCAGATCGGATGTGGTGTTATCCGGCCAGATCACACCAGATGGTCGCTTAGACGTGGTCGGAGGGTTACCCGTGAAAATCGAGGCCGCCGCGAACGCGCATTACCGAGCCATCATCGTTCCGCTGGATCAGGTACTCACGGCGGACTGGATTAGCTCGACGGATGTTGCCTCTCGCAGGAGGGTCCAGCTCATTCAAGCGGGCACACTCGATGAGGCCTACCATGCTATGACGGTACGCTAGCCTTCGCGCTCAGTCGCGACAATAAATCCCATCGCCCGTCTGATCTCATCGCGCGCTCCGAGCAGGACCACGATATCACCGGCAAGAAGCTTGGTTTTCTCCGATGGATTGGATTCCGTCACGCCGCTTCTGGTCAAGGCAATGATTGACGCGCCTGTACGTGGCCGCAGTGCCAATTGGACGATCGTCTTTCCCGCAGCCGGTGAGTTCTCCTCGATTCGACAGGTCTCCACTTCGACGTCAGCGAGGGTTCCGCCGCGAAGGTGGTGGGCCAGTTCGGGAAGCTCGCTTCGGCGGAGGAGCGCGTATCCCTCCCGCCGCACCTGTTCCGCTTTTCGCATGACGAAATCTTGCGGCATGTTGTAGGTGCGGAGGACGAGCGCAAAGATTTCAATCGACGTTTCAAATTCTTCCGGCACGACATCGTCGGCACCTAGCTGATGGAGCTCCTCTAGTTCACGCAAATAACGGGTTCTCACGACGATATGAATCTTCGGGTTCAAGGCTCGGGCCACCTGGACGGTCCGTCGGGCCATGAACGGATCGGAGATTGCGATAACCAGGACCCGCGCATCGTCGATTTTTACATGCCGCAACACATTCGGATTCGTCGCATCGCCATAATAGAGTGGCAAGCCATGGGCAGCCTCGCGGCGCACCGTGTCACCATCCAGATCTAAGGCGATATATGGCACTTCCGTCTCACTCAAGACGCGAGCGAGGTTGCGCCCATTCAACCCATACCCCACGATAATCACATGGTCCTTGATGCGGAGATGCCGTCCTTCTGCCTCAAGCACATGAGCGGTGGTCTGTCCGGGAAACCAGTGGCGAAGGCGTTGTACCGCCTCAGCGCGTCGCGCGAGATGGGGGGACCACTGCATCAGGAGCGGTGTGATGATCATGGAGCAGACCGAGACTGCCAGAAAGACTTGGTAGGGCGGTCCGGATAAAAGCTTATTCTCCAGGCCGACCTGTGCCAGAATAAAGCTGAACTCACCCACCTGCGCGAGAGCAATGCCGGTCATGACGGCGGAACGGGGAGGCACGGAGACCGCTAAGACGGCTCCCGCTCCGGCGATAAACTTGACGAGTAGGACGACAAGCAATACGCCAGTCACGACGAGTGGATACTCCAGCAGGATTCGCCAATCCATCAGGATACCGATCGAGACAAAGAACAGACTGTTGAAACTGTCGCGAAAGGGCAGCACTTCGGCAATGGCTTGGTGACTGTATTCCGATTCTGAAATCACGAGTCCGGCGATGAACGCTCCCAGGGCAAGCGAGAGCCCGCCGAGAGAGGTCAACCACGCAATGCCGAGGCACATGACAATGATGGTCAACAGGAAGAGTTCCCGGCTTCGGCTGCGAACGATGTGTTCGAGCAGTCTGGGGACCGCATACCATGCGGCCGCGACGATACAGGCGACCACCACCAGAGACTTGCCCAACGAGAACAGCACGGGGGTCAGCGAGCCTCCGTCGGGACTGGCGAGAATGGGTGTCAGCAAGATCATGGGGACGACGGCCAGGTCTTGGAAGACCAGAATGCCGATAGTGGCTCGCCCGTGAGGCGAATCGCTGTCCCCGTTGGCAGCCAACGCCTTCAACACGATGGCCGTGCTGCTCAGCGAGAGCAGGAAGCCCCAGAAGATCGCCTGCGATGCCGGTAACCCGACCAGCGTTCCGACGAGCCACGAGATTACAATGACTCCCCCCACTTGGATCGGAGCGGCGATCAAGAGCAGTCGCCTCAGCGAGGTCAGTTGCCTCAGCGAGAATTCGATCCCGATGGTAAACAGAAGCAGCACAATCCCGATTTCCGCCAGCACTTGTACTGTCGCGATGTCAGAAATCAGATTGAGCCCATGAGGGCCGATCAACGCTCCGGCGACAAGGAACCCGGCGATGGACGGCAGTCGGAATTGATGAAATAAGAAAACCACGGCGATGGAGACGGTGTAGATCAGCAGTAAATTACCGAGTACGCTGTAGTCGGTCATAACGAGTCGTATCTTGTTGTTCGTCTTGCCTGACGCCGCTTCGGAACCAGGCCATCCGATAATCTGTCGAGGCTGGAGTGGGTCATCGCCATAAGAAGTCCTACGCCGATCGGTAGATACGCAGGATACCTGAGGTTTATACACCGGACAAGGCAAAGCCGCATGTTCCTATGCGCTTTTCTTTGGAAAGGCACTCATTCGGCGTTTGGAGTGAGGGCGATTCCACCAGTCTCCGGTGCGTGGCGATGAAGGCCCGAATCATGAATCCGCCGTATTTCTTGCTGGCCCTGATCAGTTGAGCAATCGTGGCCAAGCCGCTCCAGTCATGGAGTTCTCCCCCTAAAGAGGCATAGACCAAAGAATAAAGTATTGAGTAGGGTGTGTCGGTACGGTTTCACAGGAATAATCCCGGGTGACAAGGTATTGGTGCCTTCGCCACCGGATTTGGAGGTGCCCCATGCGGCCGACGCGGATGTTCCCTTTCTTCGCTGCGCTACTGGCGGTCTTTTCCGCTGCTCCGGCATTCTCAGATATCGAGTCCGGATCGGGGACGACTTGGGACTGTCCCCAAACGGATGGCAGCTCAATCTACACGAACAAGGAGCGGGTTGGTTGTCATGCGATGTCGCTGAAGCCGCTTTCCGTCGTGCCCGATTTAGTGAACATACCGACGATTCCTCAACCCTCAACGGTTGCCGCACCCCATTACCAAATTCCTTCCTACCAAGATCGTGGTTCAGGCATTGGAGGCCGGAATGTCCCAGATTGGGCTAAAGACTGGCATGCGAGCATAGCGCCGGGTAGGTCTCTACAAGAGGAAGTCTGTATGCTCTACTCCGAATGGCTTCACTTGGTTCAAAAAACCCGCGGTGGAATGTTTTATGGTACCGATCCGTCTTATGGCGGTGACCTCTCAGGGCGTAGTCAGCGTGGGGCTAGTTACTCGTTTTACGACAACACACGCTACGTCACGCTATCGAGAATCTTTGGGGCGGGGTTCATTCCCATAGGTTGTCCGTAAGGGCCTCCAGTCAGCTGTAGCTCGACGCCCTCCGTAGCCTGCCCGTTCTCTATTGCGGAGAGTTCGTCAGAGCCGATAGAACTCCCGATACCACTTCACGAAACGGGGTATCCCCACTTCGACTGATGTGGTCGGCTTGAAGCCGACATCGTTGGTGAGATCGTCGATGTCGGCATAGGTCGCAGGGACGTCTCCAGGCTGTAACGGCATCAGCTTCTTCTCCGCCTTCTTCCCCAGCGATTGTTCCAATACCTCGATGAAGTGCAGCAGCTCGACCGGCTGATGGTTGCCGATGTTATAGATGCGCGCCGGAGCTGAGCTGGTTCCGGGATCTGGCTTCTCTCCTGACCATGCTGGATTGGCCGTCGCCGTCGCAGGATGATCCAGCGTCCGAATGACTCCCTCGACGATGTCGTCCACATAGGTGAAATCGCGTTTCATCTTGCCGTGATTGAAGACTTCAATCGGTTGGCCCTCCAAAATGGCCTTCGTAAAGATGAAGAGGGCCATATCGGGGCGTCCCCAGGGTCCATAGACGGTAAAAAAACGAAGGCCTGTGCAAGGCAGGTGATACAGATGCGCATAACAGTGAGCCATCAGCTCGTTGGCTTTCTTACTGGCGGCATACAGGGAGACCGGATGGTCCACATTGTCATGCACGGAAAACGGCATATGCGTGTTGCCGCCGTACACGGAACTTGATGACGCATAGACGAGATGCTCGACCTGACTGTGCCGGCAGCCTTCCAGAATATTCATGAAGCCTTCGATGTTGCTCTCTGTATAGGCATGAGGGTTGATGAGGGAATAGCGCACGCCTGCTTGGGCTGCGAGATGGACGACCCGCCGTATGGGTGTGTCGGCAAAGAGGTCTCGCATCCCTTGTCGGTTGGCGAGATCGAGTTTGACGAAGCTAAATCGTTCGTGCGGCGTCAACTGGGCGAGCCGAGCCTGTTTCAATCGTACGTCGTAGTAGTCATTGATATTGTCGAGGCCGATCACCTGATCGCCACGGTCCAAGAGGCGTTTGGCCACGTGAAACCCGATGAACCCCGCGGCGCCCGTGACAAGAATCGGCGGCTGCGTTCCAGTCATATCTACTCCTTTAAGAAAGAAAAGATGCTACCGTCTCTTGCCGGACTTTAGAAACGGTGGATCGCCGTGATCCAACCGATACAGAGTCAGTGGAGCGAGGGCATCCCTTGCGGCAATCACTTCAACCTCACGGTTACCCGCTGCTCGGTATAGATCCAGTGCGTGAGTATAATGATATCGACATTCCTGCGAAACAAGAAGGTCTTTCAATTCCTCCGGTGGCTCCCAGTGTGCCGTCAATAGGGCAGTTCTGGCTGGATTGCGGCGACTGAACATGAACGACAAGTGATCGGGGTACCAGTCGGCTCCACCGGTGGCGTATGACACAAACAGCCTCGCGTGGGCAGCTGCGCAGATGTCGGCCAGATAAGCATTCGTGAGATAACCATTTTCGCCGACATCCAACCATCTGCCTGGGTGGGAGAGGGGGGCATGGGCGGCATGGCTCCGGATTTCACGTAGCTGCTGTTGTGAGGCGAACACCAGCGGAATCGGTCCGTATCGCCCGACCAATTGTTGAATGACATTGTCCTTGAGGGCGGATCGGCCATCGTTCGTCGGGCCGCTGTCCGCATGAACGAGCACATTGTATCCCCGATCCGAGATCAGGTAGCAATTCCGTGGCATGTTCAAGTCGCAAGGGTCCTCACCATAGAACGGCACGGACACAACCGCGCCGCCTTCAAAGGCCCAGCTTTCGCCGTGCGCGAGCTCGATGACCTGTTCAAACCCTAATTCTGCAAGCAGTCCGTGATAATCGAAAAACAACTGCGTTCGATTACGCCGACTGGGCAAAATGATTGGTGTGTCTTTTGGCAAATGGAGCAAAGTACGGGGATCGACGTGGTCATCGTGATCGTGGGTCAAGAACACCGCGGCAGGTCTTGGCAAGAGCCCTCCCCAAAGCGATGGTATCGATGACTCGGCGAACCACGGCAAAAGCCATGGGTCGAAGAGGAATATGGTCTCACGTTGTCGGTAGAGCAGGGCCGCGTGTCCCAGGTGGACCGTGTCCTGATCCTGAACGACATCGAACCAGTGTCGGCTTATCGAAGCGGTGGTCGATGTGATCAAGCATCCCTGCAGCTGCAGGAGCTCTAGGAGACTCGTCAGTAGGCCCTGTGAGTCACGCGGTAGTGCTGCTACTACGGCGCGAATCTCGTCGGCCGTATGCGTCCCATCGAGCCGGCCGAGCAATCTCCCAACGGCGGGGCCTAGGGGAAGTTGGTTGAACCCAAAAGGGATCGCTTGGTGATTGATCGCATGAAAGATGCGGAGCCCACCGTTGGTCACGGTTGCGGACTTGGCTGGATCAGTCGGGAAGTCCCACTGAAAGGTTCCGTCTGGTCGACGTCCACAGTGAATGTGGTGTTTCAGGTAAGGCCGTGCGTTGACCAGCTCGGCATAGGCATCCTCCAGACGGCGCCGGCGATCAGGGTCGTCGAGCGGCGCTCGATTGGAGAAGACATCACTGATTGCCGTATCAATTGCGCTGGAGAGGAGACTATGGGCCTCCTGGAGACTGGCAACGACCTCCGGTGTCACACCACCGATGAAGGGGAAGGGACCCGGCGGCTCCGCACTCTCCAGTTGCACCCAACACCAGGGGGCGAGACTCACGTAGTGATTATCGGGAATGCCGGTCCACATGGGGTTTAAAGGTTGGTACTGAACCGCAGTTTACTGATCGCCGGTTCATAGAGCGCTTGGATCGCGTTGCCGTCAGGATCGGCGAAATAGAATGAATAACTACCGTCCCGGTGCTGCTTGGGCTCCTTGGCGATGCGTCCGCCCAGGGATTCAATCTTCGGCAGGATCGCTCGGTATAGGTGATCGACGGCCTGCGGACTGTCGCAAATCACGCCCATGTGATCGAGTAGTTGGGTTTTTGTACGATCGTAGGAATCCATTTCATCCTTTGAGATCTGATGGAGGGCCAGGTTGTCGACCCCAGAGCTGAAATAGACATTCTCTGAGTCCGGTTCCCACACGGGCTGAAAGCCGAGGAGTTGTTCGTAGAATTGGCGTGAGCGAGGCAAGTTTGTCACACGCAGTGCCAAATGCCGAAGACCTCGATGGAGTGGAGCTGTCATACCAGAGCAACGAGTGAGTGAATCAGATTGAAGGTTGTATAGTAGGGAGGCAACCGCGAGCCGTCAACGAAAAATCCGCTCAGGCCTCAGGCTTGATGGCTATGGTACGATCAGAGCATCTATGGCATTTAATGGAATGATAGTCGCCGCGTTCGAGAGCCGGATGGCCACCGAGCTCACCCGTCTGATCGAGCGATTCGGCGGATGTCCGACCGTCGCTCCTGTCATGCGAGAAATTCCGCTGGAAGACAATCATGCGGTCCAGGAGTTTGGGGCTCGGCTCATGGCTGGCCGTATCGATCTGCTGATTCTCCTGACCGGTATAGGCACAACCACGCTGTTCGATCTGCTCAAGACTAGCTATTCTTGGCCGACGGTTCTGACGGCTCTTCAACGTTGTACCATCGTTGCACGTGGCCCCAAGCCGGTCGCAGTTCTCAAGGCTGCTGGTCTCCAAGCCACGCTGACGGTGCCAGAACCGAATACGTGGCATGACATTATTAGGACCCTGGATGAACATCGTCCCGTGAAGGGATTGCGAGTCGTTCTTCAAGAATATGGAGTGTCCAACCCTGATCTTTTGAACGCGCTGGAGCAGCGTGGTGCGGAGGTTTTCCCGGTTCCGATCTACAAGTGGGCTTTACCAGAGGATCTTGCGCCGATTCGCCATGTCCTCGATGAAATCATCGCCGGTCGCGTCCATGTGGTGTTGATTACCAACGCCCTTCAAGTCGATCATGTGATGCAGGTGTTGGAGCAGGATGGAAAGGTGCAACCCTTTCTAGCGGCATTGAAAAAGATGGTTGTGGCTTCCATCGGCCCAACTGCGAGCGAACGGTTGCGCCAGCACAACTGGCCGGTTGATTTCGAACCGTCGCATTCTAAGATGGGGATTCTCATCAAAGAAGTGTCCGAGCAAGTCTCGAAGGCACTCCATCAAAAACGATAGGGTTGGGAGGTTGTGGGGCGCCTTCGAGCAGCCTCAAGATTCACTCGAGCGTTCGTCGATCAGATCATCAGCACCGCTGCCCCTTGAAAGGTCCCGGCTTTGAGTTCCTGCAGCGCACGGTTGGCCTCCTCCAGAGGAAAACGGACTGTGTGTGGTTTGATGGGAATTGCGGCGGCTTCGCGTAAGAGGTCGAGGCCATCCTGTCTCGTGTTGGCTGTCACGCTGCGGATGACTCGTTCACCGAACACGTCACGGTCATAATCGAGCGAGGGAATGGGCGACATGTGGATGCCGGCCAGGGCGAGTGTTCCGCCTCGTTCAAGTGCGCGCAGTGCCGGAGGCACGAGTTCACCAGCGGGCGCAAAGATGATCGACCCATGCAGCTTATCGGGCGGCATCTCAGTCGCCCCACCGACCCAGACTGCCCCTAGCTGTTTGGCTAATTTCTGATGTTCTGGTTTGAGCGAACTGACATAGACCTGACAACCCCAATGGCGTGCGATCTGGATGGCGATGTGTGCCGATGCGCCGAAGCCATAGAGCCCGAGGCGTTGGCCTGGCTTGATGCCGCTGAGACGCAATGCCCGATAGCCGATAATACCGGCACACAACAAAGGGGCGGCTTCCTCGTCAGAAAAGATTGATGGGATTGGGTAGGCAAACTGTGCAGGGACGACCGCATATTCAGCATAGCCTCCATCGACCTGGTAGCCTGTGAACTTCGCCTCTAAACAGAGGTTCTCTCGCCCGCTTGTGCAGAATTCACACTGTCCGCAAGTTCCTTGAAGCCAGGCGATCCCAACCCGGTCTCCTTCATGAATATCCGTGACTCCGCCGCCGGCTTGCGTCACCGTGCCGACTGCCTGATGTCCTGGAATTAATGGGAGGCTCGTGTTGGGAAGTTCTCCCTCCACAACATGGAGATCGGTGCGACAGACCCCGCAGACGTGAATTTTGACGAGAACCTGGCCTGCCTGTGGAACAGGGATCGCCCGATCTCGAAGGTGTAAGAGAGTGCGAGAGACATCGCCCGTATGATTGAGCACCATGGCTCTCATCGGACCGTACCACTTATGAGGTTTTCTGAGCTTTGATGCACTCGATATCGAGATGGATCTGTACCTCGTCTCCGACGACGAGTCCTCCGGTGTCGAGGGTCTTATTCCACACCATCCCAAAGTCCTTGCGGTTTAGTTTCCCATCGGCGCTGAAGCCGGCCCTGGTGTTTCCCCAGGGATCTTTCGCCACGCCGTTGAAGGTGACGTTCAGCGTAACGGCTTTGGTGAGACCACGCAGGGTGAGATCCCCCACCACGGTATAGCCGTCTCCCTGTTTCTGATAGTTTTTCATTTTGTAGGTGATCGTCGGGAACTGGTTGACATTCAAGAAGTCGGTATTGCGCAGATGCGCGTCGCGCTTGTCTTGATTCGTGTTGATCGATTCAGCCTTGATCGTGGCCTCAATGGTCTTGAAGGTCTTCGCGTCCGCGTCCATCTCGACAAAACCCTGATAGTCCAGAAAGCGTCCCGATGTTTTGGACACCACCATATGGGTCACGCGGAACTCGATCACCGAGTGATCTGGATCGATGGTCCAGCGAGCTGTTTCCGCCTCGGCAGAGAGGGGGAGTAATCCCAATAGACCCACCATGACGATTTTCTGCATCCAGTTTGTCCTGGTGTTCATATCTTCACCTTTCGACTGTTCCCTGTTGGCCAGTGTGAACAGATCCATTGCCGCTGGGGCGATAGCACGAGTTGAGTTGGCATCCTACCTATCGCGAAGGAACTCCTGCAACCCGTTTCTTTCACCGAAATCATGGGTGTCTCTGATTGAGCTGGTATAATGGATTCATGCAAGCGCTCGTCAAAACCGCGACTGGACCAGGCTTAACGCTCACCGAATGGGCGGACCCAACTCCGGGACCACATGACGCGGTGGTGAAGGTGGCCGCGACCTCGTTATGTGGAACCGACGCCCATATCTATCGTTGGGACGAATGGGCACAACAGCGGATTCATCCGCCACGGATCATTGGCCATGAATTGTGCGGGCACGTCGTGGAAGTGGGACGGGAGGTGACTCTTGTAAAGGTAGGCGATTACGTTGCGGCCGAGTCACACTTGACCTGTGGAGCCTGCTTTCAGTGTCGCACCGGACAGGCGCATGTATGCAAGAATTACAAGATTCTCGGGATCGATCGGGACGGGTCGTACGCCCAATATGTTGCATTGCCTGAGGGGGTCTTGTGGCACACGGCTTCGGACATTCCTCCGGAGTTAGCCTGTGTGCAGGAGCCGCTTGGGAATGCAGTCGATGCCGCGCTCGCTGAAGATCTCACCGGCCACACGGTATTGATCACGGGGTGTGGCCCAACCGGTTTATTTGCAGCGGCCGTCGCACGAACAGCCGGTGCTGCCACCATTATCGCGTCCGATGTCAGCGACTATCGGCTTGGTTTGGCGAAGCAGGTGGGAGTGGATCACGTTCTCAACGTGAGGACCGAGTCGCCGGAGCGCGTGGCAGCGGCCATCCTCGAGATGACTGCCGGTGAAGGAGTCGATGCCTCGCTGGAGATGTCTGGAGATCCTACGGCCTTACATCAAGCCTTTCGCGCGGTGAAGAACGGTGGCCGAGTCACCTTGTTCGGCATACCGACCGGTCCGGTAAGCTTCGATCTGCCGAACGAAATGATTTTTAAGGGGATCCGCGTCTATGGGATCACTGGCCGGCGCCTGTTCAGCACGTGGTACCGGCTGGCAGGTCTCTTTAAAGCTGGTCTCGATATTCGACCAATCGTGACCCACTCGTTTCCGCTGAAAGAGTTTGCAACCGGGTTTGAGTTGATTCATTCGGGTCAGTGCGGCAAGGTGGTCTTGTTTCCGTAGGAGGACTGAGAGAACAGCCTTCGGCCTTCAGCCCTCATTTCTCAGCCCTGTTCTAAACCATGGCCTACGACTCACTCAAACAGGTTCTCAGTGCCCAACTCGCCGAGATCCGCGCCAAAGGCCTCTATAAAACAGAGCGGCGTATTCTGGGGCCGCAAGGCTCGGACCTCCTGGTATCACAAGGTACCGTTCTAAACCTCTGCGCGAACAACTATCTCGGTCTCGCGAATCATCCGGCCATCGTGCAGGCGGCTCAAAATGGTCTGAAAACCCATGGCTATGGTATGGCTTCCGTGCGGTTTATTTGCGGTACGCAGGATTTGCACAAGCAACTGGAGCAGAACGTCAGTGTCTTTCTCGGCACCGAGGACACCATCCTCTACAGTTCCTGCTTCGACGCGAACGGGGGCCTGTTCGAAGTGTTGTTGGATGAGGGGGATGCCGTTATCAGCGACGCCTTGAACCATGCCAGCCTGATTGACGGCATCAGACTGTGCAAGGCCAAACGATTTCGCTACGCCCATTCCGACATGACGGACCTAGAAGCGCGACTTCAGGAAGCGAGTGAGTGCCGCTTGCGGCTGATCGTCACCGATGGGGTGTTCTCGATGGATGGCGATCTGGCCAAGCTGGACCGGATCGTGGAGCTGGCGGAATGGTATGACGCGGCAGTGGTGGTTGATGATAGCCATGCCACAGGGGTTCTCGGTCCGAAAGGCAGGGGGACGCCGGCTCATTTTGGGGTCGCCGACCGCATCGAGATGGTGACAAGCACCTTGGGGAAAACGCTCGGTGGCGCAACCGGCGGGTTTACATCCGGCAAGGCCGAGGTGATCGAGCTGCTGCGTCAACGATCACGACCCTATCTGTTCTCGAACTCGCTTCCTCCGCCTATCGTAGCTGGTGCGTTGTGCGCGCTCGATCTCGTGAAACAGGGTGACCATCTCAGAGCGGCGCTCCAGGCTCACGCCGCTTACTTCAGAGGCGAGCTGACCGCGCTCGGGTTCCGGCTCGTGCCGGGCGAGCATCCTATCATTCCCGTGCTGTTGGGGGATGCCACCCTTGCGACCTCAATGGCGGATGCCTTACTGAAAGAAGGGGTCTATGTCGTCGGATTCAGTTATCCGGTGGTGCCACCAGGACAGGCGAGGATCCGGACTCAAATGTCGGCAGCCCATACAGGGACTCAGTTGCAACAAGCCGTGGCGGCGTTTGCAAAGGTGGGTCGTGCGCTCGGCGTGATCCCATAACCAGCCTTCATTCGACACTCTGGACTCCTCAGAATTGACATTTCACAATCAGGTCAGTATCCTCGGCTACTTTATCTTGTGAAGGAGTACGGGTATGAAAGTCATTCTTCAAGAGACCCTGGAAGGGGTGGGGCATCTCGGCGATCTCATTAACGTCGCCGATGGGTTTGCGAGAAACTATCTGTTACCGCGCCGGAAGGCCGTTGAGGCCGATGGTCGGAGCATCAAGGCCTTTGAACATGCCAAGCGAGTGGCAGCCGATAAGGCCAAGAAGGAAAAGCTGGAAATTGAATCCCACGCCAAGAAGGTGTCGGCTGTTGAGCTGACGATCGAAGCGCAGGTCGGCAAAGACGATAAGATGTTCGGTTCTGTCACTGCCAAAGACATCGCGGAAGGATTGGCGGCACAAGGTGTCACAGTGGATCGGCGAAAGATCCAATTGGCGCAACCGATCAAGGAACTTGGGACCGTGGCCGTGCCCATCAAGATGCCCAGAGATGTGGTGGCAACGGTGAAGATTCATGTGGTGAAGAAACAAGAGCCGGAAGAGGCTTCCGCTTCATAATTAGGGAGTGATGATAGCATGATGCAGGACGCGATCGGCTCGTTGGATGCACTGAAAGCGGTAGATCCCGATGTCTATGCCGCGATTGAGTCGGAAGCGGTCCGGCAACGTGAAAAGTTGCTCTTGATTGCCTCGGAGAATTTTGCCAGCCCAGCGGTGCTTGCCGCCCAAGGGTCGTTGCTCACCAATAAATACGCCGAGGGGTACTCGGGCAAGCGGTATTACGGCGGCTGTCAGCATGCTGATGCGGTCGAAGACTTGGCCATTCAGCGGTGCAAGCAGATCTTCGGTGCCGAACACGTCAATGTCCAGCCGCATTCAGGATCACAGGCCAACATGGCGGCGTATCTGTCTGTCTTAAAACCGGGCGATACGATTCTCGGGATGGATCTGGCTCAGGGCGGCCATTTGACGCATGGGAGCAAGGTCAATTTCTCCGGCATTCTCTTTCGGGTCTTCTCCTATGGCGTTGATCGCCAGACCGAAACCATCGACTATGATGCAGTACAAAAGGTTGCTGAGGAATGCCGCCCACGCATGATTGTGGTGGGGGCCAGCGCGTATGCCCGCATACTCGATTTTCCACGTTTCCAGCAGATTGCGAAATCGGTCGGTGCCTATCTCTTGGTCGATATCGCGCATATTGCCGGCCTCATTGCGGCCGGGCTGCATCCCAATCCCGTGCCCTATGCGGACTTCGTGACCACGACGACCCATAAAACTCTGCGTGGCCCGCGTGGGGGGGTGACGATGTGCAAAGCCGAGTACGCCAAGGGGGTCGACAAGCTGGTGTTCCCCGGATTACAAGGCGGACCGCTCATGCATGTGATTGCGGCAAAAGCTGTTGCGTTTCAAGAGGCCCTCTCTCCAGGGTTCAAGCGCTATCAACAACAAGTGTTGGCCAATGCGAAGGCCTTGGCGCAGGGATTGGTCGAGCGTGGGTATAAGATCGTCTCCGGTGGGACCGATACCCATCTGATGCTCCTCAACTTGTCGAATAAAGGTATTACGGGGAAAGATGCCGATGCGGCACTCGATGCTGCCGGCATTATCGTCAATAAGAACGCCGTCCCATACGATGAAAAGCCACCGACGGTGGCCAGCGGCATCCGCCTAGGGTCTCCGATTGTGTCGACTCGTGGCATGCGCGAATCAGAGATGAAGCAGATCGTGGGGTTGGTCGACCGCGTGCTGCAACATCGGCAAGAGCCAGCGGTGCTGGAGGAAGTACGGGCTGAGGCGAAGGCGTTGAACAGTCGGTTTCCCTTCATCTATCAATACTAACCAGCCACGAGCAAGAGGGCAGGGTCGCCGCCGGTGAAATGTCCGTTTTGCGATGAACTCGAAGACAAAGTGGTCGATTCCCGCATGGCCAAGGAAGGCGAAGTCATCCGTCGCCGCCGCGAGTGCCTTGGTTGCAAACGCCGCTATACCACCTACGAGCGAGTTGAAGAAATACTCCCGGTCGTGGTGAAGAAGGACGGTCGCCGCGAGTCGTTTGACCGCAACAAGATTCTCGTCGGGCTGAAAAAGGCCTGTGAAAAGCGGCCGATCAGTATCGGCACCATTGAGGCCGTCACCGACCGGATAGAAAAACGGATTCAGGAGATGGGCGAGACGGAGATTGAAAGTCGGGTTGTCGGTGAGGAAGTCATGAAGGAGTTACATCAGCTGGATCAGGTCGCCTATGTCCGGTTTGCATCCGTGTATCGAGAGTTCAAGGGCATCGACCAATTTATGGACGAGTTGCAAACGCTTGCTCAGCACCGGCGTGAGAGTTAAGACGTACCGTCTGGATCCCTCAGCCCCTCTCTCCCCGCCTTGTCCAGGTTCTCCGATTCGACCGGTGTTCGTCGCGCACTCCGACAAACCCAGTGCAGGATGTGCCTCTTGATGAAAAAGCCCCTCTCTCAGCGTACTCGACGGAACCAGCCAACCACCGGGGCGACGAACGTCGCGATTATCGGCGCCGGTCGCGGGGGGGCCGCGCTGATGGAGATCTTTGCAAACGATCCTCTCGTGCGGATTGTCGGTGTCGCGGAGCTCGATCCCAAAGCCCCAGGGCTAGAACTGGCGCGACAGTTCGGAATCCCGATCACGCACGACTATCGACAACTCCTCGCGATGGAGCGTGTCGATCTGATCATCGATGTGTCGGGTGATGCAGAGGTCTGGGCATTCCTTCAGGATTTTCATCGCATGGGTGTCACCATAATTGGCGGCGCCAGCGCGAAATTCATGTGGGAATTGATCGGTGCCCGTATTCGCGCAACGGCGGAGATCGAGAAGACGCTGAACAAATATCAATCCTTGTATCGGTTGTACGTGAAAGAGACCGGGGCGGCAGTGACGGAGGAGCGGACCAGAATCGCTTGCGAGATCCACGACGGCTTCGTGCAGAGTTTGGCGGGGGTGAATTTCAAGCTGGATCTGTGCCAGCAATTGATCCGGAAAAAATCACGGGCTAGTTTGGCCACCATCAAGGAGAGCAAGGCTCAGCTGAAGTTGGCCATCCAGGAAGCTCGCCAAGTGATTTTCAACCTGCGTCCCCTGCACTACGACAAGATGGAATTGGTTCCGGCCCTGACGAATTATTTCAAGTCATACCAGCTTCAGACCCACATCGCCACGAAGTTTTCCGTGAGCGGAGATGAGCAGATTCTCTTCCCGCGGACGAAGATCTTTCTCTTTCGCATTATTCAGGAGGCCTTGAGCAACGTGCAAAAACATGCGCGGGCCGATCGAGTCTCGATCAAGCTGGACATCGAGATGGAGCTGTTGCGCGTCACCATTACCGACAATGGAATCGGATTCGATCTGGAGGCCGTGCTGCGCGACCCTGAAAAGTGGGATCATTTTGGAATCAAGGGGATCTTAGAACGAGCTCGACTGGTGGGAGGAGAGGGGCGCGTCCAATCGAAGCCGGGGAAGGGCACGAAAATCATCGTCGAGGTGCCGCTGGGGCATCGGGAGGAGAGGGACAATGGAGAAAATTAAGGTGCTGATTGCCGACGATCACCGAGTGGTTCGGGAGGGCTTGGCAGCCATTCTCAAGACCAAAGAGGACATTCACGTCATCGGCGAAGCTCAAGACGGTGCGGAGGCCGTCGAAAAAGCCCGAGCCTTGCTTCCGGATGTGATCCTGATGGATGTAAGCATGCCACGGATGGGAGGCGTCGAGGCAACCAGACAAGTCAAACGTGAGTTTCCACACATCGGCATCGTGGCGCTGACCATGTACGAAGAACAACAGTACATCTTCGATCTCGTCCGTGCGGGCGCGACAGGCTATCTCTTGAAAGACTCTGAATCGTCACAAATCGTGGCGGCCATTCGAGCGATCTATCGAGGCGAATCGCTGATCCATCCGTCCGTCGCCAGTAAAATCTTGGCGGAGTTCTCATTAATGGCCCAAAAGAAGGGGAAAAAGCCATCATGGGCCGAGCATGATCTGACGGAGCGAGAGATTACGGTGTTACGATTGGTTGCCGACGGGAAAACCAACAAGGAGATCGCCAATAACCTTGATCTGAGCGAAAAGACGGTCAAGAATCACGTCCGGAACATCTTCCATAAACTACAAGTCTATGATCGCACGCAAGCGGCCATCACCGCCATCCGCAAGGGCCTGATCGAGCTGGATCCGAAGCGGTAGGATTGAAGCCCTGGCAGGTGAGGGCTGTGAACTGCGAGTCTTCCGATGGGCTGCTCACTCGAATAGCAACATGAGCGTGTGTGGCGGCATGCTCAGCGCAAATCCCTGAAGACGTTAATCGTGTACGGTCTTGTACTCACTCCATCCTGTGCGATCACGGTAATCGTGAACAAGGTCGTGGCTCCCAAGCCGAGTGAACTGCTCACGCTCCCGGTTAAGACTCCTGCTGGCGCGATCACGGAGCCCGAGGAAGACATCACCGAGTTCGCGTCCGACTTGGTCGCCGTCACTGTCAGGCTGTCGACGGCGGCCGGGACACTGACCGTATAGTTCAGTGTGCCGGCAGCAAATCCTGGATTCAAGGTGCCTGCAGTCACGGTCAAGCCCGATAGATTAGCGTTGTTTGAGGGTGCGAGTCGGTTGATCGTGATGCGGTAGATCCTCGAAACTTGATTCGGTGCGGTCACTGTGACCGAGACGGTCTTACTGCTTCCGGGTCCATCGAGCGGAATGGTCGCTTGCCCACTATTTGGGACATCTCCAGATAGAACGGCATTTGGGTCGGACTTGGTTGCGGTGATATTTACACTGGTAATATCGGTTGCCACGTCCACGGTATAGTTCAGCGTGCCCGGTGAAAACCCTGGAGTTAAACTACCTGAGGACACTGTTAGGTTCGACAACTCATTGTTACCCGACAATGGAGCAGCCCGGTTCACCGTGACGATGTAGGAGCTTTGACTTCCGCTCTGCTCAGTGAGGACGATGGCGATATCCTTGCTCGATCCCGGAGGAGTGAGGTCAACCGAGAGATTTTGGCTCGCGGTCCCAGCGATCGTGATGCTGGTGCTGCTATTTTCCGGGGTGGCCGTCACCGTCAGGCTGGCGACGGTTGACGGTACGTTGAGTGTATAGTTGGTGGTCGCGCTTGAAAAAGCTGGTTGGAGTCCTGGCTCAGAGACCGACAGGCTAGAGAGCCTGACCTGTGGTCCTTCCGAGATCGACCCCGTGTCTTTGCAGCCGGAAGCACTGAGGACGACGGTCAGGGAAAGAATACTGGCCAAACATTGTCCCACGGCGGTGACTGTACGGTGCATATGATATCGGTCACTTTCTATGTAAGAGCAACAAGTCTATGTATTGGGTGAACCCAAACGGTAGGTGTCGAGACTACGAGAGGGTTCAAAAGCGGCCTGTCAGAATTTGTTCATGAGGCCGAGCAGTCGTTCATTCTATAACCGATCCAAGCAGTCGGGTCAACAGATCAGATCGAGAGATAGCAAGATTGTGAATGGTGCGAGAGAGGGCGTTGATGGTCAGCCATGTTTCGCAGGCCACTCACTTATAGTAGGGACACGTTGTTTCGATGGGTGTGTAAGAGAAAAAGAGTTGCGTCCGCTCCGGTTTGAAGCGCGGACATTGTCTACCGGCGAGATCGGATGATGGTGATGGTATAAGAATTTGTACTCAGGCCGTCTTGCGCCGTGACGGTGATGTCGGCCTCCGTGCGTCTCCCGCCCAGTGGGACGGATACCTGCCCTGTCTGTGTCCCTGCCGCAGCGATCACTGCACCAAACGCGAACATCGTCGCATTCGGGTCGGACTTCGTTGCGGAGATGATCACACTGTCCACATTATTAGCCACATCAACTCGGTAGTCTAAGATTCCAGAATCAAAATCTGGATCTAGGGAACCCGAGCTCACAGTTAAGCTCGATAGAGCATCGTCGCTCGAAGGGGCCGCTCGTACAACGGTGACGGTATAGGTCCTTGAGGTTCCATTCGGTGCCGTGACGAGAATGGATATCATCTTCGTTGTGCCCGGTCCATTGAGTGTGATCGTCGCTCGCCCTTCGTTCGGCACATCACCAGAGATCACGGCATTGGCATCAGACTTGGTTGCCGAGACCGTCACTTCGGCAACAGCGGTGGCTACGTTCACACGGTAGTCCTGAATTCCTGCAGAAAAGGTAGGAGATAAGGTACCCGGCGACAGGGTCAAACTCCTCAGAGTGTTATCCCCGCCAAGCGGTATCACTCTCAGGGTAATCATGTAGATCTTGGCTCTTCCATCTGGGGACGTGACGGTCAGTGAGATATCTTTGGTCGACCCAGGGCCAGGAGGTGAAATCGTGGCTTGTCCGGTAGCTTGCCCGGCTGGGGCGGTTATCGCACCAGACAACACGTCATTCGGATCAGACTTCGTTGCCGAGACGGTTAGGTCAGATGTGGCACTGGGCAGGTCAACGATGTAACCGGTCGTTTCGCTGGCGAACGGCGGTTGGAGCGATGCGCTGGAGACTGAGAGGCCAGCAAGTTGAGGGCCTGGATCAATCGACCCTGTGTCTTGACAGCCATATATGCCAAAGCCGTTGGCTCCGACGAGGAGCACGATGACAGCATATCGCGCTGGGATGGTGAGAAAACGTCTCATGATGGACCCAACACGTTCTCTTGCTGGATAACCTGTTGGGCCCAGCCACCCGTGTGAACCATAGGGTAGAGGCAGATATTACGAAAGGGTTCCTGAATTGATCCATCCCTACTTGCGTAGGGATAAGCAGGGTGCGTGCAAGGGTATCTCTAACTAGTGGAGGTCAACAGATGGATCGAAAGATAGGAAGGGCGTCAATGGTGAGAGAGGGAATACCGTCGGTGACGGAGAGCTATTCCTATGCCGGCTCTCCTCGCCGTTGGCGGTCTTGTGCGCACACAGGATTTCATAGCCCCCTGGGACAGAACTATGAGGGTAACCCGTATGATGTCTAGCGCGCATCTCTAAAGACGTTGATCGTGTATGGTCTTGTACTCACTCCATCCTGTGCAATCACAGTAATTGTGAGCACGGTCGTGGCACCCAAGCCGAGTGCACTGCTCACGCTCCCGGTTAAAACTCCTGCCGGCGCGATCACGGAGCCCGAGGAGGACATCACCGCATTCGGATCAGACTTGGTTGCGGCTACCGTCATGCTGTCGACGCTGGCCGGGACAGTGACCGTATAGTTCGGTGTCCCGGCGGCAAATCCTGGATTCAAGGTGCCTGTACTCACGGTCAAGGCCGAGAGCGTGGCATCGCTCGAGGGTAGCGGTCGTTTCACGGTGACCGTGTAGGTTTTTTCAACTCCACTGGGCGCTCGCACAAGGATGGTAATGAGCGTGTCCGACCCTGGGGGCGCCAACGGAGAAATCTCGCGTGGTTGACCGGAGCTGATTCCTTGTCCATTGATCATCAAGCTGGCATTTGAATCCTGAACCGTCGCAGTGATGGTGAGACTGGTGACACCGGTGGCTACGTCTACGGTGTAGGGCAGCTGGTTCGGAGCAAAGGCAGGAGCCAAGGTGCCTGGTGTCACGCTCAAGGCCGACAGATTGTTGTTGCTCGACGCGGCTCGATCGATGGTCACACGGTAGGTCTTGCTGTTTCCATTCGGAGCCGTCACCGTGATCGTCACCTGGGTGGTAGTCCCAGGGCCACTCAGCTGAATGGTCGCCTGCCCGTCGTTGAGTACATCACCCGATATCACGGCATTCGGATCCGCCTTGGTCGCGGCGACGGTGACACTGGTGACATCGGTAGCTACGTCTACGGTGTAGGGCAGCTGGTCCGGAGCAAAGGCAGGAGCCAAAGTGCCTGGTGTCACGCTTAAGGCCGACAGATTGTTGTTGCTCGACGCGGCTCGGTCGATGGTCACGCGGTAGGTCTTGCTGTTTCCATTCGGGGCCGTCACGGTGATCGAGACGTTTCTGCTTGTCCCCGGGCCACCCAGTTGAATGGTCGCCTGTCCGTCGTTGGGCAGGTCACCAGAAATCACGGCATCCGGATCCGCCTTGGTCGCGGCGACGATAACACTGGTGACACCGGTAGCCACGTCAACCGCATAGTTGAGGGTGCCGGAAGTGAAGGTCGGAGCCAAGATGCCGGGGGTGACAGTCAAGGCGGACAGGTTGTTGTCGCTCGATAAGAGTCTTGTGACAGTGACGGTATAGGTACTCTCCGAGCCTGTCTGTGACGACACGGTGATGGTGATCGTTGCGGTGGATCCCGGTGGACCTAACGGTATGGAACGTCCCTGCCCTGCAGCAGTTGAAACCGCATTGATCGTCATCGTTGCCGTGCTGTCCTTAGGACTGGCCGTCACGGTCACGCTGGCGACAGGCTTGGGCACTTCGGCGGCATAGCTCGTGGTATTGCTTGAAAACGCCGGTTGAAGGGCACCTGAGGGGATGATCGTTAAGCTGGCGAGTGGTACTTGAGCTTCATTTGATACTGACGCCGAGTCCGAGCAGCCGTACAGGCTCAACCCGGTCATCAGGATGAGGGAAGAAACTAGGTATTGCATGGCAATGGTGAACGGGCGTCCCATCATGAGGCGGTCACTTTCCCTTGATGCGTGAAGTGATGAGCCTGTGTGCTCTGGCGAACCCAAACGCTAATATGGAAACGACGAGTGGGTTCGAGTGTCTACTGAGGCGAAGCAGGAGTTACAGGTATAGCCAATCCGACCGGTGAGGTCAAGACGTCAGATCGGGGCGGGTGAACCTGTGCGTCGGAGTTAGTTGCCGACCAGTCACGCTATCAGTATGGTCAACACGGTGCCCCAGGCTATGGTCCCGGGGCTACGGTGTCGATGGTCACGGGCAAGGACGGACTCTGGGCGGACTCAAGGGTCGTCGCCGTGTTGGTCACCGTACTGGTAATCGTGCGTACCCCGTCACTCAACGCTGCCGTCGGAGCGAGGGTGTTGGCTCCTTGATCAAAGTTGGCCGAGACTTTGACCCCATCTACGTAGAGACTCGGGGTTTGCCCCGCCCCTGGCTGAGGTATCCTGAATCTTGGTGCTGAGACGTTGGTGATGTTATCAGCATCACTAGTGCCAGGAAGACACGCATTGGCACTATCACGGGGGCAGGAGTCATCCTCTGCTATCAAGTCCGGTGCGACCGACGGCGCCGGTGGTGCTGTCGGTGCTGGTTGGTTCACGGTAATGAGGTACGTCTTATCAGTGCCATTCGGCGCTATCACAAGAACTTCTATTTCAGTGCTGGATGGACCACCTGGTAGAGGGATGGAACGAGAATTCCCCCCTTGTCCGTTGATCGTCACGGTTGCACTTGGATCCTGGGGAGTGGCGTTCACGGTGATGCTGGTATCACTACTGCCAGCGTTTACGGTATAGGCAGTCCTGGCTGCAGTAAATGCGGGGCTCAGGTTGCCCGGAGAGACGGTCAAGCCCGACAGATTGTTGTTTCCGCCCAGGGCAGCTCGCTCGACGGTGATGGTGTAGGGTTTCTGGCTGCCATTGGGGGCGGTCACTACGATATTGATCAAGGTATTCAATCCTGCTCCGTTCAACGGAACGGAACGGCCCTGACCAGACGTGGCGGGTGTCCCATTTACGGTGATCGTCGCGTTAGAATCCTGCCGAGTGGGCGTGACGCTGATGCTGGTTACACTGCTCCCCACATCCACTGTGTAGTTCGTCGTGTTGGCACTAAAGGATGGGTCCAAGGGGCCCGGCGATACACTCAATCCCGATAGGTTGTTGTTTCCGCCAAGGGCGGCTCGATTGACGTTTACCGTGTAAGTCTTCTGAAGGCCATTGGGAGCGGTCACTAGGATATTGATAAGAGTATTCGATCCCGCCCCATTCAACGGAATGGAACGGCCTTGACCGGAAGTGGCGGCTTGCCCATTCACGGTGATCGTTGCATTGGGATCTTGCCGAGTGGGTGTGACCGTGATACTGGCCACGGTACTTCCTACGCCTACCGTGTAGTTCAGGTCGTTCGCATTGAAAGGAGAGTCCAAGGAACCTGGTGATACGGTCAATGCCGAGAGGTTGTTGTTCCCGCCATCACGATTGACTCCCACTGTGTAGGTTTTCTGAGTACCGTTCTGCGCCGTCACAATAATAAAGATAGGTGTGTTCGAACCCGCTGCCCCTAATGGAATGGTTCGAGTTTGTCCGGAGTTGGTGCCTTGCCCATTCACAGTCATGGTTGCAGTAGTGGTATCTTGAAGCCTCGGGGTCACCGTGATGCTAGCCACACTGCTCCCTACATTAACTGTGTAGCCTGTTCTGTCTGCTCTGAAAGATGGAGCTAAGTTTCCTGGTGAGACGGTCAAGCCCTGTATGTTGTTATTACTGGAGACTCCGCGACTCACAGTAACCAGATATGTTTTTGGATTTCCGTTCTGGGCCGTCACGGCAATCGTGATAGCCGTACTTTGGCCGCCACCATTGAGAGGTATCGTGCGAGCCTGCCCGGAGTTCGTGGCTTGCCCGTTCACCGTCATCGTCGCGGCTGGATCCGAAAGCGTGGGGGTCACTGTGACATTTCCGACGTTGTTGGCAACATCGAGCGAATAGTTGAGCTCGTTCGCAGTGAACGGGGGATCCAGGGTTCCAGACGATAGGGTCAGGTTCTGTAACGAGTTGTTTCCAGTAAGGCCGGCTCGAATCAGAAGGACGGTGTAGGTTCTCGAATTGGTGCCTGTCTCTGACACGACGATGTTCACGGGAGTCGTCGTCCCCGCCGCGCCAAGATTAATAACGCTGCTGGTTGTGGTCTGACCATTAATCGTGACGGTATCTCCGGCCACAGCAGGTTGAGCGGTTATGGTCACACTTGTGATGTTATTGGAAACATCAACATTGTATTGGGTGGTTCCCCCGCTGAAAGCCGGTTGGAGTGTTCCTGGGTCGACCGTCAGGCTGGCAAGTTCAACCACGGGGTTCACGGTGGCTGAGTCGCCACAACCATAGGCGATCAAACCGATCACAACAAGAAACGCGGCAGCGAGATACTGTCTCACGACGGTCATGGTACGCATGGTGATGAGGTCTCTTTCTCCAGAGGCGTGATATGGCAGGTTCATTAGTATGAACCTCAACATAAAGGGTTGAATAATACGAAACTGCTAAAGATTGGTCTACCCCTACTTTGGTATAGGGGAAATAGGACAGGGACCTATGGACCATCCTACGGTGAGGTCAAGATCCTTAGATCATGATGGAGCGAAGCGGTCTGGACCGATTTGAAGCGTCGCTAGAATAATGCTCGAGTGATCGTCACGGAGTATATCTTTGAGTCTCCATTCGGAGCCGTGACAGTGATCGACACTGTTCTGGGAAACAGTGGTATCAGTGGAAAGGTTGCTTGACCTGCTGGAACCCCGGTCCCGGCTGTTAGATCACCGGACATCACTGCATTCGAGTCGGATTTTGTGGCCGAGACGGTCACGCTGTCGACACTAGATGGAACGTCCACCGTGTAGATCGTGGTATTGGGAGCAAAGTCAGGAACCAAGGGGCCTCCTGTCACAGTTAATGCCGCCAGGTTGGCGTCGCTCGATGGCGCCGCTCGGTTCACTGTGACGGCGTACGTTTGAGAGGCTCCACTTGGAGCAGTGACGGTGATCGATACCACCTTGCTTGTCCCTGGTCCATCGAGTGGGATGGTTGCTTGGCCTGTGGCAATTCCAGTTCCGGCTGTGACGTCACCGGACATCACGGCATCCGCATCGGCCTTGGTTGCCGAAACATCAACGCTGGTGACAGTGGTCGCCACGTTTACCGTGTAGCTCAGTGTATTGGCAGCAAAGGTGGGGTCTAGGGAACCTGGTGTTACGCTCAAGGCTGACAGATTATTGTCACTCGATGGCGCCGCTCGGTTCACTGTGACGGTGTAGGTTTGAGAGGCTCCACTTGGTGCAGTGACGGTGATCGATACCGCCTTGCTTGTCCCTGGTCCATCGAGTGGGATGGTTGCTTGGCCTGTGGCAATTCCAGTCCCAGCTGTTAGGTCACCGGACATCACAGCATCCGCATCGGCCTTGGTTGCCGAAACATCAACGCTGGTGACAGTGGTCGCCACGTTTACCGTGTAGCTTAGTGTATTGGCAGCAAAGGTGGGGACTAGAGAACCTGGTGTTACGCTCAAGGCTGACAGATTATTGTTGCTCGAAGGCGCCGCTCGGTTCACCGTGATACGGTACGCTTTTGAGTCGCCATTCGGCGCAGTGACAATGACCGATATGACTTTGTTAGTCCCTGGTCCATCCAGCTGAATAGTGGCTTGTCCTTGACTGGGCAGATCACCAGATATCACGGCATTCGGATCCGACTTGGTTGCGGAGACGGTGACGCTGGTGATGTTGGTTGCCACGTTCACCGTGTAATCCAAAGTGCTTGATGTAAAGGCGGGAGCCAAGGAGCCTGATGTCACCGTTAAGGCGGATAGATTGTTGTCACTCGATAGGAGCCTCGTGACGGTGACGGTATAGGTGGTCTCCAGTCCATTCAGTGTTTCCACAACGATGAGGATTGTTTTGGTCGATCCCGGTCCGCCTAGGGTCACAGACCGTTGTGAGGTCACGACCCCATCGATCGTGACTATCGCCGTATTGTCCTTAGGGACAGCGATCACAGTGACGCTGGTTGCAGAGGTCGGCGCGTTGACCGTGTAGTTCGTGGTATTAGCAAAAAACGCTGGCTGGAGGCCCCCAGGGGTAACCGTGAGGCTGGCCAAGGGGGCTGCGACGTCTTCCGATACCGACGCGGTGTCCGCGCAGCCGTAGGAACTCAAGCCGATGGCGAGGATCAGGGTGGTGACGAGCCATTGTCCTGTGGAGATGAGGTTTCGTTTCATACTATCTCCGATCACTTTCCTTTATTACTTGAGGAGTGACGGACTGGTTCATGCGGATGAACCCTAACTGTAGGTGCTGATACTACGAGAGGGTTTCCGATCGGTCTATCCCTACTTGTGTAAGGGCGAGCCGGAAGGTGGAAGGGATACCCATTCTCAGGCGGGGTCTTTTGGTTGGGGCTTTGTTCGGATCTGGACGCGGTGAGCCTGGATTATGGCTATGACTTAGATACGTGCGAAGATACGATTTGGGTGGAAGACCGTTTTCCGTGGTCCGGTCTGATCATTGATGCGCGGGACCAGTCGCATTAGTCCTCATCATCACCTCCGTCGTCTCGGTTGCCTCCGTTATTCCCCTTGTTTCCGTTGCCTTTGGTATTGTCATTACCACCCTTCTGTCCTTTTCCTCCATTGTTTTCGTCGTCTCCGTTGGATGCACGGTCCACGGTAATGGTGTAGCTCTTAGCACTTCCATTGGGCGGGGTAACGCGAATGGTAATGGTCGTTCTCGATCCGTCGGCTCCAAGAAGGATTTCACGTGGCTGACCTGAGCTGGCTCCTTGTCCATCGACCTCCATGCCGGCATTCGTATCCTGCAGTGTCGCGGTTACGGTGACGCTGGTGATACTGCTGCTGACGTTCACCGTATAACTTGTGATGGTCGTAGTAAACCCAGGCGTGAGAGGGCCTGGCGACACGGACAAGCTTTGCAAGTTGTTGTTGCTCGCTTGTGCCGCTCGCTCGATGGCGATGGTGTAGGTCATGGAAGTTTCATTTGGTGCGGTGACGATGATCGAGATGTCCTTGCGTGACGGTGCCCCGTCGAGTTGGATGGTTGCTTGTCCCTCGTTAGGTAGGTCACCAGAAATGACGGCATTCGAGTCCGCTTTGGTCGCGGTTACGGTGACACTGCCGACGCCGCTGTCAACATTCACCGTATAACTCGTCCTGCCCGGACTGAACGATTGAGATAGGCTTCCGGGGGACACAGTCAACGCCGAGAGATTGTTGTTTCCCGAGGGCGGGGGAGGTGTCAATCGGTCTACGGTGATGAGGTATGTGTTTTGGCTGCCATTCGGTGCCCTTACCACGATATTGATAGGGGTCAAACCAGCATCGCGCAACGAAATGACTCGGCCTTGCCCGGAGGTGGCGGCTTGCCCATTCACGGTCATGGTCGCCGTGGTATCTTGCAGCGTCGGCGTGATCGTAATGTTGCTTACGCCGATCCCAACTTTCACTGTGTAGCTCGTCGTGTTCGCATCAAAGTCGGGATCAAGGGTGCCCTGCGACACCGCCAAGCCCCTGAGATTGATGTTCCCGCTCAAGGCGGCACGAACGACGTTCACCGAATAAGATTTCGGGATGCCGTTCTGTGCGATCACAAGAATATTGATAACGGTGTTTGAACCAGCAGGCTCATTTAATCTAATGGTCTGAGCCTGTCCTGAGTTTGTGACCTGCCCATTGACGGTCATGTTTGACGTGGTATCTGCCAGTGTTGGCCGTACCGTGACGCTCGTCACATTGCTTGCGACATTCACGGTGTAACTGGTTGTACTTGCCCTGAAGTTCAACGTTCCCGATGAAATCGTTAACCCGCCCAAGTTGTTATTGCCTGATGGGCCGCGATTTATAGTAACCGTGTAGGTCTTCTTATTCCCACCCGGACGCGTGATGTCGATTGACACAGGTGTGGCTGACCCTGTGCTGCCGAGCTGAACGGCCGCTTGCCCTGACGCTGTTCCCGCCGGGACGGTGACCGAACCGATCTGCATTGCCGAATTTAAATCAGACTTGGTGGCAGAGATGGTCACGCTGGTGACGGAGGTACCAACATTATTAACCGTATAATCAAGCACGTTCTTATCAAATGGGGACGGGGCCAAGGTTCCGCTCGAAACGGACAGCGCCTCCAACGAATTATCCTCTAAGTCTCGCTTGACACGAACGGTGTAGGACTTCGAACTGCCTCCTGTACCTGTTTCTGTGACGACGATACTGACGGACTTCTCCGTGCCTGGCGAGTCGAGAGTAACGGTCTGACTCGTTGTCGGCTGGTTGTCGATACGTATGGTGTCTCCGTCTACTCGAGGACTTGCCGTGATGGTCGTACTCGAGACATCGCTGGAGAGCTGAACCGTGTAAGCAGATGTTGCAGGGTTAAAAGGGGGTTGCAGTGTTCCAGTGGAGACCGACAGGTTACCGAGTTCTGCCGGTTCGCTAACGGTCGCTGAGTCGGTGCAGCCGTAGGCACCTAAGCCCATAAAGATCAACAGAGCGGCGGTGTATTGTTCATTGACGGCCAGAGTGCATTTCATGGAGGCCTCACTTTCACCTGACTGGCGTGGATCAGCTTCTGCCCTAGGACAACTACCAGGGCAGAATGCATCATAGGAAAACTGGAGCCAGAAGGAATTAGGAAGACCCCCAGGTCCGATAAAAAATGAAAATGTCGATGAGAGGGTATTACAGAACGAAAAAGCAGCTGATGTCAGTGGCTTGCGCTGGCTTTATCTTGGGACTTGGCGAGCAGCTCGGCCTTGGAAGGGATCTGCGCAAGGAGATCCGGGCGTACCTGAAAGACACCTTGCAGACGTTGGCCGGTGGCGTAGAGGAGATTGCCTGCCTTGCTGCCGAGGGTGAGCTTCCCCATGGTCTTGCCGTCCTTGCCCGTCGCCACGAATTCTGCTGCGGGAGCCAGTAAGCCATAGGGGGCAAGCGGTGCGGATTGTTTCATGACGCGTTCTTCGGCGGGAAGATTCGCGACTCGACTGACAAAGAGATCTGCCGCTTCTTGGCTGACTTTCTCGGTAGGCTGATCTTCGAGCAGCCATTCGCCGGTTTGATTGATCAAGACGTACTGATGCTCTCTTGTTTGTACGGACAACATGGCGATATCGGTGGAGTCGAGGCCGAGCAGCCGTTTGTCCTGGAGCGTGAAGAGTTCTTTCGTGAGATCTTTGAGCAGAGCGGGATTGATGCGATAGAGCGGACCGTCGGCGGCGGTCTCCGCGATGGCCTCTCCGCTCTGGGGGTCCGGTTGATACAGCCGGACGAACTGGTCACCGGCTGCCGTATGCAGCGTGACTTTTAGCTTGGGGGTCGTCAGGGTCTTGGCTATGGCATCACGTTCAGGACCGGGATCGATGATGCCGAGTGCTTTCAGATCTTCCAACCGAAACATCAAGGAGCGGACTTCGTTCTGGTCGGCTTCGGCTTCGATCGGATAGCGGATCTTCCACGACGGTTTCGGCTTATCCTTGGCCATGTTGTACAGCACGATTTCTGTAGTGGCATAGGTCAGGCGGACCCGTTCGATATCATTCTGGACAAACCGCAAGAGCTCTTTTCGGCGGAAGGTCATCAACGACTTGTTGATGAAGTCCTTCGGTGCCAGGTTGGTCAGTAACACGCTCTGGTCCGATGCGCGAAGTACATAGAGGGTATTGGACAGCGGACCACTGTCGCCGATTGAAATCGTCTCGCGTTGTGTCCCCGCTGTGACGGTGAGGGTGGTCACCGGCGGTTCAAGGCCGAATGGTGCCAGCTGTGTCGCCTGCTCCTCGACAGTTCTGGTGATGGTTCCTGTCACGAGCGCTCGAATCAGCGCCTGCACTTCGCGATGATCGGCGTCCGTTTGAAGCGGGGTCACGATAGACCATTTGCCAGCTTCTGCCAGCTTTAATTCGATAGGCCCCTGCGCGGTGGTGATCCTGAGTCCGGTAATGGCGGTTTCGGGGAAGGGCAGGACTTGTTTCTGTGCGCGTTCCTGTTTTTCCTCTCGCTGCTGGGCGGGAAACTCCACGAGATAGAGATAGCCTCCTAGGACAGCCAGTGCGAGGAACATGAGTAGAGTGGGCCAGTAACGCATATCAGGATGGTGAAAATTGCCGCCAGCTGCGTTCTCGCATCGTTTAGACCCTCAACGTACTCCAGAGAGTACGCCTCGGCCCTTCACTCGCTGCGGCCTTGCTGGACAGCCATTTTGACCATCCTGCAGAAGATATGTAACGAAAGCCAATCATAATCGTCGGCGCTTTCTCCACACGATGATGCCGGTAAGCAGCGTCACGAATGGAAGAAACACAACCTGTATGTAAATCAGCGCCCGTTCTTGGGTGGGGTTGGGTGTGAACGGGTGCAATGCCGGTTCTCGTGGTGCGATGGAAATCAAGTCCCGTTCCTCGGCCAGCCAACCGGTCGTGTGGAGGAAAAAGTCACTGTTGCCAGGGAAGTTAAAAAAAGCGTTGGAGACGAAGGTAGAGTTTCCGATGACTACGATGGCGGGTCGGGGTGTGCCCTCCTCCGGGGCTTTCTTCGGTGCCAGGGCGGCTGCCATGGGCAGCGGTCCTGGCACATCTTCCTTTTCGTTCAGGCTCACGACCCGGCCTTGCATGTTCATTTCAGCCCAGCTGTTCGGCGAGGTACGGGCCAGCGGCACAAAGTCCCAGTCTTTCCCGATCTGCTCGTCGAACGTCACGTGCCGGGACAGCGGCAAGAGCACGGCAGAGGTCAGGTCTTGCGTGATCTCATGCTCGGTAAACGTCCTGACCAACAGCGCAGTGAGGTCTCCCTGGGCCAATCGATCTTGTAGATCAACCAAGACCCCCGACCCTAGACCCAGTCCCCAATGGGCGAGCAATGATTCTAGTCCGGTCTGTGTGTCGGGATCGGCCAACACCAGGAGGTGGCCGCCCTTCTCGACGTAGGTCTGAATACGGTCCTGCTCGTCTTTCGTCACGGCACGGCGAGGGCCTGCCAATACCAGCACAGCGGTATGATCCGGCACGGCTGATTCTTTGAGGAGCGAGATCGTGCCGACCTCATAGCCTTGTCGGATGAGTGCTTCTTTGGCAGCGGAGAGACCATTACGGTCCTTGTCTTCGACATTCAATTCGCTGTGGCCTTCGACGAAGACGATGCGTTTCTTGGCATCCTTGGAGATACGGATCAGCGCACCGGTCAGCTCAACCTCGGAGGGAGAGGTGACGCGGATCGTCTGGCCATTGCTCTCGAAAATGGCGGTATCGGTTCGGAAGATTCCATAGTTCTCGGCGATCTTCGGCTGTTTCTCCGGATCGATGAATTCTACGCTGAGCTTGGTCGAGGCTTGCCGATAACTCTCCAACCGTTCTTTGAATACTTGATAGCCGGGATCCTTTTCTCTTGTGAAGACGGTAACTTTAACGTCGTGGGGCAGGCCGCGGAGCACTCGGTGGGTTTGTGGGGCAAGCGTAAAATTCTGATTTTCCGAGAGGTCCCAACGTATCGAGTGTCGAGAGGCCAGAAAGTTCACAATGACCAGGATGCCGGTGAACAGCACGATCATCAGAAAGCTGTTCAGCCCCATCCTGGTCGAGCGCCGGCCGGAGAACGCCTTGACTGCCTCAAAATGGAAAACAAAGAACAGGACGAGGCAGACCAGCGCCAGCCCTTCCGCGATCGTGACGGCCCACAGCCAGTCAGGGCGAAGGCTGTACGTGATCATGCCGCCGAGGCCGAGCACGACTCCGAGAATGCCGAGAGGAAAGGACTTGAGGCTCATTTCCAGCGTGTCGACTCCACGACGCGATGTGTGAGAAACAGCATGAGTACCAATCCGCTTCCGAAGTACAGGAGATCGCTCGTGTCGATCAGCCCCCGCACCAGACGCTCATAATGTTCCATGTAGGAAACATACGAGATGATGCGGCCTGCCGTGGTATCGCCGAAGAGACTCCCCAGTCCGGCGATCAACCAGATGGTCAGGAGTAGGCCGAAACTCACAAAGGCGGCGACGATTTGATTCTCCGTCAGCGCCGAGGCAAACAGGCCCACGGAAAGAAACAGGGCTCCCAGCAACACCATGCCTATATACCCGGTCCAGATGGGATTCCAATCGAAGTCGCTGAACAGCATCAGCACTGTGGGGACCAATACGGTGAGCCCGACGAGGCCGAGGTAGATCAGGAACACGCTGACGAATTTGCCGACAACGATTTCATGAATCCTGATCGGCGAGGTCATCAAAAACTCAAAGGTCCGCAGCTTGCGCTCTTCCGCGAATAACCGCATGGTCAGGATGGGCAGAATGATCACGAGGACGATCCGCATGCTCGCGAAAAGATTTCGGAAGACCAGATCGTTCAAGTTGATCTGGGCCATCCCCCCTTGCATCTGCATCAATTGGATGGCTTGCGCCCCGGCGAAACCAACGTAGAGGTAGGAGAGCAGCCCGAAGATGAACAGAAAGACCGCGCCGACCACGTAGACAATGGGGGAGACGAAATAACCGCGCAGTTCTTTGGCGATGATGGCCTGCACCGGGGTCATACGATTTCTACGCGTCCGTCCTTTCGGCGGGAGCCATGCTGACAGTAGCCTCGGCCGGCTCGGAGAGGTGGTCTTCGTGGCGTGTGAGCTGGAGGAAGACGTCTTCCAGCGTCATCGACACAGTGCGAAGTTCAAGCAATCCCCACTGGTTCAACACGGCTACGCGTGCGATCTCGTCTCGTAGGTCACGACCCAGCTCGCATTCGAGCAGATAGCTTCCTCCCGCCTGTCCGGGAAAAACACTAAGAACGCCGGGAATCGCGCGAAGCTTCGTCTCGCAGTCAACTGGGCATGTCTTGAGGGTAATCGAAACTTTCTCCGATTGACGCAATCGGGCCGACAACTGTTCTGGGGTATCCTCCGCAACGATGCGGCCTTCATTAATGATGACGACTCGTTGGCAGACAGCCGTCGCTTCCGGAAGGATATGGGTGCTGAGAATCACGGAATGCGAGCCGGCCAGGCTCTTGATGAGCTCTCGGATTTCAATGATCTGCTTGGGGTCAAGGCCGACCGTTGGCTCGTCGAGGATCAGGACCGGGGGATCGTGCAGTAGCGCTTGCGCGAGCCCCACGCGCTGCCGATAGCCGCGGGAAAGGTTGCCGATCAGCCGATGGCGGACGGAGCCCAGCTCAAGTCGTCCAATCGATTGGTCGAGCGCTGACGAGAGTTTCGGTCCCGTGATTCCACGGAGTCGACCGACAAAGGTCAGATATTCCGACACCGTGAGTTCTTGGTAGACCGGCGGCGTTTCCGGCAGATAGCCAATCTGCCGTTTCACCTCCAACGGCTGCTCGCTGCAGTCAAAACCCGCCACTCGTGCCGTGCCTTCGGTCGCCGGCATGAAGCACGTTAAGATCCGCATGGTGGTTGTTTTGCCCGCACCGTTGGGACCAAGGAACGCCAACACCTCGCCCTTGGCCACCGAGAAGGTGACGCGATCAATGGCGGTGTGATGTCCGTAGCGCTTGGTGATGTTGTGAACGTCGATCACGAATGTGGTATCGGTGTGAACAATTGGGGAGAGTGGAGTGGCACCGCTCTCGAAACTGCATCATATTCCTTGACGGAGGATCTTACTCACTCCGCTCAAGGCAGTCAATATATGGGTAGTAGGATGAGTATCAAGCCTGATGGGTCATCTACGCAATGTCGGGAGCGTGATCGCTCAACGATGTCTCCCTGTCGTTTCCGGATCCGTGTGATCTCGTGTGATCTATTGGGTGTTGAATTTAAATCCTGGCTCGTTTATATAGAAGTCGCGAGTAGCCTATCTATTGAATTCTCCCCACAGCCATCCTCTTGTTCACAGAGGGCGGCTCCATACGGAAGTGGGGGAGCCGATACTCCAGTCGGTATTGTCGAAGTCCCATGCCTTTTATACCCTGACTCGACCAGTAGTCTCGTTGTTGCCATCAGGAGGGAGGCGATACCCAGTATGCACACTGAGCTTCATCACAGCCGGCTTTCATCGTCGTCCACATCCTTTGCGATAATCCTGTGCTTATCATTGGGGGCCTGCTCTTGGGTCCCCAAAGGGGATATGCAATTGGATATTGGGATCAAAGATCGAGGGGTCGCTTCGTGGTACGGTGAACAGTTTCATGGTAGGCAAGCGGCAAATGGTGAGTTGTTCGATATGGAAGCGCTGACGGCTGCCCATCGGACCATGCCTCTCGGCAGCGTGGTGCGTGTGGTGAATCTGACGAATGGCAAGCATCTCTATGTCCGGATCACGGACCGGGGTCCTTATGAGAAAGGGCGGATTCTCGACCTTTCCCATGGCGCGGCTGTCCAGTTGGGTGTGGAGCACGAAGGGGTGGCCTATGTGCAGGTTGAGATTGTCGGAGAGCGCCGTCCGGAGCTGATGCTGCTGTCAGAACAATTCTCAGACCGAGCTGCTTCGCTTCTAGTTGGTGCGCGGACGTGGACCCATCGGGCGTCGCCTGGAATGGCTTCTCCGGCTAGAAATTTCCTTGGCGATATCTGGATTGCAAGGAGGAATCGCTGGGCTGTTGCCATGCTCGCGGTCACTCATCCCGCCGGCACTCCGGTCGCATCGTTAGTCCTCAACTAGCAGGCTGTTGAAAAAGCCCGTCAGCGGCGTTCTCGCATCGCTCAGAGGCTCAACGTATCGAAGCGTACGCCTCACCTGTTCGCTCGCTGCGGCCTTGCTGGACAGCCCTTTTGAACAGCCTGCAGACGCCTGGAAGGTTCATCTTGCCGATCCCACTCAGGTTGACACGGTGCAAAGCTCTCCACTAGACTGCATCGTTCTCGTCAGTAGCTGACAATACGTGAGTTTATCGAAGGGGAGGCATGGAGCGATGGCCAAGAAGCGCGCAGCGGAACCGGATGAAGTGAAGTTGAAGAAGAAGATCGGCGCAAAGCTGACCAACCAAGGCAACGCGGAGGGGGACGCGGCTCTCCGGTCACTGAGGAAACGATTGAAGAGGGAACAGCGTAAACGTCGGGCACTTGTGCAGCGGAAGAAACGAGCGGCTGGAAGCAAAGGCACGGCTGCCACCCCTGCATCGGCCTAGTCTTTTCGCGGTCACAGTCGTGCCAGGCTCTGATTCCATGGAAGAAGAACCGAAACATCCCCACCAGGGTATCAACCCTCTCAGTCAGCAGACCGGTGACGAGCCGCTCGCCGGTGGCGTAGCCGATCAGATGCCGGCTGGTTCTTCCGCTGTCGACGAGGGAGCGATTAGTTCAGGCACTGTCGCCCTTGACGAAGAGCAGGTCAAGGATGAGATTGACATTCAGGTCGATCTGCTGAGTGATCCTGACTGGGTGGTCCGCCGCGAAGCGGTGATTACTTTGGGCGAGATGGGTGATGAGCGGTGTGTCGAGCCGCTGGCCCGCGCGCTACGCGACGGTGATTGGCAGGTTCGAGAGGTCGCCATTGAGGCGATGGGGCAGGTGGGCTCTCCCGCCGTCGAGACTCTTCTCAAATTGCTCCGCGATTGGGAGGTACGTAAATACGCGATTGCTGCGCTTGGGAAAATCCGCGACGAGCGAGTGCTCGATCCCCTGATGCTTCAACTTCGGAACGATGAGTTTAAAGACGATGCCATTGATGCCTTGGTCGTACTGGGTGGGCCGTCCGTCGAGAAACTGATCGGTGCCCTTCGTGATAAGGACGAAAATGTCCGCAAGTGCGCCGTCCTCGCCTTGGGGCGGATCAAGAGCGGCGAGGCCATTGATCCCCTCATCGGGATGCTTGGTGATAAAGACTGGTTTACGCGGTTGACGGCTGCCGCCGCGTTGGAGTCGATCGGTGACGAGCGGGGCCGCGAGGCGATGAAACCCTTGCTCAAGGATCCCGATATGGTGGTTAAGATGCGGGTGGAGCGAATTCTGGCGAAGTGGAAGAAGCCATCAATCTCTCAACCGGCCAACGCCTGAGTTAGTTGTTCAAGAGTTGATTCATACGCTGCTGGAGTTCGTCCAGCTTTTTCATCGACACCTGTTTCCCCGTCACAATTTCCAACTTCACCTCTCGCAGCGATCCGGCCATGTCTCGTAGCGCATTGGTCGCGTCGTCGGACTTGGTTCCTTTTGTGGTGGCTTCCACGGCCTCGATGGCTTCGGCCATTTCTTTCGCGGCATCGCCGAAATTGCGATCGACGAGGTGCGCCTTCGCTTGGACCAATCGAGACTTCGCATCCACGAGTCCTTGACGCCTGCGGAGATCGCGCTCGATTCCGAGTGTCGTATCCAACACGTTTCTAGACATATCCTTCAATGACTGTTGAAGTTCTGCGACGGTTCGCTGAAGCGTCCCGACGGGCCGTTGTCCGAGATAGTAGCCCGCCCCGAATGCCCCAACGAGCAGCAAGACAACAGCGAAAAATTTAACCATAGCGGGCCTCGGTTAGTGGCGACGTTTGGATGAACTTAATCGGGTCAACTGTTGGAGCAGGCTGTTGGCACTCGCAATACGCACGGCCTCATCCGAGTCTTGTAAACCCGTTACTAAGAGCGGGATGGCACTCTCGCTGCTTTTCCGCAATCCCTTGGCGGCCATCAGGCGAGGAAGTGGCTGCTGGTCCTGTAAGAGCGTCTGGAGAACCGCCAAAGCGTCTTTCTCGGCGGAGGCACTCAAGGCCTGTGCCGCTGCACCGCGGATTGAAGGGTCGGAATGCCGAGCCAACTCTTTGGCTAGCGTGATGGCGGAGGGATCGCCCAGGCGAATCAATCCCTCTATGGCGCTGGCACGGACATGACTATTTGGGTCTCTCGTGAGTGCCAGCAGCAAGGGCCGGTTATCCTTGACGCCAAGCTTTCCGAGACTTGCCGCAGCGACACCGCGGACCATTGGCATCTCGTCCCCGATTGCGTGGGTGAGCGGAGCCGTGCCGCCAGCGGAGCCAAATTCTCCCAGTGCTCCGGCAGCGAACGCGCGCACCGATGGATCAGGATCATACACAGCTTGGGAGAGGACCGCCAGGCTGGCCGGACGTTTGAGGCGCCCCAATACCCCCAGTGCTGCCATCCTCGTCTCTGCGTCCGGCAGGGTCGCGGCGTTGATGATATCGTCCAGCTTTTCAGTATGCCCAAGTTTGAACAGGGCGGCGTAGGCGAAGATGGCCTCAGGCCCATCTTCGGTCCGAGCGATATTCAGAAACTGTTGCTGTACGTCGGTGGCCTGTGCTTCCCCCAGCGCGGTCATCGCAGCAATGCGGACGGTTGGCATGTCATCCCGCAACGCACGGTGCAAGGCGCCAGACTTCGTTGCCAGTCCTGCTTTTCCGATCGCCTCAGCGGCCCGTGCGCGTACAACCACCGACGTATCTAGTAAGCCATCCTCCAAAATCGCCGAGGTCTCAGGCAAGCCCAATTCCGCAAGGGCCGAGTAGGCCGCAATGCGGACATGCTCTTTTCGGTCTCGAACGCGGTCTGTAATCACTCCGAGTGCCAATGGGCGAAGCAGCGAAGCATCATAGGGCTGGCCCGTCTGGTTCAATTTTGTATAGATGGCCAGGGCTTCGTCTGTTCGTCCAAGTCGGACATAGCTGAGCAAGGAGAGCCGGAGGAATGCGTTCGAGGGTGTCACGTCCGGTGGAAAACCTCGGTAGAGAGCGGTCACTTCGGGGTAGTCGCCGGCCTTGAAGAGGGCCGCGGCTTGTGATTCGACCGTGGAAGGGGTTCCTGCCGATGCAGGAAGGAGAGGCGCTGTGATGAGAATCAGAAGGATCGCGCCGATGACACGTGTCATGGTAGTCGGGGTGAAGCCTTGATCGCGTATCAGAGAGCGATCCGCTGCGTCGAACCGAGTCACCATGTCGTCGGTGGCCGCACCGTGGCGGCGTGGTACATCAGGCCAACGTAGTCCTTCAGCATGCGTGTCGTGCAGAACCGGGGCGCAATGGTGCGGATACATTCTTTGACCATTTGGAGCCAGCCCCGGGGAATTCCGTCGCGATCGCGCTGATAGAACAGTGGCACCACCTCTTGTTCCAGTATGCGATAGAGCTGCTCGGCATCATGATGATCTTGGGCTGGCACGTCGGCCTGTTCGCTGAGCGGCTGGATGCCCCACCCGTTGGCTCCATTATATCCTTCAACCCACCAGCCATCGAGGACACTGAGATTCAACACGCCGTTCAGGGCGGCTTTCATGCCGCTGGTGCCGCTGGCTTCCATCGGAAAGCGAGGGGTATTCAACCAAATGTCGACGCCCTGGACGAGATATTTTGCCATATGCATTTCGTAGTTTTCCAAAAACGCAACGCGACCGCCGAGTTTGTGGTCATGGCAGAAGTTCAGTACCTCGTGAATGAAGTATCGCCCCGGTTCATCGGCCGGGTGGGCCTTGCCGGCGAAGACGAGTTGGACCGGCCGCCAGCGGTCTTGGAGGAGTGCCTTCAACCGTTCCAGGTCTCGGAAGAGCAAGGTCGCCCGCTTGTACGTCGCGAACCGCCGAGCGAAGCCAATGGTCAAAGCCTCGGGATCCAGGAGCGTGCCGCGTGTGATCACTTGAGACGGCTGAAGATGTCCATGCATCCAGCCGACCCTGGCTCGTTCACGGATAAAACTCATCAGTTTCCGTTTCATTGTTTGTCGGACTGCCCACAGCTCATGGTCGGGCACGTCCATCACCCGCTGCCACATGGCCGGATCATCGCAGGTGTGGGTCCAGTTCGGGCTGAGCGACTTGCTGTACAGATGGTGCAGCTCCGGCGAGATCCACGTCGGGGCATGAATGCCGTTGGTCACGCTGCGGATGGGGACTTGGTCGGTCGGCAACCCCGGCCAGAAGTGTTGCCACATCTCTCGTGAGACGCGGCCATGTTCGCGGCTGACGCCGTTGACATGGGCCGACAGGCGCATGACCAGCGCCGTCATGTTGAAACCGTGTCCGCGCGACTCGGGAGTTTCTCCAAGGCGGAGGAATTCATCGCGCGAGAGGCCCAGTTGTTCCCAATAGCCGGCGAAGTATCGATCCATCAGATGGTGCGGGAAGACATCGTGCCCTGCCGGCACGGGGGTGTGTGTCGTGAAGACGGTGCTTTGGCGGACCAGCTCGCAGGCTTCCGCGTGGGACGACCCCTTTTGAACAAACTCACGCACCCGCTCCAAGGTGAGGAAGGCCGAGTGCCCTTCGTTGGCATGCCAGATCGATGGCGAGATATTGAGCGAGCGCAACATGCGCACGCCACCGATCCCCAATAAGATCTCTTGACAGAGGCGCATTTCTTGGTCTCCGCCGTAGAGACGGGCGGAGAGGGCCCGGTCCTCCGGGCTGTTGTCCGGCACATCCGTATCGATGAGAAAGAGCGAGATCCGTCCCACCAGCACTTTCCAGACAGTCGCGATCACTCGGCGGCTGCCCATCTCGACGGCAAACCGGCAAGGCTCTCCCGATGGAGTCAGGGCCAAATGAACTGGAGATTCGTCGCGGTTGAACGGGGCGTAGGCCGCCTCTTGCCACCCTTCCGGCGTGATTCGCTGGCGGAAATATCCCTGTGGGTACATGAATCCGATGCCAATGAGCGGCAAGCCAATATCGCTCGCTTCCTTGCAATGGTCTCCGGCCAAGATTCCAAGACCGCCGCTATAAATGGGGACGGAGGCATGCAACCCAAACTCGGCTGAGAAGTACGCAATCGCCGACTTCGCCAGATCCGCATGGTGAGTCCCGACCCAACTTTTCTTGTTGGCTAGATATTCGTCGAACAGGCGAAACACCGCCGAGTATTGGCGGAGAAACGACGGGTCTTCAGCCAAGCGTGCCAACCGGTCCGGTGTGACATCAGACAAGAGTTTGACGGGATTGTGATGTGTGAGAGACCACAGAGTCGGATCGATCAGTTCGAACAGCTGGCGAGCCTCCAACGTCCAGCTCCACCAGAGATTCTGCGCCAGTTCGGGTAGACGATTGAGGTTCTGCGGGAGAGAACGGTTCACTACGTTAGGAGAATCCACAAACACTCCTTTGGTCAAGATCACGCAATCAGTATCGACAATGACGGGCGAGCACCGGTTGCGATCAAGCGTGCCCGGCCTTATGCCACGAGGCCCAGTCTTTGGAGAATGCCACGGCGGCATAACGTTCGCCAAGGATTTTTGCAACCCGGTTCAGGAGTTTGGAGAGTTGCTGCAGCTCGGACGTGGTGAGGTCCTCACGAAACCGGGGATGGAGTCCCCAACGAGTCTCCACTTCTTCGCCCGATACGCTCGACATCAAGCTGACAAGCTTGATCTCCTGGCCGGTCGACTTGTTCTGTTCCGTCGATGTCCCGATGTCTGGAGGCATAACCTGCGACGCTTCTTGAGCGGGAGGAGCCTGCCCTTGCAGGACTGCGCTGAGCGCCGGCACGACCGCGCTGGCGCAGAGCGTCGCCGCGGAGCTGAGCTGCGCGTTGCTGGCTGCGCCGAGGGTTTCGGCGACTTTGTCGCCGAAGTCGCGGAACATCTCGTTCTTTGTCTTCGAATCTTCGGTGATCAGGAACTTGTAATGCTCGTAGGCTTGCCGACTCTCCGCCACGGTCGTCCCGATCGTCATGACAATTTCCATCTGATCCGCATTGTTTCCGAAGGCCGGTTCTAACGCGCGCTTTAGCTGTTGCGTCACAGCGTCTTCCAGCCCGTTCATAAACTCCATCTGGTCTTTGAGTGGAATGTGCAGGGCCACCAGCCGATCCGCGAGATTGAATATGACCTTGAGGAATTCCAGGTAGATGCCCCACTCCTGCTGCCGCTTGAGCTTGATCGCCTGCTCTGGCGCAGTGCGCTTCATCATCGTGACCGACTCGCCCGACACGGCGAGCATCAGTTCAGCCAGCTGGCGGAGGCATTCCTTGTAGTCAGTAGTGATAGTGGCCATAGAGTTTGCTCAAGAGCAGCCGGGATTATAGCGGAGACGAGAGCGGTATTTAAAGCGAGGAAGAAATGGATGAGCTGCTAGGGTGTGAACGGTACAGGCTGTGAAGCTCCTGTAAGATCGCATCTTGCCTTTTTAACTGGCACACATCCATCTATGTTGCCCTTGCTCACCCCATCCGATAGAGTGAGCCCTCCGGAGTCGAGGAGCTGCCAAATGGAATTCAGCTCAGTGCGAAATATGGAGTCGGAGCCTCGCGTTCAGGTCTTGCCGCGTGATGAGGCGCGCGAGCATCTGATCACCATTGCGGACATGCTTGCCAAGGTGATGGATACCACGATCAGGATACCCGGTACGTCATGGTACATCGGGTTGGACCCGTTGCTCGGACTGATTCCCGGCATCGGTGATGTTCTGGCCAATCTCATCGGCACGATCATTCTTGGATTAGCGACACGCCTACAGCTTCCCAGAATTGTGCTGGCCCGCATGAGTCTCAATCTGCTCATCAATGGGACGGTCGGAGCCGTTCCAATTGCTGGGGATCTCTTCTCGGTCTGGTTTCGGAGTCATTCGAGAAACGCTGCGCTGCTTCGCGACGCAGCCATGAAGCTGGATCGCGAAACCCATGCTGATTGGTTTTATGTGGCCGGTATCATCGGGGGCACGGTGGCCCTCTTGCTACTTATGATCGCCTTTATCATATGGTTGGTTTACCAGCTGTGGATGATGGTCTCAGGTGGATAGGAAAGGGAAGTTGAGTGTGGTATACAACGACCTTTTCTGAATAACGAAATTAGCGGCTACCCTCTTCGAATACCTTCATGGAACGAGAAGTCAAAACCTATGTACTGAAGCGACCTACTGAGGACGCCGTGCCGCGCAAGTTGTCGATCGACTACGCGGCGGCGCTGAATCCACAGCAGCTTGCAGCAGTGACGGCGGGTGATGGGCCGTCGTTGGTCATTGCGGGAGCTGGGAGTGGCAAGACGCGCACGCTGGTCTATCGCGTCGCGTATCTGATCGACTCCGGCGTGGATCCGTCGAACATTCTCTTGCTGACGTTCACGCGCAAGTCTTCACAGGAAATGTTGGAACGTGCTGGCGATCTGATCGGGACGAGTAGTCATCGGGTTTGTGGAGGGACGTTTCACTCCGTTGCGAACATGCTATTGCGCCGCAATGGCCGGTCGATCGGCATAGAACCTGGGTTCACGATTCTGGATCGCGGCGATGCGGAAGACTTGATCGCTCTTGTGCGATCGCAGCTGGGCCTCAACGAGAAGGATAAACGCTTTCCCCGCAAGGGGACGATCATGGAAATGATCAGCAAGAGTGAAAACACCTTGCGCAGCCTCGACGAGATTATTCTGGAAGAGTTCAGCCACTTCTCGGATCATTCGGAAGATCTCGGTCGGTTGCAGAAGGCTTATCAAGCTGCGAAGCGACAGAAGCAGTTGTTGGACTACGACGATCTCTTGGTCATGCTGCGGCAGTTGTTGTTGCTGGACGAGACGGCACGCACACGCATTTCCAGCCAGTATCGCTATATCCTTGTGGATGAGTATCAAGATACGAACCGGTTGCAGGCCGAAGTCATCCGTCAGCTGGCGACGACGCATCAGAATGTGATGGTGGTTGGGGATGATTCGCAGTCGATCTATGCGTTCCGGGGTGCGACCTTCAAAAATATCATGGACTTTCCAGTGCTGTTCCCGGGCACGACGATTTATAAACTAGAAGAAAATTATCGCAGTACTCAACCGATCTTGAACCTCGCGAACTGCATTATCGATGAAGCGGCCGAGAAGTATACGAAGCGTCTGTTTACTAGAAAGATCGATGGCCCGTTGCCGGCGTTGGTCGAAGCGGCTGGAGAACATGCGCAATCGCGATTCATTGCGCAGAAGATTCTTGAGCTTCGCGAAGAAGGGGTATCGCTGAGCGAAGTGGCGGTCTTGTTTCGCTCAAGCTTCCACTCTTTCGACTTGGAAATTGAGTTGTCTCGCAAGGGGCTTCCCTTTATTAAGCGCGGTGGGGTGAAGTTTATCGAAACAGCTCATGTCAAGGATCTGCTGGCCCATGTGCGAGTCGTCGCGAATCCGCTTGATACGGTGAGCTGGCATCGCGTGTTGCTGTTGGTGGAAGGGGTGGGGCCGAAGAAGGCCCAGGATTTACTCGCTGCGATTGTGAAAGCTGAGCGACCATATGATGTGTTACGCGGAGTGAGCGGCCGTTCCGGCGAGGGTCTCAAGAACTTGGCCAACACGCTGGAAAGTCTAGCTGGATCGGACGATCGGGAACCGGAACATCAAGTAAGTCATATCTACGAGTACTATCTTCCGATCCTCAAGGACCAGTACGACGATTACCCTAAGCGCACAAGGGATCTCGATCATCTCCATACGATTGCCGAAGGGTATCATGGCATCGACGAATTTCTTGCCGATCTGGCGCTGGAACCGCCTGATGGGAGTGCGGTGAATGTAGAAGCGCCCGATCGCGATGATGAACGGCTGGTACTCTCGACGATTCATTCCGCGAAGGGGTTGGAGTGGCAGTGCGTGTTTGTGATCTGGGTAGTCGACGGCCGGTTTCCATCCGCCTATTCCTTTCTGACCGATGATGAATTAGAAGAAGAGCGTCGGCTCTTCTATGTGGCTGTGACGCGAGCCAAGCGACATTTGTTTATGACGTATCCCATCAATGTGTACGACAAGACCAGCGGGATGCTACTGTCGAAACCCTCACGGTTTCTGGACCATGTGTCCTCGGACCTGCTTGATACCCTCGCGTTGGTGGAGGAAGGCGGACAGGAGGATTGGGGAATGGCACGAGACCCCTATTATTGATTTCAGTTTGTTGTCGTGACGTACCAAGCCTGCTTTCTATCTACATGAGCTACCACCCAATTCGATGGCTCCTCGTCGTGTGGTGCTGCTGGCCTGGATCAGCTTTTCTCGCCGAGGCATCCGTCACATCTCTGAACGAGCAAGGCAGTGCCGGCCAAACGTGGGTGCGTTTTCTCGATGACGCGGAACGGGTCCAGTTGCCTACGAAGTTTCTGAAGGCGCTCCCACCGGACTTTATTCGGTTTGAGTTCGATGATCTTCGGACCTACGCCGCAGAGTACCATCCCGGAGAGCATCGGATGGTCCTGAACCGGTCGTTGTCCTTTAACGCTGCGGGGAGGGTCCTCAAGCCGCTTGTTCAGATGACGCACAAGGAACTGGAGGTGCTCTATCATGAACTGTTTCATGCCTATATGGATTATCTCAGTCTCATAGAGGAGCAATCTCGCGAGGCCGGTACCCGTTCAAAAGATCTGCTGGGCTTTGCCCGAGAGCAGCAAGTCTGTCGCTATAGTGAAGTGCAAATCGCGCCGATTATTCAGCGACAGAATGAGACGGAGTCGCGCTATTTGACGCAGGCCGAGTCCTGGGAAGCGCTGAATGAAACATGGGCGGTCTTTATTGGCTGGACCGTGTGGAATCAGCTTGAGGTACAGCGCAAGACCCGGAAATCCATGTTCCAGGAGCGGGGGCAAGCTCATCGATGGATACAGCGACTCAAAGCAGCATTCGAGAAAGTAGAGCTCCGAGGGTACTATGTCCCTGAAGATCCCGAAGAGCGACGTCTTGCCCAGAAGCGATATTTGGCGAAACCGTCACAGCTCACACTGCGGGAAGCTGTGGTCTTGATGAAGCAAGTCCTCGGTTTTCATTATGATTTTGTTGAGCAGTTGGAAGCTTCACTTGGGACATCTCTTGCATCTGCCTGTTAGGCTACCGAGGGAAAGAGAAATTAAAAAAAAGTACCGGAGCTGAATTCCCCTCTTGACATGACGGAAGTTCATCAATAGAATCCAGCATTTCGTCATCTGGCCTGTCCGAGCACTTCAGCGAATCAATCTTTGGGGATTGAGGAAGAAAGCTGTGCGCGGGTAGGTCTGTTTGTCTTTGTTGAGCGGTTGGTCGGTGAGCACGTCTTCTGTGTGCTGAAATTGATTGATCGAAAATGATGAAGTATCGCGGGCAGGTACCCAAGTGGCCAAAGGGGGCAGACTGTAAATCTGCTGGCTTATGTCTTCCAAGGTTCGAATCCTTGCCTGCCCACCAATGCCGCGCTTGTGTGGGCCGGCGAGCTTCTTGTTATGTGGAGTGAGCCGGATAAAAGCTTCAGGTGCTTAGCCTGATGAGTGCGTGAATCGAGAAAATTACGGATAAGGCGGGCGTAGCTCAGTGGTAGAGTTCCAGCCTTCCAAGCTGGCTGTCGTGGGTTCAAATCCCATCGCCCGCTCCAAGAAATGGTGCTAGGGCGGTACGAGTCAATGGTCGAGCATTGGTAGTGGCAATCAATTATTTGGAGAGAGGGCCTAGGTTCACGAATGACCTCTAGCGTGTCGAATGCCCACGTAGCTCAGTTGGTAGAGCACGTCCTTGGTAAGGACGAGGTCACGCGTTCGATCCGCGTCGTGGGCTCCATGCAGGGCTTGCTTGATCCGTGGGTATAAGTAGAGAGCGCGACGGGTTGACACCTTCAGTGTTCTAGACAAAGGAGTGGGTTATGGCGAAGGCGAAATACGAGCGGAAGAAGCCGCACGTGAACATTGGGACGATTGGGCACGTGGACCATGGGAAGACGACGTTGACGGCGGC
>LNFM01000408.1_pt1 | contig 115499 bp, 101 predicted proteins | sample 596031 | NCBI WGS metagenome assembly LNFM01 (sample SAMN04254537, study PRJNA301005) | activated carbon metagenome | isolation source: dual media filters at the Ann Arbor, Michigan drinking water treatment plant | place: USA: Ann Arbor | reverse complement strand
TCGAGTTTCAGTCCATCGCCCGCTCCGCACTGTGCTTTATCGGCCCGCTATCGCCACAGTTATTGACCGAGGATCAAGTGAAACACCCCGGTGAGCAGACATGGCGTGATGTGCCGATGATTCTTTCGGAAGAAGGCCTCGCCCGAACGCGCACTGACCGCTGGCTGAAAAACCACAGCATCAAACCGCGCATCTATGCCCAGGTGAGCGGCAACGAAGCCATCGTCAGCATGGTGAGCCTCGGCTTTGGTATTGGCGTGGTGCCACAGATCGTTCTCGACAACAGCCCGCTGACGGCACGCATCCGCATTTACGATATTCAGCCGCCGCTAACCGCCTACGACATTGGCCTGTTCGCTCTGGGCAAGCGCCTGAAAGAGCCGTTGATCAATGCCTTCTGGAATCGCCAAGGCTAAAACCGCCCTGTTCCCCTTAAACGCAAAAAGCCCTCGGTGGAAATCCCCCGAGGGCTTTTCGTTTAATCAGCGCAACCTGATCAGATGCTCAACACCTTGTCGCCGCGCGCAATACCGGTAACACCGCTGCGCACGGTTTCCAGAATCGAAGCAGTGCCGATGGCCTGGATAAAGCTGTCCAGCTTGTCGCTCGTACCCGCCAGCTGAATGGTGTACACGCTGGTGTTCACGTCGACGATCTGCCCGCGGAAGATGTCGGTGGTGCGCTTGACCTCAGCGCGCTGGGCGCCAGTGGCCTTGACCTTGACCAGCATCAGCTCACGCTCGATATGCGCGCTTTCCGACAAATCGACCAGTTTGACCACTTCGATCAGCTTGTTGAGGTTCTTGGTGATCTGCTCGATCACATCGTCCTGCCCCACGGTGGTCAACGTCAGACGCGACAGGGTCGGGTCTTCGGTTGGCGCCACAGTCAGGCTTTCGATGTTGTAGTTGCGTTGCGAGAACAGCCCCACCACGCGCGACAATGCACCGGGTTCGTTTTCCATCAGCAAAGAGATGATGTGTCGCATGATTAGGTCCGCTCCGTCTTGCTCAGCCACATGTCGCGCATCGAGCCGTCTTTGATCTGCATCGGGTAGACGTGCTCACTGGTATCAACCTGGATGTCGAGGAACACCAGGCGGTCCTTCATCGCAAACGCTTCTTCGAGCTTCGGCTTGAGGTCCTTCAGTTCGGTGATGCGGATACCGACATGGCCGTAGGCTTCGGCCAGCTTGACGAAATCAGGCAGCGACTCCATGTAAGAGTGCGAATGGCGGCTGCCGTAGTTCATGTCCTGCCACTGACGCACCATGCCCAGTGCGCCGTTGTTCAGGTTGACGATCTTCACTGGCAGACCGTACTGCATGCAGGTCGACAGCTCCTGGATGTTCATCTGGATGCTGCCCTCGCCCGTAACGCAGGCGACGTCATCGTCCGGGAAGCTCAGCTTCACGCCCATGGCGGCGGGGAAACCAAAGCCCATGGTGCCCAGGCCACCGGAGTTGATCCAGCGATTGGGCTTGTTGAAGCGGTAGTACTGCGCCGCGAACATCTGGTGCTGGCCTACGTCGGAAGTCACAAAGGCGTCGCCGTTGGTGACTTCGCTGAGGACCTCAATAACGGTCTGCGGCTTGATGATGCTGCCGTCGCCCTTCTCGTAAGGGAACATGCCACGGTTACCGCGCCACTCTTCGATCTGCTTCCACCAACTGGCCAGCGCTTCCTTGTTCAGCTGCTCGCCAATCTCCTTGAGGATGGCGACCATTTCGGTCAGCACGCTGTCGACCGGCCCGACGATCGGAATGTCGGCCTTGATGGTCTTGGAGATCGAAGCCGGGTCGATGTCGATATGGATGATCTTGGCGTTCGGGCAGAATTTGCTCGCGCCATTGATCACGCGGTCATCGAAACGCGCGCCGACAGCCACAATCACATCGGCATGGTGCATAGTCAGGTTGGCGGTGTAGCTGCCGTGCATACCCAGCATGCCGAGGAACTGACGATCTGTACCGGGATAGCCGCCCAAACCCATCAGGGTGTTGGTGACCGGCAGGTTGAGCATCTGCGCCAGCTCGGTCAGGGGGGCCGAAGCGCCGCCCATGATCACACCGCCGCCGGCATAAAGCACAGGGCGCTTGGCCGTCAGCAGCAGCTCTGCCGCCTTGCGAATTTGCCCGGAGTGACCACGCAATGCAGGGCTGTAGGAGCGCAACTTGGCTTTCTTCGGGTAGACGTACTCGAACTTCTCAGCCGGGTTGGTCATGTCCTTGGGAATGTCGACAACCACAGGGCCTGGTCGGCCGGACTGAGCCAGGTAGAACGCCTTCTTCATGACTTCGGGGATTTCCGAGGCATGCTTGATCATAAAGCTGTGCTTCACGATAGGCCGGGAAATACCGATCATGTCGGTTTCCTGGAAGGCATCGGTACCGACCATGTTGCTCGGGACCTGACCAGACAGGATGACCATCGGAATGGAGTCCATGTACGCGGTGGCGATACCGGTAATGGCGTTGGTTGCGCCAGGACCCGAAGTCACCAGCACTACACCTGCCTTGCCGGTGGCACGGGCATAGCCATCGGCCATGTGCGTGGCGGCCTGCTCGTGGCGAACCAGGATGTGGCTCACTTCCGGTTCTTTGAACAGGGCATCGTAGATGTGCAGGAGGGCACCACCCGGGTACCCATAAATATGCTTAACGCCTTCGTCACGCAAAAAGCGGACGACCATTTCAGCGCCGGATAAGAGCTCCACGTTATTCACCTCTAAAACGCCAGAAGACCGCCCACGGTGGACGGCCCAAGATAGGTTTACTGTCAGCAGAGCATGAGCGACGGTGGTCGCCGACTACGTCAGCTACAACTGAGCAAGTATTGGGAAAGCGCCTTGGTGTTGCGGAGCATTCCCACCCAGCGCGAGGTAACGCGTTACGGGTGTTGCAGGTCGGCGCGGGTATGCGCCTCATGTCTGCTGAGCTAAAGCCTGCTTGCGGCCGACTCCACTACAGCGAGCACTGAATTGTTGGGATTCGGCGTCAGCAAGTCAAGTCGTCCGTTACTGTTTCTCCAATACTTCCGCTGTGACGCAGCGCAGGATGACGACGCTGCGCTTTTGGTTATAGTAGTGCCAGGCAAAGGATGTTGATGTTAAGTCGTGAGCCATGGCCCTGCGTAAACCCGCAGCGCCGCGCCACCAGTGACACGCCAACAGATCCTGACAGCCCCAGCGCTCATCAGAAGGAAACCACATGCGCCGCACGATCCTCGCCAGCAGCCTGCTGCTCGCTCTATGCGCTCCCGTCATGGCCAGCCAGGTCTACAAGTGGGTCGACGCCCAAGGCGTTACGCACTTTGGCGCGCAGCCTCCCCAGGGTCAGCCCGCCACCCAGATCAACACCAACACGCCACCACCGCGTGCACCTGAAACACCGCCGCCGGCGCCCACCTTCGACAGCATTGCCGACCCGCAGCAAGAGGCCATCAACGAGCAGGTGCGCAAAGATGTAGCGGCCAAAGAAGCCGAACGGCAGAAATATTGCGAAGCGCAGCGCACCAACCTGGCGCAACTGGAAAACAACCCGCGCGTACGCATTGAGGTGGAAGGCGAGGTTAGACGCCTGAGTGAAGAAGAGCGCCAGACACGCATGGCCGACGCCCGCAAAGCGATCACTGACAACTGCAAATAACGCACTCGGCTGCTGTCACACCCACTTGGCGCGCAGCAGCCTTTAACACCCTGTCAGTTAGCGCGACCTATCAGCGTGTCGAACTCACCGAGCAGAGCAATCAGCCCGCGAGCACGCGCCTGCGAGCCATAAACCTGTTCAGCCATTGCCTGAATGCCTGAGACACGCGGCAGCGCAGCACCGGCTTCGAGCAGGTCTTTCATGCGCGGCAGAAAGATCCACTGCAGCCATTGCTCGAACGCCAGGCTATCGACACAAAAGGGTTCTGGGCTGGCGAGCGCTTCAGCGCTGGGCGCCTGGCTCTCCCACCAGCCTTGTACACGCAACTCACGTTCGATCAGCAGCAGTTGTTGAGCGATCGTGGGGACTCGCGCATCCATTAGAGGCTGACCCTGGCCTGCTCACGCGCTTGGGCAGCACCCGCGGCGTCGCCTTGACGCTCACGCGCTTGCGCGATCAGGTCCCAAAGACTGGCCTGCAACGCTGGCCGACCGCTGGCATAACTCAGGCCACGACGGGCGAACTGCTCTGCTTGCGCCGCATCGCCCTGGGCCAGGCGTACTTCGGCCAGGCGATAGAGCACTTGCGGCTCGCGCGGCGCAATACGCTGAGCGCGCTCCAGGCTTGAAGCCGCGCCATTGAGGTCACCACTGCCCTGCAGCTGCTGAGCGGAGGTCAGCAGTGCGAGCACCGGACCGTCGAGCTGCTCGTCAGCCGAGAGACCACCGCTGCTTGGAATGCCACTTGGCTGACTCGGCATAGAAGGCGCCGAGTAACCGCCAGTCGGGGGAGGCGTGGGCGCCACACTGCTGCCCGAACCAAAGGTTAAAGGTTGCTCGTTGAAGCCACCGCTGCTTGCACCAGGAGCCGGGAACGTTTGAATCGGTGCTGAACTGCCACCGCCAGGCACCATCACGACCACACCGGAATCTTCCGGGATGCTCTGCGGCGCAGACTGTGGGGCCGCATTGGTGTAACCGCCGCTGCCGCTCTGCTGCAACTCGGAGGCCGAGGTGCCGGCGTCTACAACCGGGATAGAGCCTCGCGGTACGCTGGCACAACCACCCAGAACCACCGACGCGGTTAAAACAGGAATCAACCACTTAGCCACAACACGTCCTCTCGTCTTAATCCAACCAGCCCCGCACCCAATCCATTACGGAATCGACCGGTGCCTGAATCCCGCAGGCTTGCCCCGCTTGGGGCTCACTGCCGCGAATATACGGTATCTGTACCGCGCCCGGGCAGCTCGGGTCAGAACCCTGGCCCGTGGTGGGATTGACCCACGCCTGCACAACGTTATCCGGCATGGGCATGTCCAGCGGCAACGGGTCGGCCTTGCGCATGAAATCGGTCCACACCTGCAAGGCGCCCGTGGCCCCGGTCAGCGGGGTCGGGCCGTTGTCGTCACGCCCCAACCAGACCACCGCCAGCACGTCCTGACTAAAGCCGGCAAACCAGCTGTCGCGCGAATCGTTACTGGTGCCGGTCTTGCCTGCCAGCGCCAGGGAAGCCGGCAACTGGTTGTAGACCGAGCGGCCGGTGCCTTCGCGCATCGTGCGCTGCATGGCGTTCTGCAGCAGGTAAATAGCACCCGCATCAAACCGCTGCTGGATTTGGTACGGATAACGCCCAAGCGGCTGGCCCTCGGCAGTCAACACACTGCGAATACCGCGCAGCGGGGTGTTGAAGCCACCGTTGGCCAATGTCTGATACATGCCTGCGACGTCCAGCGGGCTCAGAGCACCCGCGCCCAGCAGCATCGACGGGTAAGCCGGCCACTGGCGACTAACACCCATGCGCTCGAGGGTTTTGAGTACGGTCGGCACACCCAGTTCCAGACCCAGCTTGGCCGTGGACAGGTTGTAGGAATTGACCAGCCCCTGGTACAGGTAAATGGTGCCGTGGGCTTTGCGATCATAATTCTGCGGGCGCCAGACCTGGCCATCCTGGCCTTTGATCGAGAATGGCTCGTCCTGCAGGAAGCTTGTAAGGGTGTACTGGCTGGGGCGCTCCAGGGCCGTCAGGTAGATCGCCGGTTTGATCAGCGAGCCAATCGGCCGCACCGCGTCGATGGCCCGGTTGAAACCCGCAAAGCGTGGCTGCCGGCTGCCGATCATGGCTTGCACTTCCCCCGTTTCCGGGTTGGTCACCACCATGCCGGCCTCAACTTCATCCACACCCTTACGACCAGACAAGCGCTTGAGGCTATCGCTCAGCGCCGTCTCAGCCTTGAGCTGGAGAATCGGGTCGAAGCTGGTAAAGATACGCAGCCCTTCTTCAGTCAGGTCTTCCTCGCGGTAGTCTTCGCGCAACTGGCGTTTGACCAGATCAAGAAAGGCCGGGAAGGAACTGTTGGCCATGGTGCCGCGCTGGGTGACACCGAGCGGACGCTGTTTGGCGGCTGCGGCCTCTTCTGCTGAGACAACGCCCTGCTCGGCGAGCACATCGAGCACCAGGTTGCGACGCTCAGTTGCGCGCTCCGGGTTGCGCCGCGGGTTGTAGAACGTCGGCCCTTTGACCATGCCGACCAGCAGCGCCACCTGATGCAGCTTGAGCTCTGACAGCGGCTGGCTGAAGAAATACTGGCTGGCCAGGCCAAAGCCGTGCACCGCGCGCTGGCCATCCTGACCGAGGAACACCTCATTGAGGTAGGCCTCGAGAATCTCGCGTTTGTCGTAATGCAGTTCAAGCAGCACCGCCATCATGGCTTCGGTGGCTTTGCGCGTCAGGCTGCGCTCATTGGTCAGGTAGAAGTTCTTCACCAACTGCTGTGTCAGCGTACTGCCGCCTTGGCGCACCTGTCCCGCCGATGCGTTGACCCATACAGCGCGGGCGACCGACTTGGGCGACACGCCAAAGTGGTTGAAGAACTCACGGTCCTCAATGGCCACCAGCGTTTCGATCAAGTACGGCGGCACCTGATCCAGCTTGATAAGCACGCGGTCTTCCTGATGCGCGGGATAAAGGCCGCCGATCAGCATCGGTTCCAGCCGTGCCACAGCCAGATTGGCGCCATTGGCCTGATTGAGTGCCGCGACATAGTCGCCGGAGAAGCGCACGCGCACACGCTGCGACGCCTCATTGCCCTCGTAGAACTGAAAGCCACGCGAATGCAGCTCGATGGTATTGCCAGCTACCGACACACCACCGGGGCCGTCAACCGCACTTTCACGGCGATAGCCCAAGGCGTCGAGCTCCTTAAGGAAGTCGTCCTTGGCCAGCTTCTGCCCAACGAACAGTTCGAGTGGTCGGGCATAAACCTTGGCCGGCACGGTCCAGCGCTTACCGGAGAATTTCTCCTGGACCACGGCATCGAGGTAGACCGCAAAGCCGGCCAGCACCACCAACCCCACCAGGCCGAGTTTAATGGCCCAGCCAAGCAGTGGACGAAGGCCGCGCGAAGGGCGGCGTTTAGAACGGGAACGGGGAGATCGGGTACGAGTCATGGCGCGGCATTATACGCACTTTGCTTCACGCGAGCAGGCGCAGGACAGGCGGTTTGCAGGCTGCGTCGCAGCGTCCATAATGCCGCCTCTCAATTTCCCGATACCCAAGGATTCCCCGTGAGCCAAGCCCTGATCGCCGCCCTGCAGGACCCGGCCCTCTACCCGCATCCGGTCGAGGCATTCCAGGTCATCGAGACCCATATCTCCTGGGTAATCCTTACCGGCCCCTACGCCTACAAGATCAAAAAGCCGGTGAACTTCGGCTTCCTCGACTTCACCCAGGCGGATGATCGCAAGCATTTCTGCCAGGAAGAGCTGCGCCTCAACCAACGCCTGACCCGCGACCTTTACCTGGAAGTCTTACCGATCACCGGCAGTGAGCATGCGCCAGAGTTGAACGGCGATGGCCCAGCGTTGGACTATGCCCTGAAAATGCGCCAATTCCCGCAGCATGACCTGCTGGCCGATGTTCAGGCCCGTGGCGAGCTGACGGCGGCACATATCGACGACCTTGCGGGGCAGCTGGCAGTTTTCCACCTAGCTGCCCCCCGCGTGCCGCAGGACAACCCGCTGGGCAGCGCAGAGTCAGTGATGGCGCCAGTGCGACAGAATTTCGAGCAGATTCGTCCGCTGCTGCAAGACAAAGCTGCCCTGCAACAACTCGATGCACTCGAGGCCTGGGCTGAAAGCAGCTACGAGCGGCTGAAGCCGCTGCTTGAACAGCGCAAGTGCGAGGGTTTTATCCGTGAGTGCCACGGCGATGTACACCTGGGTAATGCCACGCTGATTGACGGCCGTGTGGTGCTGTTCGACTGCATCGAGTTCAACGAACCCTTCCGCATGACCGACCCGACCGCTGACAGCGCCTTTTTGGTCATGGACCTTGAGGACCGTGGTCTGAAATCCCTGGCCCGTCGTTTTATGAGCACCTGGCTAGAGCTGACAGGGGATTACGCCGCGCTGGAGCTGATGAATTTCTACAAAGCCTACCGCGCGCTGGTTCGTGCCAAAGTCGCGCTGTTCAGCCTCGGCGGCACCCAGGATGCCGTGCAGCGTGCAGCAACCCTGCGCCAGTACGGCCGTTATGCCGATCTCGCCGAACGCTGCAGCGCCATCCCGCTGCGTTTTCTGGCAATCACCCATGGCGTGTCTGCCGTGGGTAAAAGCCACGTTGCCATGCGCCTGGTCGAAGCACTGGGGGCGGTGCGCCTGCGCTCGGACCTGGTACGTAAAGGTTTGTTCGGCGAGCAGCCCGAAGCCAGCCAGGCAGTGGACAGTGGCATTTACAGCCAAGACGCCAGCAGCGCGACCTACCAGCGCCTGCATGAACTGGCCCAACTGGCGCTGCACAGCGGCTTTGGCGTAGTGCTTGATGCAACCTACCTGAAGCACACACAACGTGCCGCAGCTGCACACGTCGCTGAACAGCACGGTGTACCGTTCCTGATTCTCGATTGTCACGCCCCTGACGCCGTTATCGCCAGCTGGCTGGCACAGCGTCAGGCAGAGGGCCTCGACCCCTCCGATGCAACGCTGGAGGTGATCGCCGCGCAGCAGCTCACACGTGAGTCCCTGACGCCGGATGAGCAGCCGCACTGCAAACGGGTCGAGACCCACGAAAGCGACAGCCTCGACAGCCTGATCGAACGCATTCGTCAGCGCTTGCCAGGCCTCTAAGCCCACTCAGCGCAAACTCTGGCGGGCCACCTATACTGGTGGTTAAAGCCGCCAGGGATTTGCGCCATGACTCAACAGCCCCATCATCTCGACAACCCGCTGTATCGCCTCCTGCGCGATGAGAACATCAAAGGGTTCAATGCACAGAAGCCCTCCGAGGGTCAGATTGACCTGGCCCACGGAGACTTTCGCGGGCTTGACCTGCGCTTGCTCGACGCTGAACGCGTGGACTTCACCGGGGCCTACTTCCGGGGCGCCGATCTGCGTGGCGTGGACCTACGCGATGCACAGCTCGAAGGTGCAAGCATTGCCCACGCACAGATATCAGGCGCCTACTTCCCCCGCGACCTGACGGCCGACGAAATACTCATGTCGGTCAACTTCGGCACACGCCTGCGCTACCGCACGAAATGACATGAGTGACATCGTCGCGCTGTTCGTTGCACCGAGCCCCTCCTCCGCAGGCTCACCCAGATCTGCAGTGTGCCTGCCCGAACGTGCTTTGCTCGCCAATTGGGCGAAGAGCGCGCAGGCGCTTCAACTGACGGCCAAAGCAGACACCCAGCCCCTTGATTCCGGGCGCGATCACAGAGCAACCCGCCACCACCCACACACTATTTTGCCTGCAGGCCGCGGGACCTGCGCCCGAGGGTGCCTGGAACGCGGCCTTTGGGCTGTGCTGAACCGTTGCAGCCTTTAATACCCATCTGGCGCAAGGAGGCTCGATGAACGATGAACTGCAACACCTGAAGAACCTGGGCAAGACGTCCGCGCAGTGGCTGCATGCCGTAGGCATTCACAACGCGCACGACCTGCGCCGACTCGGCGCTGCCAGTGCCTACAGCGCCGTGCGCGCCCGCGGGTTCAGGGCATCGAAGGTGCTGCTCTACGCCATCGAAGGGGCGCTGCTGGATATTCACTGGAGCGAACTGCCCGCGGCCCATAAAGCCAAGCTCAATGCGCAGGTGGAAGAAACACATGATGGCAACAAGCGTTAGCTCACAACCTGAAGGCCTGGGCATTTACCAAAAGCGCGCCACAGCCTATTGTTCGAGGGCCGTTCGTGCGCCAGGTTGTTCAGGGCGACGGCATGACCACTCAACGGCATCCAGCAGCACACCGCGTCGGCCTCTGTAACGCGCTCAGCCGTCAACGGACCTTCGCCCAGCACGTTCAAGGAATTACGCACATGTATCTACTCGGGGAGCAACCGGCCTACGCCGATCAGCTGATCAACCGACTGCAGAGTATCCCTGGCAAATTGCTTGACGGCCTGGCCCCGTGCGGCGAGGTGCTGCAGTTTGAAGGCGTCGACGACCTGGGTAAGCTGCTGCCGGGCAACAAGCTGTTCATCATCGAAAATGGCCTGCTCCATGCACTGGTCGATGAGCGCCCGCTGTTCTACCTGCAAGAAGGTGACCTGGTCGGCTTGCGCCAGGGCATCGACCTGCCCAGCTGCCGTTACAGCAGCGAAGAGCCGCTGACGCTGCTGCCCTACTCGCGCAGCGACGTGTTCAAGCACATCTACGCCAATGAGCAACGCCAAGAGCTGTTCATCCAGTATCTGGTTGGGCACACCGCCCTGCTCTCCGACGCGCTGGCGCGACTCAAGCAACCGGAGATCCGCCCTTCGACTGGCTTTCAGCACTTCGCTGCGGGCGAGGAGCTGATCCATCAAGGCGATGCCGCCGACCATGTGTTCATCATCATTGAGGGCCATGCCGAGGCGTATGTTGACGGGCATAAAGTCGGCGATGTGCAAAAAGACGAGATCTTCGGTGCCATGGCGGTTTTCACCCGCGAGCGACGCAGCGCCACTGTGCTGGCAAGCGAGCCCTGCACGGTCATGGTGATCCCCAAGGATCAGTTCCTCAGCCTGATGCAAAGCAACCCGCGTATTGCCCACAGCCTGATCGAAAGCATGGCGCGACGCATCGACCTGCTGAACAAAGAGGTCACCCAACTGCGCCTGCCCGACGCGGATGAGTGACCGTCTACTGCGTTACAAAGAACCCGGCCATGGCCGGGTTCTTTTTGACTAACCGTTCATCAGCCATTGAGAATCTTTTTCAAATAGCCGTTGACTCATGAATGAGAATTGTTATTATTCACTCAACTGGTCGCGAGATCAGTCGATAAGCTCAAGAGACTCTCATCAGGCTCTTCAGGTTATCTCCTCATCAGGCTAATCACGGTTATTGACCCGGCTAACACCCGGGTCTTTTTTTGCCTGGGATTTAGGGTCTGTTCCCAGGTTGAAGCGACGAAACGGCAACAGATCCTAGGCGTGTGCGTGCAGCGAGGTGACCGCCTCCAACGCCAGACGCGCCATATCGTGAAAATCATCCTGACGCTGCTGCGCGCTGAGTTTTTCACCGTCGAGGATGTGATCGCTGACCGTCAGCAGCGTCAGCGCCTGGCGCCCCAATTCCGCTGCCACGCCATACAGCCCTGCCGCCTCCATTTCCACGGCCAGAATGCCCATACGGGTCATCTTGGCGAACAGCTCAGGATCGGGCTCGTAGAACAGGTCAGCGGAAAATACATTGCCAACATGCACCGGCAGGCCACGCGCCTGCGCTGCCTGCACGGTATGGGCAAGCAAGGCGTAGTCGGCGATGGCGGCGAAATCAAAACCGCCCAGGCGTTTGCGGTTGACCTGGGAGTCGGTCGACGCGCCCAGCGCCAGCACCAGCTCACCGACGCGCACACCCGGCTGTACCGAGCCACAGCTACCCACCCGCACGATGCGCTGCACGCCGAATTGGCTGTACAGCTCATGGGCGTAGATGGAAATCGAGGCGATGCCCATGCCTGAGCCCATCACCGAGATCGGCTGGCCGTTGTACATACCAGTGAAGCCCAGCATGTTGCGCACCCCATTCACCTGGCGCACCTCGCTCAGGTAGGTCTCGGCGATCATCCGCGCGCGCAACGGGTCGCCCGGCATCAATACGGTCTCGGCAAAATCGCCCAGTTCAGCCTGGATATGTGCGGTCGCCATCAGCGCGTGCTCCTCGAAACGGTGGATTGCAGAAAGGACAGGCCATGGCTACACGGCGCCAGGGCGAAAAACTCGGCCAGAGTCTGGCCAATGTCAGCAAAGCTGCCGCGCTCGCCCAGGCTGCCGGCTACCACGCCGTTACCCAACGCCAGCACAGGCACATGCTCGCGGGTGTGATCACTGCCCGGCCAGGTCGGGTCGCAGCCGTGATCGGCCGAGAGCAGTAGCAGGTCGTCGGGCTGCAATGCGCCGATCAGCTCGGGCAAGCGTCGGTCGAAATCCTCAAGGGCCTGGGCGTAGCCAACCAGGTCGCGGCGGTGGCCGTAGAGCATGTCGAAATCGACGAAATTGCTAAACACCAGGCTGCGCGCCGGCGCCTGGGCCAGCGCTTGCAGCGTGCTGTCGAACAGCGCGTCATTGCCATCAGCCTTGTACAGCTGGCTGATGCCGCGATGGGCGAAGATATCGCCGATCTTGCCCACCGCATGCACCTGCCCGCCAGCAGCGCACAGCCGATCCAGCAAGGTCGACGCCGGTGGCGGTACGGCGTAGTCGCGGCGATTGCCGGTGCGCTTGAAAGCCGTGGGGCTATCGCCGGTAAACGGCCGGGCGATGACCCGGCCGATCTGGTAGTCGTCGCACAGCTCACGGGCGATAAGGCACAGCTCGTACAGGCGTTGCAGGCCGAAGGTTTCTTCGTGGACGGCGATCTGAAACACGCTATCGGCCGAGGTGTAGCAGATCGGCATGCCTGTGCGCAGGTGCTCATCACCCAGTTGTTCAAGAATGGTGGTACCCGAGGCATGGCAATCGCCGAGAATACCCGGCAACTTGCCACGCTCGATCAACGCCTCGACCAGCGCGCGCGGGAAACAGGGCGTGCTGGCTGGGAAGTAGCCCCACTCAGTGAGCACCGGTACGCCGGCCATTTCCCAATGCCCGGAGGGTGTGTCCTTGCCGCTCGAAAGCTCGCGGGCATAGCCATAGGCGCCCGACGCCACCTGCTCGGCAGAGAAACCCGGCGGGTAGCAGCCGGCACTTAACGCGGCAGCATGGCCCAGGCCCAGCCGTGCCAGATTGGGCAGCTGCAAGGGGCCGGCGCGGCGCGTACTGTCGGCTTCACCGCGGGCGCACGCCTCGGCAATGTGCAAAAAGGTATTGGCACCGACATCGCCGAAACGCTCGGCATCAGCCGTGGCGCCGATACCGAATGAGTCGAGCACCAGCAGGACAGCACGTGACATGGGAAGACTCCTGACTCAGTGGTGTTTGCCGTAAACGTGATGCGTTATAGATGAGCGCGAAGCAGCGCATTGGTAGCGCCCGGCTCGTCCGCAACGCGATAAGCCTGGCGCAGGGCCTGTGCGGCTCGATCAGCACTGGCGTCATCCCGTGCATGCACGCAGGCCAGCACATGCCCTGGCCCAGCCGGTTCGCCGGGCAGCGCTAACTGACTGAAGCCTACCGATGCATCGATAACATCACCGGCTTGCTGGCGACCGCCACCCAGGCCGATAACTGCCAAACCGATGGCGCGGGTATCCACCGCCGCGACATAGCCGCTGTGCGAAGCTTCGATACGCCGCGTAACGCAGGCCTGCGGTAGATGATGCCAGGGCGCCAGGTGCAGATCCTCAGGCCCGCCGAGCGCGCTGACCATGCGCACAAAACGCTGCAGCGCCGCGCCACTGGCCCAGACCGCGTGCAACTGCGCCTGGGCCTCTTCCCGGCTGACGACACGCTCTGCCGCCAGCAGAATGTCCTCGGCCAAAGTCAGGGTCAGCGCCCACAACCGGGGGCTGCGTACCTCGCCAGCGAGCAAGGCCAGCGCTTCCTCAACCTCCAGGGCATTGCCGGCGCTGCGTGCCAGGGGCTGGTTCATGTCGCTGACCCGCGCCTGGGTGTGCACACCGGCGCCGTCGGCCACCTCCACCAGGCTGCGGGCCAACGCCTCGGCGTCGGACAGCTCGCGCATAAAGGCGCCATTGCCAACCTTGACGTCCATGACCAGCACATCGAGGCCAGCCGCCAGTTTCTTGCCGAGAATCGAGGCGGTGATCAGGTCGATGGACTCGACCGTGCCGGTGACATCGCGAATGGCGTACAAGCGTTTGTCCGCTGGCGCCAGGTCGGCGGTCTGGCCGATGATCGCGCAGCCAACCTCGGCAATCACCTCACGCAAGCGCTCGGGCGTGGGCTGGATGCAGTAGCCGGGAATACTCTCGAGTTTGTCCAGGGTACCGCCCGTGTGGCCCAGGCCACGCCCGGAAATCATCGGCACGTAGCAGCCACAGGCCGCCAGCAGCGGCGCCAGGACCAGGCTGACCAGATCACCCACGCCGCCGGTGGAGTGCTTGTCCACCACCGGGCCAGGCAACTGCCACTGCAGCACCTGGCCGGAATCGCGCATGGCGCAGGTCAGCGCAATACGCTCGGCGACCGTCATGCCCTTGAGCAACACGGCCATGGCGAAAGCCGCCATCTGCCCGTCACCCACGCTACCGTCGGCAATTCCTTCGACAAAACGCTGGATATCGGCCGCTGCGAGTTCCTGGCCGTCACGCTTCTGGCCAATCACCTCTTGGGCCAACCACAACTCAGTAGCCACTGCTGTGCCCCGCTACCGGGGCCTGACCCAAGGTCATCAGCAGGTCGTCGAGCAGACTCGAGGCGCCCAGCCGCAGGTGCGCCGAGGTCACCCAATCGGCGCCGAGCAGTTCGCTCGCCAGCTCGATGTAGACCCGCGCGTCCGCCAGGGTGCGCATGCCACCTGCGGGTTTGAAGCCCACCTGGCCACCGCGCTCGGCAATGACCGTCAACATGATCCGCGCGGCCTCGGCCGTGGCGTTGACGGCGACTTTGCCGGTGCTGGTCTTGATGAAATCGGCACCCGCCTCAATGGCATCCAGGCTGGCCTGACGAATCAATTCAGGGGCCTGCAACTCCCCGGTTTCCAGAATCACCTTAAGCAGCACGCCGCTGCCGCACGCCGCCCGGCACGCGGCCACCAGAGCGCGCCCCACGATGGCGTCGCCGGCCAGCATCGCGCGGTAGGGGTAGACCACATCCACCTCATCAGCGCCCGCCGCTACGGCGGCAGCGGTTTGCGCAGCGGCAGCGTCTACATCGGCCGCCCCCGCCGGGAAGTTGGTCACGGTCGCCACCCGCACCCCTGCCCCGCCCAACTCATCCAACGTCCGCCGCGCCAGCGCGACGAACGCTGGGTAGACGCACACTGCTGCCACCGCGCCGGCCGGGCTGAGCGCGCGCTGGCAGAGGGCAATAATGCGCGCCTCATCGTCGTCGGCGTTAAGGGAGGTCAGGTCGAGCAGCGTAACGGCCTGCTGGGCCAGGGTTTGATCGGCAGTCATGGCAAATTCTCGGCAGTGGTCAAGACACCCGCTTGAGAGCGGATGACGGCGTTAGAAGTTGTATTTAAGGGTGTAGATCATTGCGTTCTGGTAATCGTCCGGGGTGCCGAGTTTGTTCATTGAGTAGCGGTACTGCACACCGGCAGTGATGGCCGGGACGGGATGCCACCAGAGCGAGACTGCACCGTTGTTACCCATTTTGCCGGCGCTGCCGTTGACGTAGTTCTCGCTGACATAGTCGTCATCACGGTCGAAGGTCAGCTCATGCCAGTTGGTGACGCTGAGCTTCTGCTCCAGCAGGTTGAAATCGTAACCGGCCACCCAGCCCGCCATGTAACCGTTCATCCCGCTGTAGTTGGCGCTGTTGACGTGGGCAACGCCGAGAAACGGCTTGAACCACAGGCCATTGTCGAACGTGTGGCGGTAGCCCAGGCCGAGAATTTGGTCCTGCTCGCGGCCGTCATAACCGGGGTCGCGAAAATCGTAGACGTGCAGGTAGACGGAAAACGGCGAGTCGCCCAGGTACAGGTGCGAGGTGATCTTGGCTGCGCTGCGGCGCTGATCACGGCCGTCGTCCTCACGCTTCTGGTTGCCTGGGTTTTCCCAGTCGGCGAAGCCGTAGAACTCGCCCCAAGTGAAGCCCACCCCGCCTTCTACTTCGAGGAAGAAGAAGTCACCTTTGGCCGCATTACTGGCGGTGCGGTCTTCGGTGCCTTTGGACCAATCCAGGTAGTTGATCGACACGTTGCGAAACGACCAGACCGGATCGAACGCATCGGCAAACACCTGCGGGCTGGCGGCCAATGCGGTGGCACAGCCCAGCCAGCGGGCGCCCTGGCCCAACGATTGTGCAGCGCGGTAACGGCTAATGGACATGGGACTCTCCTTTCTCGCGAGTAATATCGCGCCCGCGTGGGCGACCGTAGGCAAAGGGCTCCCGCAGGCCCCGAATAAGGCCTGAACGGTAACCAGGGATGTATTTAGAGTGAAACGAACAGCCCGGCGAGCGCGGCGCTCATCAGGTTCGACAGGGTGCCGGCGAGTACCGCCTTGAGGCCCAGCTCGGCCAACTCCTTACGCCGGCTGGGCGCCATCACGCCCAGACCACCGAGCAGGATGCCAATCGACGACAGGTTGGCGAACCCGCACAGGGCGAAGGTGACGATCACCTGGGTCTGCGCCGAGAGCACCTGCACGCCATTCTCCAGCGCCTTGGCCGGGTCGATGTAGCGGGCAAAGTCGATGTAGGCGACGAACTCGTTAAGCACCAGTTTCTGGCCAATAAAGCTGCCGGCCTGTACCGCTTCAGCCCAAGGCACACCGATCACGAAGGCCAGCGGGGCGAACAGGTAACCGAGCAGCCCTTGCAGGCTGACTTGCGGGTAACCGACCAGGCCGCCGAACCAGCCCAGCAAGCCATTGAGCACCGCGATCAGGGCGATAAACACCAGCAACATGGCGCCGACATTGAGCGCCAGCATCAGCCCACTGGACGCACCGCTGGCGGCTGCATCGAGCACATTGGTCGGGCGCTCGTCTTCGCCCTGCTGCAGGTCACTGGGGTCGTCGTGTGGCGTGCTGGTCTCCGGCTCCATCAGTTTGGCCATCAACAGCCCACCGGGCGCGGCCATAAAGCTGGCGGCGATCAGGTACTTGAGCTCGACGCCCAGGCTGGCGTAGCCAATCAACACCGAACCGGCGACTGAGGCCAGACCGCCGACCATGACGGCAAACAGCTCCGAGCGGGTCATGCGCGGAATGAACGGGCGCACCACCAGCGGCGCCTCGGTCTGGCCGACGAAGATATTGGCCGTGGCCGACATCGACTCTGTGCGGCTGGTGCCCAGCACCCAGCGCAACGCGCCGCCAATCACGCGGATGATCAGGGTCATCACGCCGAGGTAGTAGAGCACCGCGATAAAGGCGCTGAAGAAGACAATCAGCGGCAACACGCGAATGGCGAAGACAAAGCCACCACCGCCGAACACTTCGAACATCTTGTCGCCGGCCAGGCCGCCAAACAGGAAGGCGATGCCCTCATTGGCGGCACTCTGCAGCGCCGCCACCGCGCCGGACAGGTTGAGCAGCACTTCCTGCCCCCAAGGCACATAGAGCACAAAAGCACCCAGACCGGCCTGGATCAGAAAAGCACCGATGACCGTGCGCGGGCGGATGGCCCGTCGGTTACTGGAAAAGGCTATGGCAACAAGCAACAACACGACGATGCCGATCAAACTCATGGCGCAAGGCTCCCGCTACTGGGCAATGGCGATAGGTGTGGGCTGCGCGGCGGCAGCCCCAGAGGTCAGGTCAGGGGAAGCTGAAGGCGCCGGGCAGCAACTCGTCGCTGCGCCACTGGCGCATCTGGCGTTCATCGCTGCCACAGCAATACACCGGGCAATCCGCTGCCAGCAGTTCGCTGATGACTTGGCGGCAAGCGCCGCATGGGCTGATCAACTCGACCTTGGGGGCATACACCACCAGCGCTTTGAAACTGCGCGGTGCATGGCCCTGGCTGATGGCGGCAAAGAGCGCGCTGCGCTCGGCGCAGTTGGTCAGGCCGAAGGAGGCGTTTTCCACGTTACAGCCACTGATGAGCTGGTCGTCGTGGGTCAGCAGCGCTGCCCCGACGGGGAATTCGGAATAGCGGCAATACGCGCGGGTGCTGGCCTCACGGGCTGCATCGAGCAGTGTGGCAACCTGCAAAGCGGTGATGGGGGTCTGCGTCATGAGCACTCCGGACGTCGTTGAAACCTGTCTTGTCGGTCAGCTAGAGCAAGGGCCGCGCCAAGTCGCCAAGGGGGATTTCAAGTCGCCTGAAAAATTGTTGTTTTTTAGAGTGTTAGGCCATCGCTATGCACATAGCAAACGTTTGGCATGGCGATAATCTGCGCTAAAACCCGAAAACTTGTCAAACAGGTATTTTTTTGGTGCGACCTTGCACCGAAAGGTGTCACCCACAGTGGGGACCTAATAGCATGTCGCGCGGAACCGGCGAGCGAGGTGGCGGGCAGCCTAGCAGCGCTGCCCGCAAGGGCAGGAATCAGCGGCGTAGCTGGGCGCAGAGGTCCTGTTCGGCAACGCCTGGGGTGTACCACACGTAGTCGGCCATGGCCGCTGTCACCGGCTTACCGGCTTCGGCGAGGATCAGCACCCGTTCGTCGGCTGGCTGTCCGAGGTCACGCAGGTGCAGCGGTGCGCCAAGGTCACGGCGCACATGGAAGGCACCGGCAAACAGCAAGCTTGGCGTAGGGGCGGCTTGCAGCGCTTGCGCCATGCGCAGGTCACGCTGCTGCTGCACGGCCAGCATCGCCGGCAACTGGCTGGCCGGTAGCAGGTCGCAATGCGACGTGCGGATCTGCGCCAAGAGTGCGTCACGCACCGCCGGCGCACGCGCAGCCGCACCCTCGAGTGACGGCACGGCGCGGTAGATGCCCATGACCTCGGCCCGGTCCAGGTTGGCCGCGCGCAGTGGATAGGGTTGCGCCAGGGCATACCGCACCACGGGGCCGTACAGCGACCAGTCCCAGCCCTTTTCCCAGCTCAAGGCCGCGGGCAGATCGGCCGGGGCGTCGCCGCGCGCCACGCGCGGACGCACCGCATCGACCTGGGCTTGCTGGCTTGGCGTGAGCATTTCCAGCAGCAGGCTGCCCTGCTCGCGCTGATTGGCCAGGGCCTGTAACAGCCAGAGCTGCAGGGCATGGTGATCCGGGTTGTCGTGCCGTTCACCGACCAGCACCTGCGGCGCTGCAGCCAATTGCGCGACCAGTTGCGCCGGCGTCAGCGCCTGGCCATTGCGCAGGTCGATAATCTGCCCGACGCCCGGCGCCGGCCCCTCGACGGGCAACTGCCACTCAGGCACGGGCGGCAGGTGCGCCTGACAACCGACCAGGCATACCAACAAAATGCAGGACAACAGACGCATGGCAAACCCTCAGCGAGCGATGATCAACGGGTGACCGCGTTCCGGGTGCTGTTGCACCAGCACCTCCAGGCCGAACACTGCGTGCAGTGGCTCGGCGCGCAGCACCTGCTCCGGGCTGCCGAGCGCATAAGGACGGCCCTGGCGCAGCAGAAGCAGGCGATCACAATAGCGGGCTGCGAGGTTGAGGTCATGCACGATCACCAACACCGCAGCGCCCTGCTCGGCAAAGCGCCGCACCGCCTGCAAGGTGGTGTGCTGGTGCAACGGATCGAGCATCGAGGTGGGCTCGTCGAGCAGCAGCACCTGCCCCGCGGCGCCCGGCCAGAGTTGCGCCAGCACCCGCGCCAGGTGCACGCGCTGCCGCTCACCGCCGGACAGCGCCAGGTAGCTGCGCCCCGCCAGGTGACTGGCGTCGGCAGCAGCCAGGGCCTCCGCGACGATCTGCGCATCACGCTGCTGGCCGCTGGCATGGGGTAAGCGGCCCATACCGACGACTGCCTCGACACTGAAGGCGAAGTTCAAGGTCGAGGTCTGCGGCAGCACAGCCAGGCGCTGCGCCCGCGCTGTGGGCTCCCAGTCCGCCAGGGCTTGCTGGCCAAGCCAGACCTGCCCCTGGGCCGCGGGCAGCTCGCCACTGAGGGCGCCGAGCAGTGTGCTTTTGCCGGCGCCGTTGGGGCCAAGCACGCCGAGCACCTCGCCCGGTTGCAGCGTCAGATCGACCTCTGCCAATACCGTGCAGGGCCCGCGTTTGACCGCCAGGTTTTCGACACGCAGCATCAGGTGCGCCCTCGCAGCAGCAGATAAAGGAAGAACGGCGCGCCGATCAGCGCCGTGACAATGCCAATCGGCAGCTCGGCCGGCGCCAGCAGCAAACGCGCGATCAGGTCAGCGAACAACAGCAAGCTGGCGCCGGCCAGGGCCGAAGCGGGCAGCAACACGCGGTGGTCCGGCCCGACCAGCAGGCGCACCAGGTGCGGCACCACTAGGCCAATAAAGCCAATCATCCCCGCTGCCGCCACCGCGGCGCCCACGCCCAGTGCGGTGCAGAACACCAGCTCACGCTTGAGCCGTTCCACGGCAAAACCCAGGTGGCGCGCCTCCGACTCGCCCAGCAATAACGCATTCAGTGCCTTCGCCCGACGCGGCAGCCACAGCGCCACTGCCAGGGTGACCAGCAGCAGCGGCCACAGGCGGCTATAACTGGCGCCATTGAGGCTGCCCAGGTTCCAGAACGTCAGGGTGCGCAGGGTGGCGTCGTCGGCCAGGTAGGTGAACAAGCCGATGCAGGCGAACGCCAGGGCATTGAGGGCAATCCCGGCCAGCAACATGGTGGTAACGCTGGTCTGTCCGTCGCGTCGGCCCAGCCGATAGACCAGCGCCGTCACCCCCAGGCCACCGACAAAGGCGCAGAACGACAGCAGGTACGGGGCATACAGCGGTGGCAGGCCGCCCACCGCAGCACCGCCGACAATCGCCACCGCCGCGCCTAATGCAGCGCCGCTGGAAACACCCACCAGGCCGGGGTCGGCTAGCGGGTTGCGAAACAGCCCCTGCATGGCCACGCCACAGAGCGCCAGCACCGCGCCGACGGCCAGGCCGAGCAAGGTGCGCGGCAGGCGAATCTGCCCGAGGATCAGTTCGGCCTGGTTCAGCTCGGCGCCGCCAATCGACAACCCAAGCAAACGCAACGCGGCCTGCAGGGTATCGAGCAGCGGCAAGCTGACCGGCCCCAGCGCCAGGGACAGCCAGAGGGCGAGCGCAAGCAGCACGCCCAGGGCGATGAACAATGAGCGCGGCGTAAGGACAGGCTTCATAGTGAGGACGAGGCTTCGACGGCGAGGGGCTGGCGGGCAGGATAAAAGGCTGCGGACAAGGCCGCCAGCCCATCCGGCACACGCGGGCCCAGACCACCGACCAGCAAGGTTGGGTCGAGCGTCAGCAAGCGGCCGTTGCGCACCGCACTGGTCGCCGCCAACGCGGGATTCTGCACCAACAGCGCGTCGCGCGCTGCATCGCCGTCAAGCTGCCGATCGGCAATGACCAGCACCTCGGGGTCCAGGGCCAGCAACGCCTCCGTGGACAAGGTCTTGTACCCCTCGTGTTTGGGCAGATTACGCCCGCCCGCCTGCTCGACCAACCAGGCCCCGGCCGTGCCCTGCCCGGCGGCTAGCGGGCTCGCACCGGCGTGCCCAACCACCAGCAACACACGCGGTGCGGGCTGCGGGGCCTGGGCTAGCCAGCCTGCCTGGCGCTCAAGCGCGCGGCGGTAAGCGTCGAAACGTGCTCCGGCGCGCTGCGGCGCCCCTAGCAGCTCACCGAGACGCTGCAGGTTGGCGGCTAACGTCGCCAGGTTCGGTGTGGAGGGCAACACCTCGACCGTGACCCCGGCGGCGCGCAATTGCGCCAATACCGGCGGCGGGCCCATTTCCTCACTGCCCACCAGCAGCTCGGGCTGCAAGCTGAGAATGCCCTCAGCGGCCAGTTGGCGCTGGTAGCCGATGCTCGGCAGACGGCGGAGTGAGGTCGGGTGCTGACTGGTGGTGTCGACCCCAACCAGGCGGGCTTCACCGCCCAACTCGACCACCCATTCGCTAAGTGCGCCGCCGGCAGTGACCCAGCGCTGCGGCAACAGCTCGGCGGCCAGCACCTGATTCGGAAACAGTAGAACGGCGGCCAGGCTGCCGAGGATATGCGCAAGACGCATAAACAGAACTCCTTCAACGTGACAACAGCCCGCCGCGCCTAACGGCGGCGGGCACAGCGGCCTCAGCCGAGTACCGGCAGCGCTTCGACCAGCTCACGCCACGCCTCACGCTCTGCCATGCCTGGCTTGCGCGCCCCAAACAACTGCACCACCAGTTCGCCGTCAGCATCGAACGCTTCCAGGCTGGTGATCACGCCGTCGACACTGGGCTTGCGCACGCGCCACAGCTCGACCACACCGGCAGTCTGCAGGTGCAGGTTGAAGTCGGGATCGAGGACGTTGAACCAACTGTCCATCCAGCGCAGGTTGTGTACCAACCCGGTGTGGATCTGGATGCAGTGGCGGTTACCGACGAAGACCATGATCGGCACCTCACCTGCGCCCGCCTGTTCCATCAGCCGTGGCAACTCGGCGGTGGCCAGCGGCTCGGCCCACTGACTGCCGGCCAAGCGCAGGGCCTGGGTCCGTGCGACCTGGTGTTTTTTCAGCAGGGCGAAAAAGTGATGGGTGTCCTTTAGCGCCGCCCATCCCTCGCGCAGCGCCTGCAGGTCGATCTCGGCATCCGGCTTACGCGGCTCGGCAACCGGCAACGGCTGCAGCGCCAGCTCAGGGCTCTGCTCGGCTGCCGCAAAGCGTGCCAGCACAGACTCCCAGGCAGCCAGTTGGCTGTCATCGGTGAGGTAAACCTTGTGCACGGCTACGCCCTGGCGGTCGAACACCTGCAGGCTACGCAGCACACCGGTGGCGGTGTGCTCGACCACCGCGAACACGCTGGCCCAGCCGCCGAAGAACAGGCGCAGGTCGATATCGGCCGAGACAACCAAGCCCATCTGCCCATTGGCCGCGACGCTGACCTCGCGGTACAGACCGTGGCGCTCGTGTACGCAGTACTCATTGCGCGTTAGCACCATCACCCGCCCCAACTCACTCAGTGCCGGCAGCAAGTCGGCCCACTCCGGGCGCAAGCGCACGGCATCCACGCCCAGTCGGCTGGCCGTCAGCTCGGCTTCGCTAACGCCAAGTGCGGCAGCGGCCTCGCGGGCACGTAAACGCGGCTGTTGCAGACGCAGGGCCTGCCAGCGCTGATACAGATCGTCCACCTGAACGGCGGCGGTGTGGGCGGTGTTCATGATGTTTTTCCTCTCTCACGGACGAATACGGCTGCAGGCAAAACCCAGGGCGACCCCGGCTGCAGTGGCAGAACGGCGCCACGATAATTCATATGAGAATCATTTGCATCCGTTAATTAATCCGTTTACCGTCTTGCGCCACTGCCAACCAGCAGCCGTAGAGCTGCCTCATACGCACTGGAGTCGTCACCATGCTCACTCGCCCACCCTTCCCCCGCCGCCCCTGGCTCGCCTTGCTGCTCTGCCCGTCCTTGGCGCTGGCCGACACACCGGCCGAACTGCCGGACGTCGAAGTGATCGCCCAGGTCGCCGCCACGGCCGAGGTGCTGCCCACCACCACCCAGACTGACGCTGAGACCCTGGAACGCCGGCAGATCCGCAGCTTCGACGACCTGTCGCGGCGCGGCGAACCCGGCGTGACCTACAACCGCACGAACAACAGCATCAACATCCGCGGCCTGGACCGCGACCGTGTGCTGACGACCATTGATGGCATTCGCCTGCCGTGGCTCAACGATGCGGTGCGTGAGGTCAACGGTGGCCTGGACAGCATCGACTTCCAGAGCCTGTCCTCAATCGATGTGGTGCGCGGCGCCAACTCCAGCCAAGTAGGTTCGGGCGCCCTGGGTGGCGCGTTGCAGCTGCGCACCCTGGACCCCGACGACCTGCTCGGCGCGCAGGATGACTTCGCCGGGCTGATCAAGAATGACTACGACAGCGCGGACCGTAGTTGGGGCCTGAACGCCGCCCTCGCCGGGCGCTTCAATGACACCGCGTGGCTGCTGCAAGCCGGCGGTCGCCAAGGGCATGAGCGCGAAAACATGGGCAACAAAGATGTGCTGGGCACGCAGCGCACCGAACCCAACCCCAGCGATACTGAACAGCGCAGCCTGCTGGTCAAGGTGCAGCAGCAGCTGCAGGGCGGCCACCGCGTAGGCATCACCGCCGAGCGATTCGAGCGCGAAGAGGACATGGACAGCCGGATCAACCAGGGCACGGCCAACTACCCCAATCACTACGACGCCCGCGAAACCAACGAGCGCAAGCGCTTGTCGTTCGACCACCGCTATCAGGCCGAAGATGCCAGCGGTTTGCTGGATTGGGCGCAAAGCGTCGTCTACTGGCAGAAGGTTTACCGCGAAGACCAGGTTGACGCGACGCGCGCCGGCACCCTGGCGGGCCCCTTCGGGCGCAGCAACGAGATCGAAAAGACCCAGTACGGCGTCAACAGCAGCCTGGGCAAACAACTGGGCCGGCATAACCTGACCCTAGGCGGCGAGGCGAGCCGAATCGAGGCGCAGCAGTACAGCGGCGGCTACGACGCCTGCCCCAGCGTGCTGATCCCACCGTTCCAGCCGGGCGGCACACCGGCCGGGGTTTACTTCTCCTGCCTCAACCTGCACACCAACCAGGCCGAAATGCCGAAAACGCCGGGTACGCTCTACGCCCTGTACCTAAAGGATGAGATCGCCCTGACAGACGCCCTGACCCTGACACCGGGCTTGCGCTACGACCGCTACGCCTACAAGCCCAAGAGCAACACCAGCGGCTACGTGCTCGACGGCGACAGCGTGATGCTGACTGAGAACAAGGACTCCAACTGGTCAGGCAGCCTATTGCTCAGCTGGCAGGCCCATGAGCAGGCGACCTTTTATGCGCAGTGGGCCCAGGGCTTCAAAGCACCGGATGTCAACGAGCTCTACAGCACCTTCACCAATGCCGGCATGGGTTACGCGCGGGTCGGCAACCCCAACCTCAAGCCCGAAGAAAGCACCGGGTACGAAGTCGGCGCGCGCCTGGGAGACGAGCGCCTTGGCGGCTCGCTGAGCCTGTTCGACAACCGCTACAAGAATTTTATCGACAGCGTCACCGCCAACGAGGAGGACTACGGTTTTCAGCCGGGCGAGTTCCCAACCTTCTTCGAAGTCATGGAGAACCGCGACAAGGTGCGCATCTACGGCGCGGAAGCCACCACCCACTGGCAATTCGCGTCCGCCTGGAAAGCCTGGACATCGGTGGCCTGGGCCGTCGGCAAAGACCGCGAAACCGGCCAGCATCTCAACTCGGTCGCGCCGCTCACCGGCACCCTGGGCCTGAGCTACAGCCAGGCACGCTACGGCGCCGACCTGACGCTGACCGCTGCGCGCAGCCGCGACAAGGTCGAGAACGACGGTGACTTCCAGGCGCCCGGTTATGCGGTAGTCGACCTGAGCAGCTTCTGGCAACCCGCCGCCCTGGATGGCGTGCGCCTGCAAGCCGGTCTGTTCAACCTGCTCGACAAGCAGTACTGGAACGCCCTCAACGTACCGGGCACCGGCAGCCGCACCGGCGCGCAACCGGATGACTACTACAGCGAGCCGGGGCGCAACGTCCGCGTGTCGGCGTCCTGGCAGTTTTAAGGTCTGTTAGACCTCAGGTTTCACTGGCGCAAGGATGCGCCCCCCCTTCTTCCTGCGCGATAATCCGGCTTCATTACTGGAGCACGCGATGATCCGCCTATGCACCCCTAGCGAACTGGCTGAAGGCCAGAGCAGGGGCTTTGTTATCGATGACCTGAACCTGCTCGCCGTGCGCCGCGAAGGCCAGGTCTATGCCTACCGCAACCGCTGCCCGCACCGCGGGGTCACGCTGGAGTGGCAGGCGGATCAGTTTCTCGACAACAGTGGCAGCCTGATCCAGTGCGCCCGCCATGGGGCGTTGTTTCTGATCGAGAGCGGTGAATGCGTCGCCGGCCCCTGCGCTGGGCAGGGCCTGCAGGTTGTCGCCTGCCGTGAAGACGCCGCGGGTATTTGGGTCATCCCGTAGGGTGCGCCGTGCGCACCAGATGCCAGTGGTGCACGCGGCCTACGCCAACACCACTAGCCGTCGCACGACCCGTACCTCAGCCGGGCTGATGTCCACGCTATAAGCCAGCACTTCGACGCCGGCCAACCGCGCCTCGCGCAGCGCCGCCGCATAGTGCGGGTCGATTTCCTCGGCCGCGCGCACCGCGCTCATCCCAGAGAGGTTCACGCAATACAGTTGCACAGCGCGTACTCCGGCGCGGGCTAGGGCCGCCAGCTCGCGCAGGTGCTTGGCCCCCCGCTCGGTGCGTGCATCGGGGAAGGCGGCCACGCTGCTATCGGCAAACCCCAGGGTCACGCTCTTGACCTCAACAAAGGCCGTGCCGCTCGGGTACTCCAGGCAGAAGTCCACCCGGCTGCGCTCCTGGCCGTAGGGCACTTCGCGGCGTAACCCGGTAAAACCGTTCAGCTCGCTGATCACCCCCGCGCGCAGGGCTTCCTCCACCAGGGCGTTGGCCCGCGCGGTGTTGATCAGCGCCAGCCGCCCATGGGGCGTCTCGCCGATTTCCCAGGTGCCTGGCAGCTTGCGCTTGGGGTCGTTGGAGCGGCTGAACCAGACCGCCGCGTCCTCACTCATGCAATTGAGCATGGAGCCGGTATTCGGGCAGTGCAGGGTCAGCAACTCGCCGGTTGAGGTTTCGATATCGGCAAGAAAGCGTTTATAGCGGCGCAGCAGGCGTCCCTGCTGCAGCGCGGGCTCAAACTTCACGGGCGCGCCAGCTCTTCAGTCCAAGGGCGATGCGTTCGACGGCCTGTTCCAGGCGCGGAATGTCCTGGGTGTAGGCGAAGCGCACATGCTGCGCGGCCTGGTACCGGCCAAAGTCCAGCCCGGGGGTGAAGGCCACGTGCTCGGTCTCCAGAAAGTGCTGGCAGAAGCTAAAGGCATCGCCGCCAAAGGCACTGATATCTGCATATAAATAGAAGGCGCCTTCCGGCTCCACGGCAATACCAAAACCCAATGCGCGCAATGCTGGCAGGAGGTAATCGCGGCGCGCGGCAAAGGCATGTCGGCGCTGCTCGAGGATCTCCAGGGTCTGCGGCTCGAAGCACGCCAGCGCAGCGTGCTGGGCCATGCTTGGGGCGCTGATATAAAGGTTCTGCGCCAGTTTCTCCAGGTCAGCCACCGCCGCTTGTGGCGCGACCAGCCAGCCAAGGCGCCAGCCGGTCATGCCGAAATACTTGGAGAAGCTGTTGAGCACAAAGGCGTCGTCATCCACCTCCAGCACACTGGCGGCGTCGCAGCCGTACGTCAGGCCGTGGTAGATCTCGTCGACCACCAAATGCCCGCCGCGCGCCTTGAGCGTCTGCGACAACCCCGCCAGTTCGTCGCGGCTCAGCAGCGTGCCAGTCGGGTTGGCCGGCGAGGCGACCAGGGCGCCGACGCTGTCACTGTCCCAGTGCCGCTCGACCAGCTCGGGGGTGAGCTGGTAGCGCACCTCGGGGCCAACCGGCACCAATTGCGCCGCGCCCTCGACCAGACGCAGAAAGTGCCGGTTGCACGGGTAACCCGGATCGGCCAGCAACCAGTGCTTGCCCGGATCGACCAGCAGGCTGGTGGCCAATAACAATGAACCCGAACCACCCGGGGTGATCAGAATGCGCTCGGCATCAACCTGCACGCCGTAGCGCTGGGCGTAAAACCCAGCAATCGCTTCACGCAACGCCGGCAAACCCCGGGCTGCGGTGTAGCGCGTATGGCCGGCGGCCAGCGCAGCCTGGCCAGCGGCGATGATGGGCGCTGCAGTGGTGAAATCCGGCTCGCCGATCTCCAGGTGGATCACATCATGCCCGTCGGCCTGCAGCTGATTGGCACGGGCCAGCAAGGCCATGACGTGAAACGGCTCGATGGCGCGGCTGCGGGCACTGTAGGTCGTGGGCATGAAAGGGCCTTGAAATAAGTCGAGGCGCGGATTCTACCCAAGGGCTGCGGGAAACGGCAGCAACCTCGACAACCGGGAGTGGCGCGGCTGGTGTTGTTCTGGTAAGTTCGCCCGCTTGCAGCCGCAGGGCCGAGTATTAACGGCAAGGGATAGTATCCTGCGCAGTGGATTAGAGAGAGTGAGAGGCGGTCATCCATGCCCACCAAAGCAAAAGCAACAAGCAGCCAACTGACTCGCGGTTTTGAGCCCTATCAGGAAAAGAAGGGTGAGGAATACATGGGCGACCCAATGCGCGCCCACTTCACCGGCATCCTCAATAAGTGGAAGCTGGAGCTGATGCAGGAAGTCGACCGTACCGTGCATCACATGCAGGACGAAGCGGCCAACTTCCCCGATCCAGCCGATCGCGCCAGCCAGGAAGAGGAATTCAGCCTCGAACTGCGCGCCCGCGACCGTGAACGCAAGCTGATCAAGAAGATCGACGAAACCCTGCAACTGATCGAAGACAACGACTACGGCTGGTGCGATTCCTGCGGCGTCGAGATTGGCATTCGCCGCCTCGAAGCCCGCCCCACCGCCACCCTGTGCATCGACTGCAAGACCTTGGCTGAAATCAAGGAAAAGCAGATCGGTTCCTGATTCACTGCGCAGGACATCGCGCCAGGCTCCGGCCTGGCGACCCACAAGGGGTGCTTCGGCACCCTTTGTTGTTTTTACCTAAGGTGTGCCCATGACCCGTGCGCCCTACATCGGCCGTTTCGCCCCCACGCCCAGCGGGTACCTACATTTCGGCTCGCTGGTCGCGGCCCTCGCCTCCTACCTGGACGCGCGCGCCGTGGGCGGGCGCTGGCTGGTGCGCATGGAAGACCTCGACCCGCCCCGCGAAGTGCCAGGCGCCCAGGCGGCGATCCTGCAAACCCTTGAAGCCTATGGGTTCGAGTGGGACGCCGAGGTGATCTGCCAAAGCCAACGCACCGACGCCTATGCCGACTTACTGCAGCGCTGGCTCGACCAGGGCCTGGCCTATGCCTGCACCTGCTCACGCAAGCAGCTCGAAGGCAGCAATGGCCTTTACCCCGGCACCTGCCGTGAACAGCACCGCAGCTTGAGCGATGCCGCGATTCGCCTGCGCGTACCGGCGCTGCGCTATGGTTTCGAAGACCGCGTACAGGGAACCTTTGCGCAAAACCTGGCCCATGACGTGGGCGACTTTGTGATTCGCCGCCGCGATGGCCTGCATGCCTACCAGCTCGCGGTGGTGCTGGACGATGCCTGGCAAGGGGTGACCGATGTGGTGCGCGGCGCCGACCTGCTCGACTCCACGCCGCGGCAACTCTACCTGCAGGAGCTGCTTGGCCTACCGCAGCCGCGCTACTTGCATGTGCCACTGCTGACCCAACCCAACGGCCACAAACTGGGCAAGGCCTACCGCTCGCCAGCGCTCCCACCCGAGCAAGCCAGCGCCCTGCTGCTGCGCGCCTTGCGCGCCCTGGGCCAGGACAGCGATGCCACGCTCGTCCAGGCGCGCCCCGCTGAGGTGCTGGCCTGGGCCACTGCCCGCTGGGACGCCAGCCGTATTCCACGCAGCGCGACCCTGGCCGAAGCCAGTCTGGATTAGGGTCTGCTATCCTGCGCGCCTCTTTTATCTGCACCACAGGACGCGCCATGAACGCCCAACTCCACGAACTGATCAGCAAAATTAGCTCGGGCTGCATGGCCGACGACGAGGTTGCCCGCATCGCCGACGAGGCCGCCCAGGCCTATGCCGACCCGGCAGCGTTCCTGGCCGCCAACCCGGACATCAACTACGACGACAGCTTCCCCATTCCGCTGGGTGAATGGGTCGTGGTCGGCAGCCTGCCCGAGACCGTGCTGTTCCAGGCCGACAGCTATGAAGCCCTGTTCCAGCAGATCACCGAATCCTTCGGCCCCGAGGTCAGCTTCGTGCTCAAGGCCAAGCAACTGGCCAAGACCGAACCGCTCAAGGCGCTCAACCGGATTCAGGTGCAACTCTCCAGCCTCTCGCCGGACACTGGCGGCTATGTGCTGGTGGACTTCAGCGAGCCGCTGGACGACGAACTTCAGGCCGTACTGGTGTACACCAGCGACCTGACGCGGGTGCTGGAACTGGCGGTGGAAATCGGCTTATACGCCGCACCGGCCTATGAGTCGCTTAAAGCTGCACAGGACTAAAACTGAACGGGAGGCTCTATGCGCCTGAACGCTGACTTCAGCCAACCAGTGGTCATCCGCCCCGGCGACAGCCCTTGGCTGGCCTCGCCCATGCCTGGCGTAGAACGCTGCCTACTCGACCGCATTGGCGATGAAGTCGCGCGCGCCACCTCGCTGGTGCGCTACGCACCCGGCTCACGGTTCAGTGAGCACCAGCACTTAGGCGGTGAGGAATACCTGGTTCTAGAGGGCGTGTTCTCCGATGCGTGCGGCGATTACCCGGCAGGGACGTACGTGCGCAACCCCATCGGCACTGCCCATGCACCGTTCAGCGAGGGTGGCTGCACCATCTTCGTCAAGCTTTACCAATTCGCCCTCGAAGACCGCAGCCCGGTCGTCATCGACACACACCATGCACTCTGGTGCCCAGGACCTGCGCCAGGGGTCGAGGTGCTAGCCCTGCACCAGCATGGCCATGAACAGGTCCGCCTGCTGCGCTGCGCACCCGGCAGCCAGTTCACCCAGCCTGGGCGTGGGCGAGGCGAAGAAATACTGGTGCTCTCGGGCAGCTTCGAGGACGACCACGGCCACTGCCCAACCGGCACCTGGCAACGTACAGCCGATGTGCATGCGCATCCGTTTTACAGCCAAGACGGCTGCCTGCTCTGGCAAAAGACCGGGCACCTACCGCGGGTTTAACTGACCACGTACGGAGTGCTCAGTGGCACCACTGAGCACTCCGTACTATCGTGCAGATGCAGGCACGACGGTTTAGAACGTGAACAGCTCATTGTTGCACCACCCATCAAGGCCACTCCCCCAGCACCTTTTTACGGTTGTGCGCGATCCGCCGACCGTAAGCCAGTAAGGCCGTTCAGGAGACGCCTATGCTCAATCAATCCCCACATGAGCAGCTTGAAGCGGCGCTAAGCGAGCGCCGACAGCGGTTGCGCTTTCCCGATGACCTGGAAAAGCGCTTTGAAGCCGAAACGAGCAGCCAGCGCGCGCGCATGCTGTTCATCTCAGGCCTGGTTTGCCTGCTGATCTATGACTCCTTTCTGATCGCCGACTACCTGCTGCGCCCGGCAGAGTTCTTCGCCATTGCCGCCTTACGCCTGGGGCTGGTCAGCGGCCTGGGCCTGCTTGCGCTGCTGTGGGTCCGCACAGAACCACCCGGCTGGCAACGCGAAGGCTGCCTGGCGCTGATTGTCGTACTCGGCATGGCCACATCGGGGCTGATTTTTTCGCTCTCACAGCAGTCCACTGCCATCTTCGACCCGTTCTCCTTTTGCCTGATCCTGCTGGCCAGCAACATCGTGATCGCCCTGCGCTTCAAGTACGCGCTGCTCACCACGCTCGCCTGCCTGCTGATCATGGCGCTGTTTGTGATTCCCAGCCCATTGATGCCCCTTGAGGCCAAGACATTCGCATTGCTCACGACCCTGGGCACAGCAGTCTTTACCTTGTTTGCCAACTATCGCCTGGAAGTGAGTGAACGCGACAACTACCTGCTGCTCCTGCGCGAACGCGTACGCGCCAGCCTGATGCACGAAAGCAATCAGGTACTGACCCATATTTCGCAAACCGACTCCTTGACCCAATTGCCTAACCGCCGCCGCTTCGACGAGGTCTATCAGCGCCTCTGGCAAGACGCGGTGCAGCGGTCGCAGCAGATTGCCGTGCTGATGATCGATATCGATCACTTCAAACGTTACAACGACCACTATGGCCACCAACAAGGCGACATCTGCCTGGCGACCGTGGCCGCGGCAATCGAGTCGCAACGCCGCGCCCAGGACCTGGTCGCGCGTTTGGGCGGCGAAGAGTTTGCCGTTCTGCTGGCCGACACGGACCTGGACAGCGCCGTGCAGATTGCCGAGCGCATCCGCAGCACCGTAGAGACCATGGGCCTGGATCATGGGGCGTCTGATGAACGCGCCATGGTCACGGTGAGCATTGGTGTAGCGCTGACCGTGCCAACGCCGCAATGCACTCCGAGCCGCTTGATGCGCCAGGCTGATGAGGCGCTGTACGCCGCCAAGGGCGGCGGGCGTAACTGTGTGCAGGTGGCCAACAGCTCAGAGTGAGCCCATCAAAGGCCGGCGTCGTGCAGGCGCCGCGCATGGGCCACGAATAACCCAACCGGGTCCGCGCCCTTGCCGACCAAGCCAAAGCTCTGGTTGACGATATCGAAATGATCCAGCGGAAAGTCGTCCCCGATCACCGTGCCCAGGTGCGAGCTGTAGCGCCCGACCATGCCGTCGCACTGCCCCGCTTCCCGCTGAAACGTGCGGGCGAATAACCGACACGCCCGATTCGGGCCATCGAAGCGATTGCCGCCGCGGTCGGTCAGCCCTGGCTGCAGCGTGCCGGACCAGGAGTAGTAGCGCACCCCATTGACCTCAGCCGCACCTTCACCGCCCCAGGTCTCGGGCAACCCCTGTGGGAAGCGCGCGTTGAACGCAGCCACCCCGGCACAGGTTAGCGAGGCCTCGGCAGCCGCCACATCCACGGGCAACCGCGGCCCGCGATAGCCGGTTTCCAGCCAGCCCATGCAACGCGCCACAGCGCGCAACAGCAGGCTCAACACACCGCCGCGCCAACTGCCAAGGGGCGCTTTACGGGCGAGAAAGTCCCCCAGTTCCGAGCCATGGTTCGGCCCGGCCACCGACGTGACCGAAGCGACCCAATCGGGGCGCAAGGCAGCTGCGTAGCGCGCGGTCAACGCGCCCTGGCTATGGCCAATCAGGTGCACACGCGGGGCGCCTGTTTCGCGCATGACCTGGGCAATGCGCTCGAGCAACTGCTCGCCGCGCACGTCAGTGGAATTAATCGGCGAGACCAGCACGGCTCTCACCTGCGCACCCTCGCGGCGCAGCGCGCGGATGATGCCGTACCAGTAGGAGTACCCCAACAAGCGCACAAACCCGAGCAAGCCGGGCACCAGGATCAGCGGATAGCGTGGAGCGGCCGAGCGTTGCATAGAAGCGTCCCTGTCATAACGGAAGTGGGCGAAAGGCAGCGGCATGTCCTGTATCAGGACGGTCAATGGACACTATCAGAACGCTCAACTTCTTATATTTCACACAGGCCCTAGCATAGGCCTCCTGAACCACCCTGTAAGGACTCGATCATGAAACGCGCACTCGCACTCAGCCTGATACTCAGCCTGTTTGCCCCCTATGCCCTGTCCATGCCCAGTCGCCAGCCCCATCCGCTGCTCGGCGAAGTCGTCGACTCCCAGGCGGATAGCGCGACACTGTTCTCAGCCCAGTGAGAGCATCCACAGCGGCAGCGTCAGGGCTGCCAACACGGTGGAAAGAAATACGGCCGAACTGACCTGCCGGGTGTCTTCGGGCGTTTTCGCGAATGCCAGGATGTTCACCCCGCTCGGGCAGGCCGCCAATAGCACCAGCACCATCCGCGCCGACTCGTTAAGGCCCGGCAGCCAACCGCTGAGCCCCCACACCAGTGCCGGGAACAGCACCAGTTTAGCCGCTGTTACGCCCAGGGCCGTTGGGCTGGGGCGCAGGCGATAACGCGACAGGCTCACGCCCAGCACAATCAACGCACAGGGCAGCGCCGCCTGAGCCAGCCAGGTGATCATCCTCCACAGCGGCTCAGGCACGCTGAGCCCGGACAGGTTTAACAGCGCGCCCAGGGCCAGCCCGATGATCATCGGGTTGGCCAGGTTCTTCAGCAGCGCCAGCCCATTAACCCGCTCGTGTCCGCCAAACGCGGCATACAGGCTGTGCAGGGAAAACAGCGTCAGGCTGTGGAACACCAGAATGGCGAAGACATACACCAGCCCTTCAGGCCCCATCAGGCTCGTGACCAGCGGAATGCCCACCAGCACGTTGTTGGAAAACGCCGCCGTCAGACCCAGTGGCGTCGCCTGGCCGCGCTGCAGATGCACCACCAGGTTGACCGACGCGAAAACCAGCAGCACCGGCACGAAATAGGCCACCAACAGCAAGGGCGAAAGCCCGTCCCCCAGCGGTGCCTTGGCGATGCCGGCAAACAACAGGGTCGGCATAAACAATTTGAAGGTGATGGCCGCCAGCCCGGCCGCCGACTCACCACTCAGCACATTGCGCCACCCCAGCAGGTAACCCAGCACTATCAACGCGAAAATCGGCAGGATCGCCTGGATAACCAGCATCAGCCGTCATGCTCCTTGGCTACGCCAACGCTTTCAAATGGCTGAAAGGCTGGATTTTGAGGGGCCGACAGAATAAACCGCCGCGTCCTGTGGTGCGACCCGGCGCCGGCAAAAGATAAGCGCAACTTTCTTCAGCCTGCGCCGCTCAAAAGGCCATACCCCCCAACGTGCAAGAAAAGGAAGCGTCCATGTACAAGCAATCACTGGGTGTCGTCTGTGTGCTGGCTACCCTGGCTGGCTGTGCGGGCAAGCCGGAAAACCCGATCGACTACCTGACCTACCGCAACGAGCCGCTGGTCAAGCAGGTTGAACTGGACATGAGCAAGACCCGTGTAGGCGAACTGGCCGGCCCATCCTCCAGTGAAATGCAGCGCACCCTGACGCCTGGCACCTGCAACAACTACATCCTCAATAAAGAGGGTCATCAGCAGCCGTATCATGTCAGCTTCAACTCGGCGGATCGGGTCGACGGCAAAGGCTTCATGACCTGCGAGCAGATGGAAGTTAACGCCCGCGAACGCGCCCGTGGCAACGGCCTGTAACGCACATACGGCTCACTGAAACGCCGCACCCTTGGGTGCGGCGTTTTGCGTTGAGGGATAGATCAACTCACCGCGTTGGGCAGGCGATACACCCAGATGCGCCGCATTACGCTGGCAAACTGCCGGGCCAGGCTGCCGCTGTTGTAAACCTGACCATAGCGCGCGGCGATAGCCTTCACCTCGACCGCCAACTCGGCATAACGCCGCGCAGGCAGGTCCGGGAACAGGTGGTGCTCGATCTGGTGACTGAGGTTACCGGTGAGGATGTGAAACAGGCGCCCGCCTGCCAGGTTGCTGGAGCCGCGTAACTGGCGCAGGTACCAGTGCCCGCGCGTTTCCCCTACCAGGCTCTCGGCGCTGAACACCGCGGCCCGCTCGGTGAAGTGACCGCAGAAGATCACCATAAAGGTCCACAGGTTGCGCAGCAGGTTGGCCAACAGGTTACCGCTCAACACGGCCAATGCGTTGGCGCCCAGCACCAGCGCCAGCAGCGGGAACACCAGGTAATCCTTGCCCCACTGGCGCAGCAACTTGCCGCGGAACACGCCGAGCAGCGGGCGCACTTCATCCAGCGGCAGCTTGCCCTTGGCGACCTTGTCCAGACGCAGATGCTGGATCGCTACCGCGTACTGAAACAACAGCGCTTGCAGCGTCACCCACAGCGGCTGCCAGCGGTAAAACGGCTTCCAGCGCTGCTCGGGGAACAGCCGCACCACGCCATACCCCACGTCATCGTCCATGCCCAATACGTTGGTGTAGGTGTGGTGGATGTGGTTATGGGTGTGCCGCCAGAAATCGCTCGGCCCGGCAATGTCCCACTCGTAGGTACGCCCCGCCAACGTAGGGTCGTTCATCCAGTCGTACTGGCCATGCATCACGTTATGGCCCAGCTCCATGTTCTCGAGGATCTTGCCCAAGGCCAGCAACAGCGTGCCGAGCAGCCAGGTGGGCGGAAACCAGCCGGCCATCAGCAATACCCGACCGCTCCAGCAACAGGCGCGCACCGCCGTTCGCACGCGGCGAATATAGCGCGCGTCCGCCTCGCCGAGGTCGGCCAGGGTGCGCTGGCGCAGCGCATCAAGCTCGGCACCGAAGGCCTCCAGCTCGGCGCCCGATAAAGGTTTATCCATTCGCATCAGCGCATTCTCCTAAAGGTCGATCTCGACATGACTCACCGGCGCGCTGACGCACAGGCGAATCGGTTGGCCCGGCTCAGCCATCACCACGCCGCTGCGCAGATCCCGCACCGCACCGCCAAGCAACAGGCAGGTGCAGCTGGCACAAATACCCTGGCGACAGCCGAACGCCGGGCGCAGGCCATGCGCCTCCGCCTGCTCCAGCAGGCTGCGTTGGTTATCCCCACTTGCCTGCTGGTGGCTGCGCGCAAAGCGCACATTCACCGTTTGATGCGCGTCCTGCACAGCGGGCAAGGCAGGCGGCGTAAACGCCTCGGTTTGCAGCGCCGCGCCCAGGCCCGCCAGCTGCGCCCAGTCGCTGACACGCTCGACAAAACCTGCCGGGCCACACGCCAGCACCTGGTCAATTGCGCCAACGCCCAATGCCTGCAACTGCGCCGGGCAAAACCGCCCGTGAACCGCGTTGTCACCTGACGGGCTAGCGGGGCCGGTCATGACTGCATGCACCCTAAGGTGCGCATGGCGCTGCTGCAGCTGCGCCAGTACGTCAAGGAAGGCCCGCTGCTCGGGGGTGCGCACGTAGTGCAGCAGGGTGACGGGCGCACTGAAGCCCTGCGCCAATGCCTCGCGCAGCAGGCCAAGCAATGCGGTGATGCCACTCCCGGCGGCGAGTAACAACACACCTTGCGCAGATGCAGGCCAACGCAGCTCACCGGCGACGGCGCCAATCTCCAGCACATCGCCGACCGCCAGGGCGTCAACCAGGCAGGGGGAAACACGGCCGCCCGGTTTACGCCGCACGGCTATTTCCAGGCGCCCGTCCGGGTGGCTGGCAATCACACTGTAACTGCGGCTCAGGCGCACACCGGCCACCTCAAGGTAGAACTGCAGATGCTGCCCAGGACGCGCGCCAGGCCAGTGCTGGCTGGCTTGCAGGGTCAACGCCAACATGTCATCGGCCACCCAGCGCCGCGCCAGCACCTGCGCCATCACCCGCTCCACCCTGAGCAACGGATGAACCAGACTGAGCCAGGCATCCAGGTCACTGCTGCGCACCCAGCCACCCTGCGCCGCCCGGCGCAATGGCCGCAGGGCGGGCGTGAGTCGACAGGCCCAGGCCAGCGGAATCAACCCCATACACACCTCTTAGTGAACAACTGTTCACTAGACTGGCAGCGCGACGCCTTTCAGTCAACACATGTACACTAAAAACCGGTTCGACGCTGCCAAGGGCCATTTGCTAAAGTGCCGCGCACTGCCATGGACAAGGTCTCGCAATGCAGCCGCGCGCCGAACAGAAACTGCAAACCCGCCACGCCTTGATGGACGCTGCACGTAGCCTGATGGACAGTGGTCGCGGGTTCGGCAGCCTCAGCCTGCGCGAAGTCGCACGCAGTGCCGGCATCGTGCCCACCGGCTTCTACCGGCACTTTCAGGACATGGATGCGCTCGGCTTGGCGCTGGTCGCCGAAGTCGGCGAGACCTTTCGCGAGGCAATTCGCCAGGTCCGCCACCATGAGCTGGAACTGGGCGGCATCATTGACGCCTCCGTGCGGATCTTCCTCGATGCGGTCGCAGCCAACCGCTCGCAGTTTCTCTTTCTGGCGCGCGAACAGTACGGCGGCTCCCTGCCGGTGCGCCTGGCCTTGGGCGCCCTGCGCGAGCGCATCACCGCCGACCTGATCGCCGACCTGGCGCTGATGCCCAAGCTGCAACACCTCGACAGCCGTGCCCAGGCCCACCTGGCCGACCTGGTGGTGAAAACCGTATTCGCCACCCTGCCCGAGCTGATCGACCCGCCGCGTGAAGACTTGCCGGCACACCTCACCCCGCAGGCGAAGATGATCGAGCAACTGCGCTTTATCTTTATCGGGGCCAAGCATTGGCAAGGCCTGGGCCACGCCAGCACTGAAAACACGCTAAACGCACCTAAATAGTGCAAATAGCTGTGCAATGCACCAGTAAAACACCCTTCTACGCCCCAATTTTTGCCACACAGGCCACGCAGCCCGCACCACGACGGCGCTCTGGCGCCTTGGCAAGGCACTTGCTCTATCAGCATCACTGATACTGCCGGAACGCCCCCATGCTTGTGATTCATCACCGCACCGCCGCCCAGCCCACCTGGGACGCCGAGTTGCACCTGACCTTCGAGGCCCGCAGCAAATCACGCCTGCGTTGCTTCAGCGCCAGCGGCGAAGAAGTCGGCCTGTTTCTCGAACGCGGCCAGCCTGCCCTGCAGGACGGCGAATGCCTGCGCGCCGAAGACGGGCGCATCGTGCGCGTGGTCGCGCGCCCAGAACAATTACTGCACGTCACCTGCAGCAGCCCCTTCGAGCTGATGCGTGCGGCCTACCACTTGGGTAACCGTCACGTTGCCCTGCAACTGGGGGATGGCTGGCTGCGCCTGCCGGATGACTATGTGCTCAAGTCCATGCTCGAACAACTTGGCGCCCAGGTCAGCACGGTGGAGGCGCCTTACCAGCCTGAGCAGGGCGCCTACGGTGGCGGCCATCACCACTCGCACGCAGGTGACGCTGAATTCAGCTATGCCCCGCGCCTGCATCAGTTCGGTGCACGCAAGTGAATAAAGCCTGGCAGCTCCTCCGGCTCGCCAGCCCGCAGCTGCCGATTGGCGGTTACAGCTATTCCCAGGGCCTGGAAATGGCGGTGGAACAGGGCTTGGTGGATAACGCGGAAAGCGCCCAGCGCTGGATTGCCGATCAGCTGCTGCTCAATCTCGCGCGCTTCGAGGCACCGCTGCTGCTCGCCCATTGCCAGGCCGCCGCACGCGAAGACTGGGCGCAGCTGCGCAGCCTGGCCGAACAACAACGCGCCAGCCGCGAAACCCGCGAGCTGCGCTTGGAAAGCCGGCAGATGGGCTACTCCCTGCAGCAGCTGCTCACGGGCCTACCGGAACTGGATCAGCCAGCACAGCAGCTGTTCAATGAACTCGACGAACCTGGCCTGGCCGTGGGCTGGGCACTGGCGGCACGGGCCTGGCAGATCGCGCCAGACGATGCCCTCGCCGCCTGGCTCTGGGGCTGGCTGGAAAACCAGCTGGCGGTGCTGATGAAAACCCTCCCGCTGGGCCAGCAAGCCGCCCAACGCCTGACCTCGCAGCTATTGCCGCAGCTCGATCAAGCGCAGCGCGACGCAAGCGAAGTACAACCCGAACAGTGGGGCAGTGCCGCCTTCGGCCTGGCCCTGGCGAGCATGGCGCATGAGCGCCAGTACAGCCGTTTATTCCGTTCTTGATGATAAGGAAGACTTGAAGATGAACAGCCAACCCCTGCGCGTCGGTATCGGTGGCCCGGTCGGCTCCGGCAAGACAGCCCTGACCCTGGCCCTGTGCCTGGCCCTGCGCGATCGCTACAACCTGGCCGTGGTGACCAACGACATCTACACCCAGGAAGACGCCCAATTTCTGGTGCGCAATGAGGCCCTGGCGCCCGAACGCATCATCGGCGTAGAAACCGGCGGCTGCCCACACACCGCGATCCGCGAAGACGCCTCAATCAACCTGGAAGCGGTCGATCAGCTCAACCGGCGTTTCCCAGGCCTGGACCTGATCATCGTCGAATCCGGCGGCGACAACCTGTCGGCCACCTTCAGCCCGGAACTGTCGGACCTGACCATTTACGTAATCGACGTGTCCGCCGGCGACAAGCTGCCGCGCAAAGGCGGCCCAGGCATCTGCAAGTCCGACCTGCTGGTGATCAACAAGGTCGACCTGGCCCCGCTGGTTGGCGCCTCGCTGGAAGTGATGGAACGCGACACCCTGAAGATGCGTGGCGATAAGCCGTTTGTATTCAGCAATCAGAAAGTTGGCCAGGGTCTGGAGCAGATCATCGCGTTTATCGAACAGCACGGCATGCTCACCGCAGCCTGAACCCGCCCTCATTCAGTCAAGGAGACACCTAATGAACCTGCGCAAAACCCTGTTCGCCCTCGCCCTGTTTCTCAGCCCGGCGGTGGCCTTCGCCCATGCTGGCCACGATCACTCCGGGCTGATGGCCGGCCTGGCCCACCCGGTATTCGGCCTCGACCACCTGCTGGCCATGCTCGCCGTCGGCCTGTGGGCTGCGCAGCAATCCGGCGCGGCGCGCTGGGCGCTGCCGCTGACCTTTGTGGGCACCATGCTGATCGGTGGCCTGCTGGGCTTTAACGGCCTGGAAATTCCGCTGATGGAAACCGGCATCGCCGCTTCGGTGCTGGCGTTTGGTCTGCTGGTCGCCGTGGCCATCCGCCTGCCGATGGCGATCTCCATCGCCCTGACCGCGCTGTTCGCCCTGACTCACGGCGTCGCCCACGGCCTGGAGCTGCCTGAGCTGGCCAGCCCATGGGGCTATGCCGCAGGCTTCGTGATGGCGACCGCCGCCCTGCATGGCGCTGGCTACGCCCTGGTGCGCAGCCTGCCGCGCGCTGCAGCCCCGCTGGTGCGTGTCGCGGGTGCCGCCTCAGCCTTGACCGGCGTTTGGTTGCTGGCTAGCTGACCTGCGGTTTGCCCCGGCACACCCCGCCGGGGCAAACGCTGTACAAAAATCACTCAACGGCCGCAAAGCCTTGCGGCAACTGGCCTGCAGCGCTGCATGCGCAGCTTATCCACAGATCGCCCCACAAGCCTGGGGGATAACCCGCCCCGCACCCGCGCCAAGCCCTTGAATAATCTGCGATTTATCTTGACAGTAAGCGCGCTTCGACGCGCCCAAAAAACCTGATCATAAATTAATCATCTCGCTACAGAGCCCGCCATAGAAGGGCTGCAGCCAGCTGCCCAGTGGTTATCCACAGCCCTGCACACACACCGTGGGGATAAGCGCACTGCCCGTTATTTTTCCCGCCGAGCCAACCGATCAAAAAATAGCCAGCTTGCGCAACACCTAGCGCCGCGGGGCCTGCAGCGGCTTGCTCCCATGATATCCACAGCCAGCCCCACAGCGATTGGGGGTAAGACGGCACGCAGTGAGTGGATAACGTTGCGCCCAGCAAAAAGCCGCTTACAAGAAGCGGCTTTTGTCCCTGCAGGCGTCTGGTTCAGTCGACCAGTTTCAGATCGCCTTTCATCAGCGCAACATGCCCTGGGAAGGAGCAGAAGAACTGATAGGCTTCGCCGGCAGTCAGCTTGGCGACGTCGAAGGTCACCGAGTCGGATTCGCCACCACCAATCATTTTGGTGTGGGCGATCACACGGGTATCACCGTCTTTCAGGTAGCCCTTGTCCAGGCCGGCACCGATGCCGTCAGCCGCGATAGCTGGCGCGTCTGCAGTCTTGCTCAGCACCCAGTTATGGCCCATCGAGGCTTTGGGCAGAGAGCCCGAGTGCTTGAGGTTGACGGTGAAGGTCTTGCAGCTCTTGCTGACCGCGATCTCTTTGGTATCGAAGGTCATCTGGTCAGTGGCTTGCACATCCACCGTGCATTCAGCTGCGAGCAGCGGTGCACTGGAAAGCGCGAGCAATGAGGCGACGACGAACTTGCGAATCATGTGAGTCTCCTGGGCAGTGAGGCAAATGGCCTCGGGGTCTAGAGTGCACCGCATGCGCTTAGGTTCCTATGCCCTGCGGCAACTGGCCGCGCCACCTTCGTTAACCGCCCAAGGTGACCCGACTCACGAAATAGGTTGCACCCCTCCTGCTCTCCCAGGTCCTCTGTAATGCCCGCGGTGTCTATCGTTGCGATGCAGACAATCAACGGGGCAACGCCTGGATCCGGGCGTAGATTCGCCTAACGAACTCAGGAGCAACGCCCATGTTTATCAATGATCTGTTACACAGTTTGCTCGCCGCGTACGCCAGTGGCGCCAGCGGTAGCACCCTCGACTGACCCCATAGGCAAAATCCGACAGGCTCGCTACCCCGCTGCGCGTCATTCGCACAACCGGGAGCTAACAATGGCTTTGCAATCGATCTGCGTGTTCTGCGGCGCCAGCCCCGGCGCGAACCCCGCTTACCCTGAGGCAGCGGTGCAGCTGGGCCGCTACCTGGCCGAGCAGGGTATACGCCTGGTCTACGGCGGTGGTGCGGTGGGGCTGATGGGCGTGGTCGCTGATGCGGCCTTGGCAGCCGGTGGCGAAGTGATCGGCATTATCCCGCAGAGCCTGAAAAGCGCTGAAGTGGGCCACAGCGGCCTGACCCGCCTGGAAGTGGTCGATGGCATGCACGCGCGCAAAGCACGCATGGCCGAACTCAGCGATGCCTTTATCGCCCTGCCCGGCGGCCTGGGCACCCTGGAAGAACTCTTTGAGGTGTGGACCTGGGGCCAGCTCGGCTACCACGCCAAACCCCTGGGCTTACTTGACGTCAACGGCTTCTATAGCCGCCTGGGCGAGTTTCTCGATCACCTGGTTAATGAGCAGTTCGTCCGCGCCCCGCACCGTGCCATGCTGCAGCAGGCACAAACACCGGCTGAACTGGTCAATCTATTACGCGACTGGCGCCCGACCGCTACGCCCAAATGGGGCTGAGCGTCTTATTCATTCAGCACCAGCCCTATCAGAAGCCTCTCGCAGTGGTCTGACCCTCACCCCTTTCTAGGATTACCCCCATGGCCGGCGCTAGCCTGTTGACCCTGCTCGATGACATCGCCACGGTGCTGGACGATGTCGCGTTGATGACCAAAGTGGCGGCGAAGAAGTCCGCTGGTGTGCTCGGCGATGACCTGGCCCTGAATGCCCAGCAGGTAACCGGTGTGCGCGCTGACCGCGAGCTGCCAGTGGTTTGGGCAGTGGCCAAGGGATCTTTGCGCAACAAGGCGATCCTGGTGCCGGCGGCGTTGCTGATCAGCGCCATTGCGCCCTGGGCCGTGACCCCGCTGCTGATGCTCGGCGGCGCCTTTCTCTGCTACGAGGGTTTTGAAAAGCTCGCCCACCGCTACCTGCACTCCGCTGCCGAAGAGACAGACGCACAACAGCGCCTGCGTGCGGCAGCGGCTGACGCAGACGTGGACCTGGTGGCATTCGAGCAGGACAAGATTCGTGGCGCGGTGCGTACCGACTTTATTCTCTCGGCGGAGATCATCGCCATCACCCTGGGCATAGTCGCGGGGGCGGCGTTTTTCTCCCAAGTGGTGGTGTTGGTCGGTATCGCACTGCTGATGACCGTGGGCGTGTATGGCCTGGTAGCGGGGATCGTCAAACTCGATGATGCCGGCCTCTACCTTAGCCAGCGCGGCAGCAAGTCTGCCCAGGCCATCGGCCATGGCATTCTCGCCACCGCGCCCTACCTGATGAAAACCCTTTCAGTGGTCGGCACAGCGGCGATGTTTATGGTCGGCGGCGGCATCCTGACCCACGGTATCGCGCCGCTGCATCACGCCATTGAGCAGATGGCCGCAGCCGCCGGTAACGGCCTGCTGACGGCCATCATCCCGACGCTACTCAGCGCCCTGTTCGGCATCCTCGCCGGCGCCGTGGTGTTGGCGCTGGTAAGTGGCGGCAGCCGACTATGGCGCGCCCTGCGTACCTAAACTGGGGCAGCCAGTGGCAGTACCGTGACCTCGACTTCTGGGTCGTGGCTGCCGCCGCCGAGGATCACCCCGCGCAGTGGTGAAACATCGGCAAAGTCCCGGCCCCAGGCCAGGGTGATGTGCTCCAGGGCCGGCAGCACATTGTTGGTCGGGTCGAAGTCGACCCAGCCCTGGCGCGGGCAATACACCGAGATCCAGGCGTGGGACGCGTCGGCACCGATCAGCCGCGGCTGGCCGGGCGGCGGCTGGGTCAGCAGGTAGCCGCTGATGTAACGCGCCGACAAGCCCCGCGAGCGCAGGCAGGCAAGCATCAGGTGGGCGAAGTCCTGACAGACCCCACGGCGCTCTTCGAGCACTTGCAGCAGCGGCGTCGCCACCTGGGTGGCTGCGGCGTCGAAGGTGAACTCGGTGAAGATCTTCTGCATCAGTGCACGCACCGAAAGCAGCAGCGGGCGCCCAGCGGGGAAGCAATCCTCGGCATAGTCGACGAAGGCCTGTTTCAAACGCACATAGGGCGACTCGAAGCGAAAGCGCGCCGCCTCCAGCAACGGCGCAGGCAAAGGCCGCCCGCTGTAGGTGAGCAAGGCGCAGGCGCGCTCCCAGGGCGGTGAATCCTCAAGGGTTAAAGCGGGGCGCGCCAGCACCTCAACCTGCAAGCGCGCGCTGACCTTGAGCTCATCATGCGGGCGCTCGAACACCAGGCGGGTCAGCGGGTTGCCATGCACGTCCAGGGCATCGCGGCGCTGACAGGGCTGCGGGCCGACCTCCAATTGGCGCTGGTGGCAGCGCTGCCAGGCGCACTCGCGCGGCCACAGGTGGGCCAACTGTTGGGCCAGGGACACCGGCGCCGAGTAGCGGTAATGGGTGTCGTGAAGAATTTGGTAGTGCGCGCTGGTCATGACGACTGGGTCCGCTGGCTGGCATCGACGTGAACGAAAAAACGCAGCCCCAGGCGATCAGACGTCTCGCTGGCCGCCAGGGCAATGGCTTCCAGCCGTTCTGCCAGGCCATCGAGTACGGCACTTACGCCCTCGCTGCCAAACAGTGGGTTCTCCAGACTGGCCAACTGGAAGCTGGACAGTTGTTGCTCCAGCGTTACCAGCGCCTGCTCCTCGGGCAGTTCAAAGCGCTCACCGAGGCGCTGCAGCGAGCGCAGCAAGGTGCGCAGCTGGAACAGCACCGCGTGGGGGTTTTGCTCATCCAGCAGCAACAGGTCGAGCACCGGGATCAACTGCGCCGAGGCCAGGTAACGGGTGCGGTAGGTGATGCTGCTGTTGCCCAGTTCGAGCAGCCACTCCAGCGCCGACTGGTCCTGCGCCGCGCCGCTGCGCAAGAAACTGGCAACGCTGTCACAAATAAACTGCAGGCGCTCGATACAGCGCCCGATCATCAGAAAGCGCCAACCGTCGTCGCGCGTCATGTCGTCCAAGGTAAAGCCCGAGAGCGCCGCGAGCGACATCAGCAGGCGGTTGAGGAAGTCCAGCAAGTCACCGAAGTCGCCGTGCTCGGCATCCAGCTCCTGGGCCTCGCGCTGCAACTCCACCAAGGCTTGCCAGTTGGCCTGGGACAGCTTGCCGCGCACGCTGCCAGCGGTCCATTGCAAACGCTGCAGATTAGCCCGCAGGCTCGCCGGCCACTCATCACCGAGCAGCGCCTCAAGCAGGCGCTCGTCCAGCTCGCCGCTGTCGGCATCGGGTAGCAAGCCAAGGCGCTCACCCAGCGCCAGCGCGCTTTGCAGTGCTTGCGGGTCATCGTCATCGTCGACATAGCGCGCCAGCATGATGCGCAGCAGCCGCGCGCTGTCTTCGCAGCGCTCGCTGTAGCGGCCGAACCAGAACAGGTTCTCGACCATACGCGACGGCAGGAAGGGGTCGCTGCGCACCAGATCGGCGACGCCCAACGGTCGCAACCACTGCCAGGGCTCGCCACTGACGTGGCGCTCGCTGAGCACCCAGGTGTCCTTGCTCGCGCCGCCGCGCTGCATCGACACCACCTCGGCGTCGGCGTCGGCCGCCACCCGGGTCAAGCCGCCCGGCATCACCCGGTAACCGTCGGCGCTGGCCACCGCGAACACGCGCATGCCAATCGCCCGTGGCTGCAATGTACCCGCCTCGGCGTCCCATACTGGCGCCTGGGACAGCTGCGCCAAAGCCTGGGCAACATAGGCGTAGGGGCGCGCACGCAAGCGCTCGCTGAGGGCTTCGCGCTGCGTAGCGTCAAGGTCACGACCGAACACCGGGGCGAAACTCTGCGACGGGAAGGTGGGCCGAATCAGCAACTCCGGCAGTTTCTTCAGGGCGGCGTCGAGGACCGGCGGCTCACCGCACCACCAACTGGCGATGCTGGGCAGCAGCAGCGGTGTACCCAACAGCTTCTCGGCGATGGCCGGCAAAAAGCCCGGCAAGCCCGGCGACTCGAGCATGCCACTGCCCAGGGCATTGGCCACCAGCACGCGGCCCTGACGCACCGCCTCGAGCAGGCCCGGCACGCCTAGGGCGGAATCGGTGCGCAGCTCCAACGGGTCGCAGAAGTCATCGTCGAGACGGCGTAACACCGCATGCACGCGGCGCAGGCCGGCCAGGGTCTTGAGGTAGACGGTGGCATCACGCACCGTCAGGTCGCTGCCCTCGACCAGCGGATACCCCAGCTGGCGCGCTAGGTACAGGTGCTCGAAGTAACTTTCGTTAAAGCGCCCCGGTGTCAGCAGCACCACCAGCGGCGGTTCGCCATCGGCCGGTGCCTGGCGTGCCAGGGTGTCTTGCAACGTGCGGAAGAAGCCGGCCAGGTGCTGCACGCTGAGGTCGCGGTAGAGGTCCGGGAAGGCGCGCGAGAGAATCTGCCGGTTTTCCAGGGCGTAGCCAGCGCCCGAAGGCGCCTGGGTGCGGTCTGCCGTCACCCACCAGCGGCCATCGGGGGCGCGTGCCAAATCCACCGCATACAGGTGCAAGTAAGTGCCACCCGGTGGCTGCACGCCTTGGCACGGCCACAGGTAGTTGTTGTGGCCAAATACCAACTCCGGCGGCAGCAAACCATCGGCCAGCAGTTGTTGTGGCCCATACACATCGGCCAGCACGGCATCGAGTAGCTTCGCGCGCTGGGCCACACCGGCAGCAATCTGCTGCCATTCGTGGGCGGGAATCAGGTTGGGCAGCAGGTCGAGTTCCCAGGGCCGGTCAGCGCCCTCCGGGTCGGCATAGACGTTGTAGGTCACGCCGTTTTCCTGAATCTGCCGTGCCAGCAACGCTTGACGCTGATTCAGCTGCGCCGCGCTGCTGCGTTGCAATTGGGCAAACAGACGCCGCCAGTGCGGCCGCACGTGGCCCTGGGCATCGAGCAGTTCATGATAAGCCGCCTCGGGAAGCGGGTAGTGGGCAAGCAAGTCTGGCATCAAGGTCTCGGCGGCAGATCATCGGTACGCGGCCCTTACGACACACGCCCGAGTGCGCCCTGAACAGGGCGCGACACGGGCGGGCATCGGGCTTCTTCGCGGTTCACCACTCAGCAGTGGCGTAAATCCAGGGTCATCGGACTCTCATTATGGCTGATTGCCAGCAAAGGCGGGCGTTTGCCTGGCGTATGACCGACGCGGAAGAAACGCGCCAGACGCCGACTCTCGGCCTCGTAAGCGTTGACTGGCAAGCTGTCGTAGTTGCGTCCGCCTGGGTGGGCGACATGATACTGACAACCGCCCAGCGACCGATTCATCCACGTGTCGACCAGGTCAAAGATCAGCGGCGCATGCACACCAATGGTCGGCTGCAAGCAGTTGGCCGGCTGCCAGGCACGGTAGCGCACGCCGCCGACGAACTCGCCGACTTTGCCAGTGGGCCGCAAAGGCACGGGTACGCCATTGCAGGTCAAGACGTAGCGGTCAGCCGGCAAGCCATTGAGCTTGACCTGCAGCCGCTCTAGGGACGAGTCGACGTAACGCACGGTGCCGCCCGGCGCGCCCTCCTCACCCAGCACATGCCAGGGTTCCAGGGCCTGACGCAGCTCCAGGTCGATGCCCTTGACGCTGAAGTCGCCGGCCTTGGGAAAGCGGAACTCCAGGTGCGGGGCGAACCACTCGCTGCGCAGGCGATAGCCGAAGCTGCCCAGCTCCTGCAGCACATCGGCGAAGTCCTGCTCGATGAAATGCGGCAGCAGGAAGCGGTCATGCAGCTCGGTGCCCCAGCGCACCAGGCGCGGCGGGGTGTAGGGCTCCTGCCAGAAGCGCGCGACCAGGGCCCGCAGCAATAGCTGCTGGGCCAGGCTCATCTGCGCATGGGGCGGCATCTCGAAGGCGCGCAACTCAAGCAGGCCCAAGCGACCGGAGGCGGAGTCCGGCGAATACAGCTTGTCGATGCAGAACTCGGCGCGGTGGGTGTTACCGGTGACATCCACCAGCAGGTTGCGCAGCAAGCGGTCGACCAGCCAGGGCGGGCACTCGCGGTCCTGCTCGGGGAACTGGGCAAAGGCCACTTCCAGCTCGTAGAGCGCATCGTTGCGCGCTTCATCCACCCGCGGCGCCTGGGAGGTCGGACCGATAAACAGGCCCGAGAACAGGTAGGACAACGACGGGTGGTTGTGCCAGTAACTGATCAGGCTGCGCAGCAGGTCGGGCCGGCGCAGGAACGGCGAATCGGCCGGCGTGGCCCCGCCGAGAACAAAGTGGTTGCCGCCACCGGTGCCGGTGTGACGGCCGTCGATCATGAACTTCTCGCTGGTCAGGCGGCACTGGCGGGCCTGTTCGTAGAGAAACTCAGTGCGTTCGACCAGCTCGCTCCAACTGGCAGCCGGGTGGATATTCACTTCGATTACGCCTGGGTCCGGGGTTACCCGGAAGAATGCCAAGCGCGGATCGTTCGGCGGCTCGTAGCCTTCGAGGATTACCGGGCATTCCAGCTCGGCGGCGCTGGCCTCGATGGCCACCACCAGTTCCAGATAGGCCTCCAGCGTGGTCAGTGGCGGCATAAACAGGTACAGCTTGCCGTCGCGCGGCTCGGCACAGAGCGCGGTGCGCACAATGTCAGCTGCCGACTGTTTGAGCGCCGGTTTGCTGCGGGTGCTGGCCTTGCCATTCCACACGCCGCGCAACTGGCGCTGTAACTGGGTGACCGCTGGCAATGGGGCAAACGCCTGGGACGGGTCGGCTGGGGTGACGTAGGGGTAGTCGGCCTCCTTGACCCAGGGCTGTGAGTCCAGCGGCAAGCGGAAGCCAATGGCCGAATCCCCTGGGATCAGACGGCAGTGGCCATCACGCAGGAACCAGGGGCCGCTGATCCAGTTTTGCTCATCGCTGTCACGGGCCAACGGCAGGATGTGGCCGACCACTTTGTCCAGCCCCTGCTCGAAGACCCGGCGCAAGCGCTCGCGCTCTTGCGGGTCGGCCAGGCGCGGGTCTTCGGCGGTGACGTTGATCGGCAAACGCCGCTCGCGCCACAGGTAATAGAAGCGGTCCTCATAGGCCGGAATGCGGTGTGCCGGATCAACCCCCAGGCGCCGCGCCAGTACCTCGAGAAAGCGCGCCGCCAATGCCGCATCGACGCCATAGTCGCGCTGTTCATCGGCATACAGGCGCGCGTCCTGCCACACCGGCTGGCCGTCACGGCGCCAGAAGCAGTTCAGCGACCAGCGCGGCAGCTGCTCGCCCGGGTACCACTTGCCCTGGCCAAAGTGCACCAGCGCCTTGGGCGCATAATGCTCGCGCAGGCGATGGAACAGGTCAGCGGACAGGCGGCGCTTGTTTGGCCCCAGGGCGGCGGTGTTCCACTCGTCATCGTCGGGGTAATCGAGGGCGACGAAGGTGGGCTCGCCGCCCATGGTCAGGCGCACATCGTGGCGCTGCAGATCTTCGTCGATGCGCTCACCGAGGCTGCAGATCGCCTGCCACTGCGCCTCGCTGTAAGGGCGGGTGACCCGCGGCGCTTCCCAGATGCGCTCGATGCTCATGCTGTGGCTGAACTCGCACTCGCACTCGTCCACCCCGCCGCTGATCGGCGCTGCCGACGACGGTTCGGGGCTGCAGGCCAGCGGAATATGGCCTTCGCCAGCAAACAGGCCGCTGGTCGGGTCCAGGCCAATCCAGCCGGCGCCTGGCAGATAGACCTCACACCAGGCGTGCAAATCGGTGAAATCCACTTCGGTGCCGGACGGGCCGTCGAGGGATTTAACGTCAGCGGTCAGCTGAATCAGGTAACCGGACACAAAGCGCGCCGCCAACCCCAGATGGCGAAACAGCTGCACCAGCAGCCAGGCCGAATCGCGGCACGAGCCGGAGGCGTTCGCCAGGGTTTCTTCCGGGGTCTGCACACCCGGCTCCATGCGGATCAGGTAGCCGATGTCGGTCGACAGACGCTGGTTCAGGCCGACCAAAAAATCCGCGCTGGGCGTTGGCGTGCGGCTGATGCCCGCCAGGTACTTGGCAAACAGCGGCGTTGCCGGCAGCTTGACCAGGTATGGCGCCAGCTCGCGCTGCTCGCCCTCGGTGTAGGCGAACGGAATACGCTCGGCGTAGGGTTCAAGGAAAAAGTCGAACGGGTTGAACACCGCCATTTCGGCGACCAGGTCGACCTCCACCTTGAACTCGCGGGTCTTCTCGGGGAACACCAGGCGGGCGAGGAAGTTGCCCTGGGGGTCCTGCTGCCAGTTGACGAAATGCTCGCCGGGTTCGACATGCAAAGCATAAGAAAGAATACGGGTGCGGCTGTGAGGCGCCGGGCGCAGTCGAACAATTTGCGGGCCGAGGTTGACGTCACGGTCGTAACGGTAATGCGTCACATGGTGCAAGGCGATATGGATCGACACAGTGGGCCTCCTGCGAGCCTGGGCGATGGATGTAGCCGCGCAAGACTTATGCCAGCGCGCAGCAGCCAGCGTTATGCGCAAAGCCTGCGGATATGCGCACCATAACAGCGCCAGCGCATGCCCCATAGCAGACGCGGCGCACCAAAATACAGCCAGGCCGTTCGCCAGCCTGTTGCCACGCTACGCAGGGTGACGCGCTTCCGTTACCATCGCGGCATTCCCGTGACGAGAAACGGCATGTACATCTATCGATTGGTGCTGATCCTGGTGGTGGGCATCTACCTGTTCTCCCCCGCCATCATGGATTGGTGGACCGACCCCAGCGGCGCCTGGTATCGGCCTTATTTACTGTGGCTGATCCTGATCGTCGTGACCTTCATCCTGCAGAGCCAGCGCGACACCGATGAACTCTGAACAACAGTGGCGCACCCTGGCGGTCGTCGTTAACTTCTTCTGCGCCGAGCCTGTGTGATGCTGACGAGCTTTAGCCTGAGCCAACTGATCCTCATCAGTGCGGCCTACCTGCTGGTGTTATTCGGCGTTGCCTGGATCAGCGAACGAGGCCTGATCCCGCGCTGGATCATTCGTCACCCGCTGACCTACACCTTGTCGCTGGGCGTCTATGCCAGCGCCTGGGCGTTCTACGGCACGGTGGGCCTGGCGTATCAATATGGCTACGGCTTTCTCGCCAGTTACCTCGGGGTATCGGGCGCGTTTCTGCTGGCCCCGGTGCTGCTCTACCCAATTCTGCGCATCACCCGCACCTACCAACTGTCGTCCCTGGCCGACCTTTTTGCCTTTCGCTTTCGCAGCACCTGGGCCGGCGCGCTGACCACGCTGTTTATGCTGATCGGCGTGTTGCCGCTGCTAGCGTTGCAAATCCAGGCGGTGGCGGACTCCATCGGCATCCTCACCCGCGAGCCGGTGCAGGAGCGTGTTGCCCTGGCGTTTTGTGCGCTGATCATCCTATTCACCATCCTGTTCGGTGCGCGCCATATCGCCACCCGTGAAAAGCACGAGGGCCTGGTATTTGCCATCGCCTTCGAGTCGGTGGTCAAGCTGGTAGCGCTCGGCATCATCGGTCTGTACGCCCTCTATGGCGTGTTCGACGGCCCGCAGGACCTGGAACTCTGGTTGGTGCAAAACCAGCTGGCCCTGGCCAGCCTGCACACGCCGCTGCAGGAAGGCCCATGGCGCACCCTGTTGCTGGTGTTCTTCGCCTCGGCCATCGTCATGCCGCACATGTACCACATGACCTTTACCGAGAACCTCAACCCGCGCGCCATGGTCAGCGCCAGTTGGGGCCTGCCGCTGTTCCTGCTGCTGATGAGCCTGGCGGTGCCGCTGATTCTCTGGGCCGGGCTAAAACTCGGTGCCACCACCAACCCGGAGTACTTCACCCTGGGCCTGGGCATCGCGGTGGACAGCCAGACCCTGGCGCTGGTGGCCTACGTCGGCGGGCTCTCGGCCTCCAGCGGGCTGATCATCGTCACCACCCTGGCGCTCTCGGGGATGATGCTCAACCACCTGGTGCTGCCGCTCTATCAGCCACCCGCCGAAGGCAATATATACCGCTGGCTAAAATGGACCCGCCGCGCGCTGATTGTTGCGGTGATCATGGCCGGCTACGGGTTCTACCTGCTGCTCGGCGCTGAGCAGGACCTGGCCAACCTGGGCATCGTCGCCTTCGTCGCCACCCTGCAATTTCTGCCGGGCGTGCTTTCGGTGCTGTACTGGCCGACCGCCAACAGACGGGGCTACATCGCGGGGCTGCTCGCCGGTATCGGCGTCTGGCTGGTCGGCATGTTGCTGCCGATGCTGGGCAACGTGCAGGGTTTCTACCTGCCCGCGCTAAACCTGGTGTACGTGCTCGACGACAGCAGTTGGCACCTGGCAGCTATCGCCTCCCTGGCGGTCAACGTACTGGTGTTTACCCTGGTGTCGCTGTTCACCGAGGCCAGCCCGGAGGAGAAAAGCGCTGCCGAAGCCTGCGCGGTCGATAACGTACGCCGCCCACAGCGCCGCGAACTGGTGGCCCTGTCACCCCAGGAATTCGCCGCCCAACTGGCCAAACCGCTCGGCGCCAAGACCTCCCAGCGCGAGGTGGAGCAAGCACTGCGCGACCTGCACCTGCCGTTCGATGAAAACCGCCCCTACGCCCTGCGCCGCCTGCGTGACCGTATTGAGGCCAACCTGTCCGGGCTGATGGGCCCCAGCGTGGCCCAAGACATCGTCGAGACCTTTCTGCCATACAAATCGGGCAGCGAAACTTACGTCACCGAAGACATCCACTTCATCGAAAGCCGCCTGGAGGACTACCACTCGCGCCTCACGGGCTTGGCAGCCGAACTCGATACCTTGCGCCGTTACCACCGCCAAACCCTGCAAGAACTGCCCATGGGCGTCTGCTCCCTGGCCAAGGACTTCGAGATCCTCATGTGGAACAAGGCCATGGAAGAGCTGACCGAGGTGCCGGCGCACCGTGTGGTCGGCTCGCGCCTGACCGCCCTGAGCGAGCCGTGGCGCGGCCTGCTGCAAGAGTTCATCGCCATGCCCGACCAGCACTTGCACAAACAGCGCCTGCCGCTCGATGGCCAGATCCGCTGGCTGAACCTGCACAAAGCCGCCATCGACGAGCCGCTGACCCCTGGCAACAGCGGCCTGGTGGTGCTGGTCGAGGACCTCACCGAGACCCAGTACCTGGAAGACAAGCTGGTGCACTCCGAGCGCCTGGCGAGCATCGGCCGCCTGGCTGCGGGCGTGGCCCACGAGATCGGCAACCCGATCACCGGCATTGCCTGCCTGGCGCAAAACCTGCGCGAGGAACGCGAGCAAGACCCGGAACTGACGGAAATCAGCCAGCAGATCATCGAACAGACCAAACGTGTCTCGCGCATCGTCCAGTCATTGATGAGCTTTGCCCACTCCGGCAGCCATCAGCTCAGTGACGAGGCCGTGTGCCTGGCCGAGGTTGCTCAGGACGCCATCGGTCTGTTGGCGCTCAACCGGCGCAGTGTCGAGGTGCAGTTCTTCAACCTCTGCGACGCCGACCACTGGGTCTGCGGCGACCCGCAGCGCCTGGCCCAGGTGCTGATCAACCTGCTGTCCAACGCCCGTGACGCCTCTCCCCCCGGCGCGGCGATCCGCGTGCGCAGCGAAGCCAGCGAGCACACCGTGGACCTGATCGTCGAAGACGAAGGTAGCGGGATTCCCAAGGCGATCATGGACCGCCTGTTCGAGCCGTTCTTCACCACCAAGGACCCTGGCAAAGGCACCGGTCTGGGCCTCGCGCTGGTCTATTCCATCGTGGAAGAGCATTATGGACAGATAACAATCGACAGCCCGGCCGACGTCGAGCACCAGCGTGGCACCCGTATTCGGGTGACCCTGCCGCGGCATGTCGAAGCGACGTCCATAGCGAACTGAACCTGCGACCTGAGACCGTCGAGAGACCTATTTAATGCCTCATATCCTGATCGTCGAAGACGAAACCATCATCCGCTCCGCCCTGCGCCGCCTGCTTGAACGCAACCAGTACGAGGTCAGTGAAGCCGGCTCGGTGCAGGAAGCTCAAGAGCGTTTCAGCATCCCCGGCTTCGACCTTATTGTCAGCGACCTGCGCCTGCCGGGCGCCCCCGGCACCGAGCTGATCAAGCTCGGCCAGGGCGTACCGGTCCTGATCATGACCAGCTACGCCAGCCTGCGCTCGGCCGTTGACTCGATGAAAATGGGCGCGGTCGACTACATCGCCAAGCCCTTCGACCACGACGAAATGCTCCAGGCCGTCGCCCGTATCCTGCGTGACCGCCAGGCCCAGAGCAGCGCCGTTGCAGCCCCCACACCGGCGCCTGGTCGCGCCGCCGATAAAGGGGTGGATAACAGCAATGGCGAAATCGGCATCATCGGTTCGTGCGATGCCATGCAGGCGCTCTACAGCAAGATTCGCAAGGTCGCCCCGACCGACTCCAACGTGCTGGTCCAGGGCGAATCGGGCACCGGCAAAGAGCTGGTCGCCCGCGCCCTGCACAACCTGTCACGCCGCGCCAAGGCGCCGCTGATTTCAGTGAACTGCGCAGCGATCCCGGAAAGCCTGATCGAGTCCGAGCTGTTCGGCCATGAAAAGGGCGCGTTCACCGGCGCCAGCGCGGGTCGTGCCGGGCTGGTGGAAGCGGCTGACGGCGGCACCCTGTTCCTCGACGAGATCGGCGAGCTGCCCCTCGAAGCCCAGGCCCGCCTGTTGCGCGTGCTGCAGGAAGGCGAAATCCGTCGCGTGGGCTCGGTGCAGTCGCAAAAGGTCGATGTACGCCTGATCGCTGCGACCCACCGCGACCTGAAAACCCTGGCCAAGACCGGCCAGTTCCGCGAAGACCTGTTCTATCGCCTGCACGTCATCGCCCTCAAGCTGCCGGCCCTGCGCGAGCGCGGCGCCGATGTCAGCGAGATCGCTCAGGCGTTTCTCATCCGCCAATGCCTGCGCCAGGGGCGTGAAGGCCTGCGCTTTGCCGCTGACGCCGAACAAGCCATCCGTCATTACAGTTGGCCCGGTAACGTGCGCGAGCTGGAAAACGCCATCGAGCGGGCCGTTATCCTGTGCGAAGGCAGCAGCATCACCGCCGAGCTGCTGGGCATCGACATCGAGTTGGATGATTTGGAAGACGACGACGGCAGCTTCCTGGGCATGCCGGGCAGTGCCAGCAACAGCCACGAACCCACAGAGGATCTGTCGCTGGAGGACTACTTCCAGCACTTCGTGCTTGAGCACCAGGACCACATGACCGAGACCGAACTGGCACGCAAGCTGGGTATCAGCCGCAAGTGCCTGTGGGAACGTCGCCAACGCCTGGGTATCCCGCGGCGCAAGACCGGTAGCACTGCTACCTGAGGCGGTGACAACCCGGGGCACGCGCACACAGGTTGTTACCGCGCAAACACCTCGTAACAAAAGCCGGGTCTTATGGTAACGAGAACCCGGCTTTTTTAGGCCTACCCAACACACCCCATAAAGCCTAAGCCCTTGTTTTTAAAGGATTCTAAAAAACTGGCACGGCAACTGCTTTATCTATTGCACAACAACAATAACAAGCAGTGCACCACACAATAAAAACAAGACGTAACGGCTCTAGCACAATAAAAACAAGACGGCAGAGGCGCAGCTAACTGATTCTTTTGGAGAGGAATGGCTTTTTGGGGTTCACCCCGCACCAGACCGAGAACAATAAAACTGTCCCTAGACAGCACCCGAACTGGTAGCACCGCAAGGTAAGAAGCACAGACAGCATCCAAAGAAATCCGTTTGCTATTGACTCCCACTTGGGAGGTCCCGGAAGCAAGGCGCTTCTTGGAACGGGCAATTCAACAAGAACAACAAGCCCGCAATAACAATAAAATGAAGCACGCATTACTTAGAGGGGAGCTTAGGCTCCCCTCAGTGCTTTCTGGCGTTTAACGCCTGTCTTCCCTCCCGTCCTACACCATCCCGCGACACAATGCTAGAATCCGCGCCACTCTTGTGGTCAGCGATTATTACTGGCCGGTCATTCCGTCAAACAGTGCATCCCATGCTGAAAAAGCTGTTCAAGTCATTCCGTTCTCCACTGCGTCGCGCTCAGACCAAAAGCACCCCACAGGTGCTCAGCGGCAGCCAGCATCCGATCAAGCGCAGTGAGATCAGCCGCTACGCCATCAGCGTGGTGGAGCGCCTGCAGCAAGCCGGCTACCAGGCTTACCTGGTGGGTGGTTGCGTACGCGACCTACTGCTCGACATCGATCCCAAGGATTTCGACGTCGCCACCAGCGCCACGCCCGAGCAGGTGCGCGCCGAGTTTCGCAACGCGCGCATCATCGGTCGGCGCTTCAAGCTGGTTCACGTGCATTTCGGCCGTGAAATCATCGAGACCGCGACCTTTCGTGCCAATCATCCACAGGATGACGAGGAAGAAGACAGCCACCTGTCCTCGCGTAATGAAAGCGGCCGAATACTGCGTGACAACGTGTATGGCACCCTGGAAGACGACGCCCAGCGCCGTGACTTCACCATCAATGCGCTCTACTACGACCCGGTCACCGAGCGCATTCTGGATTACGCCAACGGTGCGCATGACATCCACAACCACCTGGTGCGCCTGATCGGCGACCCGACCCAGCGTTACCAGGAAGACCCGGTGCGCATGCTGCGCGCCGTGCGTTTCGCCGCCAAACTCGACTTCGATATCGAAAAACACAGCGCGGCGCCCATCTACAAGTTGGCTCCGCTGCTGGCCGGCGTCCCCGCAGCACGTCTGTTCGACGAAGTGCTCAAACTGTTTCTCAGCGGTTACGCCATTTACACCTACGAGTTGCTGGTCGATTACGGCCTCTATGGGCAGCTGTTCCCGGCCAGTGCCGCGGCGCTCAAACAGAACCCGGACTACACCGACACCCTGATCCGTAACGCCCTGAGTAACACGGACTTGCGCATTCAGCAGGGCAAGACGGTCACGCCGGCTTTCCTGTTTGCCGCCCTGCTCTGGCCAGCCCTGCCAGCTCGGGTGATTCGCTTGCAGGAACGCGGCATGCCGCCGATCCCGGCCATGCAGGAAGCGGCCCACGAACTGATTGCCGAGCAGGTCCAGCGCATCGCCGTACCCAAGCGCTTTACCCTGCCGATCCGCGAGATCTGGGACATGCAGGAGCGCCTGCCACGGCGCAGCGGCAAACGCGCCGACCTGCTGCTGGAAAACCCACGCTTCCGCGCCGGTTACGACTTCCTCCTGCTGCGCGAAAGCGCCGGCGAACAAACCGGTGGCCTGGGCGACTGGTGGACGGACTATCAGGACGCCAATGACAGCGAGCGCCGCGGCATGATCCGTGACCTCAGCAGCAAAGACGACGCACCCGGCGCACCGCGCAAGCGTCGTCGCAGCGGCAGCAAACGCAAACGCAGTGGTGCCGATGGCGCCTCGCAGCCTGCTGCCGACTGATGGAACGCGTGTATATCGGTCTGGGCAGCAACCTGGCCGAACCTCAGGCGCAACTGCGCGACGCCTTCGACGCGTTGGCGCAGCTGCCAGACAGCCGACTTGCCGCCACCTCAGCGCTGTACGCCAGTGACCCGCTGGGGCCGCCCGACCAGCCGCGCTACGTCAATGCCGTCGCCGCGCTGGACACGCGCCTGACGCCCCTGCAACTGCTCGATGCGCTGCAGGCCATCGAGCAACGTCAGGGTCGCCAACGCAAGGCTGAACGCTGGGGCCCCCGCACCCTTGATCTGGACATCCTGTTATTCGGTGAGCGCCTGATCGATGAGCCGCGCTTGGTCGTGCCGCATTACCACCTGCACGCCCGCGCGTTCGTCCTCTACCCACTGGCCGAGCTTGCCCCCGACCTGCAACTGCCCGACGGCCGCATGCTGCCCATGCTGCTGGCCGTCTGTCCGTTCGCCGGTCTGGAGCGACTCCCGACGCTACCCACAGGCCGGTAACGCCCGTAACAGGACGGTAACACCCGCAATTGACTTCGAGCGGCCCCATCAGGACTATAGGCGTCCCGTTGCCCCGCACCGGTGCAAACCGAGGCCATTGCAGGCCAAATTGAAGCAGCCCAGAAGCTGACAGAACGCCTGAGTGAGGACCATTTTCATGCCGGACATTACCCTGACCACCCTGCAGAGTCTCAAGCAGAGCGGCGAGAAGATCGCCATGCTGACCTGCTACGACGCCACGTTCGCCCAGGCTGCCTGCCAGGCCGGGGTCGACGTACTGCTGATTGGCGATTCCCTGGGCATGGTCCTGCAAGGGCATGACAGCACCCTGCCGGTGACTGTCGACGACATGGCCTACCACACCGCCTGCGTCAAACGCGGCAACCAGGGCGCGCTGATCCTCGCTGATCTGCCATTCATGGCATACGCCACCACCGAGCAAGCCCTGCACAGCAGCGCTGTGCTGATGCAGGCCGGCGCACACATGGTCAAGCTCGAAGGCGCCGCCTGGCTGGCTGAGCCTGTTCGCCTGCTGGCCGAACGTGGCGTGCCAGTGTGCGCGCACCTGGGCCTGACCCCGCAAGCGGTGAATATCCTCGGTGGCTATAAAGTACAAGGCCGTCAGGAAGCCCAGGCGCGGCAGATGCGTGCCGATGCCATGGCGCTGGAGCAAGCGGGTGCGGCCATGCTGCTGCTCGAATGCGTACCGAGCGAGCTGGCCGCCGAAATCACCCAAGCGGTGAAAATCCCGGTAATCGGCATCGGGGCCGGTGTCGCGACGGATGGCCAGGTACTGGTGCTGCACGACATGCTCGGTTTGTCCCTGACCGGTCGTTCGCCCAAGTTCGTCAAGAACTTCATGGCGGGCAGAAGCAGCATTCAGGATGCCCTGCGCGCCTACGTCGCAGAAGTGAAAGCACAGACCTTCCCGGCCGCCGAACACGGTTTTAGCGCATGAACACGGTCAAGACTGTGCGCGAACTGCGCGCCGCCATCGCCCAGGCCCGCGCCGAGGGTAAACAAATTGGTTTCGTGCCCACCATGGGCAACCTGCATGCCGGGCATGCCGCGCTGGTGGAGAAAGCCGCCCAGCGCGTCGATTTCGTGGTGGCGAGCATTTTCGTCAACCCGTTGCAGTTTGGTGCTGGCGAAGACCTCGACAAATACCCGCGCACCCTGGCGGCTGATCAGGAGCGCCTGCTCGCGGCCGGCTGCCAACTGCTGTTCACCCCCAATGTCGACGAGATGTACCCCGAAGGCATGGCCGGGCAGACCCGGGTCAGCGTCCAGGGCGTCTCCGAAGGCCTCTGCGGCACCAGCCGCCCAGGGCATTTCGAAGGCGTCGCCACCGTGGTGACCAAGCTGTTCAACATGGTCCAGCCGGACTTGGCGATCTTTGGCGAAAAAGACTTCCAGCAACTGGCCGTGATCCGCACTCTGGTACGCGACCTCAACATGCCAATCCAGGTGATCGGCGAGCCCACCGTGCGCGCCGACGATGGCCTGGCCCTGTCGTCGCGCAACGGTTACCTGAGCGCCGAACAGCGTGCCGTGGCACCGCTGCTGTACCAGAACCTGACGCAGATTGCCGAAGCCCTGAAAGCCGGCGAACGGGACTTCCCCACCCTGCTCGATGCCGCCTGCCGGCGTATCGAGGCTGCAGGGCTGCGCATGGACTACCTGGAGATTCGTGAAGCGGCCGGGCTGCGCCCCGCGACCCAAGAGGATCGCCAGCTGGTCATTCTGGTCGCTGCCTACCTGGACAATACCCGCCTGATCGACAACCTCAGCGTCACCCTTGCCGCTGACGCCTGACTGGAGTCTGTTGGCGTTTCGTTCGCGGCCGCACCGGAGCGAGTCTTTAACGCCTGCGCGGCGCGCGACTAAACGTCATCAGCACTTAGCGTAACCGCTCTGTCACCGGAGCGGTTACACCACACCGCTTGCTCTTCCCCGCCCTGGCGCAGTTAAACTGCGCGTCATCGGAGCCTGCAGGGACGCGTGCACGCGGGTGTAAAAGAAATCGAATATTTTTACCCCGCCGCTGCCTAATCACTGCCCAGCTCCCGCACGTCGCACAAGGAAACGAGCCCAGATGGCGTACTACCAGCACCCCCTCGATGTGACCCGCCTGCCGACCTGGCAAGCGCTACAGGCCCACCGGGATGATTTGCAACACTTCAGCATGCGTGATGCCTTCGCCGCCGATGCGACGCGCTTCAATAATCTGTCACTCAGTAGCTGCGGGCTGTTCCTCGATTACTCGAAGAACCTGATGACCGCTCAGACGCGTGAGCTGCTGGTGAGCCTGGCGCGCGAGGCAGGACTGGAGCGGGCTATTGAGGCACTGTTCGATGGCGAGCTGATCAATGCCTCCGAGGGCCGCCCGGCCCTGCACACGGCCTTGCGTCGACCATTTGGGGATCGTCTGCTGGTCAACGGCGAGAACGTCATGCCCGACGTGCACCGCGTCCTCAACCAGATGACCGAGCTGGTGGGGCGTATCCATAACGGCTTGTGGCGCGGTTACACCGAGAAGCCGATCACTGACGTGGTCAACATCGGCATCGGTGGCTCCTTCCTCGGCCCGCAACTGGTGTCCGAAGCCCTGTTGCCGTTCGCCCAGCGTGGCGTACGCTGCCATTACCTGGCCAATATCGACGGCAGTGAGTTCCACGAACTCTCGGCCAAGCTGCGCGCCGAGACCACGCTGTTTATCGTCTCGTCAAAATCCTTCAACACCCTGGAAACCTTGAAGAACGCCCAGGCCGCACGCCTGTGGTACCTGGCCCAGGGCGGCACCGAAGCACAGCTGTATCGTCACTTCATCGCGGTATCGAGCAACCTCGAAGCAGCCGTGGCGTTCGGTATTCACGAAGAAAACGTGTTCCCGATGTGGGACTGGGTCGGCGGGCGTTACTCGCTGTGGTCAGCCATCGGCTTGCCGATTGCCCTGGCCATCGGCATGTCCAATTTCAAGGAACTGCTGTCCGGTGCCTACAGCATGGACCAGCACTTCAAGAACGCGCCCTTCGAGCAGAATATGCCGGTGCTGATGGCCCTGCTGGGCATCTGGTATGGCAACTTCTGGGGTGCGCAAAGCCAGGCGATCCTGCCGTACGACCATTACCTGCGTAACATCACCAAGCACCTGCAGCAGTTGGACATGGAGTCCAACGGCAAGAGCGTGCTGCAGGACGGCACCCCGGTGCATTGCGCCACCGGGCCGGTGATCTGGGGCGGCGTGGGCTGTAACGGCCAGCACGCGTACCACCAGTTACTGCACCAAGGCACCCAGTTGATTCCGGCCGATTTTATCGTGCCAGTGGTCAGCTACAACCCGGTGGCCGACCACCATCAGTGGCTGTATGCCAACTGCCTGTCGCAGAGCCAGGCGCTGATGCTCGGCAAAACCCTCGATGAGGCCCGTGCAGAACTGCGCAGCAAAGGCATGGACGAAGACGAGGTGCAACGCCTGGCGCCGCACAAGGTGATTCCGGGCAACCGGCCGAGCAACACCCTGGTGCTTGAGCGCATCAGCCCACGCCGCCTCGGCGCGCTGGTGGCGCTGTACGAGCACAAGGTCTTCGCCCAAAGCGCTATCTGGGGCATCAATGCCTTCGACCAGTGGGGCGTGGAGCTGGGCAAGGAGCTCGGCAAAGGCGTTTACTCGCGCATGGTCGGCAGCGAGGAAAGTGGTGCCGAAGACGGCTCCACCCAAGGTCTGATCGACTACTTCCGCGGCCGCCACCGCGGCTGACGAAGGGCTGCGGCCCTCACGGGCCGCAGCTGCTACGCTGCAACATCGCGGACACAACAAAAAGGAAGCCGCCATGTTCGAGATCACCCGCCATCCCGTTAGCGATGCCACGCGCCAGCGCGCCCACCTAAATGACACCGACTACCAGCGCTTGTACCGCGAGTCGGTCGAGCAACCCGAACGCTTCTGGGCCGAGCAGGCTCGCCAGTTTCTCGACTGGAGCCAGCCCTGGCACACCGTTTACCGTGGCGACCTGCACAGCGGCGAGGCGCACTGGTTCGAGGGCGGCCAGCTGAATGTCAGCAGCAACTGCATCGACCGCCACCTGGCCACCCGTGGCGAGCAAATCGCCCTGATCTGGGAAGGCGACAACCCCGCCGAATCCGCCCAGATCACCTACCGCAAGCTGCACCACCACGTCTGCCGCCTGGCCAATGTGCTGAAAAGCCGTGGCGTGAGCAAAGGCGATCGGGTGTGCATCTACATGCCGATGATCCCCGAAGCGACCTACGCCATGCTCGCCTGTGCGCGCATCGGCGCCGTGCATTCGGTGGTGTTCGGTGGTTTCTCCCCCGACGCCCTGCGCGACCGTATTCTGGATGCCGACTGCCGCACGGTGATCACCGCCGATGAAGGCGTGCGCGGCGGCAAATACATCGCCCTGAAGGCCAACGTCGACAAGGCCCTGCAGAGTTGCCCGGCTGTCTCAACAGTGGTCGTGGTCGAGCGCACCCAGGGCGAAATCGATTGGGTCGAAGGCCGCGACCTCTGGTACCACGAAGCCCTGCGCACGGTCAGCGACAACTGCCCCGCCGAGCCGATGGACGCTGAGGACCCGCTGTTTATCCTCTACACCTCCGGCTCCACCGGCAAACCCAAAGGCGTGCTGCACAGCACCGGCGGCTACCTGCTGATGGCCGCCATGACCCACAAGTACGTGTTCGATTACCACGAGGGCGACATCTACTGGTGCACCGCTGATGTTGGCTGGGTCACCGGGCACAGCTACATCGTCTACGGTCCGCTGGCCAACGGCGCGACCAGCCTGATCTTCGAGGGCGTGCCGAACTACCCGACGCCCTCGCGCTTCTGGCAGGTGATCGACAAGCACCAGGTGAATATCTTCTACACAGCGCCCACCGCCCTGCGCGCGTTGATGCGCGAAGGCACGGCGCCGGTCAGCAGCACCTCGCGCAGCAGCCTGCGCCTGCTCGGCAGCGTGGGCGAGCCGATCAACCCGGAAGCCTGGGAGTGGTACTTCAACGTGGTCGGTGAACGGCGCTGCCCGATCGTCGACACCTGGTGGCAAACCGAAACCGGCGCCATCCTGATCACCCCCCTGCCTGGCGCCACCGACCTCAAGCCCGGCTCGGCCACCCGGCCGTTCTTCGGTGTGCAACCGGTGCTGCTCGATGAACAGGGCAAGGAAATCGACGGCACGGGTAGCGGTGTGCTCGCCATCAAGGCCAGCTGGCCGAGCCAGATCCGAAGCGTCTATGGCGATCACCAGCGCATGATCGACACCTACTTCAAGCCCTACCCCGGCTACTACTTCAGCGGTGACGGTGCGCGGCGCGACGAAGACGGTTATTACTGGATCACCGGGCGGGTGGACGACGTGATCAACGTTTCCGGCCACCGCATCGGCACCGCCGAGGTGGAGAGTGCCCTGGTGCTGCACGACGCGGTCGCCGAAGCCGCGGTGATCGGCTACCCCCACGACCTCAAAGGCCAGGGCATCTACGCCTTCGTCACCCTGATGAACGATGCCACACCAAGCGACGCGCTCAAGGCCGAGCTGCTGAGCCTGGTCAGCCGCGAGATCGGCAGTTTCGCCAAGCCCGAGCTGCTGCAATGGGCACCCGGGCTGCCGAAAACCCGTTCAGGCAAGATCATGCGGCGCATCCTGCGCAAGATCGCCTGCAACGAACTCGACAGCCTGGGCGACACCTCGACCCTGGCCGACCCCTCGGTGGTCGACAACCTGATCGAGCAACGCCTGAATCGGTAGCTAACGCGTAGGGTGCGCCGCGCGCACCAATACTCTGCATCAGGCCCGGTTGTGCACCACGCGCAGGCGGCACGCTTTTACTTGAAGCCTGCCGCCTGAAGCTTGAAGCTAGCGCCCATGGAATGGCTCCGCTCACACATTGAAACCCAGGTGCTCAGCCTCAGCGGCATCGCCTTGGGGCAGATCGACTTTACCCAACCCCCTGGCGACCCCGGCCTGTTCGGCCCGGACGCGGTGTGCTGGCGCGTGCACGGCGACTTCACCAGCATGCTGGTCGGCGGTATCAGCGCGCTGTTACTGCAAGCGCTGCACCCACTGGCGCTGGCCGGCGTGTGGGACCACTCGAACTTCCGCCAGGACCTGCTCGGGCGTTTGCGCCGCACCGGGCAGTTCATTTCCGGCACCACCTTCGCCGCGCGCGCCGACGCCGACTGGCTGATCGACAAGGTACGACGCATCCACCTCGGCGTGACCGGCACGGCACCGGACGGACGACCCTACGCGGCCAGTGATCCCGCCCTGCTAACCTGGGTGCATGTCGCCGAGGTGCAGAGCTTTCTTCACGCCCATTTGCGTTACCGCAACCCCGACCTGAGTGCTGCAGAGCAGGACCGCTACTACGAGGAGGTGGCGCTGATCGCCGAGCGCCTGGGTGCTACCGAGGTGCCACGCTCACGCGCGGCCGTAGCGACGTACCTGCAGCAGGCCCGTGGTGAGCTGTATGCCGATGCGCGCAGCCATGAAATTCTGCGAATTCTACGCAACGCGCCAGCCCCCAGCGCCCTGGCACAACCGGTAGGCACACTGCTGGTGCAGGCCGGGATCGAATTGCTACCCGACTGGGCGCAAGCGGCCTATGGCCAATCCTTTTCCGCCTTGCGCAGGCAACTGATTCGCCAGGGCGTCAATCGCCTTGCGCCCACCTTGCGCTGGGCCGTGCGCAATGGCGCAGCGCAGCAGGCCCATCTGCGCCTGGGCCGCTCACCCCGCCTCTGACGCTTTATTGCTAAACTGCGCGCCTTCCCTCCAAGAGCTGCCGTGCATGTTGCCTCTCGACCAGGCGCTGCGCGCCGCCCTTGCCCAGCGCGCGCCACTGCTCGCGACCCTGCATGCGCAGGGCACCACCTGTTACCGCCTGTTCCACGGCAGCCAGGAAGGCGCCGGCGGCCTGACCGTCGACCGCTACGGTGCGCAATTGCTGGTGCAAAGCTTTCATCAGCCCCTGTCGCGGGAGGCCCTGCTGCAGGTGGCGAGCCTGTGCGAGGCGGCCTTGGGTACGCCCCTGCTGCTGGTCTACAACGACCGCTCCCAGGGCAACTCGCGGATCGACCGGAGCGACCCGGTGTACCAGGCCGAAGGCGCCGCGCTGGTTGATCTGGTCGGCCAAGAATGGGGGCTCAACTACCGGGTGCGTGGGCGCCACGCTGGGCAGGACCCGCTGCTGTTTCTCGACCTGCGCAACGCACGGGGCTGGGTCAAGGCGCACAGCGCCGGCAAGTCGGTGCTCAACCTGTTCGCCTACACCTGCGGCGTCGGCCTCGCTGCAGCAGCGGGCGGCGCCCGTGAGGTGGTCAACCTCGACTTCGCCGAAGGCAACCTGGCGGTCGGCCGCGAGAATGGTGCGCTCAACCCCGAGCTGGCGCCCATGCAGTTCATCCAGAGCGATTACTTCCCGGCGATCCGTCAGTTCGCCGGCCTGCCGATTGCCCAGCGCCGCGGGCACAAGCTTCCGCCCTATCCACGTCTGGCTGCGCGCCAGTTCGACCTGGTGTTCCTCGACCCACCGGCCTGGGCCAAGAGTGCCTTCGGCACGGTCGACCTGCTGCGCGATTATCAAAGCCTGCTCAAGCCCGCCATTCTGGCGACCGCCGAAGACGGCGCGCTGATCTGCTGCAACAACCTGGCGAAAGTTGCCATGGCGCCCTGGCGCGAACAGGTGCTGCGCTGCGCTGAGAAAATCGGCCGGCCGGTGCGTGATTGCCAGGTGCTGCCACCCGCCGATGACTTTCCCTCGCAGGATGGCCAACCGCCGCTGAAGACGCTGATCCTGCAGTTCTGAAACTGCCGCCACAGGCTGCGGAACTGCATTCACGTGCCATACTCCAAGGCATTTCGTCAGGATACAGATGGCCGCCATGTACAAAGGATTGAAGCGCCTCGTCAGCGCCCTGTTGCTCGCCGTACTGCTCTACAGCTTGCTCGGTTTTCTGATCCTGCCCGGCATTGCCCTGCGCATCGCCAACCAGCAACTGGCCCAGTACAGCAACGTGCCGGCCAGCCTGGAGCGTTTGCAGCTCAACCCCTTCAGCCTTGAGTTGGACCTCTGGGGCCTGCGCATTGGCGAGCCCCAGACGCCGCAATTGGCATTTGCCCGGCTGCACGCCAACCTGCAACTCGACAGCCTGTGGCGTGGCGCACTGCACCTGGCCGACGTGGCGCTGGAGCAGCCCCAGGTCGAGCTGCGCTTCGCCAAAGACGGTACGCTTAACCTGGCTCAGCTGTTCAAGGTGCCGCCCAGCGCAGAGCCTGCTGTTGCCGAAGCACCCAGCGAGCCCTTCCCAGTGCAACTTGACCGCCTGCGATTGAGCGGCGGTAACCTGTACCTGCAGGACCTGCGCCCCAGTACGCCGGTCGAGCTGCGCTATGACGATCTGCAATTCGAGCTGCACAACCTCAGCACGCGCGGCGCCGAGGATGCTCAGATGAGCCTGGTCGCCAGCGGTCCCGATGGCGGTCGCCTCGACTGGAGCGGCACCTTCGGCCTGACGCCGATACGCTCCAGCGGCAGCCTGAAAATAAGCGATGGCCCGCTGCACAGCCTCTGGCCCTACGTCAGCGATGCCGTACCCCTGAGCCTGGCCGAAGGCGCTATTGATCTTGCCACCGATTACCAGCTGAATCTGGCCGAGGGCACCCAACTGCTGCTCAACGGTATCCAGATCAAGCTCGCCCCCTTTGCCCTGCAGGCCAGTGATGGTCGCCCGCTGCTCAAGCTGACCAGCCTGGAAGTCGCTGACAGCAGCCTGGACCTGGCCAAGCGTCAGGTCGTGGTCGGCAGCGTACGCAGCCAGCAACTGGAAACCTGGGTCGCACGCGAGGCCGACGGTGAGCTGGACTGGCAGAAGCTGTTCGCCACCAAGCAGGACGCCCCTGCACCCGCAGAGCCACGCAATGCCGAACCCGCAGCCACACCCTGGCAAGTCAGCCTGCGTGATGTGCAGCTGCGTGACAGCCGCGTGCACCTGGCAGACCGTGTACCCGAGCAAGCCGTTGCGCTGGATCTCAGCCCCCTGAACCTGAGCGTGCAAGGCTTTGACAGCCGCGGCACCGCGCCCTTCAGCCTGCAACTCGACACCGGCGTGGGCAAACAAGGCCGCCTGAGCGCCGAAGGGCAAGTGCAACTGACGCCAACCACGGCCCAGCTCAAGGTCAGCACCCAAGACATCGACCTGCGTGTGGCCCAGGCCTACCTGAGCCCGTTCGTCCGCCTGGAACTGCGCAGCGGCCTGCTCGGCAGCGACCTGGAGGTGGCCCTCGCCAGCACCGAGCCGCTGGCCCTCAGCGTGACCGGTGCCGCGCGCGTCAGTCAGCTGCACACACTCGACACCCTCAAGGAGCGTGACTTCGTACGCTGGAAGCAGCTCGACCTGACAGGCCTGAACTACCGCCATGATGAGCTGCTCAACATCGACAACGTGCGCCTGGAACAGCCCTATGGGCGCTTCATCATCAATGAAGACCTGACCACCAATGCCAGTGAACTGCTGATCCCACAGGCCGCCCCTGCAGCCCCCAGTTCAGGCGCCCCGCTCGGCGTGCGTATCGGCCAGGTGGACATCCACGACGGCTCGGCCAACTTCGCCGACTTCAGCCTGACGCCCAACTTCGCCACCGCCGTGCAGCAGCTCAACGGCCGCATCGGCACCCTCGATAACCGCGCCGATAAACCCGCCAGCGTAAATATCACCGGCAAGGTCGACCGTTACGCGCCAGTGAGCATCAAGGGCAGCCTCAATCCGTTCGACCCGCTGTCCAGCCTGGACATCGCCACCCAGTTCAAGCAGGTCGAACTGACCACCCTGACACCTTACTCGGGCAAATTTGCCGGCTACCGTATCCGCAAGGGCCGGCTCAACCTGGACCTGCACTACCGCATTCGCAACGGTCAGCTGGATGCCGAAAACAAGGTGGTGGTCGAGCAACTGCAGCTAGGCGAACGGGTCGACAGCCCCAGCGCCGTGGACCTGCCCATTCGCCTGGCCGTCGCGCTGCTCAAGGACACCGACGGCAAGATCGCGCTCGAATTGCCGCTGCGGGGCGACCTCAACAGCCCGGATTTCGACGTGATGCCGATTGTCTGGCAGACCTTGCGCAACCTGGTGCTACGCGCGGCGCAATCGCCGTTCAAGTTCATCGGTGGGCTGGTCAGTGGCGGCGCCGATGTCGACCTCAGCAGCGTGCCCTTCAACCCAGGCAGCGCCGAGCTGGATGAAGGCGCACGCAGTCGCCTCGACACCCTGGCCACGGCCCTCAAAACGCGGCCCACCCTGCGCCTGGAAATCGAAGGCATGAGCGCCGCCGAAGACGGTCCACCACTCGCCAACCAGCGTCTGGAGCGCGAATACCAGCGCACCTATTACGCCATCCTCCAGCGCCGTGGCGACAAGGTCCCGGCGGACGCCATGGAGTTGCAGGTGCCGGATGATGAAAAACCCGCGCTGCTTGAAGGTGTTTACCGCGCACGCCTCAAACAGCAACCGCCCGCCGACTGGGCGAATCTGGACGAGGCCGCGCGCACCGAACAGCTGCGTGCGGCGCTCTTGCAAACATGGGGCAGCAGTGAACTGATGCAACGCCAACTTGCCCAAAGCAGAGGTGCGCGCATCAAGGAATACCTGGTCGACCAGGGGGGCCTTGAGGATGCGCGCCTGTACCTGCTGGATGTCAGCCTGGGCCAGGCCGATGCCGACGGCCGCGTGGCCACGCCTCTGCAACTGGACAGTGAGTGAGGACAGTGATGAAACGAGGTGTTTACCTGCTGGCCCTGTGTCTGGCCGCAACCGCGGCCAACGCCGGTACGTTGCGCTGCGGCAGCCAACTGATCGGCGTAGGCGACCGCATGTTCGAAGTGCAGCGCAAGTGTGGGGAGCCGGTCGCCCGCGATGTGCTCGGCTACACTCTGGGCCCTTATGAACGCCGCGAAGCGGTGATTGAAGAATGGGTCTACGGGCCAAACAATGGCGCCTACCACTACCTGCGCTTCGAGGCCAACCGGCTGACCAGCATCAGCACCGAGCGCAGCCGCTGATGCGCCGCCTGACCCTGCTCAACAGTGCCCTGCTGCTGACCGGGCTGCTCGTCATCGGCATGGCGCAGGCCTCCAGCCTGAGGTGCGGCAGCGCCTTGATTACCCGTGACGACAGCACCCATGAGGTCTTGAGCAAGTGCGGCGAGCCCGTCAGCCGGGATTTCCTTGGCTACCGCGAGCGTCTGGACATGTATGGCTTTCGCAATGAAATCCAGGTGGAGGAATGGACGTACGGCCCGCGTAACGGCATGTACCACTTCCTGCGTTTCGAAGCCGGCAGGCTGGTCAGCATCGGCAGTAAACGCGGCAACTGACAAACCGCTGAACGGCTGCTAGGGTCTGCGTCATCTGCGGCGCAACCGCGTCCGCACGCTCGTACAAGGACCTTCATCATGCTGCGCTGTTCAGCGTCCCGGCAGCGGACGTTCTGCGCCCTGCCGATGGACACGCAGGTCACCTCGCTATGCTGATCATTCCCGCCGAACACCCACTGGACTGGAAGAAGCCGCCCGTTCTCACGGTGCTGCTGATTCTGCTCAACGTGTTGGTCTACCTGCTCTACCAGAGTGGCGACGAGCGCCGCGAGCAGGAGGCCGTGAAGACCTACCTAGACGGCGGCGTGCTCACGCATGAGCGGCAACTATTTATCGACACCTTTGTCGCACGCCATGGACTCGACGCCGATGAGCAGCGCTATATCGAACGCATGGCCGCGCCCGCGCTGACGCGCCTGGTGCTGTATGACCTGGAGTTTGAACATAACCTGCATCAACGCAGCGACTACCGAGCCGACCCGCAATGGCAAGCCGCGCGCCAGCGTGCCGAAGCCGCCCGTGACCAGGTCAGCAGCATCCGCTTTGGCTTTATTCCGGCACGCTTCACTGTCGAGGGGCTGGTCGGTGCGATGTTTCTCCACGGCAGCATCGATCACCTGGTCGGCAATATGCTGTTCCTGTTCATCTTCGGTTTCGCCCTGGAAATTGCACTGGGGCGCTGGCTCTACCTGGGCCTTTACCTGTTTACCGGCGTCGCCTCTCACCTGCTGTGGTGGCTGCTGGACCCGGTGTGGATCAGCGGAGTCGGTGCGTCTGGCGCAGTGTCCGGGCTGATGGGCATGTACATCGCGCTCTACGGCCTGCGGCGGATCAACTTCTTCTACTGGCTCGGGCCTTTCTTTGGCTACCTACGGGCGCCCGCCCTGTGGATTCTGCCCGTATGGCTGGGCAAGGAGCTGTACGGTTTGCTCTGGGCCAAGGACAACGTCAATTACTACGCTCACCTAGGCGGCCTGGGCGCCGGCTACCTGAGCATCTGGCTGCCGCAGGTACTCGGTCGTCTAAGGGTCAATCAGGCCTACCTGGACAAAGCCGATCCTGATGCCGCGTTCAAACGTGAACTTGGTGCACTCGATCACCTGCTGGAACGCTTTGAGCTAGACGCAGCGGCGGCACGTGGCCCGGACCTGCTGAGCCGCTACCCTGGTCGACTGGCCTTGCTGCAGCGGCTTTATCCCGTTGCGCTCAGCCGCCGTGACAAAGCCTTGCTCAGCCCCGTGCTGCAGCAAATCCTGCGCCTGCCTGAAGACGCCAACAACCTGCCCCTATTGCAGCGCCTGGCCCGCGACAGCACTGACCCACAGCACCGCGTGCTGACACACCCAGGTGTCCAGGCTCACGTGCTGCAACGCTTGCTCAGGGCTGGTCAAGGCACGCTGGCGCTCGGCTGCTGGCGCAACCTCTGTGCCGCCGCCCAGGCGCCTAACAACTTACCTGTGCTGACGCTGATGCTGGCCAAGCAGCTGAGCAAGCACGGCGACAGGGCTGCGCTCGCCGAGCTTGCCGCCTTCATGTACACGCGTTACCCCGAGAGCGAGCAAGCGCAGCAACTGGAACGCTTACAGGCGCACCTGGCGCGCTGATCACGGACAACAAAAAGCCCCATCGGCATGCCGATGGGGCTTTGAGTCAAACACGCATTCTGCCAAACCGGCGGATGCTGATCCCATCCAGGATCAGGCGCGAGCATCCTGCTGCATCCTTGCCGCCTCAATTACGCTACGACACCTTGTCGATCACGCCCCCATCCGTGGGGGAAGCCTCCTGGCTGACGTGATAAGCGTGCTGAGACGCGCCTTAAATCTGCGGTGCGAGGTCCGAAGACATCACATCGGCGGTATTAGTCAGCCGATTTCAGGCCATCAGCGGACACAGCGGTCACGCCTTTGATCTCTTTGGCTTTGGCAACGGCCAGGTCACGCTCAGCATCGCTTGCAACAACACCGGACAGGGCAACAACGCCTTTGTTGGTTTCGACTTTGATGTCCATGCCGCTCAGCGCGTCGTCAGCCAGGAAGGTGGATTTGACCTTGCTGGTGATCCAGGTGTCGGATACGGCTTCTTCAGCCTTGTCCATGGTCGTGTTGGCGGCCAGTACGGTCGACTGCAGGGTCGAGGTTTCAGCGAATGCAGCGCTGGCCATCGACAGGCTCAGGGCAGCAGCAGTGGCAGTGGCAACAAAAACGTTATTGATTGAGTTCTTCATGGATTCGACTCCTAGGTTCTAAACAATCCGCGGCCATTCCTGTCCGCAGTCTCCCCTAGGTAATTGCATGCGGCATGCCAGCTTTATTTAAAAATAAAATCTTTTAATATCAGTTACTTATAAAATTTAAAAATAACCCAGTCGTGCAAACTGCATGTTTACGCCTGTTTTCCCGGGCAATTTGCATGGGCTTACACGAGCCGATCCAGAGTGGCTTCCAGTTGAGCCACCTCGCCCAGCAACGACGATTGCGGATAGCGCTGACGAATGAACTGCAACAGCTTGCGGGCCGGTTCTACCTGCCCCAAATGCTCGGCAAAGCCACGGGCCGCCAGCAGGTAGGCACGCGGTATGTGCGGGTAGTCCGGAAAGCGCTGATGCAGATTGCGCAGCAGGCTCAAGGCCTCACGGTGCTTATGCCGCTGCAACAGTGTCGCGGCCAGGCGTTCGCACACCAACGCATCTTCAGGCAGGTAGTCGGCTTGCAGCTGACGGGCGTTGAGGAAGGCCGACGCCGCCTGCGGCAGATTGGAACGACTCGCCAGCGGCAGATAATGAGCTAGGTGGCGCAGGCAGCGCTCCCGGGCGCCGAGCCCAAACAGCAACTGATGGAAGCGCTCGTTGAGCGCCAGGTCATCAGGGGCTCGTTCAAGCGCCAGAGTGAGAATTTCCAGCGCCAATTCAAGCTGGCCTTCCTTAATGCGGATTTGTGCATCAGCCAGTGCTTTGCGGCGCAGAAAGTCGGCAGCCGGATAGGCAGCCTGGCCGTCTTCGGCGGCAATCACATAACCCAGAGCCCCCTGATACTGAAAGACCGCATAGCCCATCATCGCGCACATCACCACACCGAAGTAGGCGAACAGGAACGCGGCCACCGGCAGCAGCACAACACGCGGCAAGCCTCCGGCCAGCATCAGCGTGACCCAGCTTGGCGACTGCCAGAGGATGAACAGAAACGCGCAGAGAATCAGGTAACGCCACCCCATCGCGACAATTACCTGGCCCACCTGCTCCGGGCTCAGCGCTGCGCCAAGCTGCTTGTCCAGCGCCAGACGGATAATGCTGGCCGGCATGGCCAGTAACAGGCCGATTTTGACCAGCCAATACAGCGTGGGGCTGCCTGCATCAGCCGCCAACCACAGCACGCCAAAGGCAATTAGAAAAACCGCCAGCTGCTTGATGAACAGGGTAAAGCCTTCGCCGGTAAACGCGCTGAACAGACTCGGCGCCTGCTGTTCAGCCTGGCTGCTGCCCTCGATAACGCTGTGGAAATACTTGGTCGCCACGCTGAACACCAGCAGCCAAAGGATCAGCGAACGCGGCATGAACAGCCCGGCCATGGCCAGCAAGGCTGCAAAGGCCAGCGGCCCACCCTGCAAGCCATAGGCAAAGAAACTCGGAATACGCTCCCAGAACGGCTGGGCACTGTTTGCAGCGCCAAGAAACTCCAGAGCACCGGCGCATAACGCACAGCTGGGTGCATCGTCCGGCGCGTCGGCATTGAGCGGCACACAACAGTCGCCATAACTGCGCGCACAGGGTCGGCAGTACCAGGTGGCAGGTTGTGCAGCGTGGTAGTGACAGTGAGTTTTATCCATGGGTGTGCATCGTCCTGCGCGCCAACTCGTAAGGTCAGAGGGTTTCACCAGACAAAAAAAGAGGGCCCGCATGGGGCCCTCTGTTCAGCGTGCTGCCTAAGTGCGATTAAGCACCCGAGGCTTCTGCTGCTGCAACGTCTTTGATCGAGAGCTTGATACGGCCGCGGTTATCCACGTCCAGTACCAGTACCTTCACTTCCTGACCTTCTTTGAGCACGTCGGTGACTTTCTCTACGCGCGCATCGCTGAGCATGGAGATGTGCACCAGACCGTCTTTGCCCGGCAGGATGTTGACGAAGGCACCGAAATCAACGATGCGCTCAACCTTACCGACGTAGATCTTGCCGATCTCGGCTTCCGCAGTGATGCCCAGAACGCGCTGACGCGCGGCCTCAGCAGCTTCCTTGGTTTCGCCGAAGATCTTGATCGAGCCGTCGTCTTCGATGTCGATCGACGCCTTGGTTTCTTCGCAGATGGCACGGATGGTCGCGCCACCTTTGCCGATCACGTCGCGAATCTTGTCCTGGTCGATCTTCATCGCGATCATGGTCGGTGCGTTGGCCGACAGTTCGCTACGGGACTGGGCAATGACCTGGTTCATCTGGCCGAGGATGTTCAGGCGCGCTTCCAGGGCCTGGCCCAGGGCGATTTCCATGATCTCTTCGGTGATGCCCTGAATCTTGATGTCCATCTGCAGCGCAGTAACGCCATTGGCGGTACCGGCTACTTTGAAGTCCATGTCGCCCAGGTGGTCTTCGTCGCCCAGGATGTCGGTCAGAACGGCGAACTTCTCGCCCTCTTTAACCAGACCCATGGCGATACCGGCAACCGGTGCCTTCATCGGCACACCAGCGTCCATCAGGGCCAGGGAAGCACCACACACGGATGCCATCGACGACGAACCGTTGGACTCGGTGATTTCCGATACAACACGGATGGTGTACGGGAACACGTCGGCAGCCGGCAGCATGGCCTGTACCGAACGGCGCGCCAGGCGGCCGTGACCGATTTCGCGGCGACCAGTGGCGCCCATGCGACCACACTCGCCCACCGAGTACGGCGGGAAGTTGTAGTGCAGCATGAAGGGGTCTTTACGCTCGCCTTCCAGGGTATCCAGCAGCTGTGCGTCACGCGCGGTACCGAGGGTGGCAACGACCAGCGCCTGGGTTTCGCCACGGGTGAACAGTGCCGAACCGTGGGTCTTGTCCAGTACACCGACTTCGATGTTCAGGCCACGCACAGTGCGGGTGTCACGGCCGTCGATACGCGGCTTGCCGTTAACGATGTTCTCGCGCACGGTGCGGTATTCGATTTCGCCGAACGCTTCTTTCACTTCACCGGCAGAAGGCTGGCCTTCTTCGCCAGAGAACTTGGCAACGACCTGCTCTTTCAGCTCGCCCAGGCGCGCGTAGCGGTCCTGCTTGATGATGATGGTGTAGGCCTGGGAAATCGCTTCGCCGAACTCGCTGCGAATGGCGTTGAGCAGCGCAGTGTTTTCAGCCTTCGGCTGCCAGTCCCACGTCGGCTTGGCGGCTTCAGCAGCCAGCTCGGCAACGGCGTTGATGACCACCTGGAATTCGTCGTGGGCGAACAGTACGGCGCCCAGCATCTGGTCTTCGGTCAGTTCTTTGGCTTCCGATTCAACCATCAGTACGGCGTCTTTGGTGCCGGCTACGACCATGTCCAGGCTGGAAGCCTTGAGTTGTTCGTAGGTCGGGTTCAGCAGGTAGCCGGTTTCCGGGTGGAAGGCAACGCGCGCAGCACCGATCGGGCCGTTGAACGGAATGCCGGAGATCGCCAGCGCAGCCGAGGTACCGATCATCGCAGCGATGTCCGGATCGGTCTTCTTGCTGGTGGAAATCACGGTGCAGATGACCTGCACTTCGTTCTGGAAACCTTCCGGGAACAGCGGACGGATCGGACGGTCGATCAGGCGCGAAGTCAGGGTTTCTTTTTCGCTCGGACGGGCTTCACGCTTGAAGAAACCGCCTGGGATCTTGCCAGCAGCGTAGGTTTTTTCCTGGTAGTGCACGGACAGCGGGAAAAAGCCTTTGCTTGGGTCGGCCGTCTTGGCGCCGGTGACGGCGACCAGTACAGCCACGTCGTCGTCAACGGTGACCAGCACTGCGCCGGAGGCTTGACGGGCGATACGGCCAGTCTCGAGGGTAACGGTCGATTGACCGAACTGGAACTTCTTGATTACCGGGTTCACGGTGTTTTCCTTCTCTTTATTGCCCTTGGGGAAAGCGTTTCTTGCGACCGTCTTATCACGTCGACGTGACAAGCACGGGTTTTGCAGAATGTGGGGGCGGTGACGGGTATCGGACCCGCTCTCGTCCAAAACAGCTAAAGCAGAAAAGCAAAAGCTGGAAGCAGGGGCAACCCCCACTTCCAGCTTCGGCAGTCAGCTACGCGTAAGCATTGCTTAGCGACGCAGACCCAGGCGACCGATCAGGGCGCTGTAACGGCTAGTGTCCTTACCCTTCAGGTAATCCAGCAGCTTACGACGCTGGTTAACCATACGGATCAGACCACGACGGCTGTGGTGATCTTTGCCGTTGGCCTTGAAGTGGCCTTGCAGCTTGTTGATGTTGGCGGACAGCAGTGCAACTTGCACTTCCGGGCTACCGGTGTCGCCTTCAGCTTGCTTGTAGTCGTTAACGATCTGGGCTTTTTCTTCAACGCTGAGTGCCATGGGGCAATCCTCACAGTTAAGAAACAGCTGCAACGCAGCCATTTCAATAGGCCGGGAATCGCTTCCCGTGTTTTTAAGTGAGGTATGACCGTGCCTATTAACAGCCACCCTCGATACACGCAGACCAGAGCCGAAGCCCCAGGCCTGCGCTACGGTCATGCTGACCGAATCAAACGACGTGGCGCAATGCGCCCGTCTTCGCTCACTTCACCGATGCCGATAAAGCGACCGTTGTGATCCTGCACCCGAACCATGCCGAACTTCGGCGCGTCCGCGGCGCGTACTGGCTGCCCTTGCAACCAGTAAAACGAACTGTGCTCGGAAAACTGCAGCAGCGGCCAGTGTTGCAAGCCGCTGTCGACCGGTTGCAGGAACTGGTCAACCGCTTCGTTACCGCCTTCAGCATGCACCCGCTCCAGCTCTTCAAGCGTCACGGTGCGGGTCAAATCGAAGGGGCCGGCTTTGGTTCTGCGCAGCTCTGCAACGTGGGCGCCACAACCCAGCAGGTGGCCGATGTCTTCGACCAGCGTACGGATATACGTGCCTTTGCTGCAATCGACTGCGAGGCGCGCTTGCTCCGCTTCGCAATCCAGTAATTCCAGGCGCGCAATAGTAACAGAACGCGGCTCGCGCTCCACTACTTCACCCGCCCGCGCCAGCTTGTACAACGGCTGGCCATCGCGCTTGAGCGCTGAGTACATCGGCGGTATCTGGCTGATTTCACCGCGAAAACCCGGCAGAACCGCTTCGATATCGGCGCGACCAACGGTCACCGGGCGACGTTCCAGAACTTCACCTTCGGCATCAGCCGTGGTGGTGGTAACGCCCAGCTGCATCAGCGTCTCATAGCCCTTGTCAGCATCGAGCAAGTACTGGGAGAACTTGGTCGCCTCACCGAAGCACAGCGGCAGTACGCCGGTGGCCAGGGGATCAAGGCTACCGGTATGCCCGGCTTTCTCGGCATTGAGCAACCAGCGCACTTTCTGCAGGGCGGCGTTGGAGCTGAAGCCTTTGGGCTTGTCCAGCAGGATGATGCCATCGACCGCACGACGAATACGTTTGACCTGGGCCACGCGCTTACTCCTTGGCCTCGGTGGGTTCGTCGCCGTGCTGGCGATCTTCGCTGACGGCACGCTCAATCAGGGCTGACAGCTGTGCACCGCGAATCACGCTCTCGTCGTAATGGAAACGCAGGTTCGGCACGCTGCGCAGCTTCATCGCCTTGCCCAACTGCATGCGCAGAAATCCGCTGGCATCGTTAAGCACCTTGATACTCTGCACCACCGGATCAACACCCTCTTCCGGCTCTGCACCCATGATGGTCACATAAACCTTGGCATGGCTGGCATCGCGGCTCACGTCCACGGACGTGATGGTCACCAGGCCGCCGAGGCGCGGGTCTTTGATCTCAAGACGAATCAGCTGCGCGAGCTCGCGCTGCATCTGGTCACCGATGCGCTGGGCCCGACTGTATTCTTTTGCCATATCAACTACCTTCCACACGCTGCGGCGCCGCAGGGGCACCAGAGCTAAAAGCGGCAAACGCCCGGCCGCGCAGAAGCGGGGCCGGGCGTTGCGTGTTGCAGCTCGCCCTTACAGGCTGCGAGCCACCTGGACCTTCTCGAAGACTTCGATCTTGTCGCCGACTTTGACGTCGTTGTAGCTCTTCACGCCGATACCGCATTCCATGCCGTTACGCACTTCGGACATATCGTCCTTGAAGCGGCGCAGGGATTCCAGCTCGCCTTCGAAGATCACTACGTCTTCGCGCAGAACGCGAATCGGACGGTTACGGTAGACCGTACCCTCGACCACCATGCAACCCGCGACCGCACCGAACTTCGGCGAGCGGAACACATCGCGCACTTCGGCGATGCCCAGAATGTTCTCGCGAACATCGCTGCCGAGCATGCCGGTCAGGGCCTTCTTAACGTCTTCAATGATGTCGTAGATGACGTTGTAGTAACGCATGTCCAGACCTTCCTGCTCGACGATCTTGCGCGCGCCGGCATCGGCACGCACGTTGAAGCCGAACAGTACAGCGTTGGAGGCCAGCGCCAGGTTGGCATCGGATTCGGTGATACCACCGACGCCGCCACCGACCACACGCACTTGTACTTCATCGTTACCCAGCCCGCCAAGCGAGCCTTGCAGCGCTTCCAGCGAACCACGGACGTCGGATTTGAGGACGATGTTGAGCGTCTTCTTCTCTTCCTGACCCATGTTCTCGAAGATGTTTTCCAGCTTGCCTGCGTGAGCACGGGCCAGTTTCACTTCGCGGAACTTGCCCTGACGGAACAGCGCCACTTCACGCGCCTTCTTCTCGTCAGCCAACACGCTCATTTCGTCACCGGCGTCCGGCGTGCCGTCGAGGCCGAGGATTTCGACCGGAATCGAAGGCCCAGCTTCTTTGATCGGCTTGCCATTCTCGTCGAGCATGGCGCGGATACGGCCGTAGTTCGAACCGACCAGCACCATGTCGCCCTGACGCAGCGTACCGTCCTGAACCAGCACGGTGGCGACCGGGCCACGGCCCTTGTCGAGGCGCGATTCAACCACTACACCACGGCCCGGAGCCGACGGCGTTGCAGTCAGTTCAAGGACTTCAGCCTGCAGCAGAACGGCTTCGAGCAGCTCGTCCACGCCGGTACCGACTTTCGCCGACACGGAGACGAACGGCGTATCACCGCCCCACTCTTCCGAGGTCACGCCGTGAACCGACAGTTCACTGCGGATACGGTCCAGGTCTGCACCCGGCTTGTCGATCTTGTTCACTGCAACCACCAGAGGTACACCAGCCGCACGGGCATGCTGAACCGCTTCAATGGTTTGCGGCATCACGCCGTCGTCAGCCGCGACCACCAGGATCACGATGTCGGTCGCCTTGGCACCACGTGCACGCATGGCGGTAAACGCTGCGTGGCCCGGGGTGTCGAGGAAGGTGACCATGCCGCGCTCGGTTTCTACGTGGTAGGCACCGATGTGCTGGGTGATACCGCCGGCTTCGCCAGCTGCCACCTTGGCACGGCGAATGTAGTCGAGCAGCGAGGTTTTACCGTGGTCGACGTGGCCCATTACGGTCACGACCGGCGCGCGGGAAATCGCTTCACCTTCGAACTTCAAGGACTCGGCCAGTTGCTCTTCCAGGGCGTTGTCGCTGACCAGCTTGACCTTGTGGCCCAGCTCTTCGGCGATCAGCTGGGCAGTTTCCTGGTCCAGCACCTGGTTGATGGTCACCGGAGTGCCCATCTTGAACATGAACTTGATGACTTCAGCGGCTTTCACCGACATCTGCTGAGCCAGGTCACCGACGGTGATGGTTTCACCAATGGCCACATCACGCACGATCGGGCCGGTCGGGCTCTGGAAGCCGTGAGCATTACGCTTCTTAAGCTTGGACTTGCCACGACCGCCACGACGGAAGCCATCGCTTTCTTCGTCGATGCTACGCGGCGCAACGCGCGGCGCAGGGGCTTTTTCCTTGACCGCAGGACGGTGCTGGGTGGTCTTGCGATCACCACGACGATCATCGTCGTTACGCACTTTGTCCGGGCGACGAGGCTCGTCCTTCTTGCGCTCATCGGCCACAGGAGCCGGTGCGACAGGCAGGTCAATGACCGGCGCAGGCGCAGCAACAGCCGCAGTGTCAGTCGCAGGCGAGGAAGGCTGGCGCTTGGCCTCTTCTTCGGCGCGACGCTTGGCTTCTTCTTCAGCCTTCACGCGCGCAGCTTCGGCAGCCACACGCTGCTCTTCGAGCTCACGCTGCTTCTCAGCTTCGATCTCTTCGTTGCTGCGCTTGACGAAGGTTTTCTTCTTGCGCACTTCAACGCTAATGGTTTTGCTGCCAGCAACCCGCAGGGTACTGGTGGTTTTGCGCTGCAAGGTAATCTTGCGCGGCTCTTCCACCTTGTCGCCGTGGCTGCTCTTCAAGTGAGCGAGCAGGGCTTGCTTCTCGTTGTCGGTCACAACTTGCTCGGCACTGCTGTGCGGCAAACCCGCCTCACGCATCTGCTGCAGCAGGCGCTCTACCGGTGTGTCGACCACTTGGGCCAGTTCTTTCACCGTGACTTGCGTCATGCACTTCTCTCCTCAGGCCGTAAAACTTACTCGAACCAATGGGCTCGGGCGGCCATGATCAGCTTGCCGGCACGCTCTTCGTCGATGCCGTCGATGTCGAGCAGGTCGTCAATAGACTGCTCGGCCAGGTCTTCGCGGGTAATCACACCGCGTACTGCCAGTTCTTGCGCCAAACCCTTTTCCATACCCTCGAGAGCGAGCAGGTCTTCGGCCGGGTGGGCGTCTGCCAGTTTTTCTTCAGTAGCGATTGCTTTGGTCAACAGGCGATCTTTAGCCCGTGACCGCAGCTCAGAAACGATCTCTTCATCGAAGCCATCGATGCTGAGCATTTCTTCCATCGGCACGTAAGCGATTTCTTCCAGGCTGGTAAAGCCTTCCTCGACCAGCACCTGGGCCAGCTCTTCATCGACTTCCAGCTCGTCGATAAAGCGCTGCAGGATGTCGCCAGTCTCAGCTTGTTGCTTGGCCTGAATGTCCGCTTCGGTCATCACGTTCAGCGTCCAGCCAGTCAGCTGACTGGCCAAGCGCACGTTCTGACCACCACGGCCAATGGCTTGCGCCAGGTTGTCTTCGCCAACGGCGATGTCCATAGCATGGGCATCTTCGTCGACGATGATCGCCGCCACTTCGGCCGGGGACATGGCGTTGATAACGAACTGCGCGGGGTTGTCATCCCACAGCACGATATCCACACGCTCACCGACCAGCTCACCGGAAACCGCCTGCACTCGCGAACCGCGCATGCCGATACAGGCACCCTGAGGATCGATGCGCTTGTCCTTCGAGCGAACGGCGATCTTGGCGCGCGAACCCGGGTCACGGGAAGCGGCCATGACTTCGATCAGCTCTTCAGCAATTTCTGGCACTTCGATACGGAACAGCTCGATCAGCATTTCCGGCGCGGTACGCGACAGGATCAGCTGAGGACCGCGGTTCTCGGTGCGGATTTCCTTGAGCAGTGCACGCAGACGCGCACCAACACGGAAAGTCTCACGGGAAATGATGTCTTCGCGCGCCAGCAGCGCCTCGGCATTGTTGCCCAGGTCAACGATGACGTTATCGCGGGTGACTTTCTTCACGGTGCCGGAGATGATCTCACCCAGACGCTCGCGATAGGCCTCGACCACCTGCGCACGCTCAGCTTCACGTACTTTTTGTACGATGACCTGCTTGGCAGTCTGTGCAGCGATACGACCGAACTCGATGGAGTCGATCTTCTCTTCCAGCACATCACCAACCTTAGCGTTCGCCTCTACGGCGCGCGGCATGTCGGTGGTGACCTGGTGAGCCGGGTCATCAAAGTCGGCTTCTTCAACCACGGTCCAGCAACGGAAGGTTTCATAGCTGCCCGACACGCGGTTGATCGCCACGCGCAGCTCGACTTCGTCTTCAAAACGTTTTTTGGTCGCCGTGGCCAGGGCCAATTCCAGCGCTTCAAAAATCACGCCGGCCGGTACGCCCTTTTCATTGGATACCGACTCAACAACCAGCAGTACTTCTTTGCTCATCGTACGCCTCGCCTTTCGCAATCCATTTGGATCCACGCAATCCGCGTACACCGCGGGATCCGCGTCTCAATCAAATCTGGGGATGATATTGGCCTTGTCGATCATGTCGATCGGCAACAGAAACTCGTGGTCATCCACCTGCACCACGACGTCCTGATCCTCCACACCGCGGAGCAGGCCCTGAAAGTTACGGCGCCCTTCGAAAGGCGAACGCAGCTTGACTTTCACTTGTTCGCCCGCGTGAGCGGCAAACTGTTGCAACGTGAACAGCGGTCGATCCATGCCCGGAGACGACACCTCTAAGGTGTACTCCGCACTGATCGGATCCTCGACATCGAGGACGCCACTGATTTGCCGACTGACCTTCTCGCAATCTTCAATGAGAACGCCGTTGGCATGATCGATATAAACGCGCAGCAGCGAATGACGCCCCTGCGACAGAAACTCAATGCCCCAGCACTCGTAACCGAGCGCCTCGACCACAGGGGCCAACAAGTCCTGCAACTGTTCTAGCTTGCTCGACACCTGAACCCCTCGCGCATGCTGTGCAAATAAAAAATGGGCGAAACGCCCATCCATCAGACCGTTGATCACGGCCGTAAACCTGTCGTCCAGCTAGCAAAAAGCCCCTGAGAAAGGGGCTCCGCTACTACTGGTTGCGGGGGCTGGATTTGAACCAACGACCTTCGGGTTATGAGCCCGACGAGCTACCAGACTGCTCCACCCCGCGTCAAAGCTGGGGCCGAAGTATACGGCCGAACCCTAACCAGGGTCAACCAAACCTCCAGCGACAAGAAAGCCCGCATGGAGCGGGCTTTCTTGTTTAATTGGTACCGAGAAGGGGACTCGAACCCCTACAGCCTATGGCCACTACCACCTCAAGGTAGCGTGTCTACCAATTCCACCACCTCGGCAAGTACTACGTTTACTGCTGCTCTGGAGCCTGAGGTACGTCAGCCGCATTATCTGCAGGCTCTTGCTCTTCGAGCACCGGCACATCTTCCACTGCCGGCTTTTGTTGCACTTCCAACACGGCTGGATCAGGCAAACCGACCTGAGCCAACGCATCAGCCTTTTGATTAGCAAAGAACGCTAAGCCCAAGCTAGTCATGAAAAAAGCGGCTGCAAGTATAGCAGTAACTCGACTCAGAAAGGTAGCAGTTCCTTGACTACCGAATACGGTATTCGAAGCACCTGCGCCAAACGAAGCACCCGCGTCTGCACCCTTGCCCTGCTGCAAAAGAACCAGCGCAACCACACCGATAGCGCCCAGCAGGTGAAAAACGACTACGACTGTTTCCAGCATTTTTTCAGTTTCCTGCGGCGCGACAGATCGCACCGAATTCATCCGCATTCAGAGAGGCTCCACCTACAAGCCCCCCATCGATATCCGGCATACCGAACAACTCGGCTGCACTGGCGGCCTTGACACTGCCGCCATATAGAATTCTTACCTGCTCAGCAACAACAGCATCAGCTGCCGCCAATTGCCCGCGAATCGCAGCATGCACAGCCTGGGCTTGCTCAGGCGTAGCAGTCAGGCCAGTACCAATCGCCCAAACCGGCTCGTAGGCAATCACAGCACCTACAAAAGCCTTTACACCCAACGCACTGACAACAGCACCAACCTGCGCCTGGACAACACTGAACGTCTGCCCTGCTTCGCGCTCGGCGAGCGTCTCGCCAACACAAAGAACAGGCACCAGGCCCGCGTCACGAACGGCGGCGAACTTGCGCACCAGCAACGCGTCAGACTCACCTAGAATTTCGCGACGCTCAGAATGACCTACAAGCACGTATCGCGCACCGGCATCAACCAGCTGCTGAGCAGCCACTTCACCAGTCAAGGCACCGAGCTCAGACTGCACTGCGCAGTTCTGCGAACCCACCTCAACAACACAGCCTTGCAATTCACCAGCAACTTCAGCCAGGTGCAACAGGGTGGGAAACACCACCACATCCACACCCTCGGCAAACGCCTGCTGCCTGAGACCTTCGATCAGCTTTGCGACGCTGGCGCGGGTACCGTGCATTTTCCAGTTACCAGCAACCAATGGGCGACGCATGCTTTACCTCGTCGGTCAAAGAGGGCGCAGATAGTACCCAACGATCTGCCGACTGGCAAGCCGAATCAAGCACATACCTGCGCAACAATTTTAGCCAATTCATCGGCATAGGCGCGCACCTGGGCTTCGTCATCGCCTTCAACCATCACCCGCACCAGCGGCTCGGTACCTGACTTACGCAGCAGCACTCGACCACGGCCCGCCATTTGCTCGGTCACGCGAGCACTGGCCTCCTGCACCGCAGGATGCTCAAGCGGATCGACGCCGCCGGCAAATCGCACATTGACCAACACCTGAGGGCACTTACGTAACGCCAGCCGTGCCTGGGCAAGGCTTTGCCCGTCACGGCGCACCGCCAGCAACACCTGCAAAGCGGCGATAATCGCATCGCCCGTTGTGGTGTGCTGGAAGCACACCAGATGGCCGGAGTTCTCACCCCCGAGCTGCCAATCGCGTTCCAACAGCTCGGCGATCACATAACGATCGCCGACCTTGGCACGTACAAAGGGGATCTCCAGCTCAGCCAATGCCAGCTCCAATCCCAGGTTGCTCATCAGCGTACCGACCACACCACCGCGCAGCTTGCCGCGCTGCTGCAGGTCACGGGCAATAATGAAGAGCAACTCATCACCGTCGACCACTGCCCCCGTGTGATCCACCATCAACACCCGGTCGGCATCGCCATCGAATGCAATGCCCAAATCCGCCTGCTGTGCGACCACCGCGGCCTGCAGGGACGCCACATGCGTCGACCCGCAGTCATCATTGATATTCAACCCATCAGGCTGCGCGGAAAGCACCGACACCTGAGCGCCCAGCTCACGAAAAACGCTCGGCGCCACCTTGTAAGCAGCGCCATTGGCACAATCAAGCACCACTTTGAGCCCGGCAAAGCTGGTATTGCTGGGCACGCTGCTTTTGCAGAATTCGATGTAGCGGCCTGCCGCATCGTTGATACGTGACACCTTGCCCAGCTGGCTCGATTCAACCACCGTCATCGGCGCATCAAGCAGCTCTTCGATCATCAGCTCCACCTCGTCCGGCAGCTTGGTGCCCTGCCCCGAGAAAAACTTGATGCCGTTGTCGTGATGGGGGTTATGCGATGCGCTGATCACGATACCCGCTTGCGCCTGAAAGGTCCGCGTCAGGTAGGCAATCGCTGGTGTGGGCATCGGCCCCAACAGCATCACGTCAGCACCTGCAGCAGAGAGCCCTGCCTCCAGCGCCGACTCGAACATGTAGCCGGAAATGCGCGTGTCTTTACCAATCAGGATGCGGCACTTACCGTGCTTGCGGAAGGCCATGCCTGCCGCCCAACCCAACTTGAGCATGAAATCGGGGGTGATCGGGTATTCGCCAACACGCCCACGAATCCCGTCGGTACCAAAATACTTTCTGCTCATGCCACACATCCTTTCTATTATTCGGCCGCTTGCACAGCGGCAATCATCCGTACCACATCCACGGTCTCGGCCACATCATGGACCCGCAGGATCTGCGCGCCCTTGGTAACTGCAAGCGCAGCCAGCCCGAGACTGCCATACAAGCGCCCCCCGACCTCGTGCCCCAAGACCTTACCAATCATGCTCTTGCGCGACACGCCAACCAACAGCGGCAAGCCAAACGCATGCAATGCATCCAAATGCTTGAACAGCAGCAAGTTATGCTCCAGGGTTTTGGCAAAACCAAAACCGGGATCGAGCACCACTCGCTCACGGGCAATACCTGCCGCTACGCACGCTTGAATCCGCGCCTGCAGAAAACCCTCAACTTCACTGACGATATCGGCGTACTGCGGATTGTGCTGCATGGTCGTCGGCTCGCCACGCATGTGCATCAAACAAACGGGCAAACCCGAGTCTGCCGCCGCGACCAACGCACCGGGCCGTTGCAATGAGCGCACGTCATTGATCAAACCGGCGCCGGCACGTGCCGACTCGCGCATGACCTCGGCGGTCGACGTGTCGACCGAAATGATCACATCCAACTCGGCCGCGATGGCTTCGACAACAGGGATAACCCGCTCCAACTCCTCAGCAGAGGAAACCGGTGCAGCGCCAGGGCGAGTCGACTCGCCACCAACATCGATCAGCGTCGCCCCTGCAGCGACCATCGCCGCCGCATGACGCACGGCGGAGTCGCGCTGGCGGAACAATCCGCCATCGGAGAAGGAATCGGGGGTGACATTGAGAATACCCATCACCTGAGGACGGGTTAAATCAAGAAGCCGGCTACCACAAGGTAGCCGGCTCAGGGACAAGGCAGTGGACATCTCAGGCCTTAATGCTCGGCAGCAGGACCGCCGATGGGCGTTTCGGGACGCGGTACATCATCGTTGCCCGCGACTGGTGTACCGCCGGTGCTGCCACCACCACTCCAGTCTTTCGGCTCGCGAGCCGGACGACCGTTCATGATGTCGTCAATCTGATCGGCATCGATGGTTTCGTACTTCATCAACGCTTCGGCCATGGCATCGAGCTTGTCGCGGTTTTCCTCAAGCATGCGCTTAGCCGTGGCATAGCACTGGTCGATGATGCTGCGCACTTCCAAGTCAATCATCTTGGCCGTATCGGCCGAGATGTTGCTGGTCTGGCTGCCCATGCTACGACCCAGGAAGACTTCACCTTCTTCTTCGGCGTACATCAGCGGCCCAAGCTTCTCGGACAGGCCCCACTTGGTCACCATGTTTTTGGCCAACTGAGTAGCACGCATGATGTCGTTGGACGCACCGGTAGTAACACCGTCGAAACCCAGGGTCATTTCCTCGGCGATACGGCCGCCGAACAGCGAGCAGATCTGACTGGTCAGTGCACGCTTGCTGAGGCTGTAACGGTCTTCTTCCGGCAGGAACATGGTCACACCCAGCGCGCGACCACGCGGGATGATCGACACTTTGTAGACCGGATCATGCTCAGGCACCAGACGCCCAACGATAGCGTGACCCGCCTCGTGGAACGCAGTATTGAGCTTCTCCTTGTCGGACATAACCATGGTCTTGCGCTCAGCACCCATCATGATCTTGTCTTTGGCCAGCTCGAATTCCTTCATCTCGACCAGGCGCTTACCCGAGCGGGCAGCAAACAGCGACGCTTCGTTGACCAGGTTAGCCAAGTCAGCACCGGAGAAGCCCGGGGTACCACGCGCGATTACCGCAGGCGCAACGTCGTCGCCCATCGGCACTTTGCGCATGTGGACTTTTAGAATCTGCTCACGACCGCGGATATCCGGCAGCCCGACCACAACCTGACGGTCGAAGCGACCGGGACGCAGCAGCGCTGGGTCGAGCACGTCAGGGCGGTTGGTGGCGGCAATCACAATAATGCCGTCGTTCATTTCAAAGCCGTCCATCTCGACCAGCAGCTGGTTGAGGGTCTGCTCACGCTCGTCGTGGCCACCGCCCATACCGGCACCACGGTGGCGGCCGACGGCGTCGATTTCGTCGATGAAGATGATGCAGGGCGCGTGCTTCTTGGCCTGTTCGAACATGTCGCGCACACGGGATGCACCGACACCGACGAACATTTCCACGAAATCGGAACCGGAAATGGTGAAGAACGGCACTTTCGCCTCACCGGCAACGGCCTTGGCCAGCAACGTCTTACCGGTACCCGGCGAGCCGACCATCAGCACACCGCGCGGGATACGCCCGCCGAGACGCTGAAACTTACCCGGATCGCGCAAGAACTCGACCAACTCGCTGACTTCTTCCTTAGCCTCGTCGCAACCGGCGACGTCAGCAAAGGTGGTCTTGACCTGATCCTCGGAGAGCAGCCGCGCCTTGGACTTGCCGAAACTCATCGGCCCACCCTTACCGCCGGCGCCGCCCTGCATCTGGCGCATGAAGAACATGAACACCGCGATGATCACCAGGATCGGGAAGCTGGCCACCAGCAACTGAGTCCAAATGCTTTGCTGCTCAGGCTGCTTGCCGACGATCTCGACGTTGTTGTCCATCAGGTCCTTGATCAAACCGTTGTCCTGAATCGCCGGGCGTACAGTCTCGAAAGACGAACCATCGCCGCGCACACCGCTGATGATGAAACCATCAACCGTGACGCGCTTAACGCCGCCATCCTGAACCTGCTGGATAAAGTCCGAGTAGTTGAGTTTGGTGGACTCACTCGGGCTGGAGAAGTTGTTCATCACCGTCACCAGGACGGCGGCAATGATCAACCACAGGATCAGATTCTTTGCCATGTCGTTCAATTCGCTACCCTCTGCAGCAGGCCTCGTGACGAAGCGTGCTTCGCATGACGACCAGTTATGTACCGATCTAACTTACTACACAACGCCTGCCGCTGGCAGACGCCGTCTGTAACCCTTTATTTGACCTGCACTGCGCATCTGACTCAGCAATTGCGACAGGGTTGCATCCCCTCACTCACCACGGAAGCCGCGCGCGAGCATGTACTGCTCGCGCGACCGGTCACGCGACGACAAAGGCTTGCGCATCTGCACCTTGTCGAACAGCTGGCGAACCTGCTTGTGGTACTGATCGAAGCCTTCGCCTTGGAAAATCTTGATCAGAAAATCGCCGCCCGGCTTCAAGACCCGGGTCGACAAATCCAGCGCCAACTCACACAGGTACATGGCGCGCGGCTGATCGGATTCCCTCACACCACTCATATTGGGGGCCATATCGGAAATCACAAGGTCTACCGGTGAATCACCGATGGCCTCGAGCAACTGGGCAAACACCGCATCATCCGTGAAGTCGCCCTGAATAAAGGTGACGTCCGGAATGCTGTCCATCTCCAGAATGTCGGAGGCGATCAAGGTACCGCGGTCGCCAATCACGCGACTGGTGACCTGCGACCAACCGCCTGGCGCCGCACCCAGATCGACCACGGTCATGCCGGGCCGCAGGATGCGATCCTTTTCCTGGATCTCCAGCAGCTTGTAGCTGGCGCGTGAACGGTAGCCGTCCTTCTGCGCCATTTTGACGTAGGGGTCGTTGAAATGTTCTTTCAGCCAACCTTGACTGGTCTTGGAACGGGCCACGCGTTACCTCTAACTGTGCTGAGCATGAATATCTGGGCGGGTCATCGGGCGCTCGGGTAAACTAAGCGCCGTTTTTACCAGATTAAATGCAGGAAACTGATTATGCCGCTCACTCAAGAGCAGAAGAAACAATTCAAATCTATCGGCCACCACCTGAAACCCGTATTGATCGTGGCTGACAATGGTTTGACCGAAGGCGTGCTGGCCGAACTCGAGCGCGCACTGAGCGACCACGAGCTGATCAAGGTGCAACTGCGCATCGTTGAGCGCGAAGGCCGCCTGGCGACCATTGAGGCGCTGTGCAAAGCGGGCCATGCGGAAGTGGTACAGATCATCGGCAAGATGGCGCTGATCTATCGCAAAAACCCCAAGGTCAATAAGAACCTGTCCAACGTACACCGCCACCAAGGCTGAGCCGCACTCGCGCGGCTCGACCTCAGACCGTGCCCGGTGGCTTCTGGCCCCGCGGTACCGGCTGTAACACCAGCAACAGCCCACAGAATGCCATGGCCAGGTAGCTGAACAGCAGCCATTGCCGCAGCTCAGGCATAAAGGCGTGCACGCCCAGGTAACTGGCTGCCGCCAGCATCACAGCCAGCAGCAACTGCCCGCGCGAATCACGCCACAGCGCCACAAGCCCCTGGTCAATCACCAGTACCGCGACTTGCAATCCTGCACATACCGCAGCAAGCCCCACCAGAAGCGGGCGCAACGCGGCGCCCACCTCCTCGACCAGCAACGGCGCAAGACCGGTGTTGGCCACTGCAGGCAGCACGAGGAAATGCAGAAGCCAGAGGCCGCCAACCCAGAGCGTCTGGGTGAGCAGCCAGGCCACTGCACCGGCGCGCAGCCCCACCGCTTTAGAGATGGCGAACCTCGACGATCTCATACTCGATCTGACCGCCCGGGGTCTTGACCAGCACCACGTCGCCCTCTTCCTTACCAATCAAGGCACGAGCGATAGGCGAACCGACGGAGATTTTGCCCTGCTTGATGTCGGCCTCATCCTCACCCACGATCTGGTAAGTGACGCTTTCATCGGTTTCGCAGTTGGCGATTTCCACGGTGGTGCCGAAAATCACCTTGCCGGTATGGGCAATGGTGGTGACATCGATGATCACCGCGTTCTGCAAACGCCCTTCGATATCACGAATACGCGCCTCGACCATGCCCTGCTGCTCGCGCGCGGCATGGTACTCGGCGTTTTCCTTAAGGTCACCGAGCTCGCGCGCGGTGCCGATATCCTGACTGAGCTTGGGGCGTACCACCTTGGTCAGGTGTGCATGCTCTTCTTCCAGGGCGCGAGCGCCCTGGATGGTCATGGGGTATTTAGTCATGCGTTGATTCCTGCATGCAGATCCTGCAGCCGGCGCACGGTCTTCTCGGGACCGAACTTCAGCGCCTCACAGATCGCCTGGCCCGCCGCGATGGTGGTGGTGCAGTAGATCTTGTGCTGCAGAGCGTTACGACGGATTGAGTAGGAGTCAGCAATCGACTGACGACCCTCGGTGGTGTTGATGATCAGGGTGACTTCGTCATTCTTGATCATGTCGACCACATGCGGACGGCCTTCAGTCACCTTATTGACCCGACGTACGGGCAAGCCCGCCGCTTCGATCAGCTTGGCAGTACCGGCAGTGGCCACCACTTCAAAGCCCAGCTCGATCAGATCACGCGCGACACCCGCCACCAAGGGCTTGTCGTCATCACGCACGCTGATAAAGGCCACACCGGCATTCGGCAGGATTTCGCTGGCGCCCGACTGGGCCTTGGCGAAAGCTTCGCCAAAGGTGTCGCCCACGCCCATCACTTCACCGGTGGACTTCATTTCTGGGCCGAGGATCGGGTCGACGCCTGGGAACTTGGCGAACGGGAAGACCGCTTCCTTGACACTGAAGTACGGTGGGATGATCTCGGCGCTGTAACCTGCTTCTTCCAGCGACTTACCGGCCATGACACGCGCGGCCACCTTGGCTAGCGAGACGCCAACGCACTTGGAGACGAACGGCACGGTACGCGAGGCGCGCGGGTTCACTTCGATGACGAAGATGTCCTCGCCCTGCACGGCCATCTGCACGTTCATCAGGCCGACCACGTTGAGTTCCAGGGCCATTTTCTTGACCTGGTCACGGATCTCGTCCTGGATGTGCATCGGCAGCGAGTACGGCGGCAGCGAGCACGCGGAGTCACCGGAGTGCACGCCAGCCTGTTCGATATGCTGCATGATCGCGCCGATCACTACGGTTTCGCCGTCGCACACCGCATCCACGTCCACTTCAATAGCGCAGTTGAGGAAGTGATCGAGCAGCACCGGGCTGTCGTTGGAGACCTTTACCGCTTCGCGCATATAACGCTTGAGTTCGTCTTCCTGGTAGACGATTTCCATTGCACGGCCGCCCAGTACGTAGGACGGACGCACCACCAGCGGATAACCGATGGTCTTGGAGTGGGCCAGGGCCTCGTCTTCGCTGCGCGCGGTGGCGTTGGCCGGTTGACGCAGGCCCAGACGCTGCACCATCTGCTGGAAGCGCTCACGATCTTCGGCGCGGTCGATGGCGTCCGGGCTGGTGCCGATGATCGGCACGCCAGCTTCTTCCAGGGCGCGGCAGATTTTCAGCGGAGTTTGGCCGCCGTACTGCACGATCACACCTTTGGGCTGCTCGACGCGGACGATTTCCAGCACGTCTTCCAGGGTTACCGGCTCGAAGTACAGGCGGTCGGAGGTGTCGTAGTCGGTGGAGACGGTCTCGGGGTTGCAGTTGACCATGATGGTCTCGTAACCGTCTTCACGCAGCGCCAGGGCCGCGTGTACGCAGCAGTAATCGAACTCGATGCCCTGACCGATACGGTTCGGGCCACCACCCAGGATCATGATCTTGTCGCGGCTCGACGGATTGGCTTCGCACTCTTCCTCGTAGGTCGAGTACATGTACGCGGTGTCGGTGGCGAACTCGGCGGCGCAGGTGTCAACGCGCTTGTACACCGGCAGCACTTTGAGCTTGTGACGGTGGCTGCGCAGGTTCTTCTCGGTCACACCCAGCAATTTGGCCAGGCGAATGTCGGAGAAACCTTTGCGCTTGAGTTTGTACATCGAGTCACGATCAATGCTGGACAGCGCCTGGGTCTTGATGCGCTCTTCGTCTTTGATCAGGTCTTCGATCTGCACCAGGAACCATTCATCGATATTGGTCAGCGCGAAGACGTCAGCCACGGTTTTACCCGCACGGAAGGCATCAGCGATGTACCAGATACGGTCCGCGCTGGGCACGGTCAGTTCGCGGCGCAGGGTGCTCTCGGCTTCAGGGTCAGCCAGGTCGAGTTTTTCATCGAAGCCTGCGACGCCCACTTCCAGACCGCGCAGGGCTTTCTGCAGGGATTCCTGGAAGGTCCGGCCGATGGCCATGACTTCACCGACCGACTTCATCTGCGTAGTCAGGCGGGCGTCGGCTTTCGGGAATTTCTCGAAGGCGAAGCGCGGGATCTTGGTCACGACGTAGTCGATAGCCGGCTCGAACGAAGCCGGGGTGCGACCGCCAGTGATGTCGTTGCTCAGCTCGTCGAGTGTGTAACCCACGGCCAGCTTGGCGGCGATCTTGGCAATCGGGAAGCCGGTGGCCTTGGAGGCCAGTGCCGAGGAACGCGACACGCGCGGGTTCATCTCGATCACGACCATACGACCAGTGTTCGGGCAGATGCCGAACTGCACGTTGGAGCCGCCGGTTTCCACGCCGATCTCGCGCAGCACCGCCAGCGAGGCGTTACGCAGGATCTGGTATTCCTTGTCGGTCAGGGTTTGCGCCGGGGCCACGGTGATCGAGTCACCGGTGTGCACGCCCATCGGGTCGAAGTTTTCGATGGCGCAGACGATGATGCAGTTGTCCTTCTTGTCGCGGACCACCTCCATCTCGTATTCCTTCCAGCCGATCAGCGATTCGTCGATCAGCAGTTCGCTGGTCGGCGACAGATCGATACCGCGGGCGCAGATCTCTTCAAATTCTTCGCGGTTGTAGGCAATGCCGCCGCCGGTGCCGCCCATGGTGAAGGACGGACGGATGATGCAGGGGAAGCCGACTTTCTCCAGCACCGCGTAGGCTTCTTCCATGTTGTGGGCGATGCCAGAAACCGGGCAGGCCAGGCCGATGTCTTTCATCGCCTTGTCGAAGCGCGAGCGGTCTTCGGCCTTGTCGATGGTGTCGGCGTTGGCACCGATCATCTCGACACCGAACTTCTCCAGCACACCGTGCTTTTCCAGGTCCAGGGCGCAGTTCAGCGCAGTCTGGCCGCCCATGGTCGGCAGCAGCGCGTCCGGACGCTCCTTCTCGATAATCTTGGCCACGGTGGACCACTTGATCGGCTCGATGTAGGTCGCGTCGGCCATCGCCGGGTCGGTCATGATGGTCGCGGGGTTGGAGTTGACCAGAATGACGCGGTAGCCCTCTTCTTTCAGCGCTTTACACGCCTGGGCACCGGAATAGTCGAACTCGCAGGCCTGGCCGATAACAATGGGGCCGGCACCGAGGATGAGGATGCTTTTGATGTCTGTACGTTTTGGCATAACGGTTACTCGAATCCTTGGGTCAGTCGGCGAGGTTTAGCGGCGGTTGGCCATGGCTTCGATAAAACGGTCGAACAGCGGGGCCACATCGGCTGGGCCGGGGCTCGCTTCGGGGTGGCCCTGGAAGCTGAAGGCGTTCTTGTCGGTACGCTCGATGCCCTGCAGGGAACCGTCGAACAGCGACTTGTGGATCGCCCGCAGATTGCTTGGCAGCGTGGCTTCATCCACGGCAAAACCGTGGTTCTGGCTGGTGATCATCACCACGCCGGTGTCCAGGTCCTGCACGGGATGGTTGGCACCGTGGTGGCCGTGGCCCATTTTCAGGGTCTTGGCGCCGGAGGCCAACGCCAGCAGCTGGTGACCGAGGCAGATGCCGAAGACCGGGATATCGGTTTCCAGTACATCCTTGATCGCTTGGATCGCGTAGTCGCACGGCTCGGGATCGCCCGGGCCGTTGGACAGGAACACGCCATCAGGATTCAGCGCCAGCACATCGGCCGCCGGGGTTTGTGCCGGCACAACGGTCACACGGCAACCGCGCTCGACCAGCATGCGCAGGATGTTCCACTTAACGCCGTAGTCGTAGGCCACTACATGGTGGGGCAGCTCGCCGGTCGGGATTTCCGGGTGGCTGTCGTCTTTCAGGTTCCACACGCTGGAGCGCCACTCGTAACGCTCGGTGCAGCTGACCACTTTAGCCAGGTCCATGCCCTTGAGGCCGGGGAAGCTGCGCGCCAGTTCCAGGGCTTTTTCTTCGGTGGCGTCGTCGCCGACCAGAATGCAGCCGTTCTGCGAGCCTTTCTCACGCAGAATGCGGGTCAGGCGGCGGGTGTCGATGCCGGCGATGGCAACGGTGCCGTTTTCCTTGAGGTATTCATCCAGTGGCTGCTTGTTGCGCCAGTTGCTGGAGGTCAGCGGCAGGTCACGGATAATCAGGCCGGCGGCCCATACGCGGTTGGATTCGGCATCTTCCGGCGTGGTACCGGTGTTGCCGATGTGCGGATAGGTCAGGGTGACAATCTGCTGGGCATAGGAGGGATCGGTAAGGATTTCCTGATAGCCGGTCATGGCGGTGTTAAAAACCACCTCTCCAATAGTCTGGCCATCGGCACCGATGGCCTCGCCACGAAAAATACTGCCATCAGCAAGAGCCAAAATGGCAGGTTTAAGGGCTGGCTTACTCAAGAAAACCTCCGAAAATTAAATCGTGAAGCAAACGCAGATTGTAAAAAAGCGGGATGACGTATCAACCGTCACCCCGCTTTTTTATCTGATTCATTCTGCGTAACTTTTAGTGGACACACTAAAGCGGGAAGCTTACAGAAAAATGCCTTTTTGGTCCACCGCCTGAAACGATTAATGACTCAGCAGTCGATTTTCCACCTGAACGTCAATGCAAGCCCAACACATCCTGCATGTCATACAGGCCTGGAGCACGCTGATTCAGCCACAGCGCAGAGCGCACCGCGCCTTTGGCAAAGGTCATACGGCTAGACGCTTTGTGGGTGATTTCCACGCGCTCGCCGTCAGCGGCAAACAGCACGGTATGGTCGCCCACCACATCACCGGCACGTACAGTGGCGAAGCCAATGGTGTCACGCGCCCGGGCGCCGGTTTGGCCTTCACGGCCGTAGACCGCGACCTTCTGCAGGTCACGCCCCAGGGCATCGGCGATGACTTCGCCCATGCGCAGTGCGGTACCGGACGGCGCATCGACCTTGTGCCGGTGGTGCGCTTCGATGATCTCGATATCGACCTCATCACCCAGCACCCGCGCAGCGGTGTCGAGCAGCTTGAGGCACAGGTTTACACCCACGCTGAAGTTGGCAGCGAAAACGATCGGAATGTCCTTACCCGCCTCAGCCAACACCTGCTTTTCCTCGACAGAAAAGCCTGTGGTGCCGATGACCATGGCCTTGCCGGCGCGGCGGCAGATGTCCAGGTTCTTCAGGGTGACCGAGGGGTGGGTAAAATCGATCAGCACGTCGAACTGATCCAGCACGGCGCTCAGATCCCCGACCAGGCTCACACCCAGCTTGCCCAACGCGGCCAGCTCACCCGCATCGGCACCCACCAGGCTGCTATCAGGCCGGTCAACGGCAGCGCTAAGCTGCGCGCCATCCGCCTGCTGCACCGCTTCGATCAGGGTTTTACCCATGCGCCCAGCGGCGCCCATTACTGCAATGCGTTGCATAGAATCAGCTCCAAGCGTTAAGCCTCAAGCGGCAGGCGAGCTGCAGGTACGTCTTGCAGCTTGCAGCGTACCGCTTGCGGCTATTTCATTCACAAATCGCCAAAGAAGCGCTTCACGCCCTCAAACCAGCCATTGGCCTTGGGCGAATGCGAGCTATCGCCTTCCAGGGATTTGCGGAACTCTTCCAGCAACTCGCGCTGACGGCGCCCCAGGTTGACCGGCGTTTCCACCGCCACCCGGCACATCAGATCGCCCGCGCCACCGCCACGCACCGGCGCAACGCCTTTGCCACGCAGGCGGAACAGCTTGCCCGTCTGGGTGCCTTCCGGAATCTTCAGCTTGACCCGGCCATCCAGGGTCGGCACTTCCAGCTCACCGCCCAACGCCGCATCAGCAAAGCTGATTGGCACTTCGCAGTACAGGTGCTTGCCGTCGCGCTGGAAGATCGCGTGCTCGCGCACGTTGACGACCACATACAGGTCGCCCGGTGGGCCACCCATTGCGCCCGCCTCGCCTTCGCCGGAGAGGCGAATACGGTCGCCGGTGTCCACGCCGGCCGGCACTTTCACCGACAGGGTTTTGTGCTCTTCAACACGCCCCTGACCATGACAGGAGTTGCACGGGTCAGTGATCATCTTGCCGGTGCAGTGGCAACGCGGACAGGTCTGCTGCACGGAGAAGAAGCCCTGCTGCATGCGCACCTGGCCAATACCGCCGCAGGTGGTACAGGTCACAGGCGTGGTGCCCTTCTTGGCGCCCGAACCATCGCACGGTTTGCAATTGACCAGCGTCGGCACACGGATGGTCACGGTGGTGCCGCGCACCGCTTCTTCCAGATCCAGCTCGAGGGTGTAACGCAGGTCGCTGCCGCGCTGAGCACCGCCACGCGAACCACCGCGGCCACCGCCGCCGAAGAAGTCGCTGAACACATCACCGAAGATATCGGAGAAATTCGCCCCGCCAGGGCCTGCACCGCCGCCCATCTGCGGGTCAACACCGGCATGACCGTACTGGTCATAGGCCGAACGCTTGGCCGCGTCAGAGAGCACTTCGTAGGCCTCGTTGGCCTCCTTGAACTTCTCTTCCGACGCTTTATCGTCAGGATTGCGGTCCGGGTGGTGCTTCATCGCCAAACGGCGGTACGCCTTTTTCAGCTCCGCTTCGCTGACGCCACGCTCGACACCCAGCACCTCGTAATAGTCACGTTTTGCCATAAGTCTTCAACACCCTTAAATCGTCTGCTCCAGACACGCCAACGCGGGAGCAAGCCCCCGCGCGGCGAATCGTGTCGGTCATGGCCTGCGCCCCGACCGGCTGGAGCGGCAGGCAGCGGGCACCTGAGTGCCCGCTGCATTCCCCACATCCTTGTGGGCCACGAGCCTGGCTCGTTACTTGTTGTCCTTAACTTCTTCAAACTCGGCGTCGACCGCGTCATCCGCGCCGCCTTTGCTGTCACCGGCATCCTGAGCCGCTGCACCCGGCTGCGGCTGCTCGGCGTACATCTTCTGCGCCAACGGCGTAGTGGCATCGGACAGCGCGGTCATCTTCGCTTCGATCGCAGCCTTGTCATCGCCTTTAACGGCAACTTCCAGCTCGCCCAAGGCTTTCTCGATGGCTGCTTTTTCGTCAGCAGTGGCTTTGTCGCCCGCTTCGGTCAGCATCTTACGGGTGGCGTGTACCAGTTGGTCACCCTGGTTGCGCGCAGTCGCCAGCTCTTCGAACTTGCGGTCTTCCTCGGCATTGGCCTCGGCGTCACGCACCATTTGCTCGATCTCTTCCTCGGACAGACCGGAGTTGGCCTTGATCACGATGGACTGAGTCTTGCCGGTGGCCTTGTCTTTCGCGCCAACGTGCAGGATACCGTTGGCGTCGATGTCGAAGGTCACTTCGATCTGCGGTACGCCGCGCGGTGCCGGCGGAATCTCGGCCAGGTCGAACTTGCCCAGGGACTTGTTGCCGCTGGCCTGCTTACGCTCACCCTGCAGCACGTGAATGGTCACAGCGCTCTGGTTGTCGTCAGCCGTGGAGAACACTTGCGATTTCTTGGTCGGAATCGTGGTGTTTTTCTCGATCAGCGCCGTCATCACGCCGCCCATGGTTTCGATACCCAGGGTCAGCGGCGACACGTCGAGCAGCAGCACGTCCTTCACGTCACCGGCCAGTACCGCGCCCTGGATGGCAGCACCCATGGCAACAGCTTCGTCCGGGTTGACGTCTTTACGCGCTTCTTTACCGAAGAACTCAGTCACCAGCTTCTGCACCAGCGGCATACGGGTCTGACCGCCGACCAGGATCACGTCGTTGATCGCGCCAACGTCGATACCGGCGTCTTTCATCGCCAGACGGCATGGTTCGATGGTGCGCTGAACAAGGTCCTCGACCAGCGCTTCGAGCTTGGCGCGGGAGATTTTCACGTTCAGGTGCTTAGGACCGGTGGCATCTGCAGTGATGTACGGCAGGTTGACGTCGGTCGACTGGCTCGAGGACAGCTCGATCTTGGCTTTCTCTGCGGCTTCTTTCAGGCGCTGCATGGCCAGCGGATCACCCTTGAGGTTCATGCCGCTTTCTTTCTTGAACTCATCGACGAGGTAGTCGATCAGGCGAATGTCGAAGTCTTCACCGCCGAGGAAGGTGTCACCGTTGGTGGCCAACACTTCAAACTGGTGCTCGCCGTCGACTTCAGCAATCTCGATCACGGATACGTCGAAGGTACCGCCACCCAAGTCATAAACGATCACGGTGTGGTCGCCCTTGGCCTTGTCCATGCCGTACGCCAGTGCAGCAGCGGTCGGCTCGTTGATGATGCGTTTGACGTCCAGACCGGCGATGCGGCCGGCGTCTTTGGTGGCCTGACGCTGGCTGTCGTTGAAGTACGCCGGCACGGTGATGACCGCTTCGGTGACCGCTTCGCCGAGGTAGTCTTCGGCGGTCTTCTTCATTTTCTTCAGGATTTCAGCCGAGATTTGCGGCGGTGCCATCTTCTGGCCATTCACTTCCACCCAAGCGTCACCGTTGTCCGCCTTGGCAATCTTGTACGGCACCATCTGGATGTCTTTCTGCACGACGTCTTCTTCAAAGCGACGGCCGATCAGACGCTTCACCGCGTACAGGGTGTTGTGCGGGTTGGTTACAGCCTGACGCTTGGCCGACTGGCCAACCAGAATTTCGCCATCGTTGGCGTACGCGATGATCGACGGCGTGGTACGCGCGCCTTCAGCGTTCTCGATCACTTTAGCTTTGCCGTTTTCCAGCACGGAGACGCACGAGTTGGTGGTCCCCAGGTCGATACCGATAATCTTGCCCATGATTCACTCTCCCGAAACTTGGATATTTCCGCCACTGCGCAAGGCAACGGCGGTAGCACTAAAACGCTTGACTGTTAAATGGGGGCTGTTCGCCGATTTTCAAGCCTGCTCGTCGATCGACGGCGGCGCTTCGCTGGGCGCCTTGCTGACCACAACCATGGCCGGACGCAGCAAGCGACCATTGAGCAGGTAACCCTTCTGGAACACCTTGAGCACACTGTTGGGCTCTACATGGGTGCTCTCTTGCATGGCCATGGCCTGATGATGCTCCGGGTTGAACGGCGCACCATGGGGGTCGATAGCCTCGAGCTGGTAACGCTTGAGGGTGTCTTGGAACAGCTTGAGCGTCAGCTCCAAGCCCTCACGCACCGCTTTGATCGCTTCGTCATCAGGGCTGGACAGTTCCAGACCGCGCTCCAGGCTATCGATCACCGGGATCAGATCGCCTGCGAACTTTTCCAGGCCAAACTTATGGGCCTTCTCGACATCCTGCTCGGCGCGCCGGCGAACGTTCTGCAGGTCCGCCGCCATGCGCAGGGCCTGATCCTGAGCCGCACTCAGCTGCTCTTCGAGCGCCTGTACACGGGCCGCCAGCTCCTCAGCCGGGGCCGCGTCGGACGCGGTGGTAGCCTCAGGGTTTTGCGGATCCAGGTTCTGTTCGTCAGCCATGCGGTTCTCCTCTAAAAGTTCGACGCAAGCCTCAACTTGCGTACCTGACGCCTATATGGGGCCAACTTGCGCCACTTCAAGGCCCAACAGTGGATTGTCAGCACCTGGAAAAACACTGTATAAATAACCAGACAACGCCTTGGGAGACCTCGCATGCTGGTGCACCTGTCCGTACACAACTACGCCATCGTTGAACACCTCGACCTGGAGCTGGATCGCGGCATGAGCGTGATCAGCGGGGAAACCGGCGCCGGTAAATCGATCATGCTCGACGCCCTTGGCCTGACCCTTGGCGACCGTGCCGACAGTGGCGTGGTACGACCGGGCGCCGACAAGGCGGACATCCTTGCCAGCTTTGACCTGGACGACATCCCCGAGGCCCGCGCCTGGCTGGCCGAGCGCGACCTGGACAACGACGGCCCGTGCATCCTGCGCCGGGTGATCACCGCCGAGGGCCGTTCACGCGGCTACATCAACGGCGCACCCTGCCCGCAAGGCGACCTCAAAGCACTCGGCGAGCTGCTGATCGACATTCACAGCCAGCACGAGCATCAGTCGCTGCTCAAACCCGACACCCACCGCCGTCTGCTCGACGAATTCGCCGGCAGCCAGGACCTGGCCCGCCAGGTGCAACTGGCCGCACAGCGCTGGAAACAGACACGCAACGAGCTGGAACGCATCGCCAACATCGGCGACGAGCAACGCGCCCGCCATCAGTTACTTAGCTATCAGCTTGAAGAGCTGGATAACTTGGCCCTGGGCGAAAGCGAACTCGAACAGCTGGAACAGGAACACAAGAACCTGACCAACGCCGAGAGCCTGCTCAGCGCCTGCCGTCAGGTCATTGAACAATGCAGTGAAAATGACGCCGGCAACGTGCTTTCAGCGCTGACCGCCAGCCTCAACCGCCTGAGCGCGTTCAAAGGTCAACCCGGCGCCCTCAGCGAAGCCGGCAACCTGCTGGCCAGCGCGCAGATCCAGATAGAGGAGGCCGTGGGAGAGCTCAATCGCTTCCTCGATCACTTCGACGCAGACCCCGAACGCCTGCAGCAGATGGAAGAGCGCCTGGACGCCATCTACACCCTGGCGCGCAAGCACCGCATCCAGCCCACCGAGCTTGGCGCCCTGCAGCAGCAACTGTTCGAGGAACTGGAAAGCCTTAACGCCGACGACCAGGCCGCCGAACGCCTCGCCGAAGAATTGACCGCCTATTTGCGCCACTACCAGGAAAAAGCCGACGAGCTCAGCAAACTGCGCGGCGAAGCGGCCGGACGCCTGGCCAAGGCGGTCGAAAGCGAAATGCAGAACTTGGGCATGCCAGGCGGGCGCTTCACCATCAAGCTCAGCGCTCACGCCAACGGCGAGCCGCACCCGCACGGGCTGGAGCAACTGGAGTTTTTGGTCAGCGCCAACCCCGGCCAACCGCTCAAGGCACTGGCCAAGGTGGCCTCCGGTGGAGAGCTGTCGCGAATCAGCCTGGCGATTCAGGTGATCACCGCACAAACCTCGCGCGTACCGACCCTGGTGTTCGACGAGGTGGACGTCGGCATCGGCGGGCCAACGGCCGAAGTGGTGGGTCAACTGCTGCGACGCCTGGGCGAACGCGGCCAGGTACTCACCGTGACCCACTTGCCCCAGGTGGCAGCCCAGGGTCATCAACACCTGTTCGTGCACAAGGTGCGTGAACAAGACAGCACCCGCACCGCCGTCAGTAAACTGGACAACGACCAGCGCGTGGAAGAAATCGCCCGCATGCTCGGCGGCCTCGACCTAACCGCCGAGTCCCTGGCGCATGCCCGCAAGATGGTCAGCAGCGCCCAAGCCTGAAAAGCCACCTGCGATATGCAAAGAAGGCGACCCATGGGTCGCCTTCTTTGATCAACGCGCCTGTTACTTGCGCGGCTTAGCACGCACGTAAAGCACCAGGTTGTGGTCGACCAGTTCGAAGCCATGCTCCTGGACGATCTCTTTCTGGCGCTTTTCGATCTCCGCATCGAAGAACTCGATCACGTCGCCCGTATCCACGCAGACCATATGGTCGTGGTGACCGCTGTCGGCCAGTTCGAACACGGCATGGCCGCCGTCGAAATTGTGCCGAACCACGAGACCTGCAGCCTCGAACTGCGTCAGAACGCGGTAGACCGTGGCCAGCCCTACGTCCTCACCCGCCTCCATCAATGCCTTGTAAACCTCTTCGGCACTCATGTGGCGCTGCTCCGTGGAGTCGAGCATTTGTAGAATCTTGACCCGCGGCAGGGTCACTTTCAGTCCAGCTTTGCGTAGTTCGCTATTTTCAACCATGGTCTGCTTTCTCGCGGAAGCGGCTTCGCAGCTTCCTTTATTGCGGGTATGATCCGGGTTTACGTTGCCAAGCCAAGATAGTGGAAGTCGCCCACCGATGCAAAAAACCAAGCTCCTGCTGACCAGCCTCACCCTTTCGGGGCTCATCACGCTCGCCGGTTGTTCATTCCCCGGGGTTTACAAAATCGACATCCAGCAAGGCAATGTCGTGACGCAAGACATGATAGACCAGTTGCGCCCCGGAATGACCCGGAGCCAAGTGCGGTTTATCATGGGTAACCCCCTGATCACCGACACCTTCCACGCCAACCGTTGGGACTACCTGTACAGCCTGCAACCAGGCGGTGGGCAGCGCCTGCAAGAGCGTGTCAGCGTCAATTTCGACGCCAACGACCAGCTCGCTGGCCTATCGGGCGACTTCATGCCCGGCGTGAGCCGTGACCAGGCAATCCTGGGCGAAGACGGCGACTCGGCCATCACCGCGCCGCGCACAACGCCAGAGGCAGCCCCAGCGCCAGGCTCGCTGCTTGAGCAGATCCAGCGTGAAGTGGACGATGTCCAGGCCGTACCGGTGCCCACACCGGAGCCACTGGACACCGGCGCGCAATAACGCAACCTGCTGCAACAAAAAACCCGGCCAAGTGCCGGTTTTTTTCACATCTGCATCAAGGGCGCTCGACTCACCACAGCCCCTAACACGCGCTTACGTCCGGGACGCGGTCAGTCCTCGGCGTCACGCGCCTTGGCAGCTTTAGCCGCACGCTGCTTGCGCACTTCCTTGGGGTCGGCCACTAGGGGGCGATAAATCTCAATGCGCTCGCCCTCTTCGAGCACCCGCGCTTCTGGCTTGGCGACTGCCTTGCCAAATATCCCCAGCGGGCTCCCGGCAAGGTCAAGACCTGGAAAATGCTGATCCATCCCCGACTGCAACGCGGCTTCACGCACCGTGGTGCCGTGAGGCACGGTAAGGCGCAGCAGCTTTTGCTTGTCAGCCAGGGCATAGCCAACCTCGACCACAATCATGCGCTTATCCATACAACTGCTTCGCTCGCTGACAGAAGGCATCCACCAGCGTGTTAGCCGCCTGATTGAACAAGGGACCGAGGGTTGCACGCACCAGCGGCCCGGCATAGTCGAACGTCAGATCCAGGCTAATCTTGCAGGCCTTTTCACCGAGCGGTTTGAACACCCACTGGCCATGCAACTGGGTGAAGGGGCCTTCCTCCAGATTCAACTCGATCGACTGCCCCGGCACCAGCGTGTTGCAGGTCACGAAGCGCTGACTAAGCCCCGCTTTGGACACCGCCAAGGCCGCACGCATCATGTGCTCATCAACCGCCAAGACTTCACTGGCCGAACACCAGGGCAGGAACTCCGGGTAGCGGGCCACATCATTAACCAGGTCGTACAACGCCTGGGCCGGATAAGGCAGCAGCGCCGAGCGCTGAATATGGGTGGTCATTTCAGCAACTCAGCGACGAACACGATCAACACGCCCAAGGGCGCGACCACGCGCATCCCCCAATAAACCCAGGGAAACAGACGCGGATGGCGCAGCGCCAACTCGTCACGCACCGTTTCACGCTGCAGCACCCAACCGGCAAACAGCACGAATGCTAGACCGCCCAGAGGCAGGAGGATGCGGCTGGTCAGGTAATCGATGCTGTCAAAGAAGTTGCGGCCACCCTCGGCGCCCCACTGGAACAGGTGGAAGCCATCATCGGCAAACACGAAGAATTTGGCGTCAGCCGCCACGTTGAACGACAGCACCGTGCCCATGCCCACCAGCCAGCACAGCAGCGCCAGAACACTGGTGACGAGCGCGCGGCTACGCTGAGTGCGCTCGACCAGGTAGGCCACCGCGGGCTCAAGCATGGAGATCGACGAGGTCCAGGCGGCGATCAGCACCAGCACGAAGAACACCGTGCCCATCAGCTGGCCAAACGCGATGTTGCCGAACGCCACCGGCAGGGTGACAAACATCAACCCAGGGCCCGCGCCGGGCTCCAGACCGCCGGCAAACACGATAGGGAACAACGCCAGACCGGCAGTCAGCGCCACCAGCGTATCGAGCACGCCCACCGTCAGCACGGTCGCACCGATGGAGGCCTGGCGCGGCATGTAGGCGCCGTAGACCATGATCGAGCCCACACCCACGCTGAGGGTGAAGAATGCATGCCCCATGGCCGCGAGTACGCCGTCGAGCAGGCGGTCGGGCTGGAAGTCAAAGAGGAAATGGAAGCCCTGCATAAAGTGCCCGGTGGTCATGCTGTAGCCCAGCAGCACCAACAGCAGCACGAACAGCAGCGGCATCATGATGCGCAGACCGCGCTCCAGCCCGGCCACCACACCACGTGCGATAACGAAGCCGGTCAGTAGCATGAACAGGCTGTGCCACAACGTCAGCCGCCAGGGATCGCTGGTCAGTGCGCCAAATGCGGCACCTGCGCCCTCGGCGCTGATGCCGTCAAAGGTGCCGCTGCCCATGCTGATGATGTAGTCCAGCGACCAGCCCGCCACCACGCTGTAGAACGACAGGATCAGCAGCGCGGCGACCATGCCCATGAGCGCAGCCCATGACCATTTCGGCGATGCACCGGCTTCCAGCGCCAGGCTCTTGAGGCTGTTGACCGGGCTCTGCAGACCGCGCCGGCCGATCAGCGTTTCGGCGAGCATGATCGGCAACCCGACGAGGAAGATGCACACCAGGTACATGACGACGAACGCGCCACCGCCGTACATGCCGGTCATGTAGGGGAATTTCCAGATATTACCCAGGCCGACCGCCGAACCGGTCGCCGCCAGGATGAACACCCAGCGACTGGCCCAGGCACCGTGGATCGAAACCTTGTCGCGCGTCATGAGGTTTTCCGTGTTACCGATCAAAAAGATCGCGCATTGTCCGGGATTCACCCGGCATTGAAAAGCGCGGCCAGGCGCCACGCGGCCTAACGGCTGGTTGCATACGCCTGTCGCCAGCGGCAACAGGACTCCCTATAATGCGCGCCCTATGGCTAAACAAACGAAACACCCTCAAGGCTCCATTGCGCAAAACAAAAAGGCGCAACACGACTACTTCGTCGAATCCCGATTCGAGGCTGGCCTCGTGCTGGCTGGCTGGGAAGTCAAAAGCTTGCGCGCCGGCAAGGCCCAGCTGGTCGACAGCTACATCCTGCTCAAGGATGACGAAGCCTGGCTGATGGGTTGCCACATCACGCCGCTGAAAACCGCCAGCACCCACGTCATCGCCGACCCCACGCGCACGCGCAAGCTGCTGCTCAATAAGCGTGAGCTGGATAAGCTATTTGGTGCCGTGCAGCAGAAAGGCTACACCTGCGTGGCCCTGGCGCTGTACTGGAAGGCGCACCTGATCAAGTGCGAAATTGCCCTGGCCAAGGGCAAGAAAGACTTTGACAAACGCCACAGCGAGAAAGAGCGTGACGCCGACCGCGAAGTCCAGCGCGCCATGCGTACCAAGGGCAAGGGCGACTGACCCATCTGTAGGGTGCGCCGCGCGCACCTGAATGCCTGTACCGCCACAGCGGTGCCCGTGGTGCACCTACGCTTTGGCCGCTCCCCGGCGCTGCGCCCGCTCCACCCGGCGAACTTCCTGCTGCACTTCGGACAGCACTTCCTGCACATAGTCGATGTGCTGGTTGGACAGCTCCCGCGCCTGCTCGGCGCGCCCTTGCATGATGGCCTCGAATAACGCGCGGTGCTGGTTGATCAGCATGTCACGGGTCTCGTCGCGCTGGGCGTACATGCCGCCGATATTAGTCACCACATTGCGCTTGAGCAGGTCGAACAGCCCGCGAATGGTGTGCAGCAGCACGGCGTTGTGGCTGGCTTCAGCGATGGCCAGGTGAAAGCTGGCATCGGCAGCACCCTCTTCTGCCCGCGTTACGCTGCCACTGCGGCTGTAGCAGTCCTGCAACGCCGCAAATGCCTCGCTGAGCCGCTGACGATCCAACTCGGTAGCCCGCAGCGCTGCGTAGTACGCGCATGAGCCTTCAAGCGTATGGCGAAACTCCAGCAGGTCGCGCTGGGCATCGGAATTGCTCTCCAACAAATGCAGCAGGGGATCGCTGAATGTCGACCCCAGTGAATCAGCCACATAGTTACCGCCGCCCTGGCGGCTGACCAGCAACCCGCGCGCTGCGAGCTTTTGAATGGCTTCGCGCAGTGAGGGGCGCGACACCCCGAACCGTTCGGACAACACGCGCTCGGCCGGCAGCCTTTCGCCTGCCTTGAGCGTGCCCTCGAGGATCATGGTTTCCAGCTGCGCGACGATATCGTCCGACAGACGGCGCTGGCGCACCTGACCTATTTCCATACCCCATCTCCATTGGTTTTACCGGCCACGCCCGGCCTGACCGGGTGCCATGCCGAGAGCCTATAGCGCCGCTGACGACCAGACAAGCAAGGCTTGTACGACCAAAGTCGAAGACCACCGGATTGACAGCACAGGAGTGCGGCTTTTAACCTGAGCCCCGCTGATTGTAAATTGGTAATACCAATTTAGCCGCTTTGCGATAACAATTCCAAGAACGCTTCCGAGGTCCACCATGCCGCTTCGATCCGCCGTACTGCTTCGCGCCCTCCCCACCCCGCGCTTGTCGCGCTGCTGACCGAGGAGCCTGCCATGACTACCGGACTACTCGCGCTACTCGCCTTCTCGCCGATCCTGCTGGCCGCTATCTTGCTGGTGGGCCTGCGCTGGCCGGCCAAGCACGCCATGCCGCTGGTATACCTGATGACCGCCGCTGTTGGCCTGTTTGCCTGGGACATGAGCGTCACCCGTATTCTTGCCTCAACCCTGCAGGGCCTGCTGATTACCCTTGGCCTGCTGTGGATCATTTTCGGCGCCATCCTGCTGCTCAACACCCTCAAGCACTCGGGCGGTATCACCGCGATTCGCGCAGGCTTCGCCACCATCAGCCCGGACCGTCGGGTGCAGGCGATCATCATTGCCTGGCTGTTCGGCTGTTTTATCGAAGGAGCTTCGGGCTTCGGCACACCGGCCGCGATTGCCGCGCCACTGCTGGTCGCCATCGGCTTCCCGGCCATGGCGGCGGTGCTGCTGGGCATGCTGGTGCAAAGCACGCCGGTGTCCTTCGGCGCGGTGGGCACGCCGATCATCGTTGGCATCAACAGCGGCCTGGACACGGCGACCCTGAGCGCGCAGCTGCTCGAGCAGGGCTCGTCCTGGGCGCAGTTTCTGCAGTTGATCACCAGTGAAGTGGCGATCACCCACGCACTGGTCGGCACCATCATGCCGCTGGTCATGGTGCTGATGCTGACGCGCTTCTTTGGTCGGGAAAAAAGCTGGAAAGCCGGTTTCGAGGTGCTGCCCTTCGCCCTGTTCGCAGGTTTGGCGTTTACCCTGCCCTATGTCGCCACCGGCATTCTGCTCGGCCCGGAATTCCCGTCCCTGGCTGGCGGCCTGATCGGCCTGGCCATCGTCACCACCGCGGCCCGCGCTGGCTTCCTGATGCCACGCACCACCTGGGATTTCGCCCCGGCCAACGAGTGGCCAAGCGAATGGCTGGGCACGGTCGAAATGAAGCTCGACAGCCTGACTGCCAAGCCGATGAGCGCCCTGCGTGCCTGGCTGCCCTATGTACTGGTTGGCGTCCTGTTGGTAATCAGCCGGGTTTTTCCGGCGGTCGGCAGTGCGCTCAAGGCGGTGGTGGTCAACTTCCCCGACCTGCTGGGTGAAACCGGCGTGAGCGCCAACTTCCAACCGCTGTACCTGCCGGGCGGCATTTTGGTTGCAGTGGTGATCGCCACCTTCTTCCTGCACCGCATGCGTTTGCAGGACCTGGGCAAAGCGGTGAAGGAGTCGTCCAGCGTACTGCTCAGTGCCGGTTTCGTGCTGCTGTTCACCGTGCCCATGGTGCGCATCTTGATCAACTCGGGCGTCAACGGCGCCGAGCTGAGCAGCATGCCAATCCTGATGGCGCGCTGGGTGGCCGACAGCGTCGGCGGCGTCTACCCGCTGCTGGCACCCAGCGTCGGTGCGCTGGGCGCCTTTATCGCCGGCTCCAATACGGTCAGCAACATGATGTTCAGCCAGTTCCAGTATGGCGTGGCGCACAGCCTGGGGATTTCCGGGGCCATGATGGTCGCGGTACAGGCCGTGGGCGCGGCAGCCGGCAACATGGTGGCCATTCATAACGTGGTCGCGGCGTCTGCTACGGTAGGCCTGCTCGGCCGTGAAGGCAGCATCTTGCGCAAGACCATCTGGCCAACGCTGTATTACGTGCTGGCCACCGGGGTGATCGCCCTGATCGCCATTTACGTACTTGCAAGGCCACCATGGCAGCGCGGGAGCCGTTAAGCTGCACCGACAACAAGATGCCGTACGCAACGGTTTTACCGCCCTCGGGCGGCCCCTTTGCCTGACTCAGGATGACGACCATGATCATTTCTTCTTCTACTGATTACCGTGCCGCCGCCCAACGCAAGCTGCCGCCTTTTCTCTTCCACTATGCCGATGGCGGCGCCTATGCCGAGTACACCCTGCGGCGCAACGTCGAAGACCTGGCCTCGATCGCCCTGCGTCAGCGCGTGCTGCGCAACATGTCGCAGCTGAGCCTGGAAACCCAACTGTTCGGCGAGACCCTAGCCATGCCGGTGGCGCTGGCCCCCGTTGGCCTGACCGGCATGTTCGCCCGCCGCGGCGAGGTGCAGGCGGCCAAGGCAGCGGCGGCCAAAGGGATTCCCTTCACCCTGTCGACGGTGTCGGTGTGCCCCATCGAGGAAGTCGCACCGGCCATCGACCGGCCGATGTGGTTCCAGCTCTATGTGCTGAAAGACCGCGGCTTTATGAAAAACGCCCTGGAGCGGGCCAAGGCCGCCGGTGTCAGCACCCTGGTGTTTACCGTGGACATGCCCACCCCCGGCGCCCGTTACCGCGATGCCCATTCCGGCATGAGCGGGCCGAACGCTGCCCTGCGCCGCATGCTGCAAGCCTTCACCCACCCAGCCTGGGCCTGGGATGTCGGCGTGATGGGCAAACCCCATGACCTGGGCAATATTTCCACCTACCGCGGCAACCCCACCGGCCTGGCCGACTACATCGGCTGGCTGGGCGCGAACTTCGATCCGTCGATCTCCTGGAAAGACTTGGAGTGGATTCGCGACTTCTGGGACGGCCCGATGGTAATCAAGGGCATCCTTGATGCTGACGACGCCCGCGACGCAGTGAAATTTGGCGCTGATGGCATCGTCGTATCCAACCACGGTGGGCGTCAGCTCGACGGTGCGCTGTCCAGTGCCCGCGCCCTGCCGGCCATCGCCGACGCAGTAAAGGGCGACTTGAAGATCCTCGCCGACTCGGGCATCCGCTCGGGCCTGGATGTGGTGCGCATGATCGCCCTGGGCGCCGACACCGTGATGCTCGGCCGTGCCTTCCTCTACGCCCTGGCCGCCGCTGGCGGCGCGGGTGTGAGCAACCTGCTGGACCTGATCGAAAAAGAAATGCGCGTGGCCATGGTGCTCACCGGCGCCAAGTCGATCAGTGAAATCAACCGTGATTCGCTGGTGCGCGAGCTGGGCGTCTAGCCTGGCTGAATACGGGCGTCGCCCAGACGCCCGTTTATAAAAAAGGCCGCATGAACGGCCTGCACTTATCGTGATGCCTGGAGTAGCCATGAGCCTGCCTGCCGCCTTTCTGGCCGAGGTCGAACGCCTGATCCCGCCAACCCGCCGCTTCGACGACCCGCTGTCGACCCTGGCGTTCGGTACCGACGCCAGCTTTTACCGGCTGATCCCCAAGCTAGTGGTGCGCGTCGAGTCCGAGGACGAGGTGGTCAGCCTGCTCAAGCTGGCCAGTGCCGAACAGGTGCCGGTGACCTTCCGTGCGGCGGGCACCAGCCTCTCCGGGCAGGCGCTTAGCGACTCGGTGTTGATCGTGCTCGGCGATAACTGGAACGGCCGTGAAGTGCGCGGCGAGGGTGCGCAGATCCGCCTGCAACCTGGGGTTATCGGTGCCCAGGCCAACGCCGTACTGGCGCCCTTCCAGCGCAAGATCGGCCCCGACCCGGCCTCGATCAACGCCTGCAAGATCGGCGGCATCGTCGCCAACAACGCCAGCGGCATGTGCTGCGGCACAGCGCAAAACAGCTACCACACCCTGGCCGGCATCCGCCTGGTGCTGGCCGACGGCAGCGTGCTCGACACTGAAAACCCGGCCAGCGTGGCGGCCTTCAGCAGCCAGCACGCCGAGTTGCTCGCGCGCCTGGCCGAACTCGGCCGACAGACCCGCGCCAACACCGAGCTGGCCGCGCGCATCCGTCACAAGTATCGGCTAAAGAACACCACCGGCTTGTCGCTCAACGCCCTGGTCGATTACGACCAGCCGCTGGATATCCTCAGCCACCTGATGGTCGGCTCGGAAGGCACCCTGGGCTTTATCAGCGCGGTGACCTACGACACCGTGCCGGACCACCCGCACAAGGCCAGCGCGCTGATCGTCTTCCCCGATGTCGCCACCTGCTGCCACGCCGTAACGGTGCTCAAACAGCAACCGGTCGCCGCCGTGGAGCTGCTCGACCGGCGCAGCATGCGCTCGGTGGAGAACAAGCCGGGCATGCCCGAGTGGGTGCGCAGCCTGTCGAACAGCGCCTGCGCGCTACTGGTGGAAACCCGCGCGGCCAGCGACAGCCTGCTGCAGGAGCAGATCGCCCAGGTGATGACGTCCATCGGCCACTTCCCGGTGGACAAGCAGGTCGACTTCAGCAGCGATCCGCTGGTCTACAACCAGCTCTGGAAGATCCGCAAAGACACCTTCCCCGCCGTCGGTGCCGTGCGCCAGACCGGCACCACGGTGATCATCGAAGACGTCACCTTCCCCGTCGAGTGCCTGGCCGAAGGCGTCAATCGCCTGCTGGCGCTGTTCGACCGCCACGGCTACGACGAGGCGATCATTTTCGGCCACGCCCTGGAAGGCAACCTGCACTTCGTCTTCACCCAGGCCTTCGACACGCCGGAGCAGATCGCCCGCTACGCCTCCTTTATGGACGAGGTGGCGCAACTGGTGGCCGTGGAATTCGGCGGCTCGCTCAAGGCCGAGCACGGCACCGGGCGCAACATGGCGCCCTTCGTCGAGCTGGAATGGGGCCACGATGCCTACCAGCTGATGTGGCAGCTAAAACGCCTGCTCGACCCCAAGGGCATCCTCAACCCGGACGTGGTGCTGTGCGACGACCCGGATATCCACCTCAAACACCTCAAGCCGCTGCCGGCGGCCGATGCGCTGGTCGACACCTGCATCGAATGCGGGTTCTGCGAGCCGGTGTGCCCGTCCAAGGGGCTGACCCTGAGCCCGCGCCAGCGCATCGTCATCTGGCGCGATATCCAGGCGAAAAAGCGCGCCGGCATCGACACCACAGCGCTGGAGCGCGATTACCAGTACCACGGCCTCGACACCTGCGCTGCCACCGGCCTGTGTGCCCAACGCTGCCCGGTGGGCATCAACACCGGCGACCTGGTACGGGCCCTGCGCGCCCGCGCTGCGACCCACACAAAAACCGCCACCTGGCTGGCGGAGCACTTTCATCAAACGCTGCTGGCGGCACGCTTCACCCTGCACGTAGCCAATGGCGCACGCCTACTGCTCGGCGCCCCGCGCCTGGCCCGCGCATCGGCAGCCCTGAGCCGGGCCAGCCAGGGCCGCGTGCCGCAGTGGACGCCGGCCATGCCGCAGCCGCTGCAACGCCTCGACCTGCCCAGCCCGCGCAGCGACGATACACGCCCGCGCGTGGTCTACCTGGCCGCCTGCGTCTCCCGCGCCATGGGCCCGGCCGCAGGCGACCGCGAACAACAGCCGCTGCTCGACAAGACCCGTGCCCTGCTGGAAAAGGGCGGTTATCAGGTGATCTTCCCCGCGCAGCTGGATGAACTGTGCTGCGGCCAGCCGTTCGCCTCCAAAGGCTACCCCGCCCAGGCCGATGCCAAGCGCCAGGAATTGATCGCCGCCCTGCTCAAGGCCAGCCGCGGCGGGCTCGATCCAATTTACTGCGACACCAGCCCCTGCACCCTGCGCCTGCTGCAGGATGGCCTCGACCCGCGCCTGCAGATCCATGACCCGGTGCGTTTTATCCGCGAGCACCTGCTCGACCGCCTGGACATTCAGCCCCAGGCCGAACCCGTGGCCGTGCACGTCACCTGCAGCACCCAGCACCTCGGCGAGGCCCAGGCGTTGATCGACATCGCCCGGCGCTGCGCCCGCGAGGTGGTGATCCCGGAGGGTATTCACTGCTGCGGCTTTGCCGGCGACAAGGGCTTTACCACGCCACAGCTCAACCAGCACGCCCTGCGCACTTTGAAAGACGCGGTGCAACACTGCAGCGAAGGCCTGTCGACCAGCCGCACTTGCGAGATTGGTTTGTCCAGCCACAGCGGTATCGACTACCACAGCCTGGTGTATCTGCTTGATCGCGTATCCCGGCCGTTAGCGTCCGTTTGACAGTAAAAACATTGAACACCGGCCGCAGCAGGCCGGTCAGCTATTCAGAGCCCGAATGACTCGGGCAGACATCGAACACGGCGATCAGCTGAGGTCGCTGGAAGATTTCTGCACAAGAGGATGATCTGATGAAGCGCACCGCATTGTTTTTCGCTGCCGCCGTACTCGCCGCCCCGGCTTTCGCCGACGACCTGTGCACCGTCAACCTGCAGAAGCTGGATGACAGCCTGACCACCTCCACCGTCGGCTCACCGCTCAAGGAGCAGGTGGAAGAAGCGCACCAGGCCGCTCTGAAAGCGCAGAGCGCTGGCGACCTGCAAGCCTGTGGCACCCACGCTGAAAAAGCGTTGCAAATGCTCGAGCGCCCGAGCACTGACGGCTCCAGCAGCAGCTGAGCCCGAACACCGCGACCGGCCTGGCCGGTCGCGGTGACCTTTCATCGCCTACCCCGTCATCGCCCTCCTGCATTTCCTACAGTCAAAGCTCCCTCACACAGGAGTAATGACCATGCGCCGCCTGACCCTGCTGTTTTCCACACTGCTGCTCAGTGCTTCTGCCTGGGCCATGCACTGCCCTGCCGACATGGCCAAGATCGATGCGCTGCTGAAAAGCGATCCCCCTAGTGACGCCACTGTCCTGGCGCAGGTACAACAACTGCGCGCCGAAGGCGAGGCGCAACACAAGGCTGGCAACCATGACCAATCCGTGAAAAGCCTGGGCGAAGCGCTGCAGCTACTGGGTGCCAGTAACTGATGCCAATTGCGGTGCGCAACTGGCGCGCTTAGCAGCCAACCTCGGCTGCTAACGCACCACGCTTAAGCGTTATGACCGCGAGGCGCTTCGCCGGCAGCACCCAACAGCCCCGCGGCTACACGACGCACTTCGGCCAGGTCGATGGGCTTGCTCAGGCATGCCTGAGCACCCTTGGCCAAGACCTCACGGCTGACTGCCTGATCAGCCGACGCGCTGATCACCAACACCGGCACGGCGGCCAAGCCGGGCTCAAGGCGCATATGCTCCAGCACGCTGAGCCCGTCACCGTCTGGCAGGTCGAGGTCCAGCACCACAAGATCCGGCCTACGCTGCGCCAATTCTGCCAATGCCCGCTGCACAGACCCCACGCCACGCACCTGGGCCCACTCACGTAACGCCTCCTGCACCACCCGCAGGCAGGCGGGGTGATCTTCCACGCACAACACATCGGCCTGCGGCCTGCCCATCGAGGCCTGCGCCTGAGCCGTGTCCGCCTCCACCGCCTCGGGCGCGGCCGCGCCGGGCAGGTCGATCCAGAACCGGCTGCCCAGGCCGGCCGTGCTGCTAAAGCCCATGGTGCCGCCCATCAGCGTGGCCAGCTCACGGCACAGCACCAACCCGATACCCGTGCCGGGAATACTCGAATTTTCTCGACCCAACCGCTGGAACGGCTGAAACAGCTGCGCCTGCTGCGCCTCACTGAGGCCCGCCCCGCTGTCCTCGACCCAAAGCCGCAGGCAATCCGGCCGCACCTCATAGCCGAGCGTGATATGGCCCTGCGGGCTGTTGTATTTGATGGCGTTGGACAACAGGTTCAACAGCACCTGGCGCACGCGCCGCGTATCAGCCTGCACGTACAGCGAGGTATCGACACTGGCCAGAACCTGCAACTGCAACTGACGCTGATGCACTTCGGGCAGCACCAGCTCGGCGCAACCGTTGAGCAAGGCGCCAATCTCCACCGCCTGCAACTGCAGCTGCTGGCGCCGGCTCTCGACGCTCGACAGGTCGAGAATATCGTCCACCAGAGACGTCAGGTGGCGGCTGGCATTGACGATCTCACGCGCATAGTCGGCCTCTTGCTGAGCCTCTGGCTTATCCTGGGTTTCCATCTCGATCAACTGGCCAAAACCGTAGATGGCATTGAGCGGTGTGCGCAGCTCGTGGCTCATGCTCGACAGGAAACGGCTCTTGGCCTGGCTCGCCTCCTGGGCGGTCAGGCTGGCGCTGCGCAACTCCTCCTCCACCTGCTTGAGCCGCGTAATGTCCACATGGGTGCCAGCCACCCGCCATGCGCCACCCTGGGCTTCGCGCTCCAGCACCTTGCCGCGGCTGAGCAGCCAAACGTAGTTGCCCTGAGCATCGGCGTAGCGGTACTCGGCCTCGAACTGATCCTCGCCACTGCTGGCGAACAGCTGACGCAAGTGGCGAATGCGCTCCAGGTCGTCGGGGTGCACGCGCAGGTTGAACTCGCTGAAACTCATGCGTGCAGCCGGCAAGCCAAAGCGTTTGACGAAGCGCCCGCTAAGGCTGATGGTCATGCTCTCGGCCTGAACCTCCCAGAGGCTTTCAGTGGTGCCTTCCAGCACCAGCTGAAGGATGCGCTGGGCCTCCTGCCGCTCGCTCTCACTGCCCTGCAGCTGGGCGCCGGCCTGCTGCACCGCTTCGACCAACTGGGTCATTTCTTCAATCCGGCTGACCACCGGCGCTGGCGTGTAATCACCGCGGCCCACCTGGCGCATCATCGACACAATGCCCGCCATGGGCTGCGCCAATTGCTCGCTGAGACGCCGCGAGCGCAGCCACATCCAGGCGAAAAACAGCAGGTAGAACAGCACCAGCCCGGCGATCAGCAAATAACCGATGTGCAGGTAGCGCGTGGACAGCCGATTGGTTTCGCTGAACAGATTGGCCTCATCGACCACCAACAGCAGACGCCAGCCGGTCTGGCGAATATCACTCCAGGCAACCAGTTGGTGACGCCCGCCCAGGCTCACTTCCTGTACGCGCTCGCCGGGAAGCTGCAACGCATCGAGCAACGGCCGCAACTCGGGGCGACTGGCGAGGTTGAAGTCTTCAGGCTTGAGCACCTCGCGGCGCACTGCCTCGGCGTAGGAATACTCGGTCAGCTCACGCAGACCAAAATCGCGCTCACCGGCACGCGGCAGCGCGATGATGTTGTTATCGGGCGCCACCAGCATGGCGTAGCCCTCCCACGGCACCTGCAACTCGCCAATCTTCGCCAGCATCTGATTGAGCGTGATGTCCTGCCCCACCACCCCTTCGAGAAAATCCCCCCGGTAAACCGGGGCCACCGCCGACATCATCCAGCCCTGCCCGGCCGGGTCCAGGTAGACATCGGTCCAGACCACCTTGCGCTCGGGGTTATGGGCCGCATCGGCCAGGTAATAGAAGTTGTACGCGGGGATGTTCATGTCATGGGGATACTGGTCCGGCGTCATGAACCAGGGGTAGATGCGGTTGTAGCTGTCCCAACTGTTGAAATACACCGCCGCCACCAGTGGGTCCGCGCGGCGGATCGAACGCATGATCGGGTCAAGCTGCGCCAGGCGCAGCGCTTTGGCGTGGTCTTGCTTGGCCACCGGTGTGCTGTTGGCATAAAAGGACGCCGCCCGGCCATCGTCGCTGCGGCTGTAGAACACACCGCTGGGCGTCAGCCCATGACGGCTGTGCTCCAGGGCATCCGGCACGAATGCCGTGTTGGCCAAGGCCTCGGCCGCCGCATCACGCAGAATCTCGACCTGGGTCTCGATGGCATGCAAGCGCCCATCGATCACCTGCCCTTCACGGGCTGCTGCCGCTTCCAGGTCTTCCACCGCGCTCTGCTGCAAATGGCCAATCTGCGCGTCACGAATCGCCGAGTTACTGAACAGATAGACCGCGATCAGCACCGACTCCACAAGGATCAACGGCACCAGTGCGCTCTGTGCAAACACTCGCCAAATCCAATGGCGCAACGGGTAACCGGGCGAAGATGACGGCATACGTGGGTCTCATCCAAAGACAGGGCAACAGCACAGAGCGCCATCATAGCTGCACAAAGCCCCAACGCCCACGCCGCCACGCAGGTCGACGCAGCACAGGCTTTGGCGTAGACTAGCCCCGTCACCGCGTAACGCTGACCCGTTTTGGGGCCGATTAGGATTCGACGCCGGTAGCGAAGCTCTAGGTGCATGCCGACTTGGTAACAGAAGTCGTAAATCCACTGTTGCAACTTTCTATAGTTGCCAATGACGAAAACTACGAGGGCTACGCTCTCGCTGCGTAAGCGGCGCGACTAGTCCTTCTGGTAGCTTCGGCTCCAGCGATCACT
>LNFM01000360.1_pt1 | contig 116027 bp, 110 predicted proteins | sample 596031 | NCBI WGS metagenome assembly LNFM01 (sample SAMN04254537, study PRJNA301005) | activated carbon metagenome | isolation source: dual media filters at the Ann Arbor, Michigan drinking water treatment plant | place: USA: Ann Arbor | reverse complement strand
TTGCAACCCCTTTCCTAGCCGAATGAGGAGGCGCCCAGTATCGTCGCTCCCCACTCTGTTGACGAAGGTGTTGCACTTACTCTGTGAATCCGCGGGTCGTAACCCCGCCGGAACTGAACGACCCGTTTGCCCGGATAGTAGTCACGCTGAGGCGATGGAACCAGAGCGTTCCGCGTTGCCTGCCTTGCCAGTGGAGACACTGGGGACAGGTCTTGATTTCCTGCTTCCATCGAGCGCACAGTACTACCGTCATGGCCCGCCCTCTCCGCATCGAGTTCCCAGGCGCCGTCTACCACGTGACCTCCCGTGGTGACGGGGGTACGCCCGTCTTCAGGGGCGACACCGACCGGCAGTTGTTCCTCGACGTTCTGGGCGAGGCGATGGATCGCTTCGACGCCGAGGTGCTGGCCTACTGCCTCATGGACGACCACTACCATTTGGTGCTCCACACGCGCCGCGCCAACCTCTCGCGCCTCATGCGCCATGTCAATGGGGTGTACACCCAGACCTTCAACCGCCGGCACAACTTCGAGGGCCATCTGTTCCAGGGGCGATTCAAGGCCATTCTGGTCGATCGGGACGCCCACCTGCTCACGGTGTGCCGCTACGTGGAGCGCAATCCGGTGGCCGCGAAGAGAGTGAAGTCGCCGGGCGGATGGGAATGGTCGAGCTATCGGGCGCATGCGGGTGAGGCGCCGGCGCCTGGATGGCTGGACACGCAGGGGCTGCACGGCTATCTCCTCGGACGAACGCCCCAGTCAGCCCGCGATCGCGCAACAGCGGCACGCCGATACGTCGCACTGGTGGCGCAGCGGGCCGCGGAAGACGCCACGCTCTGGAAGGACGTATTGCGCCGGCAGATCTTCCTGGGCGACGACGCCTTCGCCGAAAGGATGCTCGCGATGGCCCGCCGGCGTGGTGCGGGCGGACGCGAGATTCCCAAAGCTCAGCGCGAGCGTGTGCGGACGCTACGGCAATGGGTCTCCGAAGCGGGCAGCCGCGAGGAAGGGCTGTGGCGCGCGTATCGGGATGGCGGGATGACGATGACGGCCATGGCGGACGAAATGGGGCTCTCGGTATCGCGCATCAGTCGGTTGATCGCAGCGGCGGACCGCACGGACACCTCCCGCGGGACGTGACGGGCACCACACCCGGCCCCGCCATCGCGCAACCCGGCCTCCAAGCGACGGCCTGACGACTCGCTCGAACGCGTCGGCCCGTCTCGACGAACGTACATCACGGAACACATCCATGGGGATACGCAGACGCGCGGCGACGACGGACGCGACACCGCAGAGCGTTTCCACGGTCGACGCAGACTCCGTGCACTACTCGCGCTGGTTCAACGAGGACGCCCTCGTCAACCAGCGCCTCACCTGGCTGCTGCTCGCACAGGGCCTGCTGTTCGCCGCCTATGGCACGGTCGCGATCAAGGCAGTCGACGCGTGCGATGACAAGGCGGACTACCTGGTCTCGGTGCTCGGCCTGATCTCCGCGGTGGGGTCCATCTTCGCCGTGTTGATCTTCTTCGGGATCGGTGCAGCGGTGGCGGCGCAGTGGATCCTGCATGGCCGGCGTCGTCCGTCGCGGGCGCAGATCGGCGTCCACACGGCGACGACGATCATCGGCTGGATCACCTGCCTCTCCGTGCCGGTCGTCTTCTTCGTCGCCTGGCTCTACATCCCGGACGCCGAGATCCAGCGCGTCGTGGCGAACTGCAAGGCGGCGGCCGCCGCATCGACACCCGCCCCACCAGCGTCAACGCCGGCAATCCGCCGGCCGTGATCCATCATCCCGGCCGGGCTGAACTATCAGCAGCTTGGTCAGGAGCGCTGATCGCAGCGGCCGCGCCCGCATCTCCACCCGCACGCGCGGCGACGACTCGGACGATCGACTTCCTACCCGTGACCCTGCGTTCGATGCGTCCTGCGGATCAGATCCGCCGCCTTCTCGCCGATCAGCACGCAGGGCGCCATCGTGTTGCCGGTCGTGATGGTCGGCATGATCGAGCCGTCCGCGATCCGCAGCCCTTCGATGCCGTAGACCTTGAGCGTACCGTCGACGACCGACATCGCGTCACGCCCCATTTTCGCGGTGCACGTCTGGTGGAAGTAGGTGCCGGCGGCGTCTCGCAGGAAGGTCTCCAGCTCGGCCCCGCGCAGCGGCCCCGGCATCAGTTCGCGCTTCACGAACGCGCGTAGCACCGGCGCGTTGCCGATCTCGCGGCACAGCTCGATACAACGAACCAGCGCCTGCACATCCTGCGCCGTGCTGAGGAAGTTCGCGTGGATGGCGACGGGGTCCGAGGCACGATTGCCGGTGAGCGCGAGATGGCCCCGACTCGTCGGTTGGACGAGCCCCGGAGCGAGCGTCCATGCGCTGGCGCGATCCGCGGGCAGTCCGAAGCGAGGCCCCGTGATCTCGCTGCCGAAGGCGCACTCCTCCAGCACCGGCTGCAGGTCCGGCGTCGCCAACGACGGATCGCTCTTCGCGAAGAACGTGAACTCCGCCGAGTTGTTCCGCGGTGGCTCCGGCGAGCGGTACTCCCACACACAGCCCGCGACGAGAATGTGATCCTGGAAGTTCTGAGCGACGCCAGGCAGGTGATGCGCGACGGGGATGCCGTGCGCCTTCAGCTGCCGCTCGTCGCCGATCCCCGAGAGCATCAGGATCTTCGGCGTGTGGATGGCGCCGGCCGACAGCACGATCTCCGCAGATGCGAACGAAGATCGCTGCGCGCCGTCGTGCACGTAGTCGACGCCGACGGCCCGCCGCCCGTCGAGCCGCACGCGCTCCACGCGCGCACCAAGGAGCACAGTGAGGTTGGGCTGCGCCATCACCGGCCGGAGGTACGCGTTCGCCATCGACACCCGGACATTGCCATCGCGCACCGTGACATTCGGGATGCCGCACCCGCTCTCGGACTCCATCGTCTCCGCGTTGAGGTCATCCACCGCGGGGATCCCGACGGCCGCCGTGGCTTCCATCAACGCGTGTGCCACCGGGACGGGATCCTTCGGGAGCGTGATGTAGACCGGACCTCCGACACCGCGCAACCGCGCGTTCGCCGGCCCATCCCAGTCCTCGGCGCGCTTGTACAGGTCGAGAATGGCTTCGTACCGCCACCCGGGATCCCCCGCCGCCTCCGCCCACGAATCGAAATCGTTCTTGTGCCCCCGCGCCCAGATGAGCCCGTTCACGCTCGAGCCGCCGCCGAGCACCTTGCCCATGGGCAGTGGCGGCGTCCGCCCGTTGAGGGATGCAGACGGCTCCGCGCGGAACTGCCAGTCCCGCTCGCTCCCGATGTTGGACATCCAGACGCGCGAATCGCCGACGGCCGGTACGCGCTCGTCGCCGCCGGCTTCCAGCAGGAGAACACGCACGGATGGGTCCTCGGCCAGTCGGCGGGCGACGACGCATCCGGCCGTGCCGCCCCCGCAGACGATGAATTCGTAGGTGGCGCGGTCGACGTCGGATGGCATCGCTGTCGCGTTCGTGTCAGTGGACATGCGCAAGGCTCCTGTGGATCGGCACGGGAGCGCAGCCCGCTCTCGGCAGCGCCCGCATCAGGAAGATAGCGAGGCGGCGCGACCGTTCCCAGCGATGCCTGGCTTTGGCGCGCAGTTGGGGGAATTGCGTCGAAATGGGGCGGAGACGGTGATTGCGGCGTCGCCACGCCACGATGGGCGTCGGGCGAAGCCCGACCCACGGGGTTGTGATGCGCACCTAGCCATCGCCACGCCCACAGGTCTTCGTGGGTCGGGCTTCGCCCGACGAGGCGCGTCCATATCCAACGCGACGACCACGCCACGATGGGCGTCGGGCGAAGCCCGTCCCACGGGGTTGCGATGCGCCCCTCGCCATCGCCATGGTTGAAGATTCTCGTGGGTCGGGCTTTGCCCGACGCAGCGCCTCCACATCCGACCTGGCGACCACGCCACGACGGGCGTCGGGCGAAGCCCGACCCACGGGGTTGTGATGCGCCCCTCGCCATCGCCAGGTCCGCAGGTCTTCGTGGGTCGGGCTCTGCCCGACGCGACGCGTCCACATCCAACCCCGCGACCACGCCACGGCTGTGTACGACCGCAATGACGACCTACGCGACCGCCCCAGTCACCCAGCCGCCGCAGGAAGCGGAAAGCGGGTCGCCTGCAGTGACGTGAGCCCGAAGGTCTCCAGCAGCGCCGTGAGCCGTCGCGCTGCCGCCGGGTTCGATTGCCCCGTGTGCCGGGCGATGATGAGTTCGTTCTTCATGCTGTGCTCCCAGCCCACCAGTTCGGTCACGGTGACCTGGTAGCCCCACGCTTCCAGCAAAAGGCAGCGGAGCACATTCGTGATCTGGCTGCCCAGTTCGCGCGTGTGCAGGGGGCGCCGCCACAGCTCGGCGAGCGGCGTACGTGCGAGCGCGTGGGCCTTGTCCGCATTCAGAGCCCGCGAGATCTCGGCCTGACAGCACGGCACGAGCACCATCGCCTTCGCGTGCTTCTTCAGCCCGAACGCGATGGCGTCGTCGGTGGCGGTGTCACACGCATGCAGCGCCGTGACGATGTCGATCTCGTCGGGGATGGCATCCGCGTGCGCCGACTCGGCCACGCTGGTGGCAAGGAACGACATCCCGTCGAAGCCGAGACGCGCTGCGAGTTCGCGCGACGCCTGTGCCAGCTCCGCGCGGGATTCGATGCCGTAGATGTGGCCCTTCCGACCGGAGTCGGTGCCGCGGAAGAAGAGGTCGTGGATGATGAATCCGAGGTACGACTTGCCGGCGCCGTGGTCTGCGAGCGTGATGCCGCGCTCGGCGGTCGGCAGTTCCAGCAGCAGCTTCTCGATGAACTGGTAGAGGTGGTAGACCTGCTTCAGCTTGCGCCGGGAGTCCTGGTTCAGCTTGCCGTCGCGCGTGAGGATGTGGAGTTCCTTCAACAGCTCGATGGACTGCCCGGGACGGATCTCCGATGCCACCACATCCGCGGCCGCGGCCCTGCCGTTTGCGTTAGCGCCCATCGATCACCTTGCTGATCACCGGATGGTACTGGTCGCCCATGCCCTGCTCGATCGCGCGGTCGAAGAGGCGGTCGACGCGTCTCGCACCGTCGACGTCCACACCGAAGTCCGCGGCCAGTTCGAGCGCATACGCGAGATCCTTCTTCGCGTACTCGACGGAGAAGCTCCGCTCCGGGAACCGCTGGGGGATGATCGCCTTCAGCCCGTGGTTGCGCAGGGCGAAGCTGTCGGCGGAGCCCTTCGTGAGCGTGTCGAACAGCAGTGCCGGATCGAGCCCCGCGCGCCGCGCGATCGCGCTGGCCTCGGACAGCGCCGCCACCGTCTCGAAGAGGACCATGTTGTTGAGGATCTTCGTGACCTGCCCGTTGCCGACGCTGCCGCAGTGGGTGATGTCGGACGCGAAGCACGCGATGACGGCTTCGACCTCGCGGAAGGTGTCGACATCGCCGCCCACCATCACCGAGAGCGTGCCCTCTTCCGCCGCCTGCCGGGTCCGGGCAACCGGTGCATCGAGGTACCGCGCGCCGCGCGCCGCCACCGCCTCGGCAAGCTGCCGCGTGAGGGCGACCGGTGACGTCCCGAGATCGATGAACACCTGCCCCGCGCGGAGGTTGTCGAGCACACCATCGTTGGCGCGCAGGAGTGCCTCGAGAACGCGACCGGACGGCAGCGATGCGAACACGATGTCACTGCTGCGCACGACGGCGCCGACATCCGACCCTGCCTCGACGCCGTGCACGCCGAGGCGCGCGATCGGTGCCGCGTCGAGGTCGGTCGCGATGACGCGATAGCCGCCGCGCACCCGGACGTTCCTGCACATGGGCTCGCCCATCACGCCGAGGCCGACGAAACCGATCACAGGCTTGTTCATGCGATGTCTCCCTGCAGGATGAAGCTCACCCGCCCAGCCCGAAATAGAGGCTCTTCGCCTGCTGATACAACCGCAGGCCGCCGATGCCCTTCTCGCGTCCGAGCCCGCTGTCCTTGTAGCCACCAAAGGGCGCCGCGATGGAGAGTTGCTTGTACGTGTTGATCCAGACCGTGCCGGCTTCCAGCCGTCGCGCCACGCGCCACGCCCGTCGGAAGTCGGCGGTCCAAAGACCCGCGGCCAGGCCATAGACGGAATCGTTCGCCTGCCGCACGAGATCGTCCTCGTCGTCGAACGGGAGGACGCACAGCACCGGCCCGAAGATCTCCTGCTGGCAGACCGCGGCGGCGTTCGTCAGGCCCGCAACGACCGTGGGCAGGCAGAAGGCCCCGGCAGCGAGATGCGCATCGCCGGGCCGACCGCCACCGGCGACGATCCGTCCTCCCTCGCCCCGCGCCGTCGCGATGAACTGCTCGACCCGCTCACGGTGGGCGAACGTGGCAAGGGGTCCCACCTGCGCGCCGGGCGCATCGGGCAGATCGAGTCGAAGGCGACGCGCGCGCTCCGCCACGAGCGCGAGCACACGGTCGTGAATGCGTCGTTCGACGAACAAACGCGAGCCTGCGACGCACGACTGCCCGGTGCCCTCGAAGATGCCATCCGCCACCGACGCGACGGCCGCGTCGATATCGGCATCGGCGAACACGATGTGCGGCGACTTGCCGCCGAGTTCGAGCGCGACCGGCATCAGCTTCTCCGCCGCGATGGCGGCGATGCGCCGGCCACTGCCGGTGCCGCCCGTGAACGACACGCACTTCACGCCGGGATGTCGCACGAGCGCATCGCCCGCCACGGCGCCAGTACCGGGCAGGATGTTGAGCAGGCCCGGCGGAAGTCCCGCTTCGAGCGCCACCTCGCCGAGGGCGATCGCGCCCGACGGGGTGACCTCCGAGGGCTTCAGGATCACCGCATTGCCGGCGGCGAGCGCGGGAGCGACCTTCTGCGCCTCCATCGTGAGTGGCGAGTTCCACGGCGTGATCGCGGCGACGACGCCGTAGGGCTCATGGATCGTCATCGAGAGGTACGGTCCCCTCGCGGGGTTCACGTCGTCACCGAGGGTCTCGCACACCGCAGCGTAGTAGCGGAACGTCGCTGCCGCCGACGCCGCCTGGGTGCGGCACTCGGCGAGCACCTTGCCGTTCTCGATCATCTGCAGGCACGCGAACTGTTCGCTGCGCGCCTCGATGCCGTCCGCGATCTTCGCGAGTACTCGCGCGCGCTTGTGCGGCAGCATGTCGCGCCACGCGCCGGCTGCCGCCGCGGCTGCCTCCACCGCGGCGCCGACATGACGCACACCCGCGGCGGCCACCTCGTGATTCGTCCGTCCGTTGGCCGGGTTGACGGAGACGATCACGTCGTCGGCGTCGGTGCGCCACTCGCCGCCGATCAGCATCGGCTTCATGCCGCGGCCCGACCCGCCGCCGCGCCGGCGATGCGTCCGAAGACGGCGCCATTCGTGAGTCCGCTGCCGCCGGGATAGTTGAAGTAGAAGATGCCGCCGACGAGTTCACCCGCCGCGTACAACCCGGGAATCGGCGGCCCGTCGGTCGACAGAACGCGTGCGCCGGTGTCGATGCGCAAGCCGCCGAACGTGAACGTGATGCCGCAGGTGACAGCGTAGGCCTCGAACGGCGGCTCATCGATGGTGTTGGCCCAGTTCGACTTGTTCACGGCGAGACCGGTGGTGCCACGGCCGTCCTTCACGTTCGGGTCGAACGGCACGTCGCGCTTCACCGCTGCGTTGTAGCGCTGGATCTCGTCGAGCGCCGCCGCACCGTTCACGTCGTCGAGCTTCGCGACGAGTGCCTCGAGCGAATCGGCGGTGACCTTCGTCACCTGCCGGATGCGGTACTCGTCGCGCAGCAGGTGCACCACCTTGCGATCGAACACCTGCCACGCGAACTGACCCGGCTGCGCGAGGATGACGCGGCCGTACTTCGCGTACGTGTAGTTGCGGAAGTCGGCGCCTTCGTCGACGAAGCGGCGGCCGTCGGCATTCAACATGATCCCGAACGGATACGAGTGCTTCTGGAAGGCGTCGCCCACGGCGAGATCACCGAACTCGGGCGCGTTGCGTTCCCAGCCCACGGCGTGACAGCCGGACCAGTTGCCGGCAGGCGAGGCACCGATGTCGAGCGCCATGCGGATGACGTCGCCGGTGTTGAACCGCGTGCCGCGCACCTTCGCCAGTTCCCACCCGGGGCCGAGGTAACGCGCACGCCATTCCGGGTTCGCCTGGAAGCCACCGCCAGCGAGGACGACGCTCCTGGCGCGCACTTCGGTCGTCCGCCCTTCACGCTTCACCCGCACGCCCTGCACACCATCGTCGCCGTGCAGCAACGCGAGCGCGGGCGACGAATACCAGATGTCGATGCCGGCATGGCGTGCCGCCTGCGTGAGCGCGTCGACGAGACCCGGCCCGCCGCCCCACGCCTCGACCGTGAGTCCCCCCCAGAATTTGAACTTCCCGTCGACCTTGAAGGCCTGGCGGCCGAAGATCGGCACGAAGCGGACGCCCTTCGAGCGCATCCACTGGAGTGTGTCGAGGCTGCGCTTGACCAGGACTTCGGTGAGATCGGGGTCGCAGCGGTACTGAGTGACGCGCGCGATGTCGTCGAGGAACTGGTCCTCGGTGTACGTCCCGAAATCCGTCCGCGCAATCTCGTCGTCGGTCAGATCGGGCATCAACCGGCGGAGATCGTCAACGCCGCGGTAGGCGACTCGCATGGCGCCGGCGGTGAATCTCGAGTTGCCTCCGGACTCGTCCTCCGGGGCGCGCTCCAGTACCAGCACGCGCTCGCAATGCTCCCTCGCGGACAGCGCTGCGCAGAGCGCCGCGTTGCCTCCCCCCACCACGATCACGTCGTAGTCGTGCACTGGCTCTCTCCGGTCGCGCGCTAGATGCGGAACTCGATCAGGAACGGGCCGCGCCGGGCGGCCGCCGCCTTGAACACGTCGGCGAATCCTTCCAGATTCTCGACGCGACGCGCCTCGACACCGAGGCTCCCGGCCAGCGCGACCCAGTCGATCTCGGGCCGCGCCAGATCGAAGAGTTCGTTCGACGCGGGACCGGGTTGCGCGCCCACGTTGAGGAGTTCGCCGTGGAGGATCTTGTAGACGCGGTTCGCGAAGACGACATTGATCACGTCGAGCTTCTCGCGCGCCTGCGTCCAAAGCGATTGCACCGTGTACATGCCGGCACCGTCGGCCTGAAGACACACGACCTTCCGATCCGGGCACGCGATCGCCGCCCCTGTCGCACACGGGAAGCCGTGTCCGATGGCGCCGCCGGTGATCTGCAGCCAGTCGTGCGGTGCTGCGCCGAAGGTCGGGGACAGCAACTCGCGGCCGGAGGTCACGGCGTCCTCGGCGACGATGCAGTTCTCCGGAAGAAGCGCGCCCAGCGTGCTGGCGAACGCCACGGGATCGAAGGCGCCGCGCACGAGCTGTGGCGCCTGCTGGATCGGGATCGGCGTGTCGCGGGGCGCGCCGAGTTCGTCGGCCAGCCATTCGAGCGCGCCGACGACGTCCTGCTCCGGGCGGGCCAGGACGTGCGTGATCGCGTCGGGCGCCGCGAGCAGACTCGGCTTGCCCGGATACGCGAAGAACGAGGCCGGCGTCTTCGCGCCCACGAGGATCACGTGCCGGAAATCGGAGAACAGCTTCAACGCGCGATCGACCGCGTACGGAATGCGATCGACCGCCGGGCGACCACGGCCGCGGACGATGCGCGGGAGCTGCGTAGGTGCGCGCAGGTGCGTCCCGGTCAGCTGCGCGATGCGATGGGCCGCGGTGATCCCCGCTTCGAGCAACGCCGGGCCCGACAGAACCATCAGCGTACGCTCGCCGCTTCGAAGCACCTGCGCGATCGACCGCAACGTGTCGGGCGCGACCGCGGTACGCGCGGGCACCGACAGTCGTTCGCCGACCACACCGCCGTCGCTCCATGCCGTGTCAGCAGGGAGGATGAGAGTGGCGATCTGACCGGGTGGGGACAGCGCCGCCTGCGCAGCCGCCGCGCCGTCGGCGCCGACCCGCGCCGAGGAATCGGTGGTGCGCACCCAGTGCGACACCGCTCGCGCGAGTCCCTCGGCATCGGACGTGAGCGGCGTGTCGTACTGGCGGTGGTAGGTCGCGTGATCGCCCACGATGTTGAGCATCGGGGCATTGGCCCGGCGGGCGTTGTGCACGTTGGCGATGCCGTTGGCGAAGCCGGGACCGCAGTGCAGCAGCGTCGCGGCGGGCCTGCCGGTCATGCGCGCATAGCCGTCCGCAAAACCGGTGACCACCGTCTCCGCGAGCCCGAGCACGCAGCGCATACCGGCAACCTTGTCGAGCGCGGCCACGAAGTGCATCTCGGAGGTGCCGGGATTGGCGAAGCAGGTGTCGATGCCGCTCGCGAGCAGCGTACGTACGAGGCTTTCGGCGCCATTCATGGGAGATCCTCTGCCGCGGTGTCGGTCGGGGCCCGAAAGTAGCACAGGGCACCGTGCGCCTGCGCCCTCAATGGGTGGTCCCGCGCCGCGCGCGACGGCATCAGGCCGGTGGCGGCGCGTGCGGTTCCTGGGCCTTTGCCATCGCCTCCGTCAGCAGCACGCGCCACTCCGCCGAGCTGTCGGCGCCGTCGGCGGAATCGAGCCTGCGGCTGTGCACCGCCTGCGCCGAGATCGTCTCACCGGAGATCGTGTGCTGGTTCACCAGGTCGGGAATGGCTGCGAGCAGCGCCTTCACGTCACCCTCGACCTGCGCCGTCTCGTCGGCGTCGTCGTGGCGGTACAGCCACGTCACCACGAGCGTCGATTCGAGAAGGCGCCAGATGCCTCGCTGCCGCCCCTTGATGACTTCGACCTCCCGCTCGCGCTGGCTGATGCGGGCGATGTCCTTCGCCATGCGACGCAGGAAGATCGCGAGGGCGGTCTCGTCCGGCCCGGTCGCGTGGAACACCGCAACCACGCCCACGTGGCCGCCCTGCCCCCGCAGGCTCTCGGCGACGAGGTTGCGTTCGAGCGCCGTCGCGGTGGCCATCGCATAGACCTTCGCGACCGAGAAGTACAGGAAGCCCACGAACACCGGCCCGGCGAGGTTGAAGTAGAAGTTCGTGAGGTTGATGGTGAGGTAGGAGATCACGAGCAGCGCAACCTGCGACACGCCGTAGATGCGTGCGAAGCGGTCGGCCTCGACGTCGCGGTAGAAGCCGAATGCCGTGGCCCACAGGATCGCGAGCGTCGCGAGGAGCGCCGGGAAATGGCTCTCCGGGATGCGGATGAAGTCGTTGTGCTTCACGTTGTCGATGGCGGTCGCCAGGATTTCGACGCCGGGAAAGTGCTTGTCCATCGGCGTGGGCTTGATGTCGAAGAGCCCCGCCGCCGACGAGCCCACCACCACGATCTTCCCGGTGAACTCGTCCTGCGGCCGCTTCTTCTCGGACGACAGCAGATCGAAGTAGACGTCGCTGAAGTCGACGTAGTGATAGCTGAAGGGCTTGCCGCGCCAGTTGATGAGTTGATCCTGCGCGACGGGGGGCTTCCAGCCGAGCACCTCGCCGATGCGCGTGGGCAGTGACGGCAAGCGCCAGCCGCCGATGTCCATGTAGAGCAGGTAGGCGCGCGCCGTGCCGTCGGCATCGAGTTCGATGTTGAACGTGCCGAGCCGTCCGCTCTTCAGCGCCGACGCGAGATGCGGCACGACGAGCGCCGCCGTCCGCGCGGGATCAGGGCTCGCATCGGGCATGGGGCTGACGCCCGGGAGCATGCCTATGCGCACGCTGCTCGCGGCGTCGCCGGACTCGTGGAGGCGGAGGATGGGGAAGAAAGTGTTGTTCGACGCGGCGATGGCGGCGTCGAAGTACTCGTCGCTCCCCGGGTTGAAGACATCGGGGTCGCTGAAGAGGATGTCGAAGACGATGGCGGCGGGCTTCTGCGCGTTGATCTGCTCGATGAATTCGCCCAGCACCTGCCGGGGCCAGGGCCACCGGCCGTAGTCCTTCGCCATCTTCGAGAGGCTGGCCTCGTTGATGTCGACGATCACGATCTGCGGATCGGGCGCCGGCTCGATGAAGCGGCTGCGGATCACGAGGTCGTAGGCGCGCTGGCGCATGTCGACGATGTTCCCGAACACGAAGGCGTCGAGGGCAGCTAGGGCGGAGAAGATCAGCGCGAGATAGACGTAGAAGTTGCGGCGCAGCCGGCGCGCGAGAAACCCGGTGAAGCCGCGATAGAGCCGCAGGAAGAAACGCAGCAACGTGATACCGGCCTTCATCGAGTTGCCTCCGGGATCGGATGTCGTGGACGGGGCGATCGCTCAGCGCGACCGCTCGACAGCTTCACGGCCCGCCCCGACGCCGGCGCCCGACGGCACGCTGCGCTCCGGCCGGAGGCGCAGTGGCATCGCCCATGGCGACGCGACCGGCTTCCAGCGCCATGACCCGGTCGAGCATCGAGTGGAGCGCATCGACGGTGTCGGCACCCCAGTCGACGTCGAGCCGGCGGTACTCGGCCTCGATGCGCGGGATCATGCGTTCGATGATCTCGCGGCTCCGCGCCGTGAGGTCGACCGACTGCCGGCGCTGGTCGGATGTCGACTGCGCGCGTCGGACGAGATCCACGGACTCCATCCGCGCAAGGATGCCGGTGAGGCTGGGCGGAAGGATGCTGCAGGCGTCCGCGATCTGCCCGGGTTCCTGGGGACTGCGCTCGGCCAGCACGCGCAGGATGCGCCACTGCTGTTCGGTGAGACCTTCCTCGGCGATGAGTGGCCGGAACCGGCGCATCACGGTCTCGCGGGCTTCCAGCAGCCGCAGGGCGAGATTGCGGCGCGGCATCTTCACGGCGTGCCCCGCGGCTCCGCAGCGGCATGCACGCCGGAGGGGCGGATGGGGTTCTTGGTGGCGTGCATCATCGTTCGAGCGTGACTCCAGCCTTGTCGGACGAGTGTCGCACGATCGCCGCGCCGACGAAATCCTCCGTCTGTCGTCAGTGCCGGGAGACCACGCCGCGCGTTTCGAGGTCGTCGATGCGAGCGCTGTCGTAGCCAGCCACCTCGGCGAGGATCTCGCGCGTGTGCTCGCCGACCTCGCGCGGCGCCGCGCCGGCCGGATGCACGGGCTGGCCGTCGACGTGGAACGGCGAGGCCGTCACGCGCACGCTGCCGCGCGCCGCGTGGGGTACCTCGGGGAAGGCCTCCCGTACGGCCATCTGCGGGTGCAGCACGACCTCTTCGGGGGACAACATGGGCACCGTCGGGATCCGCGCACCGGACAAAGCGCGCACGGCGTCATCGACGCTTGCGTAGCCGTCGAGCCATTCGCGAAGCACCGGGAGCAACTCGTTCCAGTGGTCGCGCCGCGCGGGGGCTGTGGCGAATCGCGGATCGGTGGCGAGTTCGGGGCGGCCGGCGAGCGCGACGATGCGACCCCAGAGGTGCGCCGCGCCCGCCGTCTGCAGCGCGATGTGTCGGCCGGCGATCTCGTGCACCACCATGCCCACGCGCGCGCGCCGCTCGACGACGCCACCGTTCAGCAGCGCCGCGTAGTTGATGTCGTCGGCGCCCACCAGGCACTCCAGCATCGACACATCCAGCCACGCGCCCTTGCCGGTCCGGCCGTGCCGCACGAGCGCCGCGCAGATCGCACCGAAGGCATGGGTGCCGGCGAGCACGTCGGCGGCCTGCAGGTATGCGGCCCGGGGCTCTGGGCCGCCCGCACGTTCGAGGTCCATCATCCCCGAGATCGCATTGATGAGATGGGCGTACGCCTGCATGCCGGCGAGCGGACCGGTCTGGCCGAATCCCGAGATGGAGCAATACACGAGGTCGGGGCGCAACGGTGCGAGCGTGGCGTGATCGAGCCCGTACTTCGCCATGACGCCCGGCGAGAAGTTCTCGACGAGGACATCCGCGCGACGCACGAGATCGAGGATCACGGCGCGCGCGTCGGGATGCGCGAGGTCGACGGCGATGCTGCGCTTGCCGGCGTTCAACCGGATGAAATAGCTGCTCTGGTCCGTGCGCCCGGGATCGAGCTGCAGCACGATGTGGCGCACCTCGTCGCCCTCGATCGGGCGTTCGACCTTGATGACATCGGCGCCCTGGTCCGCCAGCAGTCTCGTGCAATACGGGCCCGCCAGCACGCGGGTGAAGTCGAGGACGGTGATGCCGGACAGCAGCTTTTCTCTGGATGGGGCCATGGCGCGGATCGGGGCGTTGGACGAATGAACCGAGGGTAACGCACGCGCGCCTGCGGCAACCCTTCCGATCAGAACTTCGAGAAGTCAGCCGGTCGCTTCTCGAAGAAGGCGGCGATGGCCTCCTTCACTTCACCGGAGGCAAGTTGTGCGCGGAACTGGCGGCTCTCCTCGGCCATCTGTTCGGCCACGGGCGCCGCCATCGCGCGTTTCATGAGCGCCTTCGAGAGTTGCACCGACTTCGGCGGGAGGGCGGCGATGGCCAACGCGACATCGTTGGCATGCGCGAGGAGTTGGTCGGCGGGGACGATCGCCGTCACGATGCCGGCGGCCAGGGCCTGCTCCGCGGAGAACGGACGCCCGAGGAGCAGCAACTCGGCCGCGCGCTGATAACCCGCGATCATCGGCAGCAGCAGACCGGAGGCAGCCTCGGGGACGAGCCCCAGACGCACGAACGGCAGCTGGAAGCGCGTCCCGGGCGCTGCGTAGACGAAGTCGCAATGGAGCAGCATCGTTGTGCCGATTCCCACGGCCGGCCCCCCGACGGCAGCGACGAGTGGCTTGGCTGCTGTCGAGACCGCGCGCAGAAACTGTGCGACAGGCGCATCGTCCCCCTGGTCGGGCCGTGCCGCGAAGTCGGCGAGATCGTTGCCGGCACTGAAGCAGTCGGACTCACCGTGGATGAGCACCGCGCGGACTGCAGGATCGGCATCGGCACCGCGGAGTGCGTCGGCTAGCGCCTGGTACATGGCGACCGTGAGCGCGTTCTTCTTTTCTGGTCGGTCGAGGCGGATCCGGGTGACGCGATCTCGCGTTTCGACGACGACGGGGACAGTCATGGAGGACTCCGACACAAAGGGGCGCGGGACCTGGCCAGCCAGCCCCGCGCAATGACTGCTTACTTGAGTTCAGCCGCAGCGGCGTCGAGTCCGGCCTGCGCGCAGATGCCGTCCTGCTCAGCCGACGCGCCGCTCACGCCGATGGCACCGATCGCTTCGCCGCCAGCCGTCTTGATCGGCAGGCCGCCTTCGAACGTGGCGACACCGGGCACGTGCGCGATGCCGGGAATGCTCTTCGCGATCTCGCCGACCGCCTTCGTCGGGAACGGGAACATGGTCGAGGTGTTGGCCTTCAACTGGGCGATCTGGATGCTCCCGCGGAAGGAGCCGTCCATGCGCTCGAAGTACTTCAGGTTGCCGCCATCGTCGAGGATGGCGATGTTCATGCGCCAGCCCTCGGCCTTGGCCTTCGCGACGCAGCCGGCGGCGATCTTCTTCGCGGTCTCGAGGTTGAGCGTGGTCTTCTTGTCCTGCGCGGAGGCCGGGGCGGCCATGGCGAGGGCAACGGTGGTGGCCGCGGCGAGAATGAAGTTCTTCATGGTGTATCTCCTGGGTCGAGTCGGGACGCGCTCCTGCCTGCGAGACGCGCCATGACGATAGCAAAGTTCCTGAACGATGTTCACCTCAACCGTCGATCGTGGTGTCGGCACCGATCGCTTCCCCGCACTGATGGCAGAACCGCGCGCCCACGGGATGCTCGGGATGTCCGCAGGCGACGCAGCGCGCCGCCTCGTCCGAGGCGAATCGCATGCTGGTCATCTCGGCGGTCACGATGCCGGTCGGCACGGCGAGCACGCCCCAGCCCATGAGCATCATGGCGGAGGCGATGAGGCGTCCGAGATCGGTGTGGGGCGTGATGTCGCCGAATCCGACGGTGGTCATCGTCGTCACGGCCCAGTAGACGGAGATGGGGATGCTCGAGAAGCCGTTCGTCTCGCCTTCCACCACGTACATCACGGTGCCCATGATCACAACGATCATGCCGACGGCCGAGAGGAACACGAGGATCTTGCGGCGACTCGCCCGGAGCGCGCTGCCGAGAAAGCGGAACTCCGCGAGGTACGCCGCGAGCTTGAGGATTCGGAACACGCGCAGGAGGCGCAGTACACGCACGTCGATGAGCGCATGGAGTTCCGGAACGAAGATCGCGAGATACGTGGGCAGCACCGACAACAGATCGACCACGCCGTAGAAACTGCGGGCGTAGCGAAGCGGTCGATCGACGCAGGCAAGCCGGGCCACGTACTCGAGCGTGAAGAACAGGGTGATCGCCCATTCCATCATGTCGAACAGGTCTCGGTGCTTGCCGCCGATCTCGCGGACGCTGTCGAGCATCACGATCGCCACGCTCCCCGCGATGACGGCGAGCAGCGCGAGATCGAAGGCGCGGCCGGACGGCGTGTCCGCCTCGAAGATCACTTCGTACCATCGCCGCCGCCAGCCACCGGCCGGACGACCGAACATCTCGGCATCGCGCTCGGTGGCGCGGTGCATGGCCGGGTGGAGCGCGGTGGCCGTTCGATGGCCGGACCGGGGCGGTGGCGCTGCGTCCTGCCCCTGGTGGCGTCGTTTCGTCATCGTCGGTAGTCGATGCCCTTGCGGTCGAGCATCCGGGTGAGGGCTGCCCACGCCTTGATGTTCTCGGCACCGCCGTCGCCCAGGAACTGCTCGTAACCTTTCCGCGCGACGTCCTCGGGAATCAACGTCAGATCGACCCGCCCGGTCGCCATGGCATCGATCTGGATCTGGCAGGAGGTGTCGAGGTAGTACATCGTCTCGAAGGCGTCGCCCACGGAGCTTCCCAGGGCCAGCAGGCCGTGGTTGCGGAGGATCATCGCGTTCGACGTGGGGCCGAGATCGCGCGCGAGGCGCTCGCGTTCGTCGAGTTCGAGGGCGATGCCTTCGTAGTCGTGGTACGTGAGAATTCCGTAGTGGCGGAGCGAATGCTGGCTGATCGGCAGCAGACCACAGGCCTGCGCCGACACCGCCACGCCCGCACGCGTATGCGTGTGGATCACGCAGTTCACCTCGGGGCGCGCCTGGTGGACGCAGCCGTGGATGACGAATCCGGCGTAATTGATGCCTAGCCCGGTCTCGTCCTCGATGACGTTGCCTGCGTGGTCGATCTTCACGAGCGAGGATGCCGTGATCTCGTCGAACATGAGCCCGTACGGGTTGATCAGCATGTACTCGCTGCCGGGCACGCGCGCGGTGAAGTGCGTGTAGATGAGATCGGTCCACCGGAAGTGCGCCGCGAGCTGATAGGCCGCCGCGAGGTCGCAGCGCACCTGCCATTCCTCCTCGCTCACGCGCTCACGCAGGCTGCCTTGCGCCACTGCGCGAAGTCGTGTTGTCTGGTCTGCCATGGTCCTGCCTCCTGTGGGGCGTGTTCCGGGATTCAACCGACGCTGCCGGACGCGACCGCGAGGCCGCGCGAATAGCGTTGCCACCAGAGCTGGTGGCCGTGGACGAAATCGTTGCGACCTTCCGTGCGATCGACGCCGCGCACCAGCAGCAGCGGCTGGTCGGCGATGTCGAACGCACTGCCGCTCTTTCGCTTCACGAGCGATCGATCGTAGTGGGCGGAGGACGGCATGTACCGCAGGATGAGCGCCGCACGCCGCTGGCCCGAGCGGTTCGCGAGCGACCCGTGGATGAGGCGCACATCGTGCAGCGACACCTGTCCGGGATCGAGTTCGACGTTCACTGCGTCGGCCTCGTCGAACTGGTCGCGATCGAGTTCCAGGTTCAGCACGACGTCGTCGCGGTCGGTCACGTGGTGCCGGTACAGCGTGTCACGGCGGTGCGAGCCGGGGATGAATCGCATGCATCCGTTGCTGGTGGAGACCGGGTCGATGGCGATCCAGACCGAGCACGTCGAGAGCGGACGCATGGGCCAGTACTCGCCGTCCTGGTGCCACGGTACCTCACGGCCGGTGGCGGCCGGCTTGCAGAGCACGCGCGTGATCCAGAGCACGAGATCCGGACCGAGAACGCTTTCCACGCAATCGAGCACGCCCGGATGGGTGGCGGCCTCGAGGAACGGGTTCGGGCGACCATCGGGAAACGGCGGAAGCATGTGCGGATTCGCGAGGTCCTCCTGCGGGACGTCGGTGTAGCCGGCCAACAGGCCGTCCACGCCCTGCCGAAGGCGCGCGAGGAGATCGTCCGGCAATCGGAACGAAGGGATCACGTAGCCGCGATCGCGATAGCGCGCAAGCTCGTGGGTGTCCAGCCCGGTCGTCATGCTCCCCTCCGCGGTCGATGCCGTTCAGAAGCCCGATGGTACGGCAGCCCGCGCGACGTCGACACCCTCTGCGCTCACACCCAGCCCAGCGCGCCCATCGCGGCACCCACGGCGATCATCGCGAGCAGGTGGACGCGCGTGCGCCACGCGAGCAGCGCGGCGACGAGCGTCAACGCGACGTGGGGCCAGCCGGGCGCCTGCACCGTGAGGATCCATCCCGTGGCCACCAGCAGGCCGATCACGATGGGCGCCATCCCCGACTTGAACGCCCTGACGGCGCGCCAGTCCTGCCGCGCGTGGCCCCAGCGGGAGACGACGAGCGCGAGTGTTGTCGCAGGCAGCATGATCCCGCACAGCGTTGCCGCGACGCCGGCGAGGCCCGCCGCCTGGTACCCCATGACCGCGACGAACAGGATGTTGGGTCCGGGCGCGGCCTGCGCGATCGCGATCGATGCCGTGAACTGCGCATCGGTGAGCGCGCCCATCTCGGACACGAGCACGCGGTGCATCTCCGGCGCGACGGTGATGGCCCCGCCGATCGAGAGCAGCGAGAACACGAGGAAGTGGCCGAACAGCGAGAGAAGATCCGGACCGGCGTTCATGCACGCGCCTCGTCACCGAGACGCCGCCAGGCGAATCCGCACGCAAGCACGCCGAAGCCCGGGAGCACGACGAGCAGAGGCCATCGCATGATCGCCACCGCAGCGAACGTCGCGGCCAGGAGCCCGAGCGACACCGGCACGCCCATCGGATTGCGCCGCAGCGCGTCGGCGAGCTTGAGCCCCGTGCCGACGATCAGCCCCGCCGAGACCGCCCCCATGCCGCGCAGCGCGCCCGCCACGGCCGGGTGCACGGAGAACTGCGCATAGAGCGCGGTGAGCGCGAGGACGAGCACGAGCGGCACGACGAGCATCCCGGCCATGGCGGCGAACGCACCGCGCCATCCGAAGAACCGGTCACCCACCATCAGCGCGACGTTGACGACATTGGGGCCGGGCAGCACCTGGGCAACGGCCAGCGATTCCACGAACTGATCGACCGTGAGCCAGCGCTTCTCGTCGCACAGGACGCGCTGCGTGATGGCGAGCACGCCGCCGAAACCCTGGAGCGCGAGCCAGTTGAAGGTGAGGAAGAGATCGCGCGGCGACGCGGGGCGCGCGAGTTCGTCGACCTCAGCCATGGATGCCCCGACGCTCGCGCGCGAAGATCGAGACTCCCGGCCGCAGGGGTGACACGGACTGCGCGTTCAGCTCTGCGCGGGAAGGCGCGTCGCCTGCCACGAGACGAACTGGAGACCGGATGCCCGTTTCACCCAGAGGGCGTGGAACAGGAGGTCCATCGACATGGCCTGTCCGCGTGCCGTCACCTCGAACGCAGTGCGGCCGCTGATGACTGCAAGCCCGCCGTAGCAGCGCACGGTCACGTCGCCCAGCGTCATGCGGTGATAGCGGACGGCGCAGGAGCGCATCGACTCGATGAAGCTCGCCTTGGTGTCGACCGCCGTGCTCGAGTGGATGTACACGAGGTCGTCGGCAAAGAGCTGCTCCATCGCGGCGAAGTCGTTGGCCGTCTGCGCCGCGTACCGGGCGGCTTCGGCAGCCAGCGCCTCTTCGACGGTGACCTCGGCATCGCAAGGCATCGGTCCGCTACCCTGCTGCAGCACGTGCAGGCGGAGCATCGACCACACTGACTGCATGAGGCGCGTCCACATCATTCTCGTCTCCCCGTTCGCCGCGGCATCGTGCCCTTCCGAATATGCCGGACGGCCCGCCGAAGCGTCAACGCGATCAGCCGAACGGGCTCACGCCGATGAGGCGCAGGTGCAGCACGGCCGCAAAGACACCGTACGCGACGAGCCCCACCGCAATGGTGATGATGCTGCGACTCGCACCCGCCACCGCGTAGCGACGGCCGTCGGCGCGATCGCGACGACGCGACGCACTGAAGTCCAGCACCGCCCAGACGAGGAAGGCGCCGAAGAGAACGATGTCACCCAGGCGACCATTGGAGAGCAGGTGCGCGATGGCCCAGACCTTGGCGCCGAGCACCATGGGGTGCCCGACCGCCGCCTTGATGCGGTTCCCCGGCACATAGGCCGCCACCAGGAAGACGAACGACGGGATCATGAGGAGCGCTGCCAGATGCCGCGTCCAGATGGGCGGATTCCAGACAAAGACGGGATCGATGCGCGTCTGCCCGTAGCCCCACACGAGGAGGACGAATCCGGCGACCGAAGCCACCGAGTACAACCCCTTCCAGGCGCCCTCCCCGATCCGCGCGATCTGTCGGTTGCGCCAGTTCTCCGCGAAGATCCGGGTCGAGTGGACACCCAGGAAGAGGACAAGTCCGAGGACGAGGAAGATCATGATTGGCGCATCCGCAATGAGGTTCGTGGAGGAAAGCCAGGATCGGCACGCGGCGGGAAGCGAGGCGCCCGACGCTGCACCGACCGCTCAATACTTGTTCGGGTTCGCGTAGTTCTCGAAGCGTGTGTTCTCGCCGCGGAACGTGAGCCGCACCGTCCCGATGGGACCATTCCGCTGCTTGCCGATGATGATCTCCGCGACCCCCTTGTCCGGGCTGTCGGGGTTGTAGACCTCGTCGCGGTAGATGAAGAGGATCACATCGGCATCCTGCTCGATGGCACCGGACTCGCGAAGGTCCGACATCACCGGTCGCTTGTTCGGGCGCTGTTCCAGGCTACGGTTCAATTGCGAGAGCGCCACGACTGGAACGTTGAGTTCCTTCGCAAGCGCCTTCAGTCCGCGGGATATCTCGGAGATCTCGGTCGCGCGGTTCTCGCCCTGCGAACTGGAGGACATCAGCTGCAGGTAGTCGAGCACGATAAGACCGAGCTTGCCGTACTGCCGGTGCAGGCGACGGGCACGGGCCCGGACCTCCAGGGCGTTCAGCGCGGGGGTCTCGTCGATGTGCATGGGGCAATCGTTCAAACGGCCGACCGCCTGCGTGAGGCGCTGCCAGTCGTCGTCCTGCAGGCGGCCGGTGCGCAGGCGGTGCTGATCGAGCCGGCCGATGGAGCCGATGAGACGCATCACCAGCTGCGTCGCCGCCATTTCCATACTGAACACGGCAACCGGCAGACCCGCCTCGAGCGCGACGTTCTCGGCGATGTTGAGCGAGAGTGCCGTCTTGCCCATCGACGGGCGGCCCGCGACGATCACGAGGTCGCCGGGCTGCAGGCCGGAGGTCATCTCGTCGAGATCGGTGTAGCCGGTCGGCACGCCGGTGACGTCACTCGTGTTGTCGCGGTTGTAGAGCATGTCGATGCGCTCCACCACCTGCGTGAGGAGCTGCGGCATCGCCAGGAAACCCTGCTTGCCGCGCGACCCTGCCTCGGCGATCTCGAAGACGCGCGACTCTGCCTCGTCGAGCAACTGCCCCGGTTCACGACCGCCGGGGTTGTACGCGGAGTCGGCGATGGCCGTCCCCACCGCTGCCAACTGGCGCATCACGGCGCGCTCTCGCACGATCTCGGCATACCGCCGGATGTTGGCTGCGGACGGCGTGTTCTGCGCGAGGGCCGCGATGTACGCGAGGCCGCCGACCTCTTCGAGCTCGTTGCTGCGTTCGAGGCTCTCGGCGACGGTGAGCGCATCGGCCGGACGCGACAGCTCGATCATCTTCGAGATGTGGTGCCAGATCAGCCGATGGTCTGCGCGATAGAAATCGGACTCGCCCAGAAAGTCGCCGATGCGGTCCCAGGCGCCGTTGTCCAGCAGCAGACCGCCGAGCACCGACTGCTCCGCCTCCACGGAATTCGGAGGGACGCGGATGCTGTCGATGGCAGGGTCGGAATGCAGTTGACTGACGGCTTGCGCCATGGCGTGTGGTCTCTGGGGGGACGACGCTGCGCGCGTCTGGAGATCGATTCTACGGCGCGGCCGAGGCGCGCGGGGGCACGATTCGACGCGTTCGCATCGCGCGACAGCGACACGGTTGGAGGCGAAAAAAAAGCCACGCTCGCGCGTGGCTTTCTTCAGGCCCCCAGACCACAGGAGGCCGCGGGATCAGTGCTCGCCGAGCACCGACACCGTGATCGTTGCGGTCACATCGGTGTGCAACACCACCGTGAGGCTGTGATCGCCGACCATCTTGAGCGGACCATCGGGCATGCGCACGGCACCCTTTTCCAGCGTGAAGCCCTGCGCCTGAAGGGCTTCGGCGATGTCGTGGTTCGTGACCGAACCGAACAGACGTCCGTCGACACCGGCCTTCTGCGCGATCTGGATCGTGAGACCTTCGATTCGCGCAGCGGCATCGGTCGCTGCGGCGAGCGCTGCGGCCTGCGCCTTTTCGAGCTCGGCGCGCTTCGCCTGAAACTCGGCCAGATTGGCTTCGTTCGCGCGCTTCGCCTTGCCCTGCGGGATGAGGTAGTTGCGAGCGTAGCCGTCCTTGACCTTCACGACATCGCCCAGCTGCCCCAGATTGACGACCTTCTCGAGGAGGATGATCTGCATGTCGAATTACCTCCCGGAATGCAGGTCGGTGTACGGAAGAAGCGCGAGAAAGCGCGCGCGCTTCACGGCCGCCGACAGCTGGCGCTGGTAGTGCGCCTTCGTGCCGGTGATGCGGGCCGGGATGATCTTTCCGTTCTCGTTGATGAAGTCCTTCAGGATCTCGACGTCCTTGTAGTCGACTTCCGCGATCTTCTCCGCCGTGAACCGGCAGAACTTGCGACGCTTGAACAGCGGACGCGAGGCCTTGTCGTCCTTCTTGCGATCCTTGCCATTCTTGCCACGATTTCCGAATGCCATGTCGGTATTCCTTCTTTCCTGGGTTCTCTAGATCCGTCTGAGATCCGTTGCGTGCAATGCGGGCCAGCTGCTCCGGCTGCTCGACTGTGCGAGGAAACCTTCCACGCTGACGTCGGCGCCGGCCTCCATGCTGGCCGCCACCTCGGCGAGCTCACCTATCACCGCCACCCGGAACACGAAGTCCACCTGCCTGGGGTGCCCAGCCTCGGTCTGCGTGGACCGATGCCGGAGGGTGAAACGCACCGAGGGAACGCCCGCGGGGGAGACCCGCCGCGCGTCGATCGTCTCGATGTGACCGGTGAGCCTGACCCGGTTGTCTGCCAACGGGTCCGTCAGGCCGCCGCTGCCGGAGCGGCCGGCTTGGCCTCGCCTTCGCCCTCGGACTGCGGCGTGAGCGACTTGGACTTCTCTTCCTTCATCATCGGCGACGGCGCGGTGTCAGGACCGGGACGGCTGATGGTGAGGTGTCGGAGGACGGCGTCGTTGAAGCGGAAGGCGTGCTCGAGCTCGTCGAGGACTTCCTGATCGCACTCGATGTTCATCAGAACGTAGTGCGCCTTGTGGATCTTCTGGATCGGGTACGCCAACTGCCGGCGGCCCCAGTCTTCCAGACGGTGGATCGCGCCGTTCTTGGCGGTCACCATGGTGCGGTACCGCTCGATCATGGCGGGCACTTGCTCGCTCTGATCGGGGTGCACGATGAAAACAATCTCGTAGTGCCTCATGAACTCTCCTTGTGGATGAAGCCCTCCGGCATGGGCGTACCGGTAGAGCAAGGAAACCAACCGCGCATTATAGAAGTAACGCGTTGTCGATCAAGTCTTTTTGGGATTTTTCGCGCTTGCAGCCCGCCGCTGCCGTGCCGCCTCGTACAGGCAGATGCCCGCGGTGACCGACACATTGAGGCTTTCGACCGAGCCGGACATCGGGACGCGGACCAGCGCATCGCACCGCTCCCGCGTGAGTCGTCGAAGGCCATCGCCCTCCGCGCCGAGCACGAGTGCGAGGGGCCCGCTCAACGGTGCCGCATGCAGATCGGTGTCGGCCTCACCGGCCAGGCCCACCACATAGAGACCACGCTCCTGCAGTTCGACGAGCGTGCGCGCGAGATTCGTGACCATCACATAGGGTGTCGTTTCCGCAGCACCGCTCGCAACCTTCTCGACGACCGGCGTCATGCCCACTGCGCGGTCCTTCGGTGCCACGACTGCATGCGCGCCCATGGCGTCCGCAGAACGCAGGCAGGCGCCGAGGTTGTGGGGGTCCTGGACGCCGTCCAGCACGAGCAGCAGCGGGTCACCCTCCACGCTGTCGAGCACGTCGTCGAGGTCGAGGGCCCGCTCGCTGGCGTCGACCGAGCAGGCAACGCCCTGATGGCGGATACCGGGGAGCATGCCGTCGAGCCGCTCGGGGGACACATCGGAGACACGCACCCCCTGACGGGCCGCGACATCGAGCAGCGACTGCATGCGCGGATCGCGCCGCGCCGAAGCAGCGAACAGTTCGAGGATGGACTCGGGCCGCTGTCGCAGTCGGGCGCCCACGGCGTGAAATCCGTAGACGAGCCTCGGGGCGCCGGACGCCACGGGGATCGATTGTCCGGATGATCTCGGTCCGCCGCGGGTGTCGCGCCGGCCACCATCGCGCCGACTCATCGGTCGCGGCCGTCCACCGGGACGAAGTCGAGGCGCGAGCGTTCGAGATCGACACGCACCAGCTTCACGCGGAGACGATCGCCCAGCCGGTACCGCTTGGCCGTGCGCTCGCCGAGCATCTGGTGACGGGCCGCATCGAACTTGAAGTAGTCCTCGCCAAGTTCGGACACGTGCACCATCCCTTCGACGTAGACGGCGTCGAGCGCGACGAAGATGCCGAAGGACGCCACACCGCTCACGGTGCCGTCGAACACCTCGTTCACGCGGTCGCGCATGTAGTAGCACTTCAGCCACGATTCGACGTCGCGCGAAGCCTCGTCGGCGCGGCGCTCGGTCTGCGAGCAGTGGCGGCCGAGCTCGACGAGATCCCGGGAGCGGAGTCGATCGCCCGCGAGCACGGCGCGGATGGCACGATGCACGACGAGGTCCGGATAGCGACGGATCGGCGACGTGAAGTGCGTATACGACTCGTACGCCAGTCCGAAGTGTCCCTTGGGTTCGGGGCTGTACTGCGCCTGCTGCAGGGATCGCAGCATCACGGTCTGCAGCAGTTCGCGATCGGGCCGCCCCGCGAGGGACGCGAGGAGCTTCGCGTAGTCCTTCGCGTGCGGCTCGTCACCGCCACCGAGTTGCAGACCGAACTCCGCCAGGAACTCGCGCAGCCGCGTGAGCTTTTCCTCCGTGGGGCCTTCGTGCACCCGGTACAGCGCCGGGTGTTCGTGACCCTGCAGGAAGTCCGAGGCGCACACGTTCGCGGCGAGCATGCACTCCTCGATGATCCGGTGCGCGTTGTTGCGCTCGACGCGGAGGATGTCCTTGATCTTTCCGTCGTCGCCGAACTCCATGCGCGTTTCGATCGTCTCGAAGTCGATCGCACCGCGCCGCTCACGCGCCTTCAGCAGCACATGGAAAAGCCGTTCGAGCGCCTGCAGATGCGGAAGCAGCTGCGCCAGTTGCTTCGCGGCGTCGGAGGCCGGGTCGCTCAACGCGGCCCACACCTGGTTGTACGTGAGGCGCGCCTTCGAATGCATCACTGCAGGATGAAAGGCGTACTTGACGATGTCGCCCTTCGGACCGATGTCCATCTCGCAGACCATGCACAGCCGGTCAACAGCGGGGTTGAGCGAGCAGATGCCGTTCGACAACGCCTCGGGCAGCATCGGAATCACGCGGCGCGGGAAATAGACCGAGTTGCCACGCTCCTCGGCCTCGACATCGAGGGCGTCGCCGGGACGAACGTAGTGGCTGACGTCCGCGATCGCGACGTAGAGCTTGAATCCCTTCCCCTGGACCTCGCAGTACACCGCATCGTCGAAGTCCCGCGCGGTCTCGCCGTCGATGGTGACGAGCGGCAGTTCGCGCAGATTCACGCGGCCGCGGATGTCGCGCTTGCCGACGACGTCTCCGATGCCCTCGGCCTGTGCCAGCGCCGCGGCGGAGAACACGTGGGGCATCTGGTGCTTGCGCACCGCGATCTCGATCTCCATCCCGGGGTCGGTCGAGTCGCCGAGAACTTCGATGACATGCCCGATGGGTGCCACGTTGCGGGACGGTTGCTGCACAAGGCGCACGACGACGATCTGCCCGGGCTTCGCGTCGCCACGGCCCTCGGCGGGAATCAGGATGTCGTGGGAGACGCGCCGATCGGATGCCGAGACGAGTGCGATACCGTGCTCGAGGACGAAGCGCCCGACGAGTTCCTGGGTGCGTCGCTCGAGGATCTCAACCACCGCGCCTTCCGCACGTCCGCGGCGATCGATGCCCACCTGGCGCGCCATGACGCGGTCGCCGTGCATGACCTTCGACATCTCGCCCGGCGAGAGGAACATGTCCTCACCTTCACCGTCGGGCACGAAGAAGCCGTAGCCCTCCGGATGACCCTGTACGGAACCGGCGACCAGTTCGAGCTTTTCCGCGACGCACAGGGCGCCCTTGCGGTTGATCATCACCTGGCCTTCGCGACCCATCGCCTGGAGTCGCCGCGAGAACGCATCGCCCTCCTCGTCGAAGATGCCAAGCATGTCGCCAAGCGCCGCGGGCGACAACGGCTGACCGGCATCTGCCAACACCTGTAGGATGAACTCGCGCGACGGCAACGGGTTCTCGTACTTCTCGCGCTCGCGCTCGAGGTGCGGATCGGAATACCGCAGCGCCTTGGTGCGCTTGGCTGGCTTGGTGCCGGCCGATTTCACTGACTTGTCTGTGGCTCGCGCCATTGTTCGTTTTCCTGCAGTTTTGGTTTGACAGTAGCGCGGCTTTGCAGATAAATTCTGCCCCCGCTGGCCGAGATGGCGGAATTGGTAGACGCACCAGGTTCAGGTCCTGGCGGGGGCAACCCTGTGGAGGTTCGAGTCCTCTTCTCGGCACCAGCAACGGAATGATGCATCGAAAACAGGCATCGAAATCAAGCAGCGCATCCAAGGACTTTCATTCGAAAGTCCTTTTTTGTTTGTACTTCCGGGTTGGTTGTACCGCCTGTTGGTTGTACGTCCCAGATGAAAGTGCCTGGATGGCACAACCGCTTCTGAGCGAACGGGGGAGTAACAACGGGTGCGACAACGACTGGCCCGAACATCGGTAACTGCGCATCCGGCACGCCGCATGTAACAACGCCCCGCTTCGCTTCGTCGCGTTGAAGTCACCCATGAATCTTCGCCGACGCAATCTGCCCTTGGAGACCTTGCGTCGACGATGGTGTCACGTTCAGGCAGCGGCCGATTCGAACGGATGCCGCAGCACGATCGTTTCCTCGCGATCGGGTCCGGTCGAGATCATGTCGACCGGAACACCGCACACGGATGCGATCACTTCGAGATAGCTGCGGGCGGAGGCGGGAAGATCGCCGTGATCCTTCACGCCGACGGTGCTCTCGCTCCAACCCGGCACTTCCTCGTAAATCGGCTCGCACTGCGCGAGCGACTCCGCGCCCACCGGCAGGATGTCGAAGCGCTCGCCGTCGACGCGATAGCCGACACCCACCTGCAGGCTCTCCATGCCGTCGAGGACGTCGAGCTTCGTGACACAGAGCCCCGATACACCATTGATCTGAACGGAACGACGCAATGCCGCCGCGTCGAACCAGCCACAGCGCCGTGGGCGACCCGTCGTGGCACCGAACTCGTTGCCCCGGCTCGCGATGCGCTTGCCGAGATCGTCGTACAGCTCCGTCGGGAAGGGGCCGGAACCGACACGGGTGGTATAGGCCTTCGTGATTCCGAGCACGTAGTCGAGCATCTGCGGCCCGACGCCCGCGCCAGCCGCCGCCGCGCCTGCCACGCAGTTGCTGGATGTGACGAACGGGTAGGTACCGTGATCGACGTCGAGCAGCGTGCCTTGCGCGCCTTCGAACAGCAACCGGTCACCCCGTTTGTTGGCCTCGTAGAGGAGGCGGGGAACATCACCCACCATCGGCTGCAGCCGCCCCGCCAGCGCGAGCGTCTCATCGAGCGTCCGTTGGAAGTCCACGGTCTCGGTGTTGAAGTAGTTCTTCAGAACGAAGTTGTGGAAGTCGAGCACCTCGCCCAGCTTCGCGGCGAACCGCTCACGATGGAAGAGGTCCTGGAGGCGGATCGCGCGCCGCGCCACCTTGTCCTCGTACGCCGGACCGATGCCACGTCCGGTCGTACCGATCTTGGCCTCGCCCTTGGCGCGCTCCCGGGCCTGATCGATGGCGGTGTGATACGGGAGGATGAGCGGGCAGGCCTCGCTGATCGTCAGACGCCCCGTCATGTCGACGCCCGCAGTCTCCAGCGTGGCGATCTCCTCGAGCAGGGCCTCGGGAGAGACCACGACACCGTTGCCGATGTAGCAATTCACGCCCGAGCGCAGGATCCCCGACGGGATCAGATGCAGCACCGTCTTCTTGCCACCGATCACCAGCGTGTGGCCTGCGTTGTGGCCGCCTTGGAACCGCACCACTCCTTGGGCGAGATCCGTCAGCAGGTCCACGACCTTGCCCTTGCCTTCGTCACCCCACTGGGTGCCGACCACCACGACGTTGCGTGCCATTACCGATGTTCCGTATCGAGTGAAGTTGCGGCTTCGCCACCTGCCGCGGTGATGATCTGCCACCGACCATCCACGCGCTGAAGGCTACGAATCCCGTCGATTGTGCCGCCTGACGGCGCAGCTGCCGCGCCGGGCAGGCTGTCGATGACAATTTCGCCCTGTGCACGCAGACGCGCCACCTCCGACGCCAGACCGGTGTCTTCCGGGGCGTACGGCGCGTGTACCGGCGCTGGCGGATGCTCTACGGGCGCCAGCGCCGCCAGTTCCCTGAGGTCGAGACTGAACCCGGTGGCAGGTCGGGCTCGACCGAATGCCTGTCCGACCTCATCGTAACGCCCGCCCTGCACCACTGCGTTGGCGCTGCCGGATGCGTAAGCCGCAAAAACGATTCCGCTGTGGTAGTGATATCCGCGCAATTCCGCGAGGTCCACCAGGAGCGCGCCAACCCTTGGCGCGAGTGCCTTGGCGATAGCGTCGAGCTGGTCGAGGCAGGGTGCCACCTCAGGCCAGTTGGCGAGCCGCCGCCGCGCCTCTGCAATCACCTCGACACCCCCGAAAAGCTCGGTCAGAGAGAGCAGCGCACCGCGTGTGTCGCCCGGCAATCCCCGGGTCAGTTCGCGCAGCAGGGGCACATCCTTTCCCTGCAGTGCCTGGAATAGCTCTGCTTCCAGCTCACGGCGAAACTCGGCCCGACGACAGATGGCGCGAAAGAGCCCCACATGCCCGAGGTCGAGATGCACGCCCTTCACACCCGCCCACCCGAGAGCGTCGAGCATGAGGCCCTGGATCTCGATGTCGCTCTCGACGCCGGCGTGGCCGTAGATCTCCGCGCCGAGTTGCAGTACTTCGCGCGTGCGGGACATGCCGTTCGGCTGGGCGTGAAGCACCGTACCGCAGTAAGTGAGTCGGGTGACGCCGGGTCGATTCAAGAGATGGGCGTCGATCCGCGCAACCTGCGGCGTGATGTCTGCCCGCAGGCCGATCATCCGGCCGGACAGTTGATCCACCAGCTTGAAGGTCTTGAGATCGAGGTCTCGTCCCGTGCCGGTGAGCAGCGATTCGAGGTACTCGAACATCGGTGGCATGACGAGTTCGTACCCGTGCACCACGAACAGATCGAGTAGTCGGCGCCGCAGCGATTCGACACGCCTCGCCTCGCCGGGAAGCACGTCTTCGACGTACTCCGGCAGTATCCAGTTGGTCATCATTATGTTGTCAGGGGCGGGCAGCGTCAGCCGCGCATCAGCGCGATCAACAGCAACCCGATCAGCATGGACGACAGCCCGATGAACCGAAGCTGACCGTCGGAGAACTCGATGAGTCGGCGAAAGGTGCTGCGCCAGGCCTGCGGTCCGAGGAAGGGCATCAGCCCTTCCAGGATCAGCATCAGCGCGAAGGCAGTCATGATCGTCTCGGACAAGCGCCTCCTCCCGACAGGCCTGGAGCGGACGAACTCAGCGGCGACCGCCGCCACCGGAACCCTTCATGTACTTGAAGAAATCGCTGCTCGGATCGAGGATGAGCACATCACCCTTGTTCTTGAAGCTCTGGCGATAGGCCTCCAGGCTTCGATAGAAGGCAAAGAATTCGGGATCGGCCTGGAAAGCGCTCGCATAGATGGCCGAAGCTTTCGCATCGCCCTCACCCTTGATCTTCTGGGCATCACGATAGGCCTCGGCGATGAGAACCTCTCGCTGCCGGTCGGCGTCGGCGCGAATCTTCTCGGATTCTTCGGTACCGAGGGATCGCAGCTGCTTTGCCACGCGGGTCCGCTCGGCCTGCATGCGCCCGTACACGGAATCGCTCACCTCCTGCGGCAGGTCAACGCGCTTCAACCGCACGTCGATCACCTGGACACCGATCTTGCGGGCATCGCCGTCGGCCTTTTCGCGCATCACGTTCATGATGTCCTCGCGCTCGCCAGAGACGACGTCATGGATGGTCCGCTTGCCGAACTCTGCTCGCAGCGTGTCGTTCACTGTCTGCGTGAGGCGGATCGCAGCCCGCGCCTCGTCACCCTGCACACTGACGTAATACTGCCTCACGTCGATGATCCGCCACTTCACGAACGAGTCGACCAGGACGTTCTTCTTTTCGGACGTCAGGAAGAGGTCAGGGTCATCGGTGTCGATCGTCAGGATCCGCGCATCGAAATGGCGCACGCGGTCGACGATCGGGAGCTTGAAATACAGGCCGGGCTTGTCGTGGCTGGCCACGATCTCACCGAGGCGAAACACGATGGCGCTCTGGCGCTCGTCGACGGTGAAGATCGAGACGCTGATCAGGATCAGCCCGGCAATCGCCACCAGCAATACAGTTCCGAGATGTTTGTTCATGTTCAGCGGGCCTCCCGTTCCCGACCGCGGAACGACTCCCTCGATCTGACCCCGGCGGCTTCCGGTTGTGTGGGCGGGGCTACAGGAACGGACTCGACCGCCTGTGGTGTCTTGGCAGACGCAGCGTCGGCACCACTCATCTGCATGATCTTGTCGAGCGGCAGATAGAGAAGGTTGCTTCCGGACTTCTGGTCGATCAGCACCTTGCTCGATGAAGACATCACCTGCTGCATCGCGTCGAGGTAGAGACGTTCCCGTGTCACGCCAGGCGCCTTCCGATACTCGGCGAGCACCTCGCTGAAACGTGCAGCCTCGCCTCGGGCGTTCTCGATCACACGTTGCTTGTACGCTTCCGATTCCTGCATGAGCCGCGCCGCGGTGCCGCGCGCCTTCGGCACGATGTCGTTCGCGTATCCCTCACCTTCATTCTTCTGACGTTCGCGATCCTGGTTTGCCTTCACCGCGTCGGCGAACGCTGCCTGGACCTGCTCAGGCGGCTGCGCGTTCTGCATCGTCACCTGACTGATGCTCACTCCCGTCTTGTACCGATCGAGGATGGCCTGCATCAGCTTGCGCGCATCGATGGCGATCTGTTCGCGCCCCTCGTAGAGCACGAAGTCCATCTTCGACTTGCCGACGATCTCGCGAATGGCAGCCTCGGCGGATTGCTTCACCGCTTCATTCGGATAGCGGTTGTTGAAGAGGTACTCCGTCGGGTCCTTGAGAACGTACTGAACGGCGAACTGCAGATCGACGATGTTCTCGTCGTCGGTCAGCATCAGGGATTCCTTGGGAACCTTGCTCCGCACGTCGTTCCGATACCCCACCTCGACCGTCTGCACGCCGGACACGTTCACGACTTCGGCGGCCTCGATGGGGTAAGGCAGATGCCAGCGCGGCCCGGGATCGGTTGTCTCGACGAACTTGCCGAAGCGAGTGACGACGCCCTTCTGCCCGGCGTCGACGATGTAGAAACCGCTTGCCAGCCAGACCAGGACCACCAGGGCCGCGAGTATCCCGGCACCGCCGCCGAGTTGCCTCCCACCATCCTGTGGGCCGCCGCCCCCTGGCCGCTTGCCTCCGAAGAGTGCCGCGAGCTTTTGGTTGAACCGGTTCCAGATCTCGTCGAGATCGGGCGGTCCTTCCCCACGGCGCCTGCCCCATTGGGGATCATTCAGTGCCATTCGCTACCTTTCCTTTGGTTTGCTGCCATTCCGGTCGCCTTGCGTTGCGGATGCTGCTCGGAGAATTCGAAAACACGTCGAAGAATCCGGTCATGCCGCTTCCAAACGACCATCGGGGGGTGTCGCACCCGACGGTGCGGCGAGCTGGTCGAGAACAGCCCTGAGATGCTCCAGTCCTGCGCCTGTCACAGCGCTCAGGCGGACGGCCGCGATGGTATCACAGTCACCCATCTCGACCCCTGGAGACAGCCCGGTCAGATCCAGCTTGTTGAAGACCTTCAGTTGCGGCACTTCGTTCGCGCCGATCTCCGCAAGTACGCTGTCGACTTCGCGAATCTGCGAGTCGCGGTCGGGGCTGGACGCATCGACGACGTGCAACAGCAGATCGGCCCGCGCGGTCTCGTCGAGCGTGGCGCGAAATGCCTCGACGAGCGTATGCGGAAGTTGCCGGATGAACCCGACGGTGTCGGACAGCACGATCATCCCGTGGCCCGTGTGCACCCGCCTGGACGTCGTGTCCAGGGTCGCGAAGAGCTGGTCCGCCGCGTAGGTTCCGGTATGGGTCAGGGCGTTGAAGAGCGTCGACTTGCCCGCATTCGTGTAGCCCACCAGCGATACGGATGGAATTTCGTTGCGGTCGCGCTGCCGGCGCTGGACGTCGCGCTGCTTTCGGAGCTTCGCGAGGCGATCCTGCAGATACTTCACCCGCTTCGCGAGAAGCCGTCGATCGGTCTCTAGCTGGGTTTCACCGGGCCCGCGCAATCCGATCCCTCCCTTCTGCCTCTCCAGGTGGGTCCAGCCCCGGACCAGGCGCGTCGCCAGGTGCTGGAGCTGTGCCAACTCCACCTGCAACTTGCCTTCGTGGCTCTGGGCCCGCTGCGCAAAGATGTCGAGGATGAGGGTCGTCCGATCGAGCACACGACACCCGAGCGCCTTCTCGAGGTTGCGTTGCTGCCCCGGGGACAAATCGTGATTGAAGATGACCAACTCGGCGCCCGTTGCCTTGATCGCATCGGCGATCTCGGTGACCTTGCCACTGCCGGCGAAAGTCGCGGGGTTGGGCTGCGTGGATCGGCCGGAGATCTCTGCGACGGAGTGCACACCGGCACTGCGGGCGAGTTCGCGCAACTCTGCTACAGCCGCATCCGCGTCGGGCTTGCCGTTCATCAGGCTGACGACGATGGCGTCGTCGCCACCGCTCGGGCGTTCGAACATCGGCTACTGCACCAAAGTGCCCGCATGCGGCTCAGGGCCGGATGCGACGAAGACGAGGCCCGATCGCCGAGGCACCACGCGCTGCCGTGGCGGCTGCACCCGCTGAAGGTCCACTGGGGCCTGGATCTCAGCTCTCCGCTGGCGGATCGGTGGAGAAATTCACCGGTCGTGCCGGCACGACCGTCGAGATGGCGTGCTTGTAGACCATCTGGGTGACCGTATTCTTGAGGAGTACCACGTACTGGTCGAACGACTCGATCTGGCCTTGCAGCTTGATCCCGTTGACGAGATAGATGGAGACCGGAACATGCTCCTTGCGAAGCGTGTTCAGGAACGGGTCTTGTAGCAACTGCCCTTTGCCACTCATGATGGGATCTCCCAGGGAGAAAGTGTGATTGTCGAACTTCGAAACGACTCTACTTCAATTCTCGCGCCAAGTTAAGGCGCGTCTGCCCGACGGTCATGCCATTCGCACCCTGACGATCCAGGGCGGGGACGGCGGGAAACTGACCGCCCCACACCATACCCGGCCTGTGGAGATGGCGTCAGTCCCGGCGATCGAACGGGTTGCTGCCCTGGCGGAACACGACGCGAAGCGGCGTCCCCTGGAGTTCCAAGGCTTCCATGAAGCGGCGCTCGAGGTAGCGCTTGTAGCTCGCGGGCATGTCGTCCAGGGCCGTACCGTGAACCACTATGAGCGGCGGATTCGAACCACCCTGGTGCGCGTATCGCAACTTCGGGCGGGTGAGACCGTGCCTGGGAGGTTGCTGCCGGGCCACCGCTTCCATGAGCACACGCGTGAGCTTCGGCGTCGGCAGCTTGGCCATCGCTGCAGCGTAGGCACCGTTCACAGAACCAAGAACGGCACCTATGCCAGCCCCTTGCAGAGCGGATACGTGGTGCACCCGGGCGAAGTCGAGGAACGCGAGCTTGCGGGCATAGTCCCGCTTGACACGCTCCCGGTCTTCTTCCGGGAGGCCGTCCCACTTGTTGATCGCAACGACCAAGGCGCGACCGGCCTCCAGCACGAACCCCGCAATGTGGGCATCCTGGTCAGCAATCTCCGCCCGCGCATCCAGGACGAGGACGACCACGTTGGCGTCTTCGACCGCCTGCAGCGTTTTCACGACGGAAAACTTTTCGATCACTTCATCGACCCGTCCGCGCCGCCTGAGGCCCGCTGTGTCGATGATCGTATAGGGCTTTCCGTGGCGCTCGAAATCGACGTAGATGCTGTCGCGGGTCGTGCCGGGCTGATCGAACGCGATCATGCGTTCCTCGCCCAGGATGGCGTTCACGAGGGTGGATTTGCCAACGTTGGGGCGCCCAACGACAGCAATGCGCGGATGCCGCGACAAGGGTTCCTCGGGCACCGACGGCAGTTCGCCCAGCACGAGTTCCATCAGTTCACGGACGCCATCGCCGTGAGCCGCCGAGATCGCGAGGGGCGTACCGAGCCCGAGTTCGTGGAACTCTGCACCAGCGTTCTCGGAACGCATCCCCTCGGCCTTGTTGACGGCGAGCCACAGCCGTCGCCCCGTCCGGCGCAGCTGCTCTGCCACGGTGCGATCGTGAGGCGAGAGTCCGAGCCGGGCGTCGACCAGCATGATGATGGCGTCGGCCTCGTCCACGGCCTGACGGGTCTGGCGAGCCATCTCGTGGAGGATGCCGTCCTTCACGACCGGTTCGAGGCCGCCGGTGTCGACGATGATGTAGGGCTTGCCGCCGACCCGGCCCTGCCCGTAGTGTCGATCCCGGGTGAGGCCCGGTTGGTCGTGCACCAGAGCATCGCGACTACGCGTGAGGCGGTTGAAGAGCGTGGATTTCCCGACGTTCGGGCGGCCGACAATCACAACGGTCGGCTTCATGGATTCGGCACCTGCAAGTAGAGGGTCACCCGGGTCAGCGAAGAATCATCGCGTACAGATTGCCTTCGCGCGTCTGGACGATGAACTTGCCTTCTCCGATCGGAATGGGAGCTGCGCTGATGGGGCCGCCGTCGGTGCTGGCGCGACCGACAAGGCGGCCGTCCTCCCGGTCGAACACGTGCACATAGCCTTCGAAGTCGCCGGCGACGAGATGACGCCCCAATCGCGCAGGCGCTCCGAGCTGGCGTCGGGCCAGGACATCCTGCTTCCAGAGACTCGCGCCGCTGGTCCGGTCGACGGCAAACACGGTCGCCGCCTCATCGACGTAATAGAAGGCCGCGTCGTCCCCTGCCAGGCCGGAAACACTTGACGCGTTGCGGGCCCAGGTAAGCGATCCGCGGGCGGCGTCGAAGCAACCTATACGCCCCTGGTAGGCAATGGCGCAGGCCTGCCCAGCTTCCACGACGGGCGCCCCGACCACGTCGGTCACGCGCTCCAGTTCCGTCTCCCCGCGGGGCTGGGCCACGGCAGCCTCCCACAGGAGGGTGCCGTTCGCGATACGCAAGGCGACCATTCGACCCACCGGAAAGCCCGCGTAGACGACGCCGTCCAGCAGAGTCACCCCGGTGGCCACACGCAGTATCAGCGGCGGCATCGACGGAAGATACTCCCAGACCAAAACACCGGTCGTCGCGTCGAGGCCGACAATCCGCCCGTCACCGGACCGGACCACCACGATGCCGTCGGCAACCTTCGGAGGACTGAGTACTTCGCTCGACACGCGGGTGCGCCAGAGCAACTTGCCGTCCGTGCCATGGGCAAGCACCTCGCCATGCGTCGTGCCCACGAGCACCAAGCCATCCCGGGCACCCACCCCACCGGACAGCGTCTCCTTCGTGTCGATCCGCCACTTGATACGGCCGTTCGCGCCGTCGATCCGGGCAAGTTCGCCGTCGGTATCGGCAGCGAAGAAGTCCCCCTCCCAGATGGCAGGCGAGAACTCGTAGGGACCTGAGTCACCGATACGCGTCTTCCATGCAACGCTGACCTTCACCGCAGGCTTGAACGTCGTCAGCTCAGCTGGAGGTACCGTGGTTTCCGCGCAGGCGCCGACCAGGATCGCCAGGGACACGACGAGTCCGCGCGCGCCACGCATGGTCACTGACCTCCGAGCGCGTCGCGCTTGATCTCGACGACATTGCGCCATCCGTTGGTCTTGGGAAGCTTGTCGAGGGCCGCCTGGTACGCGCTCTTCGCCTCGGCGATCTTCCCCTGGGCCACATACACGTCTCCGCGGGCGTCCGCAAACAATGCAGCGAACGCTTCGGAAGGCGGCGAAGCCACTGCCGCGAGCGCCTCGTCGTACTTGCCCAGATCCAGCAACACGGCCGACAATCGCAGATTCGCCAGGGCCTTCACGGGCTCTTCCTTCGCCGAGGCCACCGCACCGCGGAGCAGATCCGCCGCAGTGGCGGTGTCGCCGGAATCGAAACTCGCCTTGGCGGCGAGCACAGCCCCGCGGGCACTGTACGTGGTGCCATCGAAATCCGCCGAGATCTTCCGCGCGAGCTCCACCGACTTCTTGGCGTCACCTGCCCTCGCGGCCTCCTCGAGCGCGACGAATGCCGTGGCAGCTTCGATGGCCTTCTGTTCCTTCTGGTGGCGCCAGAACTGCACCCCCGCCACGCCGACGATGAATGCGAGCACGGCAGCGATCAACAGACGCCCGTACTGCCCCCACCAGGCCTTGAGGTTGTCGATGCTTTCCTGTTCTTCCAGATTGTAGACTGCCATGTCTGCCCTACCCCTTGATGAGCGCCATCAGATCGGTGACCCGCACCCGCGCCTGTTCCCGCTGTTCGCGCAGCGGCTTGAGAGTTGCCTCGTCCGCCTGCGCCTCGTCGTCTCCCACGATCACGGCGAATCGGGCGCCGCTGCCGTCCGCTCGCTTCATCTGGGACTTGAAACTGCCACCACCGTGATGCATGAATACGTTGAGCCCGTCATCGCGGAGCCGCTCGGCCACACGCCAGGCGTGTGCCTCGGCGTGGGTCCCGCTCCAGACCACGTAGACATCGAGCCACGGCTCAGGCGCCGCAGCGCCCGCCATCAAGGCGATGAGTCGCTCCACCCCCATCGCGAACCCGGCAGCCGGCGCCGGCTTTCCACCGATCTGCTCGATCAAGCCGTCGTAACGGCCGCCGGCACACACCGTTCCCTGGGCGCCCAGCGCATCCGTGACCCATTCGAAGACTGTCCGATTGTAGTAGTCGAGTCCGCGGACGAGTCGGGGATTGATGGTGAAGTTCACGCCCGATAGCCTCACCAGGCGCTGCACATTCTCGAAATGCTGGAGGGACTCCTCGTCGAGATCGTCCAGCAGACGCGGCGCCGATTCGATGAGCCCTTGCATCTGCGGGTTCTTGCTGTCGAGCACGCGCAACGGGTTAGTGTGCATCCGCCGGCGGGCGTCTTCGTCGAGCGCATCGACATGCCGCTCGAGGTACTGCACAAGTCGCGCGCGATAGCGCAGCCGGGCCTCGGAGGAGCCAAGCGTGTTGATCTCGAGCGAGATGCGATCGAGTCCGAGATCGCGCCAGAGCCGGGCGCCCATCACGATCAACTCCGCATCGGCATCGGCCCCACCGAGACCGAGCGCCTCGACACCCACCTGATGGAACTGCCGGTACCGGCCCTTCTGCGGACGTTCGTGGCGGAACATGGGGCCCGCGTACCAGAGGCGCTGCGGACCGTTGTACAGGAGGTTGTGCTGGAGTGCCGCCCGCACGCAAGACGCCGTGCCTTCCGGACGCAACGTGAGGCTGTCGCCGTTCAGCCTGTCGGTGAAGGTGTACATCTCCTTCTCGACGATGTCCGTGACCTCACCGATCGATCGCACGAACAACTCCGTGCGTTCGAGAATCGGCATGCGGATCTGCCGGTAACCATAGCGGCGCAGCCAATCCTGGACGATCGCCTCGAAGCGCTCCCAGATGGGAGACTCGTCCGGCAGCATGTCGTTCATGCCCCGGATGGCTTGAATGGGATCGCTCATGGTGCTTCGACCTTTCGGGGTCGCACGGTTCCGGTCATGCGCCGGCCCCGGTGGTCTTGGTCGATGCCTCGACAGGGGCCGATGCGGTCGCACCGAAGCGCCGCTGCACGTAGTCCTCGACGATCGCCTGGAACTCCTCCGCGATCGCAGCGCCCTTCAGTGTCACGGTCTTGCGACCGTCCACATAGACCGGTGCAACCGGTGATTCACCCGAGCCCGGAAGACTGATCCCGATGTCTGCATGCTTGCTCTCGCCCGGCCCGTTCACGACGCACCCCATCACGGCGACATGCATGGTCTCGACCCCGGGATACCGGGTTCGCCAGACCACCATCTGGCTTCGCAGATAGCTCTGGATGCGTGAGGCAAGTTCCTGGAAGACCGTGCTGGTGGTGCGGCCGCAACCTGGGCACGCGATGACCATGGGCGCAAAGCTGCGCAGGCCCATCGTCTGAAGGATCTCCTGGGCGACGATCACCTCGCGAGTCCGGTCACCTCCCGGCTCCGGTGTCAGCGAGACGCGGATCGTGTCACCGATGCCTTCCTGTAGCAGCACTGCCATCGCCGCCGTGGACGCCACGATACCCTTGGACCCCATCCCCGCTTCGGTGAGCCCGAGGTGCAGCGGATAGTCACAGCGAGCCGCGAGATCGCGGTACACGCGGATGAGATCCTGCACCCCACTCACCTTCGCCGAGAGGACGATGTGGTCGCGCGGCAGACCGAGTTGCTCTGCACGTGCAGCGCTTTCGAGCGCCGACACCACGAGCGCATCGCGCGTGACCTCGGCGGCCTCCTTGGGCTTCGGCAGACGGGCGTTCTCGTCCATGATCCGGGCGAGCAACTCGGGATCGAGGCTTCCCCAGTTCACGCCGATGCGCACCGGCCGACCATGGCGGCAGGCCATCTCGATCATGGTCGCGAACTGCTCGTCACGCTTGGAACCCTTGCCGACATTGCCTGGATTGATCCGGTACTTGGCGAGGGCCACGGCGCAGTCGGGCACCTCGGTGAGAAGGCGATGCCCGTTGAAATGGAAATCCCCCACCAGCGGGACGCTGCACCCGGCGGCGTCCAGACGCTCGCGGATGACGGGGACCGCGCGGGCCGCCTCGACGGTGTTCACCGTGATGCGCACGACCTCGGACCCGGCGAGCGCCAGATCCATGACCTGCCGGAATGTGCCTTCGGCGTCGGCGGTGTCGGTGTTCGTCATCGACTGGACGACGATGGGCGAACCGCCGCCGACGGCCACCGAACCGACGCGAACCTGGCGAGATGGACGACGAATGGGACCGGACGACACGTGCTACTCCAGCGTGATGCGCGCCACGTCCGTGCGCGTGTGGGGCGCGAGATCCACCTCGCGCGCGTTGTAGGTCACCGTGACGCCCGATGCGTTGCCCACCACGAGCTGGAACGGAGGCTGACCCCGCACGATGCGTTCGCTGCCCGCTGTGTTGAGCTGCGAGAACACGATGCTCCCGGTTGCGTCCTTCACCTCGACCCAGGCGTCGCGCGCGAAATTCAGCCGGACTTCCCCGCTGCCCGAACCACCACCGACGGATGCGGAAGCGAAGCTCTCACCAGCGGCTGTCGGATCTCCGCGGGTGCTGGAGGTGGTCTGCGCGATATTGGTACTCGCGGTCGAGCCCTCAGGAGGGGCCGGAGGAAGGGTCGCCGTCGCTGTACCAGACAACGAAGGTGCCGGTTCGGCGAGAGGCGGCGCTTCAGAAGAAGTCGTCGATGTCTGAGACTGAACTGCGGGCGACGCCATGCTGGAATCCGCGCTGTCGCCGACGGACTCGGGCCGGGCCATATCGACATCCGGGGAATCGATGCCCAGTGACACCTCGGTGGGCGCAGGCTCGACGGCTGGCTCATGCCCGCGGAAATACATCAATGCGATCGCCGCGACGATCAGCAGTGCGGTGACGGGCCACCAGGCCCGCTTGCCACGGGGGCCATCGCGCCGCGCGTTCCCAGTGCTGGACACCACTGGCTGGGAAACCGTCTGACTTGTGGCAGATGCCGGCGGAAGCGGAAACCCTGGCGTCGCCTCGGCAGCCGCCACGAGCACAGCCGCGTCGAGCGCGACGAGGCGTGCATAGTTGCGCATGAAACCGCGCACGAACACCGGGCCGGGCAACGCAGCGAAGTTGTCCTTTTCGATCGCATCCACCTGACGCTGGGAAAGCTTCAAATGCCGTGCGACATCCGCGAGACTGAGCCCCTGCCGCTCGCGCGCCTCGCGCAGGAGCGCGCCCGGCGCAACCGGTCGGCCGGGATCCACTGGCTCGGTCGAACCGCCCTCGAGCACCACATCGTTCATTCGTACTTTCCTTCGTTGAACTGCCGCATCTCCGGTGAATCCGGAAACCGTTCGCGCAACTGTGCGCCGTAGGACATCACCGCAGCCCGGTCCCCGAGCGCTTGCTCGATTCGGACGCCGAGCATCAGAGTGCCTGCTTCGGGGGACTTGATGCTTTGCATGTGACGATTCAGGTAGGAGCGCGCCAGGTTGTACTGCTTCTGCTCCAGATGCATCTGCGCCAGGTTCACGAGCGCGCGCCGGTCATTCGGTTGGTTGGCAAGCGCGCGTTCGAAGTAGAGCTGGGCCGTGGCGACATCCCCCGCACGGCGTGAGCATATGCCTGCGTTCACGAAGGAATCCTCCGGCGTGGCGTACAGCGGGTTCTTCAGCGCAGCCAGGAAGTACCTGATCGATTCCTTCGGCTTGCCCCGATCGCAGATGAAGAGACCGTAGTTGTTGTTCGTCTCCGAGTCGTTGGGATCGATCCGCAGCGCCTTCTCGAAACTGGCCTTCGCCTTGTCGTCCTCGCGCAACTCCATGTGCAGGAGCCCCAGGGCATTGTGCGCAGGCACGAAGTTCGGATCGGCGGCCAGCGCCTCGTTCAGCTCCTGGAGAGCGACAGCGAAACGCCCCACCTCGAGATAACTCACCCCAAGATCGGTATGGGCGCGGGCTCGTTCGGCAGGGCTGGCGGGTGCCTGCTGCTGCGCCGGCCTCGGCTGGCTGCCGATCTGATCACCGTCGTTGGCGCTGCGTTGCCCGGAACTGCGGCAGGCGCCCAGCGCCAGGAGGACTGCAAGGATCCATGCGACTCGGGAAAGTGCATTCATGCGCTGGTCGTCACTCCATCTCTGCGGCTGGCGCGCTGGGTGCGATCGCGCACCTGCCCCGCCAGCTGGCCGCACGCGCCGTCGATCTCCTGCCCACGGGTCTTGCGCACCGTAGCGACGAAACCAGCCTCCAGCAGGATCGACTGGAACGCCCGCACTGCATCGGCGCCCGAACGCTCGAACCCCCCGTCCGGGAAAGGATTGAAGGGGATCAGGTTGAACTTGCAAGGCAGATCGTCGACGAGGGCGACCAGCTTTCGCGCATGGGCCGCCGAATCGTTGACGCCTTTCAGCATCACGTACTCGAACGTCACGAAGTCGCGCGGCGATGCGGCGCGCTGCCATTTCACGCCGGGCGCGCGTGACCCGGCGGCGATCGCTGTCGGCAAGGCCTCGGCGTCGTCGTCATCGTCCGTCGATTCGCCCGGCAGGACGGCGACGCCATCCACGTAGCGACGACATGCGGCGAGTAATTCTGCGAGGGGCCACTTGCGATTGATCGGCACGAGCCGGTCCCTGAGCGCATCGTCCGGCGCGTGAAGTGAAACCGCGAGCGACACAGGAAGGGTCTCCCGAAGCCGGTCTATCCACGGGACCATGCCCGACGTGGAAAGCGTCACGCGCCGCCGCGACATACCGTAGGCGTGATCGTCGAGCATCACGCGCATCGCGGTCACGACCGCGTCGAAATTCGCGAGCGGCTCGCCCATTCCCATCATCACGACGTTCGTGATGGGGCGGTGACCGGAGGTGGGATCAGCCCCGAGGGAACGGTTCGCAAACCACAACTGCCCGATGATTTCGGCCGCCGTCAGATTGCGATTGAACCCCTGCCGCCCCGTCGAGCAGAACGCGCACTCGAGCGCACATCCGACCTGGCTCGAGATGCAGAGCGTGCCGCGGTTGGTCTCGGGAATGAAGACCGTCTCGATGCCATTGCCGATGCCGACATCGAGCAACCACTTGCGGGTGCCGTCGGGGGCAGTGGAATCCTTGAGAACAGCCGGTGAAGCGATCACTGCCTCGGACGCGAGTCGCGCCCGGAGCGCCTTGGACAGATCGGTCATCTGCTCGACTTCGGTGACGCCGGTGCGGTGCAACCAGCGCATCACCTGACGTGCGCGGAAGGGCTTCTCGCCCTGGGTCGCGAGCCAGTCGCCGAGAGAGGCGAGATCGAAATCGAGCAGGTTGACGGGCATCAGCGGGAGAGTACGTCGAGCGCCGGGAAGAAGTAAGCGATTTCCTCGCGGGCGGTTTCGGCGGCATCGGAGCCGTGCACAGCGTTGGCGTCGATGGAGTCCGCGAAGTCCGCGCGGATGGTGCCCTTGTCGGCTTTCTTGGGGTCGGTCGCGCCCATGAGTTCCCGGTTCTTTGCGATGGCGCCTTCACCCTCGAGCACCTGGACCATAACCGGACCGGAAATCATGAATGTCACGAGATCATTGAAAAACGGGCGGGCGCGGTGCACGGCATAGAAGCCTTCGGCCTGTGCCCGCGACAACTGCGTCATGCGCGCAGCGATCACTTTGAGCCCCGCGTTCTCGAAGCGGCTGTAGATCTGGCCGATCACATTCTTCGCGACGGCGTCGGGCTTGATGATCGAAAGGGTACGTTCCAAGGCCATTGATTTCTCCGGATGGGGATTATTTTGCAAGGAATTCATAAGGATAGCATGCCACTTCCGGGCGGGCAAAGATTTCCGAACGTCATGGCGGGATCCCCCGCGGGGTGCACTCGGGTGATAGCATCGGTGCCATTCCTTACCCCTCTCCTTCATTCATGGCCCAAGCGAAGCCGCAGCCACAGCCCCCGGCGCAGGATCCGGTCAAACGTCGAGCCATCCGCCGACTGATTGCCGCACTCGCTCTCATCGCCATCGCCGTGGCCGGCCTCGCGCTCGTGGAGCGGATGTCGCGCAAGAAGGTGAAGACCCCGCCGCCGACACCCGTCGCGCAGACTGCGCCGGCGCCCGAAGCACCCGCAGCGCCCGAGCCGCCTGCCGCCACGCCACCGGCTGAGACGTCAGCTGACGAAACTCCTGCAACAGAGACAGCGACCGACGGCCCTACCGAGCCGCCACCGCCCCCAAAGGTCGGGGAACCTGAAATTGCGCCACCACCGCCCCCACCCGTCAAGGCAACGCCGGAATCGAGCGAAGGCCCGACCCCCGCCATTCCACCGCGGCCGCGGGATCGGCAGACATCGCGGGATGCCACTGTCCGGGAGGTCCCCGCAAAGGATCTCCTGCCCAAGCCTACGCCGGCAGCCGCAGGGCCCGCCGAATCGGCCGCCAGGGCCGAGACCACACCCATCGCCCCGGTGAAACCTGTCCCGCCGCTCGCACCGATCCCTCCCGCGCAGCCTGCGACGGCATCAGTGCCGGCTGCCGACGCCTTGTCCTCCCCTGCCCCATCGACGTTCGTCGTCCAGCTAGGCGTGTTCGCGAGCCCGGTCAACGCCGAGGCGCTGCGAGACCGTCTCAAGCTCGCTGGCATCGCCGCCCACACGGAGACACGACTCCAGGTCGGCCCGTTCACGGACCGCAATGAGGCGGAGCGTATGCTCAATCGGCTGCGGCGGCTCGGCGTGCAGGCAGTCCTGGTGCCTCAGATCAAGGAACCGCTCACCGGACGCCCAGCACCCGCGGAAGCCATAGTGAAACCTCAGGCACGTAAGTGATGACCACGAGGTAGACGAGCAGGACACCGACCCACGGCAGGCAGGCGATCGAGACCTCGGTCATCCCCATCTTTGCCAGATGGCTCGCGACGAAGAGGTTGAGCCCGACGGGCGGATGGATCATCCCGATCTCCATGTTCACCGTCATGATCACGCCGAGATGGATCGGGTCGATCCCCAGGCTCTGCGCGATCGGCAGGAACAAGGGCGCCAGGATCAGCACGATGGAACTGGGCTCCATGAACTGCCCTGCCGCCAGGAGCGCGATGTTCACCGCCACCAGGAACATCCACGGCGAGAATTCCTTCTCCGTCACCCAGGCGGAGACAGCCTGCGGGATCTGCTCCGACGTGAGCAGGTACGAGAACAGCATCGCATTCGTCACGATATAGAGCAGCATCGCGCTGGTGTTCGCGGCCGACAGCACGACGCGGAACGTGTCGCGCACGCGGAGATCGCGGTACACGAACACCGAGATCACGAACGCGTACACGGCGCTGACCGCTGCGGCCTCCGTCGGCGTGAAGACGCCACCGTAGATGCCGCCCATGACGATCACCACCAGCAGCAGCCCCCAGAACGCTTCGCGGAAACTCGTCCAGATCTCGTTGAGACTCGCGCGCGGCATCGTCGGGAACGCCCGCCTCTTCGCCGTGAAGAACGTCACGGCCATCAGCAAGCCGGCCAGCAGGATCCCCGGCACCACCCCCGCCACGAACAGCTTGCCGGCGCTCGTGCTCGTGCTCACCGCGTAGATGATCATCACGATCGACGGCGGAATCAGGATGCCGAGCGAGCCCGACGTCGTGATGACACCCACCGCGAAGCGCTTCGGATAGCCCTGCTTCAGCATCGCGGGCAGCATGATCGAGCCGATGGCGGCGACGGTCGCCGGGCTCGACCCCGAGATCGTCGCGAAGAAGGCGCACGCCAGGATCGCGGCCATCGCGAGCCCACCGGGGAGCGAACCCACCAGGGCCGTGGCGAACCGGATGATGCGTGCGGCGACACCCCCCTCCGTCAGAAAGGCGCCGGCGAGCACGAAGAACGGGATCGCCATGATGGCGAAGCTCTCCAGACCGGTGAAGAGGCGCTGGGAGATGATGTCGACCGTCTCGACGGAGAAGGACGAGAAGCCCGCCACGAACGCCAGGACCGTGAGGCCCAGCGCGATCGAGATCGGCGTACCGGTCGCGAGCAGCGTGAGCAGGATCGCGACGATGATGAGCGCGGTCATGCGTGCTCCCTGGTCGCATCGATGTCGACCGGCCCGCCGTGCGACGGCATGTCGCCGGTACGGAGAAACCGCGTCAGGACCTGCAGGAACCGGAAGCACATGAGCCCGGAGCCCAGCGGGATGCAGAGGTAGATGATCCACCTCGGCCACTCGAGATCGGCCGACACCTGCCCGGTCTCGTGCATGAAGATCACCCAGCGTGCACCGAGGAAGGCGATGATCGATGTGAACAGTGCGCCGAGCGCGAGACCGAGTGCCACAAGACGCCTGCGCCACGGCGGTGACGCCTGGTTGACGAGAAGGTCCACGCCGATGTGAATGCCCGTGCGCACTCCGTACGCGGCACCGAACTTCGCCATCCAGATGAACTGGATGATGCAGAACTCCTGCGCCCACGTGAGATCGAGCGCACCGGTGTAGTCCCATATCCAGTCGATCTTCGCGCTGAAGCGATGCGCGACAGCGAGGAAAACCACCAGGGTCGCCGACGTCATCAGTGTGACGACGAGGATCTCCTCGAGCCGGTCGAGGATGCGCAGGAGGAACTTCATGGATGGCCGCGCGGCTACTTCTTCGCGCGCTCCCTCTCCGCCGCGGCCGTCACGGCGCCGATCGCCTGGATGAGATCACGGCCGATGGTCGATTCGAACTCCGCGTGCACCGGCAGCAGCGCAGCACGCCACTCGGCACGTTCGGCCGGCGTGAGCTGGTAGACCTGCGTCGTGCCCGCAGCCCGGACGAGTGCGAGGGCGTCGGTGTTCTCCTTGGCCGCGATGGCGCGCTCGTATCGCGTGGCCTCCTGCATCGCAGCTTCCAGCGCCGCGCGAAGATCGGCGGGCAGCCCCTCCCAGAACTTACGGTTCACGATCACCGCATAGACGAGGAAGCCGTGGTCCGAAAGGGTCAGGTGCTTCTGCACCTCGTGCATCTTCTGCGTGTAGAAGTTCGAGGTCGAGTTCTCCTGCCCGTCCACCACACCCTGCTGCAACGCCGTGTAGACCTCGCTGAACGCCATCACCTGGGGAATCGCCCCGAGCTTCCGGAACGTCGCCGAGAGGACCTTCGACGATTGCACGCGCACCTTCGCCGCCCGGAAATCCGCCACCTTGCGCAGCGGCCGGTTCGCGGAGATCTGCTTGAACCCGTTGTCCCAATACGCCAGCCCCTTGATGCCCTTGGGCTCCAGCTTGGCGAAGAGCCGCTGACCGATCTCGCCATCGGTCACGCGGTAGACGGTCTCGGCGCTCGGAAAGAGGTAAGGCAGGTCGAAGACCTCGAAGTCCCGCACGCCCAGCGGCCCGAACTTCGAGACGGACGGCGCGAGCATGTGGACCGCACCGCGTTGCAGCGCCTCGAGTTCGTCGCCGTCGCGGTAGAGCTGGCTGTTGGGGTAGATCTCCACCTTGATGCGACCCTTCGTCGCCGCCTCGGCGAGCTGCCGGAACTTCTCCGCGGCCTTGCCCTTTGGCGTGTCGGGCGCGACGACATGGCTGAACTTGATCGTGATGGTCTGGGCCACTGCATTGGCGGAAACGGCCGCACCCCACATCAGGACGAGGACGACAGCAAGACGGCGGATCGTGAACATGGTCACCTCGAACTTGGAGCGGCGGATTGTAGGCGGCGGGCCGCGTCGAGTCAGGTCTCGACATTCACCGGTGCGAGGATCGGCAGGACACCCGACTCGCCCGCGCTGGCGGCGAACGACGCATCCGGGCCAAGTCCGTCCACCCACGCCAGGCGACCGTCGACGAGGAGCAGCGGCACCTCATCGCGCACCCACGGCGGCAACCCTGCTTCGCGCAACAGGTCCTTCAGAGGTCGATGTGGACGATTCGCGGCGAGCTGCAGGCGCTGACCACGGCGACGGGTCGACACCTCGACGCGCCGTCCTGCCAGCTGGGCCGTGCGAACGCCAGCCCCGAGGCACGGCTCGAAGCGCAGGAAGCGGCCATCGGGAAGCGGCAGTTCCGATTCGCCATCCCACGGAATGACCCATCCGGGAGGCACCTGCGATATCGGCTCCAGGCGGAGCCACCGTCGGTGGACCACGAGGGCGAATGCCGCGTCCGGCACGACCACCCGACGATGCCGCCCCGCGGTCGCGAACTGGCGGAGCCAGTCGAAAAGCCGATCCCTGGGGGGCGCCGCGACACCCGCTCGATGCAGCCAGACCCGCAGGACGTTGGCCGCACGCACAGGATCGAGACAGGCGAGACCGTCGAGATCGATGCCCTCGGGCCCGTTCACCTTCGCGAGGTCGTCGGCACCGAGCGCGTCGGCCAGCGTCATCGCATCGGCAGCGTTCGCCGCCACGCGGGCGAGTGTTCCCCGCCACCCGGGAAAGCGCGCCTCGATGCGCGGCAGGATCTCGTGGCGGAGATAGTTTCTGGCATGGCCGGTGTCAGCGTTGGAATCGTCGTCGACCCACGCAAGGCCGGACGCGTGCGCGTGGGCCTGCAGGGCCGCGCGCGAGACGCCGAGAAGGGGCCGGAAGATCCGGGGCCAGCCTTCGACTGCGCGCATCTCCGGCATCGCGGAAAGCCCGGCGGGACCCGCGCCACGCAGCATCTGGAGCAGCACCGTCTCGCCCTGGTCGTCGGCATGATGGGCAAGCGCGACGACGTCGGCGCCGGAGTCCCGATAGCAGCGATAGCGGGCACGTCGCGCGGCCGCCTCGACACCGAGCGCGGCCCGATCGGAGACCTCGACCCGTTCCACCACGATGGGCACCGCCAGCGTCCTGCAGAACGCCACGCAGAACGCCGCCCAGTCATCGGCGCGTGGGTTGAGTCCGTGGTGGATGTGCAGCGCGCGGATTCGCAGCTCGAGAGAGGGAGCCAGCGCGTGCAGGAGATGCAGGAGGACGACGGAATCAAGGCCACCCGAGAGTCCGACGGTGACCTCCGTGCCAGCCGTCAGGTGAGCCGCGCAACAGGCGCGGATCCGGTCCGACAGACGATCGGCAGCAGGCGCCAAGGGGTCGCCGCCCGGCTCAGCGCGGAGCGACTTCCTTGTACTTGCCGTAGCCCAGCAAACGCTCGAAACGGGTTTCGAGCAGTTCGTCGACGGGCTTGGCGCGCAGATCGCGCAGGGCTTCGGACAGCGCCTTGCGGGCCGACTGCATCGTGGCGCCGTAGTCGCGATGGGCGCCGCCCAGGGGCTCGGGTATCACCTTGTCGATGAGGCCCAGCGTCTTGAGGCGGCTCGCCGTGATGCCGAGCGTCTCGGCGGCTTCAGGCGCCTTGTCCGCGCTCTTCCACAGGATGGAGGCACAACCCTCCGGCGAGATGACGGAGTAGATCGAGTACTGGAGCATCATCACGATGTCGCCGACGGCGACGGCAAGCGCGCCGCCGGACCCGCCCTCGCCGATCACCGTCGTGATGATGGGCACCCGGAGTTCCGCCATGACGTACAGGTTGCGCCCGATGGCCTCGGACTGGCCGCGCTCCTCGGCGCCCACACCCGGGTAGGCGCCCGGCGTGTCGACGAAGGTGAACACCGGCAGGTCGAACTTCTCCGCAAGTTTCATCAGGCGCAGGGCCTTGCGGTAACCCTCGGGCTTGGGCATCCCGAAGTTCCGGAGAATCTTCTCCTTCGTGTCGCGGCCCTTCTGGTGCCCGATGATCATGCAGGGTTCCCCGCCGAAGCGCGCAAGGCCACCCACGATGGAGGCATCCTCGGCGAAGGCGCGGTCGCCATGCAACTCTTCGAAATCGGTGAACAGGTTCTGCGCGTAGTCGAGCGTGTACGGGCGCTGCGGATGCCGCGCCACCTGGGAGATCTGCCAGGAGCTGAGCTTCCCGTAGATGTCCTTCGTGAGCGCGTTGCTCTTCTTCTGCAGCCGGGAGATCTCCTCGGAGATGTCGACGGCCGAGTCGTCCTGCACGTAGCGCAGTTCTTCGATCTTCTGTTCGAGCTCGGCGATCGGCTGCTCGAAATCCAGGAAGGTGGTCTTCATGGCGGCGGATTATACGGACGGTCGGGCGCCCGTCACTTCCCGTATTGGGTGGTCAGATAGTCGACGATGGTCTGCACCTCGGACTCGTCGATTCTTGCACCCATGATCCGGACCATCTTGCCGACCGAGGCCTCCCATCCCTTCCGATCGAGGATCGGCGAATTCATCTCGATGTAGTCGAGGCTGTGGCACGCGACGCATCGGGTCTCGACGATCTCTCGGCCCGGCCCCTCCTTGAGCTGGATGTTGTCCTCACCAGCCGACGCAACCGAAGCGAACGTGCCGGCGGCGACGATGAGGGACAGCAGGAGTTTTCTTGCCATGGCGGGCCTCCCTAGCAACGGATACGAACGCGCTGGACCACGTTGTTGTGGTAGCCCGCAGGGTTGAAGACGAGATCGAAGGTCTGGGTCGCGCCGATCCGATTGGTCGCCCGCGCCACGAGGACGTGCTCGCCGGGTTCCGGATTGAAGGCGAAGCTCCATTGGCGCCAGGAGAACCGGCCGAGATCGTCGCCCAGCACCCCCGCCTGCCAGAGACGCCCGCCGTCGATCGAGACCTCCACACGGTCGATGCCGTAGCCGCCATCCCACGCCACCCCCCGCACGAAGAGCGGCGTCTTCGCCCTGTAGATGCCCTGGTCGCGGATGTTCGTGATGAGCGAGTTCGTGACCATCTCGGTGATGGGCGTGGTGGTCTCGGCTTCCTGGGACACGAAGCGGTCGACGATGGGAAAGCGCCCCTTCGGGATGCGATAGGCCTGTGCCATCCAGAACCCGGCCGATGGCGTGCTTCGCACGTCGATGCTGGTGAGATGCTTCATCCAGTAGGTGGCCGTCCACCCCGGGACCACCAGGCGGACCGGAAACCCGTTCCAGTGGGGCAGTGGCTCTCCGTTCATCTCCCAGGCGATCAGCGTGTTCTCGTCCATCGCCTTCCACGCCGGCAGGCTCTTCACGAAATCGGGCGTCGCGTCGATCGGGGCCGTGTCTGCGCCATCGAAAGCGACCTCCACGGCACGCCCCGTGATGCCGGCCTTCGCGAGGACATCCTTGAGACGGACCCCTTTCCAGAGCGCGTTGCCCATCGCACCGTGACCCCATTGGATCCCCGGCACGTGCGGCTTCGAGAGTCCGCGACGATTACCGGAGCAGAGGCACAGTGCGGCAAGCTCCACGTGTGGATAGCCGGACTGGAGTTCCGCGAGCGACAGTTCCAACGGGGTTTCAGCGGTGTCTCCGCCTATCCGCAGGCGCCATGTCGCGGCGTCGATCTGCGGAATGCCGGCCAGGTGGTAGCGAACGAAGAACGCCTCGTTCGGCGTGTACGGGTCGTTGAAGCTGCGGACGGGTGTTTCGAAGTTCGGCGGTCGCCAGGAACGCTTGATGAGCGGTTGCTTGCCCGGCAGGGTGTCGTACTCCGACGAATCGAGTGCGCCCTCCGGAAGCCCCGCCGGCCCGATGCCGCGATCGGCCAGGGCCCACGGGGCCTGCGACAGACCCGCGCTTCCGGCCATCGCGAGGATCAGTCTTCTTCTATTGTTTTTCACTCCCGCCCCCTCCGACGCACTGCTCATGGCATGGGAGGCGATTCTGTCACGATCCCGCAGCCGGCGCGCCCCTCAGAAGAGCACGCCTGCGCGTCCGCGAGGATCGCTGGCCGGCGTGGCCTCGCCGGTGACGGCATCGACGAAGACCGCCTGCATGTTGCCCCACCGCCTCCGTCCTTCGATCACGACGTGTCCCTTGCCCTCGAGCGCCTTCACCCATTCGGGGCCGAACTGTCCCGGCTCGAACTCGATCCGGTCGGGAAGATACTGATGGTGATAGCGCGGCGCGGCGACCACACTTTCCGGATCGACCGCCGGCGACGCGAGGTGCTCGAGGATCCCGATGATCACCATGCTGATGATCCGGGAACCGCCCGGCGTCCCGAGGACGAGAACGCCGCGGGAGTCCTCGAGGAAGGTGGGCGACATGCTCGACAGCGGCCGCTTGCCCGGCTCGATGATGTTCCCCGAGAAGCCGGTGAGGCCGTAGAGGTTGCCCCCGGTCGCGGCCACCGAGAAATCGTTCATCTCGTTGTTCAGCAGCACGCCGCTCGAACCCGCGACGAACGCTGATCCGAAGGGGCCATTCACGCTGAGCGTGGCGGCGACGCGGTTACCCTGCGCATCGACCACCGAAAAGTGCGTGGTGTTGTCACCTTGCCGGACGGGCGCGGCGGCCTCGAGATCCGCACTGGGCGTGGCACGCGCGAGATCGATCGACGCAGCGCGCGCGACCGCGTAGTCGCGGCGCGAAAGCGCTTCCGGGATCGTCACGAAGTCAGCATCGCCCAGATGGCGGGACCGGTCGTGATAGCCGCGCCGCATCGCTTCCACGACGAGATGCACCCGATCCGCCGCCGACAGGCTCCGCAGGTCGAAACACGCGAGGATGTGAAACACCTGGGTCATCACGAGCCCGCCGCTGGACGGCAGCGGCGCCGTCACGATGCGCGCCGCGCCGTACTCGATACGCTGGGGCTCCCGCTCGACGATCTCGTAATTCGCGAGGTCATCGAGCGTCCAGATGCCGCCGGCCGCCGCCACCGCCGCCACCATCGCCTCGGCCACGGGCCCACGATAGAAACCATCGCGGCCCGATGCTGCGATCGCGCGGATCGTCGATCCGAGCGCCGGCTGCCTGACCAGGAAACCGACGGCCGGCACCTTCCCGCCATCGAGGAAGGCTCCCCCTGCCAGGGCGTCTGCCTCGAGCGCGGACTCGCGCCAGCCGGCGGCCGCCACGAAGCGGGCGTCGGCGGCGTAGCCCTCCTCCGCATGCCGCTGTGCGGACGCCAGGAGATCCGGGAGAGGTCGGGATCCATAGCGGCTCTGGAGATGGACCAGACCGGCGGCGAGGCCGGGGATCGCCGCGGCGCGGGCGCCATCGAGCGATGCGCGGGTATCCACCTTCCCCTGGGCATCGAGATACATGTCCCGGGTCGCGGCCAGGGGCGCCTTCTCCCGGGCGTCGACGACGATGTCCCGGCCGTCCGACGCGCGATGCAGCAGGAAGAACCCGCCACCACCGAACCCCGAGGCGAACGGCTCGACCACCGCAAGCGTGGAAGCGACGGCCACCGCAGCATCGAAAGCATTCCCGCCCGCGGCGAGAACCTCTTCACCGGCACGCGTTGCGAGCGGATGCGCGGACGCGACCGCATGGCGCTGACCGGCCTCTGCCCCGGGGCCGGCGAAGGAGAACCCCAGCACCAGGAGCGCGAGGCCGGCACTCCGCCGGCAAACCATCGCCGTGGATCCACGCCAGCGGAGCATCACAGCGGGCCAGCTCATGCCGCCACCGGGCGACGCACGCGGAAGACCGCCGCGTAAAGAGCCGGGAGGAAGAGCAGCGTCAGGATCGTCGCCACCAGCAGACCGCCCATGATCGCCACCGCCATCGGGCCCCAGAAGTTGGACCGCGACAAGGGAATCATCGCCAGGATTGCTGCCGCCGCCGTGAGGATGATCGGGCGGAAACGTCGCACGGTCGCCTCGATCACCGCATGCCAGGGCTCGTGCCCCTCGGTGATGTCCTGGTCGATCTGGTCCACGAGGATGATCGAGTTGCGCATGATCATTCCCGAGAGCGCGATGAAACCCAGCATCGCCACGAACCCGAACGGCACGCGCCCGACGAGCAGGAAGAGGCACACACCGATGATGCCGAGCGGCGCGGTCACGAGCACGAGCAGGGTCTTGCGGATGTTCTGCAGGTGCACCATCAGCAGGGTGACGACCGTGATCAGCATGAGCGGCAGGACCGCGTTGACCGACCCCTGGCCCCGAGCGCTCTCCTCGATGGCGCCGCCCATCGAGATCTTGTACCCCGGTGGCAGCTTCGCCGCGATCGCCAGCATCGCAGGCTGCAGCTTCGTCGAGACATCGGGCGGCTGCACGGAACCGATGACATCACCCTGGACCGTGATCGTGGGCACGCGGGCACGACGCCAGATGAGCCCGTCCTCGAACGCGTACGTGATCTTGGCCACGTGGGACAGCGGCACCCAGCGGCCGCTCTGGGTGGGCACGTTGATGTCACCGATCTCGGCGAGGCTGCGACGCTCCCCGCCCTCGGCGCGCGCCATGACCTCGATCAGCTTGTCGCGCTCGCGGAAGTCGGTGATCCGGAAACCGGTCAGGACGGAACTCAGCAGATTCGAAAGACCCGCGGATGTCACGCCGACCATGCGGGCCTTGTTCTGATCGATCTCGAGCTTCACCACCTTGCTCTTCTCGTTCCAGTCGAGATGCACGAGCCGCATGTTCGGATGCTCGCGCATCACGGCCGCCATCTCGTTTCCGATCCGACGCAGTTCATCGAAGTTGTCGCCGCTCACCCGGAACGCCACCGGGTACGGGACGGGTGGACCGTTCTGCAGGGGCTGCACCCGCGCACGCACTCGCGAGAACTGCGTCTCGAGAAGCGCCTCCAGGCGGGTCTGCAGCCGGTTGCGCGCCTCGACCGATTTCGCGGTCACCACGAATTCCACGAGATTCGAGTTGTTGAGCTGCTGGTCCAGCGGCAGATAGAAACGCGGGCTGCCGCCGCCGACATACGCAACGAACTTCTCGACGTCGTCGTCCTTGGCGAGTATGGCCTCGAGGCGCCTGGCCTCGAGGTCGGTGGCGCCCATGGCCGAACCGCTCTGCAGCCAGAGGTCGACCACGAGTTCGGGCCGGTCCGCGGAGGGGAAGAACTGCTGCTGTACGAAGCCGAATCCGACGATCGAGAGCACGAACAGCCCGACGGTCCCGACGATCACGGTTTTCCGGAACGTCACGCACCACGTCACGACGGATCGGAACCAGCGGTAGAAGGGCCGGGCGTAGACGTCCTCGGGCGCATGCGCTCCACCGTGCGGGGCAGCGGCAAGGCGCGGGAACAAGCGCCCTGCGATGCGCGAGAGCAGACCGGGTCCGTGGCCGAGTTTCGCGTAGTCGGGCAGGAGGTGATAGCCCATGTAGGGGATGAACAGCACCGCGACGACCCACGACACGATGAGCGAGATGAACACCACCGCAAAGATCGAGAACGTGTACTCCCCGGCCGCCGACTTGGCGAGTCCGACCGGCAGGAAGCCCGCAGCCGTCACCAGGGTCCCCGTGAGCATCGACGGCGCGGTGGACGTATAGGCGAACACACCTGCACGGAATCGATCCCAGCCCTGCTCCATCTTGATGGCCATCATCTCGACCGCGATGATGGCGTCGTCGACGAGCAGACCCAGGGCGATGATGAGGGCGCCCAAAGAGATCCGCTGGAGGTCGATCTTGAAGAGGTACATCAACAGGAACGTGACCGCGAGCACCAGCGGAATCGAAAGGGCAACCACGATGCCGGTGCGCATTCCGAGCGACAGGAAGCTGACGGCGAGCACGATCACGACCGCCTCGGCGAGCGTCATCATGAACTCGTTCACCGAACGTCCCACGACCGTGGGCTGATCCGCGACGTTGTGCACGTCGATGCCCACCGGGAGATCCTGCCCGAGGCGCGCCATGGTGCTCTCGAGATCCCGACCGAGGGAGATGATGTCCCCGCCCTTTCGCATCGACACCGCGAGCCCCATCGCCGGCTGCCCGTTGAATCGCATGAGCAGGGACGGAGGATCCGCGTATCCGCGATACACCTTCGCGATGTCGCCCAGCCGGAAGAGGCGGCCGTTCGCCAGGATGCCGATCTCGCGGATGCTCTCCACCGACTTGAAGTCGCCGGACACCCGGACCTGCACCTGGTCGTCCCGGGTTTCGAACGTCCCGGCCGGGGCCATCACGTTCTGCTGGCGAAGCACCTCGAAGATGGCGAGAGGATCCACGCCGAGGGTGGCGAGCTTGCGATGCGACATCTCGATCCAGACCTTCTCGGACTGCTCGCCCAGCACCGCCACCTTGCCCACGTCCGGCACGCGCACCAGTTCGCGCCGGAAGGTCTCCACGTGGTCACGCAGCTCGGCGAACGAATAGCCGTCGGTCGTGAAGGCGTAGATGTTGCCGAACGTGTCGCCGAACTCGTCGTTGAAGAACGGCCCCTGTACGCCGCTCGGTAGCGTGTACAGGATGTCCTGCACCTTCTTCCGCACCTGGTACCACGAGTTCGGGACGTCCTTGGGTGGCGTGTAGTCCTTCAGAGTGATGAAGATCATCGACTCGCCGGGCTTCGAGTAGCTGCGGGTGAAATCGAGCCAGGGCGTCTCCTGGAGCTTCTTCTCCAGCCGCTCGGTCACCTCGAGTTCCACCTCCCGGGCGGTGGCGCCCGGCCACAACGTGCGCACCACCATCACCTTGAAGGTGAACTCGGGGTCCTCGTTCTGACCCAGCCGGAGGTACGCGTAGACCCCCGCCACGCTGAGGGCCAGCATGAAATACAGAACGAGGGCCTGATGCTTGAGGGCCCACTCGGAGATGTTGAGACGCGTCGAGATCATCGAGCGGCCTCGGCGAGCACCCGAACCTTCTCGCCTTCGAACAGTCGGTGCACCCCGGCACGAACGACGGCATCGCCGGGCTTCACGCCGTCCAGCACGGCCACGTACTCATCCGCGAAACGGCCTACCCGTACGGGGTGGAGCTTCACGTCGCCCGTCGAGGGATTGACGATCCACACTGCCGCCTGATCCCCCTTCTGGTGGATGGCCGACGACGGCAGACGAACGGCTCGGGCGGCATCGGCATCCCCGGCGATGGCGACGTTGGCGGTCATGCCCCACTGAACACCGTCGTCGGCGTCCACGATCGTCACCTTGGCCGTGTACGTGCGCGTGATCGGATCCGCTCCGGGCGCGACCTCGCGTACGCGCCCCTTGTACACCCGGGAAGGATCGGTCCAGAGCGCGACGGTTGCCTCGCGTCCGCGCGTCACCTCCTTCAGGCGGTTCTCGGGGATGCTGATCGCCACTTCCTTCTCGCCGGGACGCACGAGCCGGACGACGATGTTGCCTTTGTCCACCACCTGCCCGACCTCGGCATGCAGCGCGGTCACGATGCCATCGTGGTCGGCGCGCAGCGTCGTGTAGTCGGACTGATTGCGCTGGATGGAAAGCTGCGCGCGGGCCTGGGCGAACTGCGCGTCGGCCACATCGAAGGCAGCCTTGCGACGATCGAGTTCGGCTGCACTGATGAAGCCCTGTCGCGCCAGTTCGCGGAAGCGGGCGAGGTCTGCACGGGTCTGCTCGTAGTTGGCGCGCGCGGCGGCCAGCTGATCGGTGGCTGCGTCAGCCCCGAGCCGCTGGTCGGCAGGGTCGAGGCGCATCAGCACCTGTCCCTTCTTGACGGCGTCGCCGACCTCCACCAACCGTTCCGTGACCTTGCCACCCAACCTGAAACCAAGCGCCGCTTCGTAGCGGGCCCGCACATCGCCCGAGTAGCTGTTTCCGAAAACGGTATCCGGGGCCCCGACACGAACCACATTCACCGCACGCGGGAGCTTTTCCGGCACCGGCTCCGGCTTGCAGCCGGCGACGAGGGAAACGAGCACGAGCGCGCCGATGGCGCGGACCGCTGTCGCGCCGACGAAGGTCGAAACGGGCATTTGCAACTCCATGAAAACCTATGTTGGAAAACCCGTGTCCGGATTTCCGATGCGTGGCTGCCATCCGGAGTGCCAAGTGGAGGATCGACACGAACGACCCGCAGACCCGACGTGCGGCTATCGCATGCGCAACACATGTCGCGCTCCATCTCGCCGGCCGACTGCCGACGATCTCCTGGATGGCGTGCAAGGATACCCAAGAAGTGCAGTGCAGAAGGAGCCCTTGCGCCGAATCGGTGCGGTCTGCGATTGGTGCGGACGCAACCAGTGCGGACCGGGTCGACCGACGCGTACGGGCGCCTCATCCGACGTGCGCAGCGGCAGGAACCATAGTGCGCACACGCAAGCCGTCGAGGATGAGGCTCATGTGCAACCGAAGATAGGTTTCCGGATCGATGCGCCGACTGTCGCAAACGTCGAACGAATGGCGCCAGAGCAGGAGAAAAACCAGGGGTGCCAGAACGATCCGGGTCGCGTGGTCGGTCTCGACCAGAGCGAACTCGCCGCGGCGCTGCCCTTCGTCCAGGACCCGACCGAGCAGGCGATAGCCCCGGCTGATGACTTCCTGGTAGTAGAAGCGGGCCAGTTCGGGGAAATTCTTCGCCTCGGCGAACATCAGCTTCGGGATGCCGCCGAGCTGCGAGTTGCCCACCTCCTGCCACCACCCGAGGATGATCTTCTCCAGCAGCTCCGCGAGCGAGCCCGTGTGGCCCTCCACCATGCGCTCCCCGCGCTCGATCGCCGGCACGAGGCCACCGCGGATCACCGCCTTGAACAGCTCTTCCTTGCTCTCGAAGTAGAGGTACAAGGTACCCTTGCTCACGCCGGCGCGGCGCGCGACGTCATCGAGTCTCGTGGCCGCGAACCCCCGATCGACGAAGAGGTCCAGCGCGGCCGCGAGCAACTCGGCCGGACGCGCGTTCTTGCGGCGGGTCCAGCGGCCTTCCTGGCGGGGTTGTGGCGTGGTCATGAAGACGGGAGCGGAAAATTAATGACTTATGAGTCAGGAATTTATCCATCCCCCCGTCGCCCGTCAACCTGCGAATTCCGACGCCGCGCGCAGGCAGTCCGACCGCAGTGCGCCTGCGACCCGGAACACCATGCAGTCGGGTCGGATGACGATGTCGCCTGATGCTCCTCGGTCGCGCGAGGCGCAACCTTCCGGAACGAGCCGACGTGGCCCACCTTGCGCCCTTCGCATCTTTCCCCGGTGCTGCCTTGTCATGCCGACGCCGCGCCCCTATGGTTCCCGGACCGCCCATCGGAGTGACGCCGTGACGTCCGTCCGCCCACCCGCCGTCGCAGGCACCTTCTACCCTGCGCACCCCCCGGAACTCCAGACCACGATCGTGGGTTTGTGCGGGATTGCGCCGGCCGACCCGGAGGGGTCGTCTGCCCTGAAGGCGCTCATCGTGCCCCACGCCGGGTACCGCTACTCGGGTGCCGTGGCCGGGACAGCCTATGCGCGCCTTTCACGGGTACGCGACCATGTCCGCCGGGTCGTGCTCCTGGGGCCGGTCCATCGGGTCGCCGTGCGCGGGCTTGCGCTGCCGGGTGTCGATGCCATGGCGACCCCGTTGGGGACGATACCGCTGGACCGTGAGGCCATCGAGACGCTCGCGGATCTCCCCCAGGTGGTGACGAGCCCTGCGGCCCACGCCCAGGAGCACTCGCTGGAAGTGCATCTGCCGTTTCTCCAGGAGACCCTTGCCGACGGCTTCCGGATCGTCCCTCTGGCGGTCGGAGACGCGAGCGTCGCCGAGGTGGCCGAAGTCCTCGACCACCTCTGGGGCGGCCCGGAGACGCTCATCGTGGTCAGCTCCGATCTTTCCCACTACCTCCCGTATCCCGTCGCCGTCAGGGAGGACCGCGCCACAGCCGACGACATCCTCGCGCTCGACCCCGTCATCGATCACGCCCACGCTTGCGGCGCGACACCGGTCAACGGTCTACTTGCGGCCGCGCGGACCCACGGGCTCCGGGCCGAACTGCTGGACCTTCGCAACTCCGGAGACACCGCAGGGGACAAGTCCCGCGTCGTGGGCTACGCCTCGTTCGCATTCCGCGAAGGCCCCGCCACCACGCCACCAGACCCGCGGTCGTCGCGGGGGCGCACGTTGGTGGCGATCGCTCGCGCAACCATCGGCCGCCAGCTCGGGCTCGCACTCACCGCTCGCGAGGACGCCGATTTCCTGACCGCACCTGGCGCGACGTTCGTCACCCTCCACCTGGACGGGAAACTCCGGGGGTGCATCGGCAGCCTCGAACCGCATCGCAGCCTGCTCGACGACGTCCGCAAGAACGCCCGCTCGGCCGCATTCCTCGACTCGCGCTTCGCGCCCTTGTCGCTGCGCGAGTTCGAACGGGTGACGGTCGAAGTGTCGGAACTGAGCCCACAGTCCCCGTTGGTTTTCCGCGACGAAGCCGACCTCCTGTCACAGCTGAATCCGGGCATCGACGGCCTGGTGCTGGCGGTCGATGGGCACCGCGGGACGTTCCTTCCCCAGGTGTGGGAAAGCCTGCCAGCACCCGCCGACTTTCTTGCGCAGTTGAAGCGCAAGGCCGGGCTCGCGCCGGACCATCCCCTCACCCATGCCCGCGTTGCGCGCTACACGGTCGACCACTGGAAAGAGGACGGTGAAATCCCGCGCTGACGATGCTGAGGCTCCGCCGGCGGCGGACGCCTGGCCGGCGCAGTGGTGGCATGCGCTGGACGACGGGCGCATCCAGTGCGACCTCTGCCCGCGGGATTGCCGCCTGCACGCAGGGCAGCGAGGCGCGTGCTTCGTCCGGATGCGCGACGGTGACCGGATGGTGCTCACCACCTATGGCCGCTCGTCCGGGTTCTGCATCGATCCCATCGAGAAGAAGCCGCTGAACCACTTTCTTCCAGGTTCGGCGGTGTTCTCGTTCGGGACCGCCGGCTGCAATCTCGCCTGCAAGTTCTGCCAGAACTGGGACATCTCGAAGTCGCGGGACATGGACCGCCTGCAGGACGAGGCCTCCCCCGAGCGCATTGCGTACGCCGCGTGGCAGTCGGGATGCCGCAGCGTGGCATTCACCTACAACGACCCGGTGATCTTCGCCGAGTATGCGATGGACACCGCAGACGCCTGCCGCAGCCGCGGCCTGAAGACGGTGGCAGTGACCGCGGGCTACATCCACGATGCACCGCGCCGCGCCTTCTTCGCAAAGATGGACGCCGCGAACGTGGACCTGAAGGCATTCACCGATGACTTCTACGTGCGGCTCACCGGCTCACGCCTCGCACCGGTCCTCGACACCCTGAAGTACCTGGTCCACGAGACCGACGTCTGGGTCGAGATCACGACGCTGCTGATTCCGACCATGAACGATTCCGACGACGAGTTGAAGCGCCTGTGCGGCTGGATCGTCGAGGCCCTCGGTCCCGACGTGCCGCTCCACTTCACCGCCTTCCATCCTGACCACAAGCTGACGTCGCTCCCGCGGACGCCTGCCGCCACGCTCACTCGCGCTCGCACCATCGCTCGCAGCGAAGGTCTCCACCATGTCTACACGGGAAACGTGCACGACACCGCGGGCGGCACCACGCTCTGCCCCGGCTGCGGCACCGCCGTGATCGTCCGCGACTGGCATCGGATCGTGGCCTACGACCTGGGCTGGGACGGCAGGTGTCTGGCGTGCCGGACGCCTGTCCCCGGACGCTTCGAGGTCTTCACCGGGCAATGGGGTCCAAGGCGCGTGCCGGTCACGCTGAACCGCTGAGGGCCTGCACTGCGATACGCACCCTTCCGGCAATGAAAAACGGCCACCGTCTAGGTGGCCGTCGTCGTCTTCCATCGCGCGTGACTTCAGCCCGCTGCGGCGACACGCTCCGCGGAGGTCACTGCGTTGGCCAGCAGCATCGTGATCGTCATCGGTCCGACGCCGCCGGGGACTGGCGTCACGAAACCGGCAACCTCCTTCACGCTCTCGAAATCGACGTCGCCCACGAGCTTGCCGTCGGCGTCGCGGTTGATGCCGACGTCCACGACCACCGCGCCGGGCTTGACCATGTCGCCGGTCAGCAGTCGCGGGCGCCCCACGGCGACGACGACGATGTCGGCGGCGCGGGTGTGGGCCGCGAGGTCCTGCGTCTTCGACGTGCAGATGGTCACCGTGGCATCGCGTCCGAGGAGCATCAGGGCCATCGGCTTGCCGACGATGTTGCTGCGCCCCACGACCACCGCGTTGCGCCCGGCGAGCGGCACCTTGTAGTGATCGAGAATCTCCATCACGCCGTGCGGCGTGCAGGGCTCGAAACCCGGCTTGCCCGCCATCAGCGCGCCGAGACTCTCCACATGGAAGCCGTCGACGTCCTTCTCCGGGGCGATGGCCGCGAGAACGTCATCGACGTCGATGTGCGGTGGCAGCGGCAGCTGGACGAGGATCCCGTGGATCGATGGGTCGGCATTGAGCGCCCGGATGCGCGCAAGCACATCGGCCGCCGATGTGTCTGCGGGGTATTCGTCCATCACCGAATGGATCCCCGCCTCCGCGCACGCCTTCACCTTGTTGCGCACGTACACCCGGGAGGCCGGGTTGTCTCCGACGAGCATGACGGCGAGTCCCGGCCGCACGCCCTTCGCGACCAATGCCGACACGCGCGCCGCGAGACGTCCACGCACTTCCTTCGAGACGGCCACGCCGTCCATGATCATTGCAGTCATCGATCTCTCCGGAGTTCCGCCAGACTCACTTCGTCGACGGGATGAGGGTCAGGCCACCCATATAGGGCTGCAAGGCGTTCGGCACGACGATGCTGCCGTCGGCCTGCTGATAGTTCTCGAGAATTGCAACGAGGGTGCGACCCACGGCGAGGCCGGAGCCGTTGAGCGTGTGGACCAGTTCGGGTTTGCCCTTGGCCCCGCGATACCGCGCCTGCAGGCGACGAGCCTGGAACGATTCGAAGTTGGAGCACGACGATATCTCGCGATAGGCCGACTGGCCGGGCAGCCAGACCTCGAGGTCGTAGGTGCGGGCCGACGAGAACCCCATGTCACCCGTGCAGAGCGCCATCGTGCGGAACGGCAGATCGAGCCGGCGCAGGATGGTCTCGGCATGGGCCGTCAACTCCTCGAGCCGTTGGTAGCTCTCCTCGGGGGTGACGATCTGCACGAGCTCCACCTTGTCGAACTGGTGCTGCCGGATCATGCCGCGCGTGTCCTTGCCGTAGGAACCGGCCTCGCTGCGGAAACAGGGCGAATGGCACACGAACTTGAGCGGCAGCGACTCCGCCGCCAGGATCTCGTCGCGGACCAGATTGGTGACGGGCACTTCGGCCGTGGGAATCAGATAGAGCTTCGCGTCATCGCCGTGCGGCACGCCGAAGAGGTCTTCCTCGAACTTGGGCAACTGACCGGTGCCGCGCATGCTTTCGGCGTTCACCAGATACGGCACGTACACCTCGGTGTAGCCGTGCTCCTGGGTGTGCACGTCCAGCATGAACTGGGCGATGGCGCGGTGCAGCCTGGCCATCGCACCCTTCATCACGGTGAATCGCGCACCAGAGATCTTCGCGCCCGCGGCGAAGTCGATCAGACCGAGCGCCTCGCCGAGGTCCACGTGATCCTTCGGCGAGAACGCGAACTCGCGCGGCGCACCGATCCGACGGACTTCCACGTTCTGTTCTGCCGAACGTCCGGCCGGGACGCTTTCGTGCGGCACATTCGGCACCCCGAGCAGCCACGACTCCAGACGCGTCTGCACGTCACCCAGCGCATCCTCGTCGCGCTTCAGGGCATCACCGAGCCCGGCCACCTCCGCCATGACCACCGTGGTGTCCTCGCCCCTCCCCTTCAGCACGCCGATCTGCTTCGAGAGGCTGTTGCGCTTCGCCTGCGCCTCCTGGGTCCGGACCTGGATGTCCTTGCGCTCCGCTTCGAGGGCATTGAACGCGCCGGTGTCCAGCACGAAGCCGCGATCGGCGAGACGGGCAGCGACGGCGTCGATGTCCTTGCGCAGCAGATTGATGTCGAGCATCGGTGAATCCTCGTGAATCCTGGTGGGTCCCGCAGCACGCATCGTCCCGGGAGCAAGGCATGACCTGACCTTACTTCCCTTTCGGGCGTCGATCGTCCTGCGGGGTGACGTTGTCCGTGTTGCGGTGCGCCGCGTCGAGATCGCGCAGATGCGCGAGCTTCTCGGCGATGCGCCCCTCGAGCCCCCGGGGCGTCGGCCGGTAGAACGTCGGCACGCGCGTGTCCTCGGGGAAGTAGTTCTCGCCGGCGGCGTAGGCTTCCGGCTCGTCGTGCGCGTAGCGATACGCGTGTCCGTAGCCCAGCGTCTTCATCAGCTTCGTCGGCGCATTGCGCAGGTGCAGAGGCACCGGCCGCGAGCCGTCTTGCCTTACGAAATCGCGGGCCGAATTATAGGCGACGTAAGCGGCATTGCTCTTTGGCGCGCAGGCGAGATAGAGAACAGCCTGCGCAATCGCCAACTCGCCTTCCGGACTGCCCAGGCGTTCGAAGGTCTCGCACGCATCGAGCGTGAGCCTGAGGGCGCGCGGGTCGGCGATCCCGATGTCCTCGACGGCCATGCGCACGATGCGCCGCCCGAGATAGAGCGGATCGGCGCCACCGTCCAGCATGCGGCACAGCCAGTAGAGCGCGGCATCCGGCGACGATCCGCGCACCGACTTGTGAAGAGCGGAGATCTGGTCGTAGAAGGCTTCGCCGCCCTTGTCGAAACGACGCAGGTTCTGCGCGAGCGTTGACTCCAGGAACTCGCCATCGATCGCATCGCGCTGCGACGCCGCGGCGGCCGCGCGGATCGTCTCGAGCATGTTGAGCATCCGGCGCGCATCGCCGTCGGCGTAGCCCACGACCATGTCGCGGGCGGTGTCGTCGAACGTGAGACCTTCGAGCGCACTCGCGCGGGCGCGCTCGAACAGCACCCCGAGTTCCTCGGCCGACAGCGGATTCAGCACGTACACCGCGGCCCTGGACAACAGCGCGCCGTTCACCTCGAACGATGGATTCTCGGTGGTGGCACCGATGAACGTGACGGTCCCCTGCTCCACGTAGGGCAGGAAGGCGTCCTGCTGCCCCTTGTTGAAGCGATGCACCTCGTCCACGAAGAGGATCGTGCGGCGCCCCGTCCGATCGAGCGTGTCTTGGGCACGTCCGACCGCCTCCCGGATCTCCTTCACACCGGCAAACACGGCCGACAGCGACAGGAACTCCGCATCGAACGCCCGTGCGAGGAGGCGGGCGAGCGTGGTCTTGCCGACACCCGGCGGACCCCAGAGGATCATCGAATGCGGCTGCCCGGACTCCACGGCGAGCCGCAGCGGCCGGCCGGCTCCGAGGAGATGGGTCTGCCCCACGACATCGTCGATGCGCTGCGGCCGCAGGGCTTCGGCGAGCGGCGCGACCCCTTCCCTGCGCTCAGCCTCGGCCGAGGCGAACAGATCGCTCACCGGGGCTGCGACCTACTTGTCGCCGACGACGTCGGCACCCGGGGGCGGCGTGAACTTGAACACGTCCGCGCCGAGCTTCGGATTGCGATCGAGCTTCGTGAACCGGATCGTGGTCACCTGGCCGAGCCGGTCGACCAATTCGATTCGCTCCGGATTGTTCTTCCGGAAGCCCAGGCGCATCCGCTCGAATGTGCTGTCCTCGTCCTTCGGCACGGCCTCCATCCATTCGAGGCCATCCTTCTTCGGGAGCGGCGAGAACGTGTACGCGCGCTCGACATCGTTGTTGCCGGCGAGCAAGGCAGCCGGGCTGGAGCCCAGCGCATCGCCGAGCGCCTTCACCGTCACCTGTTCGAGATCCTTGTCGTAGACCCACACCTTCACGCCATCACCGACGATCACCTGGTCGAACGGCTTCACGTACGTCCAGCGGAAGCGCCCGGGACGCGAGAACACGAAGCTGCCCGAGGACTCCTGCACCTTGCGGCCGGCGTTGTCGGTCACGATCTGCACGAATTCGGTCCGGGCACCCCGCACCTCCGACACGAACGCCTTCAGGGATTCGATGCCGCCCGCCATCGCCGGACCGACCCAGCACACCGCGATCAGGGCCACGGCCTTCATTGCGTTTCTCATTCGCTCCTCGCGGGCACCAGGATCTCCCGGTTGCCATTGGTGGCCATGCTCGACACGAGCCCGGCCTTTTCCATCTGTTCGATGAGACGCGCGGCCCGGTTGTAACCGATGCGCAGATGCCGCTGCACCAGCGAGATCGACGCACGGCGGGTCTTCAGCACGACGCCGACTGCCTCGTCGTAGAGTGGATCCGCTTCGGTGCCCTCGCCGCCGCCCTCGCCGGCCTCGGTGCTGTCGGCCTCCTCCGGCGAATCGAGGATGCCCTCGATGTACTGCGGCTCGCCGCGCGACTTCAGGTATTCGACGACCTTGTGGACCTCCTCGTCCGCCACGAACGCGCCGTGCACGCGCTGCGGCAGCCCTGTGCCCGGCGGCAGGTACAGCATGTCGCCCTGGCCGAGCAGTGCCTCCGCGCCCTGCTGGTCGAGAATGGTCCGCGAGTCGATCTTGGACGACACCTGGAAGGCGATCCGCGTCGGGATGTTCGCCTTGATGAGGCCGGTGATGACGTCCACCGACGGTCGCTGGGTCGCGAGGATGAGATGGATGCCCGCGGCGCGCGCCTTCTGGGCGAGACGGGCGATGAGTTCCTCGACCTTCTTGCCGACCACCATCATGAGGTCGGCCAGTTCGTCGATGACCACGACCACGAGCGGCATCGGCTCCAGCGGCTCCGGGCTCTCGGGCATGAGCGAGAACGGATTGCCGATCGGCTTGCCCGCCTTCGCGGCGTCGCGCACCTTCTGGTTGTAGCCCGAGAGGTTGCGCACACCAAGGTTCGACATCAGCTTGTAGCGCCGCTCCATCTCGGCCACGCACCAGTTGAGCGCGTAGGCGGCCTGCTTCATGTCGGTGACAACCGGCGCCAGCAGGTGCGGGATGCCCTCGTAGACCGACAGCTCCAGCATCTTCGGATCGATGAAGATCATCCGAGTCTCGGCGGGCGTCGCCTTGTAGAGCAGCGACAGGATCATCGCGTTGATCGCCACCGACTTGCCCGAGCCCGTCGTGCCCGCCACGAGCAGATGCGGCATCCGTGCGAGATCCGCGACCACCGGCTTGCCCGCGATGTCCTTGCCGAGGACGAGCGTGATGGGCGAGGCCATGTTGCCGTACACCTCGGACCCGAGGATCTCCGAGAGGCGCACCACCTGCCGCTTGGGGTTCGGGATCTCGAGTCCCATGCACGACTTGCCGGGGATCGTCTCGACGACGCGGATGCTCATCACCGAGAGCGCGCGGGCGAGATCTTTCACGAGGTTCACGATCTGGCTGCCCTTCACGCCCGTCGCGGGATCGATCTCGTAGCGCGTGATCACCGGGCCAGGGTAGGCGGCGAGTACCTTCACCTCGATCCCGAAATCGAGGAGCTTCTTCTCGATGAGCCGGGACGTGTACTCCAGGGTCTCGGCGGACATCACCTCGATGGCGGGTCCGGCCTCGTCGAGCAGTTGGACAGGGGGCAGCGGAGAGTCGGGGAGGTCCTCGAAGAGCGGCTTCTGCTTCTCCTTCTCGACGCGCTTCGACTTCGGGATCTCGGTGACCGGCGGTTCGATGTGGATCGGCGTCCGGACCTCGAGCTTCTCGCGGGTCACCTCCACGACCTCCTCGCGCTTCACAACGGCGACTTCGCCGACCTTGCGGTCGCGCTTCTCCTGCGCACGCCGGGCCGCGTTCTCCCAGAGCCATTCGATCCCGTGACCGAAGCGCTCTGCCGCCCAGACCCAGGAGAGGCCGCTCGCCACAGAGAAGGTCGCTGCCATCACCACGAGAAGGAACAACGTGCCCCCGGTGAATCCCAGACTGGCCAGCAGCGTGCGGCTCACGACTTCACCCAGGAGGCCGCCCGGTCGGTACGGCAACACGACAGAAGCGGTGTGGAGCCGCATCGCCTCGAATCCGCAGCTCGCCACAAGGAAGATGCCGAACCCGGCGAGGGCATAGAACCACGGCCGCCGGTCGGTCACGGCCTCCCTGGCATCGAGACGCAGGTAGGACTGCCACACGGTGACGGCGAGGAGCACCACGATCCACCAGGCGGACATGCCGAAGAGATACAGGAGAACGTCGGCGAGCCACGCCCCGAGCGCACCGCCGGCGTTCTCGATCTGCGGTACGGCGGGAGCATGCGACCACCCCGGATCGCCCCGGTGATAGGTCGAGAGGATGAGGGCGAGGTAGGCAGCGACACCGACGAACAGCAACCACCAGGCTTCGCGGACGAGTTTCGCGAGGCGTGGCGGAAGGGGTTCGGGCTCGGGGCGCTCAGCGTTGCGCCGGCGAAACAGCATCCCGTTGATTCGGTGTGTGAAGCATCGCCCGATTCTACCTCGCAAGGCCCTGCGGATCGACACACCTGCACGGCCCCTGAGACAATAGCGCCTTCGATCGATCCGCAAAGCCCCTGAAGCCACCATGCCAGACGCACGCCACATCCGCCTTCTCATCCTCGGATCCGGCCCTGCCGGTTACACCGCCGCCATCTACGCCGCCCGGGCGAACCTCGAGCCCGTCCTCATCACCGGCATGGCTCAGGGCGGCCAGCTCATGACCACCACCGATGTCGACAACTGGCCCGCCGATGCCATGGGCGTTCAGGGTCCGGAACTCATGGAGCGCTTCCAGAAGCACGCCGAGCGGTTCGAGACCGAATTGGTGTTCGACCACATCCACACCGCCGATCTGTCGGTACGGCCGTTCCGCCTCGAGGGCGACGCCGGCGTCTACACCTGCGATGCCCTGATCATCGCCACCGGGGCTTCGGCCAAATATCTCGGACTCCCATCAGAGCAGGCCTTCATGGGCAAGGGCGTTTCCGCCTGCGCCACGTGCGACGGCTTCTTTTTCAAGGGTCAGGACGTCGCGGTCATCGGCGGCGGCAACACGGCGGTCGAGGAAGCGCTGTACCTTTCCAACATCGCGAAGTCCGTGACCGTGGTGCACCGCCGGGACCGCTTCCGCGCCGAGGCCATCATGATCGACAAGATCATGAGCAAGGCCGCCAACGGCAACGTGCGGATCGAGTGGAACCAGACGCTCGACGAAGTGCTCGGAGACAAGACCGGCGTCACCGGCGCCCGTCTGCGCAGTGCCCGCGGCGAGTCGACGAAGGACATCGCAGTGACGGGTGTCTTCGTCGCGATCGGCCACACGCCCAACACCCAGCTCTTCGAAGGCCAGCTCGACATGCGCAACGGCTACATCGTCACGCGCAGCGGCCTCGACGGGAACGCAACCGCCACCAGCATTCCCGGTGTCTTCGCGTCGGGGGATGTCCAGGATCACGTGTATCGTCAGGCGATCACGAGCGCCGGGACCGGTTGCATGGCGGCCCTGGACGCCGAGCGGTACCTCGAACATCACCGTTAGCCCATGCACCGAAGGGCAGCGCAACCCGCGGCTGCCCTCTCCCACCGATACACAGGCATGACACCATGGCCGAGCCGGACGACGATGATCTGGACGCCTTCCGGGAAGTGCTGCGCGACGTCGCGCCGCTGAAGGTGCCTCCTCGGGTGGTGGTGGAGACGCCACGACCGGCCCCGATCCCGACGATGAGCCGGCGCGACGAGGAAGCCGTACTGGCCGACAGCCTCAGCGATCCCCTCGACGGCGAGACGCTGCTCGAGATCGGCGAGGAACTCACCTATCGGCGCGACGGCATCCCACCCATGGTGCTCAAACGGTTACGTCGCGGCGAATGGGTCATCCAGGACAACCTCGACCTGCACGGCCTCACGGTGGATGCCGCCCGCCCCCTCCTCGCGAACTTCCTCCATGTCAGCGTCCGGCGCGGCGTGCGCTGCGTGCGCATCGTGCACGGCAAGGGCTACCGCTCCGTCGGCGGCACGCCGGTTCTGAAGGGCAAGGTCGCCCATTGGCTGCGGCAGCGCGACGAGGTGCTCGCATACATCCAGGCCCGGCCCGAGGACGGCGGCGGCGGCGCACTCCTGGTGTTGCTGAAGGGCGGGACCGGCACCGCGGCTTGACGGTGGTCGAGGCAGCCGATACGGTCCGCCGCGAGTTCACACGAATCCCTCGCCCCTTCATAAACCCAGCTGCTCCGTCTTAGTGCCCACCCTCCTCTCCGCCATCCTGCTCGGATTCTTCCTGGGCATGCGTCACGCCACGGATGCCGATCACGTGATCGCGGTATCCACCATCGTCGGTCGCGAGCGGCGTATCGGCGCTGCAGCGATGATCGGCGCGCTGTGGGGTCTGGGACACACCGCGACGGTCGGTGTCGTGGGTGCCGTCGTGATCCTCTTCGGCGTGACGATTCCTGCCGCCCTGGCGCAGGCGCTGGAGTTCTGTGTCGGCCTCATGCTGATCGGCCTCGGCATCGCGACCCTCGTCCGGTGGCTGCGCGCCGAGCGGAACGTCTACACGGCCGTCACACCCGCACCTTCCATGACGCCCCATCCGCACGCGCCCCGCGATTCGCTGGTGCTTGCCCGCCACGCCCACACCCATGGTCACGGCGACTTCGTGCACAGCCACCGACATGGGCACGGCCCTGGAGATCACGGGCACCCGGAGGATGCGACACCGGCGTCCTGGCTCGACCGACACTTCGGGAGGCTCGGGGTGTTCCAGATCGCTCGGCCGGTGTTGATCGGTGTCGTGCACGGTCTCGCAGGCTCGGCTGCGGTCGCCTTGCTCGCACTTGGAGCCATCCGGGATCCCTGGTGGGGGATGGCCTACCTCGTCGTGTTCGGTCTAGGGACGATGGCAGGGATGGTCCTGATCACCATGCTGATCGCCGCGCCGTTCGCCTGGTCGTCGGGCCGACTGCCGCGCGTCAACGCTGGCCTGCAGCTCGCGTCCGGGCTGCTCAGCCTGGTGTTCGGATTGGCGCTCGTGTACGGGATCGCGTCGGAGGCGGGATTCGTGAGCCTCGCCAGCCTGTTCCATTGAGCTGCTGGACGCCTTCGGCAGCACCGCGTCGGGAATGCGCGGGCCGCGCGACCAGGGCGCGTTCCTTGTTGCGACGCAGCAGCCACGCCATTAGACTTTGTGGCCTTTAGGTACTGGCTTCGGCCCCTTCCCTTGTAGCTCCTGAATCTCGCACTGGTGTCGACGTCACGCCCCGCATGCGGTCGTCCGTCGCTCCCGCTCCTCTGGCGTGACTTGCCGCCTGGAGCTGGTCGCCTCTCCCCCCAGAGTACCCCTGCCGCACCCGCGTTCCGCCACGATCCGCTCGGGCGGCACGATCGCATTCACGGAAAACCGATATGAACGCCTTCCGGCTCGCATGGCTCTCCAACGTCCGCAATGATCTGCTGGCGGGCCTCGTGGTCGCACTGGCACTGATTCCGGAGGCGATCGCCTTCTCGATCATCGCCGGCGTCGATCCCCGCGTCGGACTCTACGCCTCCTTTTGCATCGCCACGGTGATCGCGTTTGCGGGAGGGCGGCCGGGGATGATCTCGGCAGCAACGGGGGCGATGGCGCTCGTCATGGTCACGCTGGTGAAGGATCACGGCCTGCAGTACCTCCTAGCCGCGACCGTGCTGACCGGCGTGCTGCAGATCCTCGCGGGCTGGTTCCGCCTGGCGACGCTCATGCGTTTCGTGTCGCGCTCGGTGATCACAGGATTCGTGAACGCGCTCGCGATCCTGATCTTCATGGCGCAACTGCCCGAACTGACGAATGTCGGCTGGGAGGTCTACGCGATGGTGGCGGCGGGCCTCGGCATCATCTACCTGTTCCCCTACGTCACGAAGGCCGTGCCCTCGCCCCTGGTGGCCATCGTCGTCCTGACGGGTGTTGCCATCGGACTCGGACTGGACATCCGCACGGTCGGTGACCTCGGACAACTGCCGGACAGCCTGCCGATCTTCCTGCTGCCGGACGTCCCCCTGAACTTCGAGACGCTCCGCATCATCCTGCCGGTATCGGCCACACTGGCGGTCGTCGGACTGTTGGAGTCGATGATGACCGCGGCCATCGTGGATGACCTGACCGACACGCCTAGCCGCAAGAGCCGGGAGTGCGTCGGTCAGGGCATCGCGAACATCGCATCGGGATTCCTCGGAGGAATGGCGGGGTGCGCGATGATCGGCCAGTCGGTGATCAACGTGAAATCTGGCGGTCGCGGCCGACTGTCCACCCTCTCGGCGGGTGTGTTCCTGCTGCTGTTGCTCGTGCTCGTCGGCGAATGGGTCGCGCGGATTCCCATGGCCGCGCTCGTCGCCGTGATGATCATGGTGTCCATCGGCACGTTCAACTGGGCATCGATCCGCAACCTTCGCACGTATCCCCGCAGTTCGAGTGCCGTGATGATCGCCACCGTGGTCGTCGTGGTGGCGACCCACGATCTCGCGCGCGGCGTGCTGGTGGGTGTGCTCCTGTCCGGATTCTTCTTCGCACACAAAGTGGGCCTCGTCCTCTTTGTGGGCTCGAAGTCGGAGGACGAGGGGCGGGTGCGGTCCTACCGCGTGGTCGGCCAGGTGTTCTTCGCGTCGGCCGAACGCTTCGTCGGCTACTTCGACTTCAAGGAGGTCATCGAGAAGGTCCGCATCGACGTGAGCCGTGCGCACTTCTGGGACATCACGGCGGTGAGCGCGCTCGACACCGTGGTCGTGAAGTTCCGCCGCGAGGGCACCGAGGTCGAGGTCATCGGACTGAACGAGGCCAGTGCGACGCTGGTGGATCGGTTCGGCGTGCACGACAAGCCCGATGCCGTCGAACAACTGATGGGCCACTGAGCGGAGCCCCCGATGAATCACGAGAACAAGGTGCTGGCCTGCGTCGATCAGTCCCGCTTCGCGGATTTCGTTGCCGACTACGCAGCATGGGCGGCCATCCGCCTCCAGGCGCCGCTCGAGTTCCTGCACATCCTCGATCGACATCCCGAAATCGCCAGCAGCGCGGACCACAGCGGAGCGATCGGTGTGGATGCCCAAGAGAATCTGCTGACCCGGCTGTCGGCGCAGGACGAGCAACGCACTCGCGCCGCTCGGGAGAAGGGACGGCTCTTCCTCAACGGCTTGAGGGAACGCGCCCTGTCGTCGGGCGCCCCCTCTGCCGACGTGCGCCAGCGCCATGGGGAACTCGAGACCACTCTTGTCGAACAGGAGCCCGGCGTACGGCTGTTCGTTCTCGGACGCCGCGGTGAATCCGCGGGATCCACCCAGCGGGATCTCGGGCGCAACGTCGAGCGCGTCGTTCGCGCCCTGCACAAACCGGTGCTCGCAGTCACCCAGGGCTTCCGGGAACCGCGTCGCGTGATGATCGCCTTCGATGGCGGCACGGTGACCCGGCGAGGTGTGGAACTCGTGGCCGGCAGCCCCTTGTTCCGCGGCTTGCCGATCCACTTGTTGATGTCCGGACGCGAGACCGCCGACGCACCGAAACAGATGGAATGGGCCCGGAAGACGCTTGAGGCCGCCGGCTTCGAAGCACCGACGCTGCTCGTTCCCGGCGATGCCGAGACCGTGATCGCCGAGAACATCCAGCGGCTCGACATCGACATCCTGATCATGGGGGCCTACGCGCACTCGCCTTTGCGCAGCCTGCTGTTCGGAAGCAAGACCTCGGACCTCCTGCGGTCGGCCACGATTCCGACGCTTCTTCTGCGCTGAAGCACGGCACTCGACGCACATCGCGAGCACGAGCCCGGAAATGCAACAGGGGCCGCTCGAACGAGCGGCCCCTGTGGTCTCCTGCCGGAGCGGTCCTGGTGGCCGCCCTCTACGGTCTCCTGACGGGGCAGATCTGAGTGCCGCCCTCGCAGATTCGTGTTCGACCCGCCTGCTTACTTGCTCCGCTTGCCGGCCTTTCGAAGATGCAGCCCCAGTCCGAGCAGGCCAAGACCCATCAGGGCGTACTCGCTCGGTTCCGGCACGGCGGGGATCCCGTTGAATTGCATCTCACCCACGCTGTAGGCACTGTCGCCGGCAATGGCGTAGATGCGCGCGTAACGTGCGGACACGGTCGGGAAGTCGATGCTCTCGATGTACTCGGGATCGCCGAGGACGCTGCTCATCGTGTCCATGCCGGAGCCGATTTCGCCATCGAACGAGAGGACGGTGAACAACGTGTTCCAGTTCGTGCCGTCCTCGGAAATCTGCACGCGGTAGAAGTCGTTGTTGTCCACGCTGAGCGTGACATCGGAGAGGGTGTAGAGCTGGCCGAAATCGACCGTCAGGATGACGGAGGTACCGAACCAGCTCACCGTGTTCGCGCCGTTGTAGACCGAGCTCTCCGCGGGGATGACTCCATCGTGGATGATGCCGGTGGCGCCCGTGAAGGTGCCCGTGCCGGACGAACTAACGACGGGGACGATGGAGATGGCGGAGGCGGTCCCGGTGGCTGCGATGAGGGCGGCCGCGGCAATTGCGTTGGTGATGAGCTTCAAGTCATGACTCCTGGCGGTTACGAGGCCCGGGGCTGAACGTGTCCGGGCACCTTGAACTGGCTTCTCCACGCCGTTGAGCAATTGGCGATCCAGATCACCAACCCGCTGAAATCACGAGGAGTTGTCACGGACGAATCTCACATCCGTCAAGATTCCCGACGACCTCCGGTACGCTGATCCGGCCCCCTACTCGTGATCCACCCGGAGCGCTTCCAGAAACCTCGAAACGAGGTTGTAGCCACCGATCGTGGCGGTCAGCTCCACGACCTGCGCAGGCGGAAAGTGCGCCCGGACCGCGGCGAACACCTCATCCGGCACGCGGATGGTCCGCGTCATAGCCGTCGTGTAAGCCAGGACCGCACGATCCTCCGGTGCAAACAGAGTCGAGGCCTCCCAGTTCTCCAGCGCCTGTAGCTGCGCGTCGGTCACACCCGCCGTCCGCGCGAACGGCACATGCTGATCGAACTCGTACTGCGCGCCGTTCAGCAGCGCCACCTGCAGGATCGCCAGTTCCCGCGCCCGCGCCGAGAGGTCGCACTTCTGCCGGATCGCCGTGAAGAAATCCAGCCAGGCCTCGGCGACGGTCGGGCTGTGCATCAGCACACGGTAGAGATTGAGCAGTCGACCACCGCGCGCCTCGCGGATGCGCGCGGCGAGCGGGACGAGATCCGGATGATCGCTGTCGTCGAGCAGGGGAAGACGAGCCATGGATGATGCCCCTCCGTGAATGGACGGCGAAGTGTAGGGCGAAGCACCTCCGGCCCGTTCAGACGACCCGGCTTTGCGATAATCGCGACGCTTCGGGATCTTCCGAGCTTCACTGGAACCGCACACATGGCAGACGTCATCGACTACGAGATCTTCGGCACCGAGATGCAGTACGTGGAGGTGGAACTCGACCCGGGCGAGGCCGCCATCGGCGAAGCCGGCAGCATGATGTACATGCAGGACGGCATCAGCCTCGAGACGATCTTCGGCGACGGCACCCAGCAGGGCGGCATCTTCGGCAAGCTGCTCGGTGCGGGCAAACGGCTGCTGACGGGCGAGTCGCTCTTCATGACGATCTACTCGAACCAGGGCACCGCCAAGCGCCGCGTGGCCTTTGCCGCCCCATACCCCGGCAAGATCGTCCCCATCGACCTCTCGAAGATCGGCGGGACGTTCATCTGCCAGAAGGACGCCTTCCTCTGCGCCGCGCGCGGCGTGTCGGTGGGCATCGCATTCCAGCGCAAGCTTGGCGCCGGCTTCTTCGGGGGCGAGGGTTTCATCATGCAGAAACTGGAAGGTGACGGCCTCGCGTTCATCCATGCCGGCGGGACCCTGATGAAGCGCGATCTCGCCCCCGGCGAGCGGCTCCGCGTGGACACCGGCTGTCTGGTGGGCATGCAGCCCAGCGTGAACTACGACATCGAATACGTCGGCAAGATCAAGACTGCGCTGTTCGGCGGCGAGGGGCTCTTCTTCGCGACGCTGCAGGGGCCCGGCGCGATCTATCTGCAGTCCCTTCCCCTGTCGCGCATGGCGAGCCGCATCTTCGCGGCGGCCCCGCAGACCGGCGGCGGCAATCGGGAGCAGGGGTCGATCCTCGGTGGCGTGCTGGGCGGTGCCGCGCTCGGTGGGTTGCTCGGCGGCGACGATTGAAGAACGTGGCCTCATCGGGGACAGGCCTGCTCTTCGGACCGGGCGTCGACCCCGCAGAGAATGCAGCCCGCTTTTCGGTGAGCGCGCTCGGCATCCAGTTCCAGGGGCTGCACGCCGCCCTCCACGTGCCGGCCTGGTCCGCGGTGCGATGGCGCAGGGGTGGCTTCAACGATACGCAGCTGCTGGTCGAGTGGACCACCCCCGCCGGGGAGTTTTCTCTCTCGGTGGGGGATGTCGCCTCGCAAGGTGCACTGCTCGCGCACTTACCCAGTGCCCCGAGCATCACGACGCGGCCATCGCAAACGACCCGCGCCGTGAGCAGTACGGTGATCGTCGTGCTCGTGCTCCTCCCGATCGTCGTCATCGGCCTGCTCCTGTGGCAGGCCGATCGCCTCATCGACTGGGCCGTCTCGAACATCCCCGTCGAGACGGAGATCCGCCTCGGCCGGGAAGCGTTCGCCCAGCAGCGCCAGGGCCTCGCGATCCTGGAGGATCACCCCGGGCTGCCCATGCTGCGGCAGATCGGCGCGCGACTGACCCAGGGATCCCCCTATCCGTACGAGTTCCACATCGCCCGCGACGAAGCGATCAACGCGTTCGCCATGCCCGGCGGCTTCGTCGTCGTGCACACCGGTCTCCTCGCAAGCGCGGACACTGCCGAGGAGCTGGCGGCCGTCGTCGCACACGAGGTGCAGCACGTGGAACGACGCCACGGGCTCCGCGGATTGGTGCATGCCGCGGGGTGGCGTGCCGTGCTGTCGCTCGTCCTCGGCAACACCGGTGGGTCCATCGCCGGATCGTGGGTGGAGAACCTGGGCGACCTCCGCTTTTCCAGAAGCCAGGAGACCGACGCCGATCTGGAGGGCGTCAAGGCGCTGGTCCGCGCGGACATCGATCCGCAGGGCATGGTCGCGTTCTTCTCGCGGCTCGCGAAGGATCCGAGCCACCTGCCTGCGCTACTGTCCTCGCATCCGGCGAGCACGGAGCGGATGACTGCGGTGCGGGCTGCCCTGCCGAAGGATCGGGCGTACCCACCGCTCCCCTACGACTATCAGCGCCTCCGCGGCGCGGCAAAGTGACGGGCACCATGGACCTCCGCCATCTCGTCCGCACCATCCCCGATCATCCGAAACCAGGCATCCTCTTTCGCGACATCACGACACTGCTCGCCGACGCCGCCGGGCTTCGCGAGGCCGTGACGCGGCTCGCCGCCCCGTTCTCGCAGCAGAGAATCGTCCAGGTCGCGGGCGTCGAGTCCCGCGGCTTCATTCTCGGCGCGCCGGTGGCCGTCGCGCTTGATGCCGGCTTCGTGCCCCTGCGCAAGGCGGGCCGCCTCCCGGCCGACACGCTCGGCACCGACTACACGCTCGAGTACGGCACCGACCGCCTCGAGATCCACCAGGACGCCCTGCGCCCTGGAGACCGCGTGCTGATCGTTGACGACCTCCTCGCGACCGGAGGCACGGCCGCCGCCGCGGTGCGTCTCGTGCGCATGGCGGGTGCCACGGTCGTGGCGTGTGCGTTCGTGATCGAACTGCCCGACCTCGGCGGGCGTGCTGTCCTGACTGACGCCGGGATCGACGTGCACGCCCTCGTGTCCTTCGAAGGTCACTGACGACGGTGCCGTCCAGTGGGGCCGTGCGCCAGTCGCGGATCCCGACCTCGACGCCTTGACTTCCCACCCACGGCCCCCTACCGTCGCCGTTAACATCTTAACGACGCCGCAGTTGCTGCGGTTCACGGGGAGGTAGGCAGGCGTGACGCTGTCCCCACGCGGTGCAACCGCGCTCACCATGCCCGCGGACGCCCTCGTCTACGGTGTCCTGCTGAACGTCCAGGCGGACATCGCCCGGATGGGCCAGCAACTCAGCGCACCGCCCTACAAGGCACCGCCCCGTGCCCCCATCCTCTACGTCAAGCCGGCCAACACGCACGCGGCGCACGGCGCCATCGTGACGCTCCCGGCAGGCGCATCGTCCGTCACCGTCGGTGCCACGCTCGGCCTCGTGGTCGGGCGCACAGCCTGTCGTCGCTCGCCGGCGAACGCCCTCGAGGTGCTGGCCGGCGTGACCCTCGTCCTCGATCTCTCGCTCCCGCATGCCAGCGTGTATCGACCGCCGATCGTGGAGAAGTGCTTCGACGGCGCCTGCCCGATCGGCCCGTGGCTCGCACCGGTGGCGATGCTTGGCGATCTCGCGAGCGCGGTCGTCCGCACGAGCATCGACGGCGTGGCCACCGCGGAGACGCGATTCGATGCGCTGGTCAGGTCGATACCGCAACTCCTCGCGGACATCACGGCCTTCATGACCCTGCATCCGGGCGACGTCCTCCTCGCAGGACTGCCGCTCACGCTCCCCGAGGCCCGCGCGGGACAGCGGATCGCCGCGAGCGCCGACGGTCTCGGCACACTCGAGGTTCTGCTCGCGGATGGAGGTGCTCGATGAGGCACGCGCGCGTCGCCTTCGATGGTGCGATCCACGACGCGGTGGATGATCACGACGACCTTCTGCTCGACGACGGCCGGCGGGTCGGTGCACACGAGGTCGTATGGCTGCCGCCGATCGTCCCGCGCACCGTGCTCGCTCTCGGGCTCAACTACGCCGACCACGCCAAGGAATTGGCCTTCGCGCCACCGACGACACCGCTCGTCTTCCTGAAAGGCCGCAACACCTTCGTCGGACACCGGGCCACCACGCCGAGACCCGCGGAGGCCACGTTCATGCACTACGAGTGCGAGCTGGCCGTGGTCATCGGCGCGACGGCACGCAACGTCGGGCGGGAGACCGCCTACGAGCACGTCGCGGGCTACATGGTCGCGAACGACTATGCGGTGCGCGACTACCTCGAGAACTACTACCGCCCGAACCTGCGCGTGAAGAGCCGCGACCGGTGCACGCCGCTCGGCCCGTGGCTCGTGGACGCCGCTGACGTCCCAGACCCCATGGCGCTCGAGCTTTCCACCACGGTCAACGGCACGACGGTGCAGCGGGGCAACACGCGGGACATGGTGTTCGACATCCCGGCCCTCATCGCCTATCTCAGCAGCTTCATGACGCTGTCGGCGGGCGACGTGATCCTCACCGGCACGCCCGAGGGCTCGGTCGACGTCCGGCCCGGCGACGAGGTGGTCTGCGAGATCGCGGGGGTCGGTCGGCTCGTCAACACGATCGTCGCCGAGTCGTAGGGAGCACGCCGCCATGGGTCGACTCGCACTCGCCGCAAAGATCACGCACGTGCCTTCGATGTACCTGTCCGAACTCCCCGGCAAGCACCACGGATGTCGCGAAGGCGCGATCCGCGGCCATCGCGAGATCGGCGCCCGCTGCCGGGCGCTGGACGTGGACACCATCGTCGTGTTCGACGTGCACTGGCTCGTCAACGCCGGCTACCACGTGAACTGCGCGCCGTCGTTCAAGGGCGTCTACACGAGCAACGAACTGCCCCACTTCATCCGGAACATGCCCTACGAGTACGCGGGCAATCAGAAGCTCGGGCACCTGATCGCGGAAACCGCCACGGCGCACGGCGTACCCACCCGGGCCCACGATGAGACCACGCTCGAACTCGAGTACGGCACGCTCGTCCCGATGCGCTACATGAACGAGGACGGACGCTTCCGCGTGGTGTCCGTGGCGGCGTGGTGCGCGTGGCACGACCTGCAGGACAGCCGGCGCCTGGGCGCGGCCGTGCTGGAGGCCATCGACAAGAGCGACAGCACCGTGGCCGTGCTCGCGAGCGGCTCCCTCTCGCATCGCTTCAACGACAATGGGAGTCCGGAGGAATCGATCCACGAGATCAGCCGCGAGTTCCACCGGCAGGTGGATCTCCGCGTGATCGACCTGTGGCGTGCCGGCGACTTCCGCACCTTCTGTGCGATGCTGCCGGAGTACGCGAAACTCTGCGACGGCGAAGGCGGCATGCACGACACGGCGATGCTGCTGGGTCTTCTCGGATGGGACACCTACGACCGCCCGGTTGAGATCGTCACCGACTATTTCGCCAGCTCGGGCACGGGCCAGATCAACGCCGTGTTCCCGCTGGCCTGAGCAGGAGAGCGCCATGCCCCATCTCACCATCGAGTACACCGCCAACCTGAAGGACGAGGCCGAGATCCCTGCGCTGCTGAAGAAGGCGAATCGCGTGCTGATCGACCAGGGCAGCGTCTTCCCCATCGGCGGAATACGCTCGCGGGCGATCGAGATCACCGACTGGTGCATCGCGGACGGCGAGGACGACTACGCGTTCGTGCACGTCACGCTGAAGATCGGTGCGGGCCGCGAGGATGCCGTGAAGCGCCGTGCCACCGATGCGCTCTTCGCGACGATCAAGACACACTTTGCCGATCTCTACGACCGGCGCTATCTGGCGCTCTCGATGGAACTCGTGGAGTTCTCCGAGGGCGGCACATACAAGCACAACAACCTCCACGCGAAGTTCCGCAAGTCCTGACCCCGCATCAGGCCTGGTGGCGCATCCACCGCCCCTGTAGGAGTGGCCCATGGCCGCGAGAGCGGTCAATGCACCAAGGAAGCGCTTCAACCGGAACGATCGCTTTCGCGGGCATGGCCCGCTCCTACAAAAGCGTGGCTTTTCTCGGCAGCGGGTGGCGCATCCACCGCCCCCTGTAGGAGCGGCCCATGGCCGCCTCTCGGGCCTGACGGCCCGCGGCGGCTTGGCCGCAGGACGTACCAACAAGGGGAGGACCCCTTGTATATCCCCCCGTCGATGCGCCACCGGCCGGGGAGATAGTCACGCCCCTGTAGGAGCGGCCCATGGCCGCGAAAGCGGTCGATGCACCAAGGAAACGCTCCAACCGGAACGATCCCTTTCGCGGGCATGGCCCGCTCCTACAAAAGCGCGGCTTTTCTCGGCAACGGGTGGCGCATCCGCCGCCCCCTGTAGGAGCGGCCCATGGCCGCGATAGCAGTCGATGCAAGAAAGCGCTTCAACCGGAACCATCGCTTTCGCGGGCGTGGCCCGCTCCTACAAAAGCGTGGCTCATTCCAGCAGCAGAACGCCTATGCCCCGATCCGCGGAATCCGGTGCGTCCCCAGCGCCATGCACACGTTCTTCGTCTCCATGTAGAAGTCGAAACTCCAGTCGCCGCCGTCGCGCCCGATACCGCTCGCCTTCATGCCGCCGAAGGGCGCGGGCAGATGGCGCACGTTCTCGGAGTTGATCCACAGCATCCCGGCCTCGAGCGTTCGCGCCATCCGCATCGCCCGGCCGACGTCGCTGGTCCACACGTATCCGGTCAGTCCGTACTGGACATCGTTCGCGATCGCCACCGCGTCTGCTTCGTCGTCGAAGGGCAGGACGGTGAGCACCGGGCCGAAGATCTCCTCCCGCGCGATGCGCATGCGCGGGTTCGCGTGCGTGAACAGCGTTGCGTTCACGTAGTTGCCCGCGGCCAGCGCTGCGGGGACGTCTCCACCGGCCCGCACGGTGGCGCCCTCCGCCCGCGCGATGCGGAAGTACTCCGTGACCTTCTCGAAGTGACGCGGATGGATGAGCGGCCCCAGTTCGGTCGCGGGGTCGAGCGGGTGTCCCACGCGGATCCGGGCGATGCGCGCGGCGAGCTTCTCGACGAACGCGTCGTGGATGGAACTCTGCACCAGCAGGCGTGAAGACGACGTGCACCGTTCGCCGTTCAGGCTGTAGATCATGAAGAGCACCGCATCGACGGCCCGGTCGAGATCGGCGTCTGCGAAGACGATCACGGGGTTCTTGCCCCCCAGCTCGAAGTGCACGCGCTTCAGCGTCGGGGCGCCCTGCGCCATGATCGCCGAGCCGGTCTTCGATTCCCCGACGAACGAGATCGCCTTCACGTCGGGATGCTCGGTGAGGGCCTTGCCGGCCTCCTCCCCGAAGCCGTGGACGAGATTCGTGACGCCTGCGGGGACGCCAGCCTCGAACAGGATCTCGGCGAGCAGCAGGGCCGACAGCGGACTCCACTCGGCCGGTTTGTGCACCACCGTGCAGCCGGCCGCCAGCGCCGGCGCGATCTTCCACGTGGAGAGCATGAACGGCGTGTTCCACGGCGTGATCACTCCCACCGGACCGATGGGTTGCCTGAGCGTGTAGTTGAGGTGCTCGGAAGTGGGCAGCGCCTGGCCGTCACAGGCGTCCGGCGCGCGATCTGCAAAGAAGCGGAAGTTCTCCGCCCCACGCACGGCAGCCTTCGCCATGTAGCGGATCGGCTGTCCGGTATCCATGCTCTCGACGAGTGCGATCTCGTCGCCGCGAGCTTCGATCAGGTCCGCGACCCGGTGGAGGATCCGCTTGCGCGATTCGCCGGGCAGGTCGCGCCAGGCCGGGAATGCCCCCTTCGCGGCCGCGACGGCGGTATCGATGTCGGAGGCTGTTCCGCGCGCGACCTCGCACAACACCGAGTTGTCGACGGGCGTTTCGTTCACAAATCGACGGCCCTCTCCAGGGGCCACGGCGCGGCCGGCGATGAAGTGGGGAACGCACGCGCTTCGAAAGCGCTCGAGATGGCGGGAAGCCTGCTCGAGATTCGTGGTCAGCCCGGGGCTCGCGGGTTGGTCGGTCATCTGGCGCTCCGGCGTGGGTGGTGAACCCGCCCCCGGAGGCACGGGTGGAGCAGTCGGGAGACTCAACCCCGGACTGTTTAACATCGCAAATAGTTTCACCCAGTCCGGGAGACGTCAAGCCATCGAAAACCTCACGCCGCGGCGAGTCTGAACCTGGCGCCGACCTCCGCCAGTTCCCGCGCCTGCCCTTCGATCCGGCTCACTTCCGCATCGACGCTGTCGGCCATCTCGACGCCGGCAGCCGCCACTTCGGCCGACGCCTCCGCGTGCCGCTGGGCCAGTTCGACGGCGCTGGCGTGCTCCGCCAGCGTGACCTCGATGGCGTGCGCCAGACCCTGGGACCGGTTCGCGCCTTCCGCCACGCGGGCGACCAGGGCGGCGGTCCGATCGGTCTCCTCCCGCGCATCGGTGACCCGTTGGGCAGCACTCCCCACCGTCGAACGCACGCCATCCGCGCGTTGGTTCAAGTCAGCCAGGGTCCCACTGATGCCCTCGCTCGCCTTGGAAGCACGGAGCGCAAGCTTGCGCACCTCGTCCGCGACGATCGCAAAACCACGACCGCTCTCCCCGGCCCGCGCCGCCTCGATGGCGGCATTCAGCGCGAGAAGATTGGTCTGCTCCGCCACCTTGCGTACATCCGACGCAAGCGCCTCGGCACGCCCGATCTCCCGGTGCAGCACCTCCATGTCGTTCACCACGGCGTCCGACGCCTGGACGGAAGCCTGCAGCGATGACTCGAGGCGGCCCAGGGCGAGATCGGCCTCGGTCGCGAGCCCCGCAGCATCCCGGGCCACGGTACCTGCCTCGCTCGCGGACTCCCCGATGGCCATGGCCGAGCGCCCCATAGCGCTCAGGAGTCCGGTGGTCTCGGCAGCCTGGTCGGCCAGCGTCCGATGACGCTCCCGTGCTTCCGCAGCGTGCCGTGAGAGCACGCGGGTGGCGGACGACAACGGATCGATGGACTCGACGACGGAGTGGAGGAGTGCCGCGAGCCGGACGTGCATCCGACCGAATGCCTCGGTCAGGCTGCCTGCGGGCGCTTCCCCGACCGGACGGGTGAAGTCGCCCTGCGCCAAGCGCTCCGCAGCTGCAACCACGACCGCCGGTTCCGCACCGAGTCGGCGAAGGATGACCCGGGTGCCATGGAGACCGACGGCCACTGCCGTTGCGACGCCCAGCACCAGAAAGACGAGAAAGGTCCATCGGACCCCGGACGCAGCGCCAGAGAGGGCCGCTTCGTTGGCCGCCGCAAAGCGGTTGCCGAGAACGACGGTCTGGTCGACACCCTGACGATGCGCGAGGTACAGGCCATGAAGCTGTTCGCGAGCCGCCTCCATGGCGGCGGCATCCCCACGCTTCGCTGCGGGGAGAAACGCCTCGTGGAGCAGTTCGAAGAACCGGGCCGCCTCGACAGTCTGGGCACCGAGGAGTGAGGCTTTCAGTGCCGGCTCGAACGCAACGCCTTCCCAATAGCTGCGCCGGGCAGCGAACTCGGATTCGAGCCGCTCGAGTGTGCCGATCGCCGCGTCACGATCGGCGGCAGACCTGGCCTCCACCGCAAGCGACACCTGAAGCCGCGCCTCGATCACATACAGCGGTGGCGGCAGGATGTCGGCCACGACGTCCTTGCCGAGTCCGACACCAGCTGCCGATCGCTCTATCGTTGCCAATCCGACCAGACCCGCGCCGCCCATCGCGAGGCTGCCGATCACCGGCAGTAGTGCCATCCTGAGCAACAGCGAGCGGATACCCATTCGACGCCCCATGTTTCGATCTCCCGTGCTCCGCAGAGGCGGAGCCTGCCGGCGGGCTTCACGCTGAGACCCGCCACTCTTCGAGGCGCAGCGGCCCCAGGAACGGGCGTGGCTGCGCATGACCGAAGCATTTACGGCAGACGTCACCCGGAATGGAGGGCGACCGTGCAGGGCAACGAAGTATCGGCGGCGCGCCTACTGCTGTTGCTGCGACTGGATCGCCTGCGTCGCCGTCACGGGAATGCCGACGCCGTAGTCGGGGCGTCTGCGTAGATCCAGCGTGAGAGGGAACTGCGGACTGGACTGCTCGGGCCGGTACGGCATGGGACCAGGCGTGTGGCCCATCGCCTGGAAGCGGGCGACCCGCCGGGCCTCGGCCTCGTTGGCGTTCACGGGGAATCGCTGATAGTTGCGACCACCGGGGTGCATCACGTGATAACTGCAACCGCCCACGGCCCGGCCGGCGAACGTGTCGTAGAGGTCGAAGACCAGCGGCGTGTGGACGCCGATGGTCGGGTGCAGTGCAGCGGGCGGAGACCATGCCTTGTAGCGCACTCCCCCAACGTACTCGCCGCGCGTGCCGGTCGGTGCCAGCGGCACCGGCCGGCCGTTGCACAGGAGCGCGAAACGGTGCCCGTGCATGTGGCGCACCTTGACCTGCACGCGCTCGACCGAGGAGTCGACGTAGCGCGTCGTGGCGCCCGCCTGTGTCTCCTCACCCATGACGTGCCACGGTTCCAGCGCCTGCCTCACCTCCAGCTCGATGCCCTGGTAGACCACGGTCCCGAACCGCGGGAACCGGAACTCGAAGAATGGCGCGAACCACTCCACCTCGAACGCATAGCCGGCAGCGTTGAGGTCCGCCACGACGTCCTCCATGTCCTGCGCGACGAAATGCGGCAGCATGAAACGGTCGTGGAGGCTGGTGCCCCAATCGACGAGATCGCCCTCGTACGGCGTGCGCCAGAAGCGCGCGACGAGCGTGCGCAGGAGCAGCAGTTGCACGGCGCTCATCTGCCAGTGCGGCGGCATCTCGAACGCGCGGAACTCCAGCAGGCCGAGACGCCCGGTGGCGCCGTCGGGCGAATAGAGCTTGTCGATGGAGAACTCGGCGCGGTGCGTGTTCCCGGTGACGTCCACCAGCAGGTTGCGCAACAGGCGATCGACCAGCCACGGCGCGACGGTCTCCTCACCGGCCTTGGTCTGGCGGGCCATCTCGTCGAAGGCGATCGATAGCTCGTAAAGGCTGTCGTCCCGCGCCTCGTCGACACGCGGTGCCTGGCTCGTCGGACCGATGAACATGCCCGAGAACAGGTACGAGAGCGCGGGGTGGTTCTGCCAGTAGGCGATGAGGCTGCGCAGGAGATCCGGACGCCGCAGCAGCGGACTGTCGACGGGGGTGGCACCGCCTATCGTCACGTGATTGCCGCCCCCGGTGCCCGTGTGCTTGCCATCGAGCATGAACTTCTCGGTCGAGAGGCGCGTGAGGCGTGCCTCCTCGTAGAGGGTCCGGGTGTTGTCGACGAGCTGACGCCAGTTCGGCGCGGGATGCACGTTGACCTCGATCACGCCCGGGTCCGGCGTGACGAAGAGTCTTGTCAGCCGCGGATCGGCCGGGGGTAGATAGCCTTCGATCCGGACCGGCAGTCGGGTGCGCGCGGCAGCTTCCTCGATGCGGGCCACGAGGGTCACGTACTGCTCGAGCGTCGAGAGCGGCGGCAGGAACACGTTGACGACGCCATCGCGGACCTCCACGCAGAGCGCCGTCTTGATCACGGGGCGCACGACGGGCGAGGCCGATTCGCTCTCCTGAACTTCCACGGGATGCAGGAGGCTCGTCGGCAGCGGCTTGCGTTCGTCGAACGGGTCGGGGTGGACGATGACCTCCTCGTCCTCCGGCGCCTGCCAGGGCAGCGAGCCGAGCGGCAGCCGATAGCCGATGGGCGAATCGCCGCCGACGAGATAGAGATGCTCGCGGCGCAGGGGCCACGCGGAACTCTGCCATCCCGGCGCCGTCGCCGCCGGCGCCAGCGGCAGCACCCAGCCCTTCACCTGGCCGAGCGCGTTGTCGAGGAGTTTCGCGAGACTGGAACGACCCGCCGCCGTGGCGAGATCGCGCTCCAGCGGATCGACGTTCGCCGGCAGGCGGGCCTCGTCGGTCACGGCCGCCCAGATGTCTTCATAGGCCGGCACCAGCCGCCGGGTCGGGAGCCCGAGCAGCCCGCACAGGGTCTGGCTGAACCGCTCGGCGTCCGTTGCGCTGGCAGCACCCTTGCGATCGCCGGCGAGCAGTGACGGATCGTTCCAGAGCGGGACGCCGTCTGCCCGCCACAGCACGCCGAGCGCCCAGCGCGGCAGCGGCTCGCCCGGGTACCACTTGCCCTGACCGTGATAGAGCATCGCGCCGGTCGAGAAGCGATCGCGCAGGCGCAGCAAGAGGTCCCCCGCCAGTTCGCGCTTGCGGTCGCCGAGCGCGGTGAAGTTCCACTCGACGCCGTCCATGTCGTCGGCCGAGACGAACGTCGGCTCGCCACCCATCGTGAGACGGACATCGTGGGCAGCCAGTTGCGTCTCGACGGACTCCCCCAGGGCGTCGATGCGTTCCCACTGCGCCTCGGTGTACGGCCGGGTCACGCGCGGATCCTCGTGGACCCGCGTGACTTCCATGCGGAAACCGAAGGTCACTTCGCAGACATCGGTGAACCCCGTGACCGGGGCGGCGCTCGATGGCTGCGCGGTGGCCGCGAGCGGGATGTGCCCCTCGCCCGCCATGAGACCCGACGTCGCATCGAGCCCGACCCAACCGGCGCCGGGCAGGAACACTTCGGCCCAGGCGTGAAGATCCGTGAAGTCGGCCGCGGGGCCTGCAGGACCGTCGATCGCCTTGATGTCGGCAGTGAGCTGCACGAGATAGCCGGAGACGAAACGGGCCGCAAGTCCAAGGTGCCGCAGGATCTGAACGAGCAACCAACCGGAATCGCGGCACGAGCCGCTGCCCTTGGAGAGGGTCTCCTCCGGCGTCTGCACACCCGGCTCGAGGCGGACGATGTAGCTCACCGCCTGCTGCACGCGCTGGTTCAGATCGACGAGCATGTCGACGGTGGCGACCGGCGACGACAGCCGCTCGCGCCTGTACTTCTCGACCCACGCAGCGAGCTGCGGCGTCAGCGGGTCCGTCTCGAGGAAGGGCGCCAACTCGCGCCGTGTGACATCGGTGTACTCGAAGGGCACGTGCTCCGCGCTCTTCTCGAGGAAGAAGTCGAACGGGTTGATGACCGTCATGTCGGCGACGAGATCCACGACGATCTTCAATTCGCGGGTCTTCTCGGGAAAGACGAGTCGCGCCACGAAGTTGCCGTAGGGATCCTGCTGCCAGTTCAAGAAATGCTTCGCCGGGCTGACCCGCAGCGAGTAGCTCTCGATGGGCGTCCGGCAGTGGGCCGCGGGCCGCAGTCGCACCTCGTGCGGCGTGAGGTTCACGGGCCGATCGAACCGGTAGTGGGTCTCGTGATAGAGGGCGACGCGGATGGTCATGGTGGACTTCTGAGTCTGGACGTTCGACGTGGGGCGTTCGGCGCTAGGCGTCGGGAACGAAGAGGATGACTGCCGTGGACACGGGGGGTCTGTGCGCAACCGCACAGCAGCGCAGCGGGCACCCGAAGCCCGCACCCGGCCGCGTGATGAAGGTCAGGCGACCGAACGGCTTCGGACAGGCATGTTCGACGAACGATGCATCGCGGGATGCCGAGGCCTGGAAAACGGTCCGACTCAGGACACCCAGTCGGGATTGGGCAGCTCGCCGAACACGCGGCGCAGACCGCCGCCCCAACCCTGGCGCAACATCGTGAAGTACGGATCGCCCTCGCCGATGCGACGATGGATGCCCACACGCAGGGAGTCCCGCGGGTACCACAGCACATCGATCGGCAGACCGACGGAGATGTTCGAGCGGATCGTCGAATCGAAGGAGATCAGCACGCATTTCGCCGCTTCCGCCATCGGCGTGGCGCTGGTGACCACGCGATCGATCACGGGCTTGCCGTACTTGCTCTCGCCCACCTGGAAGTAGAGGTTCTCGGGTGTCGCTTCGATGAAGTTGCCCTGCGAGTAGATGTTGAAGAGCCGAGGTTCCTCGCCCTTGATCTGCCCGCCGAGCACCAGTGTCGCGCTGTAGTCGACATTGCTCTGCATCAGGTACGGACCATCGCGCCGCTGCATCTCGCGCAACGCATCCCCCACGATGTTCGCGACGTCGTACATGCTGGTCGCGGTCCAGATGGTCTCTCGACCCGGTTCCGCCTTCGCGTGCCGGTCGAGGATGTTGGTCACGCCCTGCGTCATCGCAAGGTTGCCGGACGACAGCAGCACCATCACGCGGTCGTCCTTCTTCTCGTAGACCTTCATCTTGCAGAACGTGGCGATGTGGTCCACGCCCGCGTTGGTCCGCGAGTCGGAGGCGAAGAGCATGCCCGAGTCGAGCAGCAAGGCTACGCAGTACGTCACGATCCGTCCCTGACTGTTGGTCTTGTGTGAAGGCCACGACTGTAGCCAGTTCGGCGGTCGCCGTCACGCGGCCAACCGGCGCGTGTCCACGGCGAAGAACGCGCGGTTGATCTCGCCGCCCAGTTCGTGCACCCGCTGCAGGAACTCGGTGAGGTACTCATGCAGACCGTAGGCGAAGAGGATGTCCATCCGCCCGTAGTGGAGGGCTGCGTGCATCTCGCCCGCGATCCGGAGGGCCTCCTGTTCGCCGGGCCCGCAGATGTGCTGCAGGATGTCGTACACCTCGTTCATGCACGCATGGAGGCTGCGCGGCATGTCGGCGCGGAGGATCAGGAGCTCCGCCACCTTGAGCGGCGCGATGACGTCCCGGTACACCTTCCGGTACGACTCGAACGACGACACCGAACGCAGGACGGCGGCCCACTGGTAATAGTCGACGGCACCACCGACGTCGTCCACCGACGGAAGCAACACGTGGTACTTCACGTCGAGGATGCGCGCCGTGTTGTCGGAGCGCTCCATGAAGGTACCGAGGCGGTTGAAGTGGAACGCCTCGTCGCGCAGCATCGTCCCCACCGTCACGCCGCGGAACAGGTGCGACCGTTCCTTCACCCACTCGAAGAAATCGACCACGCGATCGGAGGCCATGCGCTCCTCCGACAAGCGCTGCACCTCCAGCCAGGTGCCGTTGATGACCTCCCACATCTCGGAGGTGATGCTCCCTCGCACAGCCCGTGCATTCTCGCGTGCCGCACGGGCGCACGAGTAGATGCTCGAGGGATTATCGGGGTCGAGCACCATGTAGCGCATGACGCCGGTGGCGTTCACCTGACTGTATCGGCCGCCGAACGGGTACAGCGTGCCGGTGATGTTGAGCGGCGCGAACCACTCCTGATCCGCGAGGCGCGGATCCTTCGGCACGAGCGACATGCGATAGGTGACGTCGAGCATCCGCGCGGTGTTCTCCGCGCGCTCGACGTAGCGGGCCATCCAGTAGAGGTTGCTTGCGGTTCTGCTCAGCATCGGATTCGGCTTTCGGACGTTCGACAGGAGTGGGGTTGGGCGGCGGTCAGCGGGCCTGAGACAGGCACCGCTTCGGCCGCATCTGGCGCACGCATCATTCGAGCACCCATGTGTCTTTCGTGCCGCCACCCTGGGACGAGTTGACGACCAGCGACCCCTCGCGGAGAGCCACGCGTGTGAGGCCGCCCGGGCACATCACGATCTCCTTACCCGAGAGCACGAACGGGCGGAGATCGATGTGCCGCGGTGCGACGCCCTGCTCCACGAAGATCGGGCAGGTGGAAAGGGAAAGCGTGGGCTGCGCGATGAAGTTCTCGGGCGAATCGAGAATTCGCAGACGATAGGCGTCCCGCTCCCGCTCTGTGCTGGTGGGCCCGATCAACATCCCGTAGCCACCCGACCCGTGGACCTCCTTCACCACCAGCTCCGGCAGGTGGGCAAGGGTGTATTCGAGATCCTCGCGATTCCGCAGCTGATACGTCGGCACGTTGTTCAGCAGCGGCTCCTCGCCGAGATAGAAGCGGATCATCTCGGGGACGAACGGATAGATCGATTTGTCGTCCGCGATCCCGGTGCCCACGGCATTGCAGAGCGTGACGCGGCCGGCGCGGAACGCCCGCACGAGGCCCTTCACGCCCAGCACGGAGTCCGATCGGAACACCTCGGGATCCAGGAAATCGTCGTCGATGCGACGATAGACGACGTCCACCCGCTGGGGACCGTGCGTCGTCCGCATGTAGACCGTGTCGTCGTCGTCGACGAACAGATCGGCCCCCTCGACGAGTTCGATGCCCATCTGCTGGGCGAGGAACGCGTGCTCGAAGTACGCACTGTTGAACTGCCCTGGCGTGAGCAGCACGACCGTCGGGTTCTCGACCTGCGGTTGCGCGACGGACCGCAGCGTGTCGAGCAGAAGGTCGGGATAGTGCTCGACCGGCGCGACCGACTGCTGCGAGAAGAGTTCGGGCACGAGCCGCATCATCATCTTGCGGTTCTCGAGCATGTACGAGACGCCCGACGGTGTGCGGAGATTGTCCTCGAGGACGTAGTACTCGCCCGCCCCGGCCCGGACCAGGTCGATGCCGGCAATGTGCGCATACACGCCTCCCGGCACCTCGACGTCCACCATCTCGGGGCGATACAGCTTGTTCTGCAGGACGCGATCGGCCGGAATGCGGCCGGACCGAAGGATCTCCTGGCCGTGGTAGACGTCCTTCAGGAACGCGTTGAGCGCCTGCACCCGTTGGCGCAGCCCCCGCTCGAGCTTCCGCCATTCCTCGCCGGGGATGATGTGCGGAAGCATGTCGAACGGGATGAGGCGCTCGGCGCCAGCCTCTTCGCCGTACACCGCGAAGGTGATCCCGACGCGGTGAAACAGCATGTTGGCGGCTTCGCGCATCTGCCGGATGCGGTCCGGGGACGTGGCAGCGATCCATTCGGCGACACCGGTGTAGTGCTTTCGGACGGTGCCGTCGGAGGTGTACATCTCGTTGAAATTGGCGGCGTACGTCATGGCGTTAGGCACACGGATCTCCCTGTCTGCACATCTGTGGTGCAACCCATGTGCCACCCATGGAATCTCTTGTTTTATTTTTCATTATCAGAATCCTGCAAGAGATTGTTAATGTTTTACATTTCATGTTGCGGAGCACCACCTGCGTGCCCAGACACGCCACCCGCACAACTATGGGGCTGACGGCACGCCCCGACCCTCAGGTGCCCGTACGCAGTGCGGCGGCCACCCGGACCACCTGCTGCACGGTGGCCACGAGCGTCGCGATCTGCCCGGGATCCGTGAGCCGGTCGGCCGCGTCGAAGGCCTGACTCGCGCGCGGCACTCCCAGCCGCTTCGGCACCACGAGGCAGCCGAGATTCATCAGGATGCCTCTCAACATCTCCATCGCACGGATGCCGAACATCACGCCACCGGCTGCCGAACACAACCCCACGACCTTGCCGTCGTAGGGCACCGTGCCGGCCTCGTCACCATCCTGTCGGGAGACCCAGTCGATCGCATTCTTGAGCGCCCCGGTGATCCCCGCGTTGTACTCCGGGCAGGCGATGACGAAGGCGTCGTGGGCGATGAAGAGATCCTTCAGCTTCCGCGCGTTAGGGGGCAGTCCAGACGCCGACTCGAGATCGCCGTCGTACACCGGCAGCGGGTAGTCCTTCAGATCGATGAACGTGGCGTCGGCGCCGGACTCGCGCACCACTTCGGCAGCGAGGCGCGCGAGCTTCTTGTTCAAGGATGCCGTCCGCAGACTGCCGGCGAACACGAGCACCCGGACGGGCATGCGGACAGGGTTGAGGACGGCGTCGGAACCCGGTTCGGGCACTGCGGACTGAGACATGCACAACTCCTCTGGACGGTGTGTCGTCAGTCTACCCTCGACCGGTGCGGCACCCCCATCGATCAGGCCACCGGCATGTCCATGTAGCTCACGTGCGCCGACACCACCCGCCAGCCCTCGGGCATCCGCACCCAGGTCTGGCTCTGGCGTCCGATGCGCGGGCCGGGTGGTCGGAGGAACTCCGTGTTGGCCGTCGCGAAGTCCTCGCCGTAGGTGGTGATCACCGTATTGCGGATGGTGCGAGCGAGACCAAGGGACGATCGCCCGGAACGGAACGCGGCGATCGCCTCGTAGCCGTAGAGGTTCTCGGTGATCCCGTAGCGCAGCGTCAGCGGGCTGTTCCAGAACAGTTCGTCGAGAACGGCAACGTCGTTGCTGGTCAGCGCCGCCTCGTAGCGTGCGAAGGCCTCGGTCATTTCCGCGACGACGTGGGGCAGGTTCAGTTCCAAGCGCTCATCCTCCGGCGATGTCACAGCGGGCGATGCCCGCGCGTTCGAGTTGCAGCGCAGCCCTGAGGCAGAGATCCTCCCGCCACGGCGCCGCGATCAGTTGCACCCCGAGGGGCAGGCCCGCACCGACGATCGGTACCGCCGCCACCGGGAGGCCGATGCACGAGATCGGCTGTGTGAAGAGACCCAGGCTCGGCCGCAGCGGCAGTCGCTCGCCGCCCAACTCCACCCATTCCTCCCCGAGCAGCGTGGCCGCCACCGGGGTGGCAGGCGCGACGAGGACATCAACGTCTGCGAAGATCGCGCGGACCTGTTCGGCGAACCACGCCCGGGTCTTCTGCGCCTGCACGTACCAACTGGCCGGCGTCAACGCCCCGGCCAGGAAGCGGTCCCGGTTGTGCGGCTCGAACCGGTCGTAGTCGCGCTGCAGCGTTGCGCGATGCAGCGCGCCGCCTTCGGCTGCCGAGATCACGAACGCGGCTGCGCGGGCGCGCTCGACTTCGGGGAGTTCGATCGTGCGATGCGCCCCGAGCGCCTCGGCCGCCCGCATCGATGCCGCCCTCGCCGCGGCGGAAGCCCACCTGTCGAAGTAGCCGCACAGCCGTGCCACGCGCAAAGGCACATCGGCATCGCGGCCGAGCCCTGGCGAGACAAGTTCGGCGGATCTTTGCCCACACGCCGGATCCGCGGCATCCGGCCCCTGCATGGCGTCGTAGCTGGCGGCGAGATCCGCGACGTCGGTGGCGAAGGGGCCGAGATGATCGAGACTGGCGACGAACGGATAGCTGCCCGTGCGCGACAACCGGCCGTACGTCGGCTTCAACCCGAACACGCCGCACAGCGATGACGGCACGCGGATCGATCCGTTGGTGTCGGAGCCGAGCGTGATGGGGACCATGCCCGCCGCGACGGCTGCGGCCGATCCGCCCGACGAACCACCGGCGGTCCGCGACGTGTCGTGCGGATTGCGCGCGGGCCCGTAACCGGTGTTCTCGGTCGTGAACCCGTACGCGTACGCGTCCATGTTGAGGGCTCCGACCAGCACGGCGCCGGCCGCCTGCATGCGTGCAACCAGCACCGCATCGCAATCGGCGACGGGTCGCCGTTCGTGCAAACGCGAGCCCGCGAGCGTCGGCAAGCCGGCCACGTCGAAGAGGTTCTTCACGGCGAACGGGACCCCCGCGAGCGGCGGCAGCTTCTCGCCGCGCGCGCGCCGCTGATCGACGAGCGTCGCCTCGTGGCGGGCGCGATCTGCGGTGACCGCGGTGAAGGCGTTGATGACGCCATCGCCGGCGGCGATCCGTGCGAGTGCGGCCTCGACCTCGGCCATCGCCGTGGTCTCACCGCGTGCGACGGCCGCCGCAATGGCGAGCGCGGAACGTGGGGACGTGGCGCTCATGGGCGGAACTGCGGTGCAGGCTCGGCCGACTCGCCGGGATCGAAGCCCATCACGAGTTCCGCGATGGCGGCGTTCCGGCGGAACACGGCCTGCACGCGGGCCAGCTGGTCAGCGTCGAGCGCGAAGCCTTGCAGACCGGCGGCTGCGGCGACGTACTCGTCCAGCGAAGTGTCGGAGATCATCGGGAGGGAAGTCCTGTCGCGGAACGGTTCATGAAGGACGCAGGAAGGATCGTACCGAGGACAAGCACGTCGCACATCAACCGATCGCCTCGATCACTGCTGCGGAAGTCGAAACGGCACCGAAGACCCCACCCTGCATCGTGACCATCTTCAACGCGGCGAGATGGTTGCCATGATCGGTGGCGCCAGTGCAGTCGGCGAGGATCAGGCACTCGAAGCCCCGGTCGTTCGCTTCGCGCATGGTCGTGTGCACGCAGACGTCGGTGGTGATGCCGGTCAGGATGAGATTCGTGATGCCGCGCGTGCGCAGGACCAGTTCGAGGTCGGTCGCACAGAAGGAGCCCTTGCCCGGCTTGTCGATCACGACCTCGCCGGGCAGGGGCGCGAGTTCCGGGATGATCTCCCACCCGGGTTCGCCGCGGACGAGAATGCGTCCGCACGGCCCCGGATCGCCGATGCCGGCGCCGATCCGCTGCGACCGCCAGCGCTTGTTCGCGGGGAGATCCGAGAGGTCCGGTCGATGGCCTTCGCGGGTGTGGATGATCGTGTATCCCCCGGCACGCATCGCTGTCAGCAGTGCCCGGATCGGTTCGATCGGCGCGCGCGTGAGCGAGAGGTCGTAGCCCATCGTGTCGACGTAACCACCGATGCCGCAGAAGTCCGTCTGCATGTCGATGACGACGAGCGCGGTGTTGTCGGCACGCAGTCCGCCATCGAATGGCCACGGATACGGGTCGGCGGCAACGAACCGACGGGTGTCAGCCATGGGATCCCGCTCCAAGCCTGGGGCACCTGCTTCCCTGTGCTGCATTGTGGCGATGCATGTGAGCTTCCGTGGTGCGCGACAAGCACGGCGCTTCGCAATGCACATGCCATCGCAACGGCAGTTGTCCGGCCCCCCGTGCCCCGGGAGCCACCTCCTTGGGTTGGCATCCCCATGACGCTTGTGGTGCAATCGCCACGCGTGGGCACCAACCCGGTGCGATCCACGCGAACGTCGACCGATGCGCTGGTCGATCACACGTCGCCGCCCCCTGCTGGAGCATGCGCGACCTTCTTCACCCGCCCTCGAACCCTCCATGCCCGTCCCGATCGCCCGCGCGCTCTGCGTTGCGTTGACACTGGCGTCTTTGCCAGCCCTGGCCCAGAGCGGCACGTGCGTCGAGCGTCCGGTGTACCCCAACATGCGCTACGAGGAAGACTGGCGCTTCCTGACGGACCCCAGCTGCCGCACGGACCCGTGGGATGGCGCGAAGTACATCGATCTCGGACACGGCCGCTCCCTCTCGTTCGGCGGCGATCTCCGGCTGCGCTACGAGCGCTTCTCCGATCCTGGCTTCGGCCGTGACCCGGTGGACCGCAACGGCTACTTCCTCAACCGCGGGCTGCTGCATGGCCATCTGCGCTGGAATCCGCGCGTCGAGGCGTTCGCGCAGCTCGAGAGTTCCGACGTCAACGGCCGGGGTGCAGGCCCCCGCGTGAACGACCGCGATCCGATCGACCTCAACCAGCTGTTCGTCCAGTGGACGCTCCACGAGCACGGTGCCGATCGCATCGCGGTCCGCGCCGGTCGTCAGGAGGTGGAACTGGGCTCGGCGCAGTTCACCTCGGCGCGCGATGGATTGAACGACCGACTGTCGTTCGATGGCGTCCGCGTGATCGGCGAGATCTCGGGCTGGCGACTCCACGGCATGCACACCCGGGTGATCCCCACGCGGCGGGGCGCGTTCGACGACGGCTCGAACCCGAGCGACACGCTGTCCGGCATCTTCATCGCGCGCGCACACACGCTGCTGCCCGACGGGAATGCCGTCGTGTACGTGAACCATCGCCGCCGACCGAACACGCAGTACGCGTCGCTCAACCAGAGCGAGGAACGCGTCACGTTCGGCACGCGCTGGTGGGGCAACGATGGCCACTGGGACTACAACTTCGAGGCAGGCCGGCAGACGGGCAGTATCGGCGGCGGCACGATCGACGCGTGGTACGTCAGCGCGGACAACGGACTCACCTTCGCCGGCGCCCCCTGGCAGCCGCGTGCGGGGCTGCGGTTCAACATCGGCAGCGGGGACCGGTCGCCCAACGACGGCGTACTCAACACGTTCTCGCCCCTGTTCGCCTCCACGGCCTACTCCGGGCTGGCCGGACTCGTGGGCCCCTCGAACAGCGTGGCCCTTGCACCGTCGGCGACCCTGCGCCCCCATGAGGACCACAGCCTCACGCTCGGCGTCGTGGGATTCTGGCGTCAGAGCACGCAGGACGGCAGCTACAACATCTTCTCGGAGGTGCAGCGCCTGCCAGGGTCGAGCGACGCGCGGCACGTCGGGACCCAGTCCACCCTCCTGCACGTCTGGACGCCGACCCGCCACGTCACCATCCTCACGGTGCTCGCGTGGTTCGAGGCTGGTCCCTTCCTGCGCGAAACGCCGCCGGGCCGCAGCACGAGCTACTTCACCACCTGGTGGGCATACCGGTTCTGAGCCCGCGCCCCTGACTTGCGCGGGAAACCCCGGTGCTATAGTCGCCAGCCCTCCCCTGCACGCCCTTCACCACCATGGACGTCGAACTCAGCTACGGCCGCGGCACACTGTCGGTCCGCCTCCCGGACGCCTGCCGCCCAACGATCATCCGCAAGCCCCCCATGCCCATCCTCACGCAGCCGATGCAGGCCGTCGAGGCGTCGCTCGCCGCGCCGGTCGGGTCGGCGCCGCTGGCGGAACTGGCCCGCGGCAAGCGCTCCGCCTGCATCCTCATCTGCGACATCACGCGCCCAGTTCCCAACGGACTGATCCTTCCGCCGCTCATTCGCACCCTGCTCGCCGCGGGCGTTCCGCGCGAGAACATCGTGGTCCTCGTCGCCACGGGCCTGCACCGGCCCAACCTCGGCGCGGAGCTGGAAGAGCTCGTGGGAGACCGCTGGGTGCTCGACACGGTGCGCGTCGAGAACCACTACGCCCGCAACGACGAGGACCACGTCGACCTCGGCCCCACGCCCCATGGCACCCCGGTGAAGATCGACCGGCGCTTCGTGGATGCCGAGCTTCGTATCGTCACCGGACTGGTGGAACCGCACTTCATGGCCGGCTTTTCGGGCGGACGCAAGGTGATCGCCCCAGGTGTCGCGCATCGCGACACCATCACCACGTTCCACAGCCACCGCTTCATGGCCGACCCCATGGCCGAGAACTGCATCCTCGACGGCAATCCGCTGCATCGCGAGCAGCTCGCGATCGTCGAGAAGCTGAAACCCGTCTTCGCGGTCAACACCGTGATCGACGAGCACCGGAACATGTCGTTCGTGAACTTCGGCGAAGTCGTCGAGAGCCACCTCGAGGCCGTGGAGTTCATCCGCGGCTACGCACAGGTGGCGGTTCCGCGCCGCTACAGCACGGTGGTCACCAGCGCGGCTGGCTATCCGCTCGACAAGACCTACTACCAGACGGTGAAGGGCATGGTCGCGCCGATGGACATTCTCGCGCCCGGTGGAACGCTCATCATCGCCTCGGAGTGCTCGGAGGGCATGGGATCGCATGAGTACGTGGAAGCACAGAAGCGCCTGATCGGCCTGGGCGCGGACGGCTTCCTGCGGGAGATCAGCGCCAAGCGCTTCGCCGACGTCGACGAGTGGCAGACCCAGATGCAGGTGAAGCCCATGAAGGTCGCCCGCGTGCAGTTGTTCGCGGGGCAACTGCCCGCTGCGGACCGCCCGCTCACCGGTGTCGACATGGTCGACTCGGTCGAGGCAGCCGTGGCAGCCAGCATGAAGGCCTCGGGAGACGATCACGTCGCGGTGATCCCGGAGGGCCCCTATGTGGTGCCCGTGTGCCGGGAAGCCGCCTGAATCGATGACTTTCTGACGCTGCCCGGTCGGGTCCGAGTTGCATCAGGCCACCTTAATGCAACAAGGTTGCTTGGCGGGCGCGGTCGTGATTTAATCGGGTTGTCGTGTTCATGCAACTCCATGGCATCGGGAAGCTTCCGATGCGCGGTGCTCGTGACACCGTACGGAGTCGCAGGTCGCCCGGCCCGGAACCCCACCGTTTGCTCTCTCCTCCGGGGTTCCCGTTCACCCGCCCGGACCCATCAGTGGTCCGGGCTTTTTTTTCCAGGTGGGCGACCAACACTGCTTCTGTGCGCCCCGTCCTGCCATACCGCCGGTTCGGCACCCGACGGGCTCTTGGTGCCGACGGCCGGCTACGGGCTCTGCGTACCTGAAACAGAAGCAGGTGTCCGGCGGACATCCGCCAAGCTACAGTCGTGTGGATGAAGACGCTCCTCCTCCTAGGGTCCACCGGCCTTGTCGGCAAGCAGGCGCTGCGCCTCGCACTCGCGCATCCGGAGGTCGTACAGGTCGTCGCACCAGTCCGTACCGATGTGCCGCTGCTCCCGAGGGTCGCCTTTCCGAAGGTGGATTTCGAAGCGCTTCCGTCCGACGCGAGGTGGTGGCGGGCCGACGCCGTGATCTGCACGCTCGGCACGACGATGCGCCTGGCGGGTTCGCAGGCGGCGTTCCGTCGGGTCGACCACGACTACGTGTTGATGGCGGCCAGCCTTGCGAAGGAAGCAGGCACACCGGTGTTCGTACTGAATTCCTCGTTGGGTGCAGGCGTCGATGCCGGCTCGTTCTACCTGCGCGTCAAGGGGGAAACCGAGCGCGATCTCGCGGGGCTCGGGTTCACCTCCCTCACCTGTGTCCGCCCATCCCTCCTCGACGGCGGCCCGCGCCCTGACCGTCGACCGGCGGAATCCGCCGCGCTCACGCTGTCGCGTTGGTTCCGCCCGCTGATCCCGCGCCGCTATCGCCCGGTGCGGACCGAGGCGGTCGCAGCGATGCTGCTGTCGGCCGCGCTCACCGGGCTCCCGGGCGAACACATCGTCGAACCCGGTTTGGATTGAGCTGCGCGCGGACGGTGGGCGATCAGCGTTGCAGCCAGTCCACGACGCCCAGACCCGCCTTACGTCCCGATGCGAAACAGGCAGTGAGCAGATAGCCGCCGGTGGGCGCTTCCCAGTCGACCATCTCACCGGCGCAGAAGACACCGGGAAACGATCGGAGCATCCAGCGCTCGTCGAGCGCCGCGAAGCGCACGCCACCGGCGGTGCTGATGGCCTCGTCCACCGGACGGGGGCGTACGAGCGTCACCGGGACGGCCTTGATCGCTGCCGCCAGCGCCACCGGATCCGCCAGCACCGCGGGCGCGACGGACTCGTACAGCAAGGCTGCCCGCACACCGTCGATCCCGATCAAGCGCTTCAGATGTTGCCCCAGGGAACGGGCACCGCGCGACTGCGCGAGCGTCTTCGTTAGCCAATCGAGGCTGCGCTGTGGCACGAGATCGACATGAATGACCACCGATCCCGAACGCTCGATGACATCCCTCAGCGGGGCGGACAACGCGTAGATCAGGCTCCCCTCGACCCCCGTGGCCGTCACGACGAATTCGCCGGTGCGCTCGACCGACACACCGTCGGCATCCTCGAACCGGATCGTGACGGCCTTTACCGGGCTGCCGGCGAAGCGGGTGCGCAGGTGATCGCTCCAGCCCGCACCGTCGAAACCGCAGTTCGCCGAGCGCAACGGCGCGATCCCGACGCCCCGCGCCTCCAGCAACGGAACCCAGGTCCCGTCGGATCCAAGCCGCGGCCAGCTCGCGCCGCCCAGGGCGAGCACGGTGGCCGCAGCGTCCACCCCATGCTCGCCGTCGTCGGATCGGAAGACGAGCGCACCGGAATCGTTCCATCCCTGCCAGCGATGCCGCGCATGGAACCGCACCCCCGCGTGGCGCAGACGATGCAGCCAGTGGCGCAGAAGCGGCGCCGCCTTCATGTCGGACGGAAAGACGCGCAAGGACGAGCCCACGAACGTCTCGACTCCGAGATCCCTCGCCCAGCCCCTTAGCGCATCGGCATCGAAAGCGGAAAGGCAATCGCGCAGCGGGTCGCTGGCCTGCCCGTAGCGCGTGAGAAACCGGTCGAAGGGCTCGGCGTGCGTGAGATTCAGCCCGCCCTTGCCGGCCAGAAGGAACTTGCGCCCCACCGACGGCATGGCGTCGTAGACATCGACGCGATGACCAGCGGCGGCGATGACCTCCGCCGCCATGAGTCCGGCCGGTCCGCCGCCGATGACGGCGACGGCGGCATCCGTGTCCGCCATGGTCAGGCTTGCGGAGCGCGACGTCGGGCGACGAAACGTCCGCCCCCGAGGCGACCCGCCTGATAGAGCCCCACGAAGAAGCTGTATGCCTGGTCCCAGCCGGCCTTGCGCCCCGTCCCGAACTTCCGTTCGGTGTGATCGCCCAGGCTGCGATACATGGCGAGCCGATCCACGAGGATGCGCGTCCAGAGCACCGAGAGGTCGTCCCGCTGTTCGACCACGCAGTCGTTCGCTTCCAGAAGATCGCGATAGCCATCGAGCGACTCGAGCGTCGGGAACGTCATCTCGATCGCGAGGCGGGCCTGATCGGCCTCGGACAACGCCTCGCGGCGGAGGATGTCGGTGAACGCGATCAGGCCACCGGGCTTCACGACGCGCGCACACTCGGCGATCAGCCTGGGCTTGTCCGGCACGTGGCACCAGGCCTCCTGCCCCATAACGACATCGAAGGTCGCATCGGCGAAGGGCATCTCCAGTGCACTGCCGAGGTGGAAGCCCACGCGATCGTCGAGGCCCACGGCTGCCGTCAGGCGTTGCGCGGATTCGTGCCGGCTGGCGGTGAGGTCGAGCCCGGTGACGCGGCAACCCACGCGGCGCGCCACATAGCGCGCGGGGCCACCGAGACCGCTGCAGACGTCGAGCACATGGTCGGTGGACCGGATACCGGCACCGGCGATCAACAGGTCGTTGGCTTCGAGACCGCCGAAGTGATCCTGGTCATGGCGCTGCAGGATCTCCGCGGTGAGGTTCTCCCACGGGATCCCGCCCGCCACGATGGCCGCGCGGATCTGGTCCTCGTTGATCGGGTGGGTGTCGTAGTACTCGACGACCTGCGCGAGCGTGCCCTGTGCGGAGTCTGGCGGTGGGAATGCGTTCATCGTGCGGGCTGCGGGGGCGGATCGAACGCTCGGTGCGTCGCGCCACGCCGTCTCGGATCGGGGCCCGCAAGATAGCACGCACCTGCACGCCCATCGCCGCGGGCAAGCCCGCGGGCGTCACGTCAGCGCGGCCAGCGCCTCGATGCGTTCGCCCTGCAGCGCCACGCGCTCGATGATCCCGTCGAGCTTGTCGGTGAGGCCCAGCGCAGCGAGCGCTGCGGAGACTTCCTCGGTCGCACCGCCGAAGCAGCCCGAGACGATGCCGAGCCCGGCGCTGAAATGGTTGGACTCGTGCTGCATCACGGCGTCGTGCAGATGATCGGCGATGTACACGAGCGTCGTGATCGCCATCTCCTGGGAACGCATGCGGTCATGGTGATGGGCGGCCACCTGCGCGAGTTCACGCGGGGCGTTCCAGGCGCCGAGGAGCGCGGCACCGAGACCCGTGTGCGCCTCGACGAACTGCTGGTGGAGCGGGGTTCCGATCGCGCAACCGGCACGCACGAAACGCCCCATCACGACCGGCTGCGCCCAGCAGAGCGCGAGCGTCCCCACGTCGTGGAGCAAGCCGGCCGTGTAGGCGGCCGACGGATCGATGGCGGAATCGCGCAGGGTGCTGGCCAGTTCCCGGGTGCAGAAACCCGTGAGCAGGTACTCGAGCCAGAGCGCTTCGAGGAGTTCGTCGTCCGGCAATGCTGCGCGCGCCGAATGGCGCACCCACATGCCGAAGATCTCGGTGAACGTCGTCTCGAAGGTACTGTGGACGCCGAGACGCAGAATCGCGCCTCGCACGTCGCGGATGGGCTTTCCGGCCCTGAGGAATGCGGAGGAGTTGGCCAGGCCCAGAAGCCTGGCGGTGACGACCGGATCGCTTTCGATGATCTCGGTCATCTCCGGCACGGCGAGCGGCGCATCGCGGTCCATCGACAGGAGCCGGAACACGAGCGGCGACACGGGCGGCATCGCCTTCTCGGATTCGGCGATCCACCGCCAGTCGGAGAAGAGCTTCTCCAGCGTGCCGACGTCCTCGGGAATCAGTGCCTCGGGGGCAGGCCGCTCGGAGTTCGCACCCGCCATCGTCTCTTCCGTTCTCATCCCGATACCTCGTTCCCGACGGCTGCCGCCGCGCTGACTGTGAGTGACCTCAGTCGCCGAAGCCGTCGGCGACCGCGACATCGAGCAGCGCAGGCCGCCCCGTCGCGATGGCCGCCCGCAGTGCCCCTTCCAATTCCGACGGATGCGCGACGCGTGTCGCCGGCACCCCCATCGACTGCGCCATCGCCACGAAATCGATCGACGGCGCCCGAAGATCCATCCCGATGAAGCTCGACGTCCCACGCATGCTGCCCATCCGCTCCTTCAGGATGCGGTAGCTCCGGTTGTTCGCGATCACGTAGGTGATCGGAAGCCCGAGATTCGCCGCCGTCCAGAGCGCCTGGATCCCGTACATCGCGGAACCATCCCCGATCACCGCAACCACGGGCCGCCCGGGCAACGCGAGGCTGATGCCGATGGCGCCACTCACCGCGAAGCCGATGCCGCCGGAGGCCAGACCGTACAGGGCCTGTGCGTCCCGCAGGTGGAGCAGTCCGGGCAGCGGTGCCGTCGAGGTGAGCCCTTCCTCGACCACCACCGCATCGGAAGGCACGACGTCCGCGAGCACCTTCATCAGATACGCGGGTTCCAACGGCGCCCGGTCCGCCAACTTGAGCGCGGCCGCCGACGCCTGGGCGCGTCGCGCCGTCCAGTTGACGGCGGTGAATCCCGCGAGCCTCTCCGCCGCGGCGGCGCGCTGCGCGGGGTCCATCTTCGCGGCGATCACCGGGACGAGCGCCGCAAGCGTCTCCTTGATGTCTGCACGTACGGCGATGTCGGCCGGCCAGTTCTTGCCCATCTCCCAGTCGCGCTCTCCGATCTGCACGATGGCGAGGCCGGGCGGCAGCGCCTCCACCGGGCTGTAGACCGACATCCGCAGGAAATCGGCGCCCAGCCCGACGATGAGATCGTAGGGCGCCAGTGCGTCGCGCACCTGCTGCTGGCTCCGTGTGAGCGCGCCGAGGAAGGCCGGATGATCCGTGCGGAAGTGCGCGGCGCAGGGGATCGTCTGCTGAAGCACCGGCGCGCCCATGATCTCGGCCAGGCGCTCCGCCTCGTCGAGCGCGTTGCGCGTCGCGAGTTCGTGGCCGGCGAGCAGCACCGGATTGCGCGCCGCGAGCAGCCGCTCCGCGAGTCGCGCCAGCGTCGCGTCGCTGGGACGCACGGCCGTATCGACGCGCGTCGGTTTCCCCATGTCGAGCACGGCCGAGGCATCCAGCACGTCGCCCGGCAGGCTGAGAAACACAGGCCCGGTGGGCGGCGTCAGTGCGACCTTCACGGCGCGTCTCAGGATGCGCGGGAGATCCTCCACGCGCGTGCACTCCACGGCCCACTTCACGAGCGGCGCGACCATCGGCAGCAGGGGCTCGTACAGCAGCGGCTCCATCAGGCCGTGCCCCTGTTCCTGCTGACCGGCCGTGACCAGCAGTGGCGATCCGTAGAACTTCGCGTTGTAGATGGCACCGAGCGCATTGCCCAGTCCGGGCGCCACGTGCACGTTCACCGCTGCGATCCGCCCGGAGGCGCGCGCGTAGCCATCGGCCATCGCCGTCACGATGGACTCCTGCAGCCCGAGCACGTAGCGGATGCTGGACTGTTCGCCGATGGCCTCCATGATCGCGAGTTCCGTCGTGCCGGGGTTGCCGAACAGCACGTCGATGCCCTCGGAGGCAAGCAGTTCGACGAAAGCGGTGCGGCCCGTGATGGCAGTGCGCCCGCCGGTGGGATCGTTCATGGCGTTGTCCTCGAAAAGCTCATGCCATCAACGCGCGGACTGCGTGGATGCCGAGCCAGGTGCAGATGAGGGATCCGGCGAGATGGGCGCCGATGTGCGCGAAAGCCCAGCCGCCGTGCCCTTTGGCCATCAGGCCGACCGCCTCCGCCGAGAAGGTCGAAAACGTCGTGAGGCCACCGAGGAACCCCGTGACGAGAAGCAAGCGGACTTCGGGAGGGAGATCCGATCGCAGCCCCAACCACTCGATCGCGACCCCGATGAGGAAGCCGCCTCCCAGGTTGGCGGCAAGCGTTCCGAGCGGGAGAAAAGAGAACAGAGGATTGAGCCAGAGCCCGAGGATCCACCGCAGCCATGCACCGAACGCGGCACCGATGCCGACCGCCACGAAACCGCTCCCCGTCATCGCGCAACCCCTTCGGAAATGCGGCGGATCATAGCAGCGGGACCGGCGAGATCCGTTGTGCTAGATCACCGGCAGCTTGGCCATCAGCTTCACGAATTCCGCCATCTCTCCGGACACCGAATTCGCGGCCTTCGCCTCCATGGCGAGATACCGCTGCAGCACTTCGTGGCCGAACTCGGTCACGCGCGCCCCGCCGCCGCGCTGGCCACCGGTCTCGGTGGAAACCAGGATCTGCTTGAAGCTCTGGTTCATGGTGTCGACGAGCAGCCACGCCCGGCGGTACGACATGTCCATCTCGCGTGCGGCGGCCGAAATGGAACCGGTGCGCTCGATGGCCTGCAGGAGTTCCGCCTTGCCCGGCCCCATGGCGATGGCCTTCCGGAAGAGGATGCGGATCTGCGGCTTGGGTGTCCGCCCTGACGCACCGGGTTCGCGCGCCTTCGCCATGTCAGTTCCAGCGCTGCGCGGCGGCGTCGTCCGTCGCGCGGGCATCGACCCAGCGACTCCCCTCCGGCGTCTGCTCCTTCTTCCAGAACGGTGCCTGGGTCTTGAGGTAGTCCATCAGGAACTCGCACGCCGCGAACGATTCGCCACGGTGTGCGCTGGTGACCACCACCAGGACGATCTGGTCGGTGGGCAGCATGCGCCCCACGCGATGGACGATGAGGATGTCGATGAGGTCCCACCGCGCCCGGGCCTCGTCGGCGATCTTCGCCAGGGCCTTCTCGGTCATGCCCGGATAGTGTTCGAGGACCAGTTCCGCGACCTGGTCGCCGTCGTTGAGATCACGGCAGACGCCGATGAAGCTCGCCACCGCCCCTATCCCGGCGTTGCCGGCGCGCAGCGCGGCGATCTCGCGGCCCACGTCGAAATCGGCCTCGTGGACGCGGATCTCGGTGCGCCCGGCCGACAGCACGGCCGGATGGACGGGTTCGTTCATGGTCAGCCTCCGGTCACCGGCGGGAAGAACGCCACTTCGTCGCCATCGTTCACCCGCGTGTCGCCGCGGGCCATGTCCTGGTTCACCGCCACACGGACCGGCCGCGTGGAGGCGAGTTCCTGCTCCCAGGCGCCGCCGCGCGCGCGCAACCAGGCCGTCAGGCCGGCCACGTCGGTCACGCCGGCCGGCAGGTCGATCCGTTCGGCGCCCTGCCCCAGGGTTTCCTTGAGGCGGGCAAAGTAGAGAATGTTCAGCATGGGTGTTCGGGGTCGTCGGTCCGTGATGATTGGCCTGCCTGCAGCCCCAGATGGGCCACCACGAAATCGGCGATGGCGTCGATGGCATCGAGCGGAAACTGGGGCAGACCCGACACGATGGATGCGTCGGTGGCGAGGCCGACGATATCACCATCGGTCGGCCACAGCGACGGCTTGCCAGCCGCGACGCGGTGCACCTCGAGTTTGGGAATCGGCTCGCGCTTGAACCCCTCCACCAGCACGAGGTCGCAGGGGCCGAGGCGCGCAAGATGTTCCTGCAAGGTGGGCTCTGCGTCATCGCGCAGCTCGTGGACGAGCGCCCAACGCCGGGACGACGCGACCAGCACCTCCGACGCACCGGCCTGGCGATGCCGCCAGGAATCCTTGCCCACGTGATCGATCTCGAAATCGTGGTGCGCGTGCTTCACCACCGACACGCGCAGTCCGCGCGATCGCAACGCGGGGATGAGCCGCTCGACCAATGTGGTCTTCCCACTGCCCGAGTAACCGGCGATGCCGAACACCTTCATCGCGGCGAAGCCCTCCAGAAAGCGCCGGATTATAGGTGCCAGTCAGCGCCATTTCCGACGAGACCCGGGCGCGGCACACGCCTATAATCCGGCGACAACGTTCTACCCGCCCGGCTACAGCGCCCGACGGACCAAGCCCCAGAGGACCACACGATGCAGATCCGCCCTGACCAGGCACCGGCCCCCGCCGCCAACGGCAACTCGTCCCCGAGCACGATCGTGGACACCCGTGGCCGCCCGCTGCGGGATCTCCGGATTTCCGTGACCGACCGCTGCAACTTCCGCTGCACCTACTGCATGCCGAAGGAAGTGTTCGGCAAGGATTTCCAGTTCCTGGAACGCGAACAGCTGCTCACGTTCGGCGAGATCCACCGGCTCACCCGCATCTTCCGCGATCAGGGCATCGAGAAGGTCCGGATCACCGGCGGCGAGCCGCTCGTGCGTCGCAAGCTCGAGCGCCTCATCGAGATGCTCGCGTACCACCAGGACCTCGATCTCACGCTGACGACCAACGGTTCGCTCCTGAAGCAGAAGGCGGCCGACTTGAAGGCGGCAGGCCTGAAGCGCGTGACGGTGAGCCTCGACGCCCTCGACAACGAGACGTTCATGAAGATGAACGACGTCGACTTCCCGGTCGAGAAGGTGCTGGAAGGCATCGACGAGGCCGACCGCGTCGGACTGGCGCCCGTGAAGATCAACATGGTCGTGAAGCGCGGCGTGAACGAGCACTCCGTCGTCCCGATGGCGAAGTACTTCAAGGGCTCGGGGCACATCCTCCGCTTCATCGAGTTCATGGACGTCGGGTCGACCAACGGCTGGAAGATGGACACCGTCGTCCCCTCGCGCGAACTCGCCGCGATGATCGCCGCCGAGTTCCCCATCGAACCGATGGAGGCCAACTACCGCGGCGAGGTCGCCGAACGCTGGCGTTACCTCGACGGCTCCGGCGAAGTGGGCTTCATCTCGTCCGTGACCCAGGCGTTCTGCCGCGACTGCACGCGCGCGCGCCTGTCGGCCGAGGGTCAGCTCTTCACGTGCCTCTTCGCCACCCAGGGCACGGATCTGCGCACCCTGATCCGCAACGAAGCGTCCGACGACGAGATCGCAGAAGCGATCCGCCGCGTCTGGCGCGTCCGTGCAGACAACTACTCCGAGATTCGCACGGCCGAGACGGCCAAGCTGCGGAAGGTGGAGATGAGTTACATCGGAGGCTAGTGAGCGCTTGGGGCATGGCGCCGGTCGCGCGATGCCTCGTCTCCCAGGCGCCCTCTGCATCTTCCGACCCTGCGTCCAGCCCGGGCCCCTTGCCCCTGATATTCCCAGCCTCCCATCCGCACCCATGACCGCCCCCCAGCACGACTACGACCCCAACTCGATGCCCGTCGACGCGGCGCGCACCCGCATCCGGGAGTTCCTCACCCCGGTCACCACCATCGAGCGCGTGCACATCCGGGCAGCGCTCGACCGCACGCTCGCCGAGGACGTCATCTCGCCGATCGACGTCCCCGGCCACGACAACTCCGCGATGGACGGCTACGCGGTGCGCCACGCCTATCTCCGTGAAGACGCCGACGTCACGCTGAAGGTCGTCGGCACCGCGTTCGCCGGCCGCCCGTTCGGTGGCACGGTGGGCGCCGGGGAAGCCGCACGGATCTTCACCGGCGGCGTGATGCCCGACGGCACCGACACGGTGATCATGCAGGAGCGCGCGAAAGCCGAGGGCGACCGCGTCACGCTCGGAGCGGGTGCGAAGGCCGGGCAGAACCGGCGCCATCGCGGGGAGGATCTCAAGGAGGGTCAGGTCGTGTTCGCCCGGGGGCAGGCCCTCGGCGCCGCCGAGATGGGCATGCTCGCATCACTGGGGATCATCGAAGTGGGCGTGTTCCGGCGCCTGCGCGTCGCGTTCTTCTCGACGGGCGATGAACTGGTCTCCCTGGGCGGCAAGCTCGGTCCGGGCCAGATCTACGACTCCAACCGCTACACGATCCACGCCCTGCTGTCGCGGATGCACTGCGAGGTGCTCGACATGGGCGTGATCCGCGACGATCCCGCAGATGTCGAAGCCGCCTTCGTCGAGGCCGCGAAGATCGCCGACGTCGTCATCACGAGCGGCGGCGTCTCGGTGGGCGACGCCGACTACGTGAAGCAGATCCTCGATCGCCTGGGCAAGGTGCACTTCTGGAAGCTGGCGATGAAGCCCGGTCGGCCGCTCGCCTTCGGCAAGATCGGCGCGACGCACTTCTTCGGGCTGCCCGGCAATCCGGTGGCGGTGATGGTCACGTTCCAGCAGTTCGTACGGGACGCCCTGCTCTATCTCATGGGTCAGTCGGGTGCGAAGCCGGTCCCGACGTTCGCCGCGCGGCTCACTGCGCCGGTGAAAAAAGCCCCGGGCCGGACGGAGTTCCAGCGCGGGATCCTCTCTCGCGACGACGCCGGCGAATGGACCGTGAAGCCCACCGGCAACCAGAGTTCGTCGATCCTGTCGTCGATGAGTCTCGCCGACTGCTTCATCGTGCTGCCCGAGGCCCAGGGCAACGTCGAACCGGGCGCCAGCGTGCAGGTCCAGTTGCTGCACGGTTTCGGCTGAGGCTCGCGACTTTCTCTCTCAAGGGGGCGGCGTCGCCCCCGCAACGATGTCGAGCAGCCAGGCGATGCTCGATCGTGCAAGCCGGAGTGCTCGCTCCTGCGGTGTCCCACCCGCGCCGTCGGTCTGCTTCGGATCCGCACCGTGCGCGAGCAGCAATGCGACCGCCTCCGGATAGTCCGCCTCGATGGCCACGAACAACGGCGCGTCGCCCACAGCGTCCCGGATGTTTGGCCCGGCCCCGCGCCGCAGCAGCAGATCGATGGCGATGAGCCGCGCCATGTCGCGCTGTCCGGCACCGCGGACGGCCCAGTGGAGTGCCGTCTCGCCTGCCGCCGCCCGGGCGTCGATGGCTGCGCCGGCGTCCAGCAGTGCACCAACCACCCCCGGCTGAACGGTCACGCCACCCACTGCGCACATCAGAAGCGTCGAACCACCCTTGGCGGACTTGAGATTCGGGTCGAGACCGTCGCGAAGCAGGCGCTCGAGCCGCTGCCAGTGGGGATCCTGCAAGGCGCGTACGACACCGCTCGTGCCGCAGTCGAGCGGCCTGCCATCGACGGCAGGCGGTCGGCGGGTCGATAGCGGCCCGGAGAATCGCGCGACGACAACCTCCGGCCCGCTGAGCCGCGTCCAGGGCAGACGGCCCGGCGAAGGCACAGGATCGAAGAAGATCGCGAGCGAGAGCATGCCGAACTCGGCGCGGCCGACAGGGGTCTCGCCGAGCGAGAACACCGGCATGAGCTGCGCGTCGTCTGCACGGCGGATCACGGTGCTGTACTGCCGCCCGCTCAGGACCACCGCAGGCTCGCCGTCCAGACGCCCACGCTCAGCGCCATAGGCACCCACGAGATCGGGGCCCAGCACCGCCCCCCACCGTTCGAGCATCGGCACACTGAGTCCGTCGTACCGCTCGATCGGCTTGTCGTGCACATGCAGGGACAGAGGCAGCACGGCCATGCCGGTGCCGATCGGCGCGAGGACGTGCCGACCACGCAGGTCACCCGAGACGATCGCGGCGCCCGAAGCAGCGCTGGTGAAGACCGACATGGCGCCGACACCACCCGCCACCTTCACGACGAACGGCCCTCGCTGCAGGACATGGACGCCGTCGACGACCGGGACGATCTGCCCGGCCTGCATGATCTCGACCAATGGCTGCTCGGCCGCACCGGTGCGGGCCGTCGCCACCAGCACGGCCATCAGCGCTCCGAGAAGAACCCGCCTAGTCGCGATCGCGCGCATCCCACGCATTCACGAAACCGGCGCGGTTCGGCATCTTCACCCCGGGCAGCGTACGTGCATCGATCGACTCGTCGCGCCCCACGATGCCGTTCAGCCAGAGCACGTACGCCGTGAGCTGGTACACCTGCTCGTTGGTGAGGGACATCGGGTTGTCGTAAGGCATCGCGCGCCGGATGTAATCGAAGAGCGTGGTGGCGTGGGGCCAGTAGCTTCCGACGGTGCGGACCGGTGCCTTGCCAGCCAGGGTGCCCGCGCCGCCCGCGAGCGCCGGACCCGTCCGCCCCTGCCCGCGCACACCGTGGCAGGAGGCGCATCGGTCGACGTAAAGGTCGACGCCGTCGATGGCCGTCCCGCGGCCGGGCGGCAGCCCGTTGCCGTCGGGCCCGATCGTGATCGACAGACCCACGAGATCGGCCGCTGACACGGGCTCGCCGAGATCCGGCGCAGCGGACACGTTGGCGACACAGAGCGCGATCGCGACGGCAGCCGCCAGCGTCGCGATGCGTGAACGCTCAGTAGGCATTCGACACCTCGCCCATGTCGTCCACCTGCCAGGTCTGGATGGCGTGATAGTGGTAGCGCTGCTTTGCGCCGTAGCGTTGCAGCCACTCCGCGCGCGTCGGCTGGATCTGCTCGCGCTCGTCCATGGCGCGGCTCATCAGGCGGACCGGCCCGCCGTCCCATCGCCAAGGCAATCGGAAGCGCGTGAACGCGAAGGGCTGGGCGGTCTCGAGAAGCTCTGCCTGCGCCCACGTACGGCCACCATCGGCCGAGACATCCACCCTCGCGACATGCCCCGCCCCGCTCCACGCGAGACCCGAGATGTCGTAATAGCCGGGCCCCTGCAGCATCCAACCGGGCGAGGGCTGCGTGATGACGGACTTCACACCCATCTCGAAGGTGAACTGGAGCGCACGGCCATCGGGCAGCGCATCGGTGTAGTGGGAGGTCTCGTCGCGGGCCTGGACCGGGGCCGTCACGAGTTCGAGGCGATGCAGCCACTTCACGGACATGTTGCCTTCCCAGCCCGGGAGCAGCAGGCGCACGGGATAGCCCTGCTCCGGCCGAAGCCGCTCACCGTTCTGGTACAGCGCCACGAGGGCATCGTCGCGGGCCTTCTCGATCGGGATGGACCGATGCATCGACACCGCATCCGCACCCTCGGCCACGATCCACTTCGCGTCGGTCCGGACCCCGGCCTCTTCCAGCAGCATCGCCAGCGGGACCCCGGTCCATTCGCTGCACGACACGAGTCCGTGGATCTCGCCGCAGGTCACCTGGGGTGGCTTGTCGTTCGTGTTCGGGAAACTGTTGCCCGCGCATTCGATGAAGGCCGTGGTGCTCGTCATCGGATAGCGCCCGAGCGCATCGATCGAGAACCGGAGCGGACGCCGGACGAGGCCATGCACGACGAGGCGATGCTTCGCAGGGTCGATGTCCGGTACGCCTTGGTGATGGCGCTCGAAGTGCAGGCCGTTCGGCGTGATGGTGCCGCGCAGTCGCTCGAGCGGCGTGAACGAGCCGCCATTGCCGAGCGCGATGGCACCGTAGCGGTTGTAGGTCGTGCGCGTGACCGCACTCTCGAACCGGGACGGATTGCCATAGCCCGTGGGCGGTCGGCCGGGTGTTTTCTGCCACGCCATCGCGGCGCCGAGATGCTCGTTGGCGGCGGTGGCTGGAAGGGCCGCACCCGCACCCATCACCATCGCGCCTTTCAACAGCGCCCGCCTGGACAGCAGCCCGCCCCCCGCGACGGGGATCGGATCGCTGACGTTCGCAAACCGGGTCAGAACCCCGGGTCCGTATCGTGTACCTCTCATGCCTCCTCCTCCGGGATCACGGCGCGCGCCGTGGCCCGACGCCAAGCACGTCGATCGCCCGATCATGCCATCGCGCGAGAGTCCACTGCGCGACCATCGCGCCGACGAATGCGATGAACATGTCCCACTGGGTGTCCCAGACATCCCCCTGAGTTCCCAGGAAGGCTTCGGCGGCCGTGCCGCTCGCCACCGCGACCCACCATTCGATCAACTCGTAGAACGCACTGATGGCGAGGCACACGCACGTCACGAGGAAGAACAGCCAACGCGTGCCCCGGACGACCTCGGCGCGGATGAGGATCTCGCGGGCGATCATGGCCGGCACGAATCCCTGCATGAAATGACCCACCCGATCGTAGTAGTTGCGGTCCAGACCGAAGCGGTCACGCAGCCAGTCGAACGCAGGCACCTCCGCGTAGGTGTAGTGCCCGCCCACGCACAGGACGATGGCGTGCAGGCTGATGAGGCCGTAGACGAGCGTCGTCAGACGATGCCGCGGATACAGCCAGACGAGGGCGACCGCGCCCGCCATGCCGGGCACCACTTCGAGGAACCAGGTGAGGCGATCCTTCGGACCGATGCCCGACCAGGCGAGCACGATGAGAAACGCGGCGAGGAAGACCCCGTGGGCGGGGTGAATGCGGGGCATCGGCAGTGGCGGGAAGCCCGCGGCATCAGGTTGCCCGGAGTGTAGCGCCATCGAAGCGGGGGACGCGGAGCCGGGCGGACTGCGGAATCAGCGGGCTTCGTCGGAGAACCGGATGGAGCCGTCCGGGAGCACGGTCCACGGGGCCGGGGTATCGGGTCCCGGCGACGGCAGGGGCGCGGCATCGACTCCGACCGGCGCCGACGGCACCTCCGGGGCGCGTCGGGTGATGGCATCGAGACGCATGGGGGGCGCCTCCGCAGCGGGGCGAAGCATGCCGCCCGCGAAGCCGCCCCCGTAGCCATAGGCGACGAGCCAGATGAGAACGGCAGCGATGATGTTGAACGCGATGACCGCCTTCAGGGCGTTCGGCACGGAGCCTCCTGAAACGTGATTCTCGAACCCGCCGCAAGCCGGCGACCAACGGCCAGACCGATGCGGACCTCCACGCCGCGAACGTATCACCGGGACGGCGCCCGAGCGACGCGCGAATTGTCGCAGGGGACTCCGGACACCGATATCACGGCGCGGCGACAGCGCTGCAACCACGGTCCTCTGGCATCATCCGCCCTCCCCGGCGCTGGCCCGCCCGCCTTCGCGAACCGTTCCCGATGAATCGTGGTGTCGTTCTCGCCCTCACGGCGTACCTTCTGTGGGGTGCATTTCCGCTCTACTTCAAGGCCGTGCAGAGCATCCCCCCCGCGGACATGCTCGCCCATCGCGTGCTCTGGTCGGCGGTCTTCGTCTGGGTGCTGCTGGCGGCGCAGCGCCGCTGGCAATGGATCGAGCGCGTGTTCGCAGACCCTCGCGTGCTCGCAACGTTCACGCTGTCCGCGGTCATGGTGTCGCTCAACTGGGGCGTCTACATCTATGCCGTGTCGGCCGGGCACATCGTCGACGCGAGTCTGGGCTATTTCATCAACCCCCTGATGAGCGTGATGCTCGGCGCCGTCGTGCTGCGCGAGCGGATGCGGCCGGTGCAGTGGTTCGCCATCGCATGCGCGGCGGTCGGCGTGCTGTGGCTCACCTGGATGGCGGGGCGGCCGCCGTGGATCGGGCTCGTGATCGCAGTTTCGTTCTCGGTGTACGGCCTGATCCGGAAGACCGCACCGCTCGGATCGATGGAGGGGCTGATGCTCGAGACGGCGCTGCTCGCGCCGGTGGCGATCGCGTATCTCGTGTGGTTCACCGGCAACGCAGGCACTGCCTCGCCCTACGGCCCGATCACGATGGTGTTGCTGGTGGCCGCTGCCGGTCCGGTGACCGCCATGCCGCTCCTGCTGTTCGGCGCCGCGGCGCGGAAGATCCCGCTCTCCGTGCTCGGCGTGATCCAGTACGTCGCACCCTCGCTGCAGTTCCTGCTCGCGATCTTCGTCTTCCACGAAGCCTTCGATCCGCACAAGGCCGTCGGCTACATCGCCATCTGGACAGGGCTCGCGGTGTTCACGGCCGAGGCCGTGTGGCTCGCATCGCGAAGACCGGCGACCGCCTGATTCAGGAGGCGGTGACCGGGACCTCGCGGGCGCGTCGCAGCGGATCCTGTCGATAGAAGAGACGCATCTGCTCGTAGACGGCGGGATACACGTCCGCAAGCACAACGGGCATCTCGAAGAACACCTCGCTCGCGACCGAGAAGAACTCGGCGGGGGACTCCGCGGCGTACGGATCGATCTCGGTGTTCTCGCGCCGGCGCACCCGCACGCCGTGATGGTGGAACGCATCCTCGAAGGCCGTGGACCACGCGCGGCGGTCCATGCCCCGGTGAAGCGGCGGGAAACCGTTCGCGCTGCCGTTCAGCATGTCGAGCTTGTGGGCGAACTCGTGGATCACGACGTTGGCGGCGTCCTCGTCACCTGCCCTCGCAACATCCGCCCACGACAGCACGACGGGCCCTTGCAGCCACGCCTCACCCAGGCGCCCCACCCGCTCCGTATGCACTACGCCGGCTTCGTCGGTCCAGGTCTGCTCGGGGAAGAACTCGTCGGGATAGACGATGACCTCCTCCCACCCATCGTAGTAGTCGATGCCGAGTTCGAGCACGAGGATGCAGGCCTGCGCAGCGATCGACACGCGCATCGCGTCGTCCAGCGTGTGCCCGCCGGCGGCCGTGATGGATTTCGTCGCCAGGAAGAGCCGGACGAGATCGCGCAGCTTCGCGCGCTCGGCGGGCCAGAGGGTGCGGGTGAACGCGAAATGGCGGACGGTGCGCCGCCACAGCGCGTCGTCGAGCGGGACGCGGGCCATGAGCCGGGCGCGCCGCCATTCGCGGAAGCGCTGGAGCAGGTTCAGGAAAGCGGCAACTCCGGATCGGGTTCGTCCACCTGGGCGAGCACTTCCTCGATGCGCGCCATGTCGCCCGGCGCCTCGAGTTCCACCCGCTCGATCTGCGTGAAGCGGCGCACGATCTTGTCGCTGCTGATCTGCACCTGCTGGGCATCCTCGTGGGCCTGCCGGATGTGATCGGCCAGCTTCTTCATGCGCGCCTCGAAGCGCCCGAAATCCTTCCCGAGCTTGCCCAGTTCGTCCTTGATGACATGCACCTGCCGGCGCGTCTCGACATCCTTCATCACGGCGCGCGCCGTGTTCAGGACGGCCATCATCGTGGTCGGCGAAACGATCCAGACACGCCGCTGCATGGCGTGGTCGACCACCTCGGCGTGATAGGCGTGGATCTCCGCGAACACGGCCTCGGCCGGGATGAACATGACCGCACCGTCGGAGGTCTCGCCCTCGATGATGTACTTCTCGGCGATGGCGTCGACGTGCTTCTTCACGTCGGCCCGGAAGGTCCTCTGGGCCTCGCGGCGATCGGCGTCGCCCAACGTGCCGTCGAACATCCGGTGGTAGTTCTCGAGCGGGAACTTCGAATCGACCGCCACCATGCCCGTGGGGGGCGGCAGGATCAACACGCAGTCGGCCCGCGCCCGGTTGGAGAGCGTGTACTGGAACTCGTAGGCGCTCGGCGGGAGGATGTTGCGCACGAGGTTTTCCAACTGCACCTCGCCGAAGGCACCGCGCGATCGCTTGTCGCCGAGCAGCTCCTGCAGGCTCACGACGTTGGTGGTGAGGCCGTCGATCTTCTTCTGCGCCTCGTCGATCGTCGCAAGACGCGCCATCACGCTCGTGAACGTCTCGTTGGTCTTCTTGAAGCCTTCCTCCAGACGCTCGCTGACCCGGCCCTGGATCTGCTCGAGACGCGCGTCCGTGGTCCGCGTGAGGTTTTCCATGTTGGCGCCGAGTTGCAGCGAAAGCGCCCGCACGCTGTCCTGCATGGTCTCGGACTGGACCCGCCCCTGCTCCGCCAGCGCGGCGAGGGATTTCTCCAGCATCTCGGAGCGCATCTCACCCAGGCGCGAGAGCACGGATTCGCGCAATTCGCCGAACTGCGCGAGCAACTGCTGACGGAGGTCCGCCACATTGGCGAGGAGTGACTCGCGGTTGGCGGCAAGCTCCTGATTGGTGGAGATCTGGAGCGCGACGAGCGCATCGCGCGTCTGGCGGAGTTGCAGGTCGACCGTCGCGCGCAGTTGATCCGCACGCTCCGCGCTTCCGGTGTCGAGGCGATGGAGTTGCTGGTCCACGGTGGCCCGCAACTGCTCGGCGCGCTCGGCGCTTCCGGCAGCGAGGCGATCACCGAGGCCGGTGAGTCCCGTCCCGAGATCCCGCAGCATCTCGCGGTGACGGGCATCGAGCGATTCGGTGAGACGCCGCTCCATCTCGACCTGCTCGCGGGTCTGCCTCTGGAGTCGGCCAGCAACGAAGAGCACCGCGACGATCAGGAGGATCGCGACGGCGAGGAACGTGATTTCGAACGGGGAGAAGGCCATGCGGCGAGTATAGCGGCGCGGTCTGCGGGGGCGCCGGACTGCAACTCGATGTGAGCTTCTGGATTCCAGGCACGGTACTGGAGCAACTGGTTCTCGTGGGTCGAGCTACGCTCGACGCGGCGTCGCCATGGGCACTGCGATGTATCCAGGAACGCAGGCGTCGGGCTGCAGCCCGACCCACGGGGGAACTGGAACCCATACGCGTCGCTGCGCAGAGGGTTGTCCGTGGGTCGAGCTACGCTCGACGCGGCGTCGCCATGGGCACTGCGATGTGTCCAGGAACACAGGCGTCGGGCTGCAGCCCGACCCACGGGGGCTTCTGGAACCCGTACGCGTCGCTGGGCAGAGAGTTGTTCGTGGTTCGAGCCACGCTCGACGCGGCGTCGCCATGGGCACTGCGATGTATCCAGGAACGCAGGCGTCGGGCTGCAGCCCGACCCACGGGGGGGATCCGGAACCCGTGCGCGTCGCTGGGCCGAGAGTTGTGCGTGGGTCGAGCCACGCTAGACGCGGCGTCGCCATGGGCACTGCGATGCATCCAGGAACGCAGGCGTCGGGCTGCAGCCCGACCCACGGGGGATCCGGAGCCTGTTCGCGTCGCTGGGCAGAGTGTTGTTCGTGGGTCGAGCTACAGCCCCAGCGCATGACCCTACGCTGACACGCCCTGCCGCGGACTTCGCTCTACGCCACCGCTTCCGCGCTGGCGCGCGAAGCACGCTTTCCCAGGGGGTG